>Ga0172382_10006403_pt1 | contig 17105 bp, 14 predicted proteins | sample Leawel138RmetaG_FD_122245 | JGI IMG/M metagenome (GOLD analysis project Ga0172382, IMG submission 122245) | Leachate microbial communities from a municipal landfill in Southern Ontario, Canada - Leachate well 138R metaG | ecosystem: Engineered > Solid waste > Landfill > Unclassified | place...
ATGATGCCGCCGCCGCACGCGCTGGCCTTCGCGCGATACAAGGCGCGATCCACCCGCGCCAACACCGTGGACAGACAATCGCCATGGACCGGCGCTTCACCCAGTCCGATGGTGACGCTGAATTCCAGGCGGTGCTCGCGGCCACACTCGGCGACATGACGCTGGATGCGTTGTGCCACCGCCTCGGCCTGGTCGACGTCCGTGTCTGCAAGGATCATTACGAATTCGTCGCCTCCCATGCGCGCAGCCACGTCTTCCCGGCGCAGGGTGTCGCTGAGAATGCGCGCGAACCGTTTCAACACGTCGTCGCCCGCGGCGTGGCCGTAGGTATCGTTGATCGCCTTGAATTTATCGAGGTCGGCAAATAGGACAACCAGGCGGCCCGCCTGTGCCTGCACCTGCGCGAACAGATGATCCGCTGTTTCCAGCAGCCCGCGGCGGTTCATCAGGCCGGTCAATGCGTCGATTCGGCTGCGTTCCTCGAGTTGCGCACGCGACTGTTCGATGCGCCCCATGAGGATGTAGGCGTACAGCAGGATGATGCCGCCAAACAGATTCATGAAAACCATGCCGGGCGACATGCTGGCACCGCCCTGGACGTAGCGCAGCGTCAACACCAGCATGGCCGCTGCGAAGCAGCCGACCAGCGCCTCACGGAACAACCGCAGGCCATAGCGCATGCCGTTGCCCAGAACCACCATGATGACGACCAGCAACGATGGCGGTATCGCGTAGGGATCGTTGAGCACGGCAATGGAGGTGATGACGATGTCGACCCACATGGCGAGGCGGTAGCGTCGCAACGACACGTGCACCCGGCTCGCGTGCCAGAACAGGACTGTGTTGACGATTGCGTAGAGCGCGAACGCGGTGTTCAGTTGGAGATGCGACATGCGGGCCGGAGCGATGTCGCTGGTAAAATTGAAGAACAACACACCCAGGGTGACGAACAGATAGCGCGTAAGGAACTGCACCATCTGTTCAGGCCAACCGGGATAGCGTAGCTGGCCCGCGCCTGCGTGCGTTGCACGCCGGTCCAGCCGCGACCGGCGTTCCGCGCCGAAAGATTGATCTCCGATGCGACGGTGCGAGTGGGTACGAGGCAGCGGCTCGGTCATAGTGTTATTGGTCGTTATAACAAGCGGGAGTGGCCCTGTGACGCGATGTCGCGACGATGCAGCTCGAGGGAATCGGCACGTTAGCCGAAACTCACCGGTGCCGCAACTCCAGCGCTTCTCGCAACTGCGTTAGGCGGTCAGGCGCGCTTGGCGGAATGGCCGAGGCGGGCAGCGATTGCAGCAGTTCTTCAGCGGTTCGAGAGAGCAGGGCGAGCTGATCTTCGTCGAAAATCGTCAACGCAGCCGCCACGGCGGCTTCCGATTCGCTTAAAAGCGTAGCCGCCAATTCGTCCGGTTCGATGGGCGAATCCGGACGTATCAGATCTGCGACCAGCGGATGTTCGAGCAACTCGAAGTGGGTGGCCCGGGCGACCTCTTCCTCGCGCAGGTTGGTCTGTGCCGCCGGGTCGTCCGCGGCACCGCGCCACACCGCCCGCATGACGATATCCAGCAGCTTCCTCAACGCGGCTTTGGTCTCGCTGTTGTCGCCCGGCAGGCCGCAACATTGTTCGTAGGCGCGATCGAGATCCTCCTTCAACTTGAGAATGACCTCGCTTTCCTCCTGCGGCGACAGCTCGATGGCGCGTTGGACCAGTGCCCGGAATTCGCCTTGGAAGTTGACCGCCTCTGCAGCGTCTTTGCGCTGCGCGTCGTTCACCTCCACCTGCAGTACCTGGCGCCGTTTGGGCGGAAACAGTGCGTTGTCGGCGCAACGGACGAGCTGGCGTTCGCGGGCGCCGGAGTAGCTGCTGAATTGGGGTTTCATGCTTGACCTTGTGTGTGCGTGGAAAAGGTGGAAGAAGTGCCGTTTAGCGTGACGTGGCCGGTATGGCGCCGGCGGCACGATCGGCCGCGCGCGCCGCCTCCAACTCGGAATCCGAGTGCGCTACGCCTTCGGCGACTTCCAGCAGCAACGCCAACTCGTGATCGCAGTTGTAGCCGCACTCCGCGGCGGCCAAACGGTAGTGCAGACGCAGACCTTCCTTGACCATAGCGCGTAGGCGCTTGTTGTAGCCGCTGCGGTTGGCGCCGCTTTGCTGATATTCGCGCTCAAAGTCGCTCAATGTATCCAGCAGGGATTCACGCGCCACCAAGGCGCAGTCCGCCCCACCCGGCGGAAAGGCGACGTCCGTATAGTTGCGCACGGCCGTGACGAATATCTCCTTGATGCCCGGCGAGCAATCCACCTCGATGCGTTTGCCCATAGCGTTTACCACGTTTCCAGACTGGGTTTTCGCCGCGGGGATTTCCCGGCAAACCGGGCCTATCGACGGGCCGGTCATGACTTAAGTTCCCGCCGGCTGAACCGATAGATAAAGCGCACGTCGGCGGCGAAATGAGGCCGCTTGCACGTCCCCTGACCGCTGGCCAGCGCGCTCCGTCAGCGCCTCGTGGATCATAATACAGGGTCTCCGCTATGGCACATTCTTCGCAAACCGTTGTTGCGTTTCCAAACAATCATGTCATTGACGTCGGCGGGCGACTGATCGAACTGCGTATCGACGGCCGTCTGCAGGACCTCGGCGATTGGACTCCGCAGGTCGCCACGGCGCTGGCCGCCAGGGAAGGCATCGAGTTGCTGGTCCAGCACTGGAAGGTCCTCAACGCGATGCGGGAATATTACGCCGCGTACAACGTGCCCCCGGTCAAGAAATTGCTCAAGCGCGCACTGAAGGAGGCCGGGTCGGCCGCGCTGACCAGCGATGCGGCGTTGGACGAACTGTTTCCGAATGGTGTGTTGATGCAGGGTTCGCGAATCGCCGGCGTGCCGGTTCCGCATCTGGACGCGGAACTGGAGCGCGTGAATTGCGGCGGGCGCAAGGCCGCTGTGGCGACGCCGGTCCACTTTGTCGACAAATTCGATTTCAAGGGCGTCTCGCTGAGCGTCACCTGCACCGGCAATCTACTGGAGTTGCACCGCTGGAGCCCCGAACTGGCGGAGTTCATGGCACAGAAGGAAGGTCTGTCTCTCAGTGACGATCATTGGGAGGTGCTGAATTTCCTGCGCAGCTTCTATTTCGAATTTGGCGTGACGCCGATGGTGAAGATGCTGATGAAGCACATGGCCGAGGAGCTCGGTGCCGAGCGGGCCAGCCGCGAGCACCTGTACAAGCTGTTCCCCGGCGGCCCTTCGCGGCAGGGGTCGCGGATCGCCGGTCTACCGGAGCCGCAAGGCTGTATCGACGGCTGATCGGGCACGGAGTAACCCGTTCAAGGGGTGTGGCACGACTCTCTCCCCGATCCGGGGAGGGTTTTTTATATCCGGGTTTCTAGCGTCCGAACCCGTTCAACGTTCCGCCACGGCCGCCCGGCTGCGTACCAGCCGACCCGCCCGATAATCGGCCATCGCCTGGTTGATTTCTTCACGGCTGTTCATCACGAACGGCCCCTGTTGCGCGATTGGTTCTCCGATCGGCTTCCCCGTGACCAACAACAGGCGTGCGCCGCCCGCGCCGGCTTCGACTGATATTGAGTCGCCGTTACCCAGCACCGCCAGGTGGTGCAGCGGCACTTCAGTGTGTGCGACGCGCGCGCCACCCTCGAACACATAGAAGAAGCCCGCGTGGTCGGCGGCCAATGCGGCGTCGAACCGGTTGCCCGGCGAAATGCCTATGTCCAGTATGCGGACACCTGTATGCGCGTCGCGGACCGGGCCCCGGTGTCCCTGGTAGTCGCCGGCGAGCAGCCGCAGGTGAACCCCGTCCGCGTCGATTTCGGGGACGGATTCCGGGCGGATCTCCTGATATGCCGGTTCACTCATCTTTTCCTGCGCGGGCAGATTCACCCAGAGCTGGAAGCCCCGCATGACGCCGGCGATCTGCTGCGGCATTTCGGAGTGAATCACACCACTCGCGGCCTTCATCCACTGCGCCCCACCCGGGCCCAGATCGCCGCGGTTGCCCATGCTGTCGCCGTGACGCATATGGCCGTCCAGCATATAGGTGAAGGTGTTGAAGCCGCGATGCGGATGTTCCGGAAACCCGGCGATATAGTCGTTAGGATCGTCGCTGCTGAAGTGGTCGAGCATCAAGAAGGGATCGAGGTTGCGAAGCGCCGGTGTGCCGAGTGTGCGGTGCACGGTCACGCCGGCCCCTTCGGTGACTTCCAATGCGGATACCAATTGAACGACTTCGCGTTGTGACATGGGTGCGTCCTCCGTGCGTGGTTGATCGGCCCGATCAGGCCGCGGGTGCCTCTTGCAAGAAGATTCCGCGCAGCTGTGCCGCCTCCGCCTCAATTCGTTGATGAGCCGACTCCAATGCGGCCTCGCCACGCTGCATCAATCCATCCGCCGCAATCAAAGTAACCTCGCTGATCCCGAGAAAACCGAGTACGTGGCGCAGATAGGCGGTCGCGAAATCGGCCGCGCTGTCCGCGCGGACACCGCCACTGGCAAGCAGCAAGAACGCGCGCTTGCCCTTGAGCAGTCCCTGAGGACCCGCGTCCGTGTAGCGGAAGGTGAGACCCGCTCGTGCGACCAGGTCGACCCAGGCCTTGAGTTTGGCCGGTATCGAAAAATTGTACAGAGGCACGCCGATGACCAGCAGGTCTGCCTCCACGAGTTCCTGCACCAGCTGATCGGAAAGCAGCAAGGTGGCCCGCTGTGCGCTGTTGCGCTGCTCGGGCGGCGTAAAATTGGCTGCGATCCAGTCGGCGTCGAGGTAGGGCAGGTCGGTCGTTGCCAAGTCGCGCTGCGTAACGTCGATACGGCTGCCGCGCTCCTGGAAGCCTGCGATCAGCTGGTCGGTGAGGCGCCGGCTGATCGACCCGTCCCGGCGGGCGCTGGCATCGACGCGTAATACGCGCAGGGGGCGGGTGGGGTAATCGTTCATGCGGATTCTCCTCATGGATCCTTACAGATGAGAGGATCTTCTATGTTGATTAGCAGAGAATAAAGAGGTAGAAGCTCAACAGACTGTTCTCAAAGAGGCAACTATCATGGCCCGTCTGGAAGATATGGAAAATTTTATGCGGGTGGTTGAGACCGGCAGCATCAGTGCGGCCGCCGAGCGTCTGGGGATCGCCAAATCGGCCGTGAGCCGTCGGTTGAGCGACCTGGAGGCGCGGCTAGGCGTACAACTGTTCCGCCGCACCACCCGGCGCCTGGATATCACGGATTCCGGCCGCGGGTTTTACGAGCGCTGTTTGCGCATACTCAGCGATGTCGACGAAGCCGAGCAGGCCGTGTCCCAGGTCCACGGCCGATTGGTCGGTCGCTTGCGCGTGGCGGTGCCGCTGTCGTTCGGGCTTTTGCATTTGTGCCCGGCCATCAACGATTTTATGGTCGCCCACCCGGGACTCGAGTTCGACCTGGATTTGAACGATCGCCAAGTCGATCTGTTGGCGGAGGGGTTCGACCTCGCCGTGCGCATCGCCGATCTGGAAGATTCTTCGCTGATCGCCCGCCGGCTGGCAACCATGCGGACGGTGGTCTGCGCAAGCCCGGAATACCTGGCGCGAGCCGGTGTACCCGAGTCGCCCAGCGCGCTTGCCGAGCGCGATTGCCTCGTCTACAGCAATGCGCGCGACCCTGCGCTATGGCGCTTTCGCGGCCCTGACGGCGGTGAACGGACCGTCCGTGTACGCGTCCGCATGCGCGCCAACAACGGCGATTTCCTGCGCCAGGCGGCGAGCGCCGGCCAAGGCGTCTGCATACTGCCGACCTTCATCGCCTTCCACGCCATTGAAACCGGTACGTTGACGCCGATTCTGACCGACTATGTCTGGCCGAGTTACCACGCCTATGCGGTGTATCCGCAGACACGGCATTTGACACGGCGGGTCCGCGTATTCGTGGATTATCTCGCGGAGCGATTCGCCGGCGTCCCTTACTGGGACGCGGATTTGAAGTTCTGAAGCCGCCGCCGCGCCGGCCCGAGCCGCGGTTTGGGAATGAACTATACTGTTGCGGAGAAGTTCGAGCGTCACGATACCAGCAACGATACTTGGTGGGAGAATGGCAATGACAGAGACAATGTTCGATATCATGCATCCCGGCGCACGTGAACGGAACCCTGCATTCCCGAACGCACCGCTCGGCTGGTCGGAACAGACGGCGATCGACACGGCACGGCGGGAAGGCATTGAGCTTGGCGAAGATCACTGGACGACGATCCGCGCCTTGCAGGATTATTTTTCACGCAACGACAGTGACGAAATTCAGCTGCGCGAATTGCACGATGCGCTCGCAGAACGGTTTCACGCCAAGGGCGGCCTGAGGCATCTCTATACCTTGTTACCGGGCGGCCCGATCGCGCAAGGCTGTCGTTTGGCAGGAATCGAACCGCCCGCGTACGCGATCGACACGAACTTCGGAAGCGTATCCTGACGGTGCCTCCCATACTGCGATCGGAGAATTTGACGTCGAGGCCGGGCTGGTCCGGTCCGGTCCGGGGCATCGGCTTAGTCCCCGGCCTCGAGGTCGCCGCCTTTTTCCGCGCCTTTCTTTTTGAGCCAGCCACTGGCCTTTCGAAGCGCTTCGCCGGTCTTTACGCCGATGGCCGTACCCAGGCCCGGACCAAGCAATAGCGTCCCGGCTGCGCCCCCTGCCATCGCGGAGGCGGTAGGTCGTATCTCCGGTGCACCGAGTTTGCCTTCGACCTGCAACGGCACGGAGACGACGCCTGCCGTATTCTTCAAACCCACGCTGAGTTCACCGCTGAGAGCGTCCTGCGCATCGAGCGCGAGCTGACCGGTCGCCTCGAGCGCCGCCGACTGCAACCGAAATTCGGAGATCTGCGTTACACCGCGCTGCAACTGAAGCCGTCCGCTGAGCCGGTCGAACGGCGTACTCCCGGGGTCCGAAGACCCCGGCTTCAGCAGTGTGGCCGCGCCCTCCAGATCCGCACCGTAGAGCTTGCCGTCCAGGATCTCGAAGTCGCACCGGACGTCGGGCCGGCCGGGGTGCGCGCTCCGCGTGTCGAATTCGAAGCTCCCCGTGCAATCGCTTGCCAGCCTGCCGTCCAGGCTGCGTTTTCGAACTGCGTGCAGCAGAGGCGCCAGCTGCACGCCGAGGGTTTTTGCATCGAACCGGATTTTCCAGAGAGGGCCGAAGTCGATCAGGCCGTGGCTTTCCAGGCTCCCGTCATAGGCCTCGATGTGCAATGCGCGCAGATTCAGCCGATTGTCGAGCAGAGTGCCGCGCGCGTGCAGCGTATCGAAAGACAAGGCCGGACCCAAGGGCAGCGAAAAGTTGTCGGCGTTCAGGTTCAACGACAGACCGTCCGGCGTCGGTGTCGTGACGAGCTTCAGGCTGCTGACGTCGTTGCCCTGCGCGTGTGTCAGATCGCAATCGAGGCCGGGGGCGTGCAACAGGGCATCCCATCTTTCGGCGTTCAGGGACAATCGACAATCGCCTTGCAGTAACCCGGGCACAGACGGTTGACCGAAGGCCGGCAACAAGGTTGCAAGGTTCAACCGTTCGCCATGGAGCTTGGACTGGATACTCCAATCCGGATTCCAGCGGATCGGCCCGGAAAACTGAAGCGTTCCATCGGGCCCCAGGATTCGACCCTGCGTCACCTCTAGGGCGGTGCCGTCATATCGTCCGTCGATTCGGAGCTCGGTCAGCGGTATGCGTGGGCCGATCGGTGCGACCCAATCCTGTGCCTCGACCTTGAATCCGATCTGGTCTTTGCGCAGATCCAAGGCTAGCTTCAGCCGGTCGTCGTACTGCGCGATATCGATGCGACGCGGACGCAGGCCACTGTCCCAGGTGAGGTTCGCGACGAAGGGACCGATGGCAGAGCCGTCGATCTTGTGCCACACCAGCCGCGTGATCGCGACGGATCGTATCGGGGCGGCTTGTTCCGAACTGCTCGTCATGTTGCCTGGGCTGTCGACAAGTCGACGCAGGTGCATCGTCAGGACGCGATTGAGCGCGACGCCGTCGATGTCGAGTTGGCGGATGACGAACTTGCCGCGCAGAAGTGCGCTCCAGGCAAGCTCGAGATCGATCTGATCGATCGCCAGATGCGACTCGGCGGTGTCGGCGAAGGCGGTCTTTACCGTCGCAAGCCGGACGGATGGTGCTGGAAGGAACTTGATTTGCAGGCGTTCGATAGTGACGGGTCGGCCGAGCGCCGTGCTGAGCTGGTCGATCAGCGCACGGCGCAGCGTTTCTGCGTCCAGAACGAACGGCCCGGCCAGCGCACCGAGTGCGGCAAGCGCGAGGAACGACAATCCGAGCCGGACGCTCTTGCGCATAGTCAACCGCCTGTAAGCGAACGTCGCCTAAGCGACCCATGCCGTGGTCCGGACGCGCCCCGCGCGCGCTGCCCGCAGCGCGGCCGTCGCGTGCCTCAGCTTCCTCTGAATTCGGCGACGATGCCGCTGTCGAGCGTGCACGTCAGGCGCTCGGCTGCGGAGAATTTGCAGCCCAGGTTGTGCGGCGCCTGCCACCCCGGCTGGATGGCGCCTTCGGCGGCTGTGTCCGCATCGGTCTCCGAAGCATCCATTTGGGTCGGTAGCACGAACTCGCGGTATACGATCCGGATCTGTTCTCCGCCGTCCACCCGGCGAATGATGGACTTCACCTTATAGTTGACCTGCGGCTGGTCTTTATGGGCCAGCTCGCGGCTATAGCAGATCAGGCTGTCGGCGGAAAGATTGCAGTCGCTTACGCCCGAAGGCAGGAACTGCGCCGGGCGCGTGCCGGTATACCATTTTTTGATCTGTACGCGTTTCAATAGGTCCTGCGGCCCGGCGGGCGAGGGCGCCGCCGTGGTGGTGGCGCCGGACAGGGGTTTTGCCGCGGCCCGTTCGGCCTCCTGCTGCGCGAGCTGCGCAGCCGCGGTCTCTTGTGCGGCAGCCTGGGCAATACGCTCATCGAGCAATCTCAGCGCCTGACGTGCGGGCCCGAAGCCCGCATCGCGCGCACGTTCGTACCAACTGCGCGACGTCTGATAGTCCTTCACGACGCCGGCGCCGGTTGCGTAGGCCTCTCCGAGGTAATACAGCGCCGATGGATAGTTGCTCTCGGCCGCCTTGCTGAACCACTCGAATGCAGCGTCCGCATCACTGTCGTCTCCAAGCCCAACGTAATACAGATGCCCCAGTTTAAACTGCGCTTTGACCTGTCCCGCATTGGCTGCACGCTTCAGCCATTGCTCGGCGAGTTTCAGATCTATCGTCGTCCCGGTAGCCGTAAGGTACATATTGCCAAGGTTGTATTGGGCGTCCGTGTCGCCGCTGCGCGCCTGCGCCGCGGTCTTCTCAAAACGGCGCTCGTTCTCGTCCATACGCAGCAGGGCTTTCTCCGCGCGCGAATGCCCCTGATTGGCGGCGGCGCGGTACCACTCGAGCGCCCTGGCGCGATCGGCGCTGACGCCGCGGCCGTTTTCGTGCATCGCAGCGATGTCGAACTGCGCGTCGGCGGATCCTTGTTGCGCCTGCTCGAGGCGTTCCCGGTAAACCTCCGTCCAAAGCGCTGCCGCACTGATAGGTAAGGCACCGAGACTCAGCAGCGCGATCAGCCCCAATTGCAATACTCTCATCCCGTATCTCCCGTTGTTGTGTTTCAATCTACTAAGTAACAGGACGCCCGGTTACGCGCTGAGGTGCCTGTCACGGAGCACAACGCAGCGCATTCGACGGCTCGGCCGGGTCGCCTTTCGGATTCCGTCGTTACGGTTGTATCAATTCACGGCAGAAATAAAAAAGCCGACCCCAATAGTAGATTGGGGTTGGCTGAGGTTTATTCCATGTATAAGTTCATTCCATCCCTGGAATATGTTGTCGTTATCGACTCGCGACGAGCTGTGCCATTAAAGCGGATGGATCCCATGCGCGAACCTGGATCAGATCTTTATTCAGCTCCTGCTTTTTGTACCCGACGTTCCGCTGCTCCCAGACCAGATCGCCGGTGGCTGCATCGAACATCTTGATGACGCCGCCCATACAGGCAACGGCAACGCGTTGGCTGTCGGGCGATATATCGGTGACGCAGCGCTTGCCCTCGGTGCGCGAATCGCTGATGGCGAGATCGCGTTCGGTACCCGTTTTGGTATCCACCACGATCACGCGGTCCGCCTTGCCGTAGGAACGCGGCAGTCCGTCCTCGCCAAACACGATCAGCGATTTCTTGGGCTTCACCAGAACGAAGTGGCTGAGATCGGGTGCGACTTTGACGCTCGCGGTGCGACCCTTATTGATCACTGAATCGTCGCCCCAGCTGAACTCGGTCTCCTTGCCGGTCTCGATGTCATAGATGTAGTGCAGCGATACCAGCTTGGTGCCCTTGTCGTTGAAGAACAATGAACTGAATTGGCGGGGGATCTGGAAGACGGCGTTCTCGTATTTTTCGATCTGACGCTGTTCGCCGGTCGCGGTGTCGACCACGGCAAAGCGGTCGCGGCCGACAAAGGCGACGCGTGCGCCGTCGTTCGTCACGCCGGCGGCATAGATTCCGGAATCCACCTTTGCGAAAGTCTGCGTGATCTTCAGGCTGCGCAGGTCCATGACGTGCAAGGTCGAGTCGTACTGCGCGACGGGTATCTTCGGTTCGAATTCCGACTTGCAGGTGTTGACCACGACCGCCGCGTAGCGACCGTTTTCGGATGCCACCACCGGCCCGATGTATTCGTACGCGGCCTCGGTGTCGCCGCAGGTGCGCGCGGCGGCGCGTTTGTGATCCAGCGGGATACGGTCGACCTGACTGGAGTCGAGATCCAAATAACCACCGATGAAGGTCGGCAACTGAACATTGTGGGCAGCGTCCAGGCGGCCGAGCGAATTCGGCAACACCACGACCTTGCCGTCCGGATAGGAGCCCGTTAGCACGATATCCTTGAAGCTGTCGATGCCCCAGCGGCGTTTGCCCACCGAGCCGTATTCCGCACCGAACATACTGTCGAGGTCGGTCTGCTCGCCCAACGCCTTGACCAGTTTGCCTTGCTCGACGTCCCAGACCTTGACGCCGCCGCTGTAATCCAGCTGCGGACTGTTCCCACCGGAACCTCCGGTGACCAGATACTTGCCGTCCTCGGAGAACTGAACCGCATAGACGTCGTCATCGGCGGCCTGCAGACAGGTGACCGCGACTTGCGAGGTGACTGCAAGTGAAGCGAGGAGCAGCGTCTTGAGTTTCTTCATGGGTTCAGTCTCTAATCCGATGGCTTGAGGTGGGTCCTGCGTGTCACTCGCGGGTGGCATGTGCTGAACCCAGTCCCAGCGGATGCTGTGTTTTTCGAAGCATCGATCGGGCCAGCCTATGAGCGTCCGTCAAATAGTTGACGTCCTCATCTTCCTCAGGTATCGGCGTGCCCCGAGCAACCTTGAGCAAACCACGCAGCGTACGCGTGGCTATGCCGTCGTAGCCGCTACAACGAATTGCAGAAAGGAAAACGGTGCGTATTCGGGTGGCGGGCAGGCGCGACGATGGCCCGGCGTTTCTTGTGGAATCCAGAGCTGGAAACTATGCGAGGGCGGCGCGCAGAAAGTCGGGGATACGTTCTTCCAACCAGTACCTAGGCCGTCCGCAACGATCGGCGACGAATCCCACATGTCCACCCCGTGCGGAAAGTTCCAGGCGCACGCTCGACGACAACTCGGCCGGTGTCGGAATCACCTCAGGCGACATGAAGGGATCGTCCTTCGCGTGCAGTACCAACGTCGGACAGCGGATGTGTTTCAGGAACGGCCGACTGCTCGCGCGTGCGTAATAGTCGTCGACACCCGCGAAACCGTGCAGGGGCGCCGTCACGGCATCGTCGAAGCGGCGGAAGTTGCGCAGGCCGCGGAGCCTTGGCAACTCGATCGGCAGTGCCATGCGCCGCCGCTTGGTCGAAAGTGAATGGCGCAGCTTCCGCAGCAGGTAGGCCTGATAAAGCCGTGATGGTCCGCGGTCGAGCCGCTCTGCGGCAATGGCGAGCGAGAAGGGGACCGACACGGCTACAGCTGCCTGGACTGGCACCTGCTCGGCGCATTCGCCGAGCCACTTCAGCAGGACATTGCCGCCCAGGGAGAAGCCGACCACGGCGAGCGGGGCATGCGGATCCCGCCGGCGCAGTTCGGCGACGACCCAATCCAGGTCGCCGGTCTCACCCGAGTGATAGCTACGGGGCAGACGATTGGGTTCTCCGCTGCACCCGCGGAAGTGCATCAATACCGCGCGCAGGCCAGACCGGTTGAGGCTTGGCAAGAGGCCGCTTGCGTAGTGCGAACGCAGCGAACCTTCCAGGCCATGCAGCACCAGGATCAGCGGTGACGATTCCGGGGCGTCCAACGCCCAATCGAGGTCCAGAAAATCGCCATCCGGCAGCGTCAGGCGTTCCCGCTCGGTTTTGATATGCCGTCGCCGGCGCGCGATGAAGGGAAACAGCGTCTGCGCGTGCGGCCCGGGCAGCCACCAGGCGGGACGGAAGTCGCTGGCAACCAAGCCGCCCTGATGTGGAGTCTCGGCCACGGCAGCCGCGAAGCGCGTTAGGCCAACGCCTGTTCGACGATCCGGCGCAAGCTGTCGACGTCGAACGGCTTGTCGAAGATCGCCGTGACCCCGCTCTGGTCCAACGCGGCCAATCGGCTGCGATCGGATGCCGAGGTGACGAGGAGGATCGGCACTGCGCCCTGGCTGCTCTCGTTGCGGATATAGTCGACCAGTTCGCCACCATCCATCTCGGGCATGTAGTAGTCCGTGATGATGAGATCGAAATACTCCTGGTCGACCAAGCTGCGCGCTTGCACGCCGTTCTCCGCCTCGCGCACCAGCTCTATGCCCATCTTCTCCAAGACCTGGCGCATGAAGCGTCGTGAGGTCTGCATGTCGTCGACGAGCAGCACGCGCACTTCGTCCGGGGTGCGGGTGCCGAGTTGCAGCCGCTCCGGCTCCAAGAAATCGAGCGTGGAATTGAGCGACTGCTGTAGCTGACTCGCGGTGAAGGGCTTTGGCAGAATGGCGATCACGCCAGCCTGGCGCAAAGGCTCAAGATACCGGTAGCCGGTCTCGCTCGATACCAGCATGAAGGCGATATCGGCGAGCTTTGGTTCGTTGCGCATCTGCTGCACCAACTCGGTACCCGTCATGCCGGCGAGATGCATCGCACTGATGACCAGGTCCGGCGGCAATCCGCGCATCTGCTCGAGCGCGGTTTCGCCGTCCGCGGCGAGCGCAATCTGGCGCACGCCGAGTTCGTTCAGCCAACCCGAGACGATCCGCTGCTGTGTCGTCGAGGGTTCCACCAGCAACACGAACAGTTGGCTGATCTGGAGCGATTTCATTGCAACACCCGTCGAACAGACAGCATCATTTATGCGCCCGATTGTGGGTCAGATCGTCGACCACCCCCGGGTCCGCGAGTGTTGAAATGTCACCCAGGCTCTCCACCTCGTTGGCGGCGATCTTGCGCAGGATGCGGCGCATGATCTTGCCCGACCGCGTCTTCGGCAGGCCGGGTGCCCACTGAATAATATCGGGCGTCGCGATCGGACCGATCTCCTTGCGTACCAGCGCGATCAGTTCCTTGCGCAGCCCATCGCTCGGCTCAATGCCCTTGAGCAGGGTAACGTAGGCGTAGATGCCCTGGCCCTTGATATCGTGCGGATAGCCGACCACGGCCGCTTCCGCGACGGCCTCGTGCAGCACCAGCGCGCTCTCGACTTCGGCGGTGCCGAGACGGTGACCGGAGACGTTCAGCACATCGTCGACGCGACCGGTGATCCAGTAATAACCATCTGCATCGCGGCGTGCACCGTCGCCCGTGAAGTACATGCCCGGGTAGGTTCTGAAATAGGTATCGATGAAGCGTTGATGATCGCCGTAGACGCTGCGCATCTGGCCCGGCCAGGGATGTGCGATCACCAGGTTGCCTTCGCACTCGCCTTGCTGCACGCGGCCTTCGTTGTCGACGATTGCCGGGACCACGCCAAAGAAGGGCAGGGTCGCCGAACCCGGCTTGAGGTCTGTCGCGCCCGGCAACGGCGTAATCATGTGCCCGCCGGTTTCGGTCTGCCACCAAGTATCGACGATCGGGCAACGGCCGTCGCCGACGACACGGTAATACCACTCCCAGGCCTCCGGGTTGATCGGCTCGCCAACCGTGCCGAGCAGCTTCAACGAGCTCCTCGCATGCTGTTTTACCGACGCGTCGCCTTCGCGCATGAGCGCGCGGATGGCGGTCGGCGCGGTGTAGAAGGTGTTGACCTTGTGCTTGTCGATCACCGCCCAGAATCGGCCTGCGTCCGGATAGGTCGGGACGCCCTCGAATACCAGGCTGATCGCCCCGTTGGCGAGCGGACCGTAGACAATGTAGGAGTGACCGGTCACCCAGCCGACGTCGGCTGTGCACCAGTACACGTCGCCGTCGTGGTAGTCGAAGCTGTACTTATGGGTAATGGCGGAGAACAACAGATAGCCGCCGGTGCTGTGCAGCACACCCTTGGGTGTTCCGGTCGAGCCGGAGGTGTAGAGGATGAACAGCGGATCCTCCGCATCCATTTCCTCCGGAGGACAGTCCAGCGGCGCGCTCGCCATGGCCTCGTGATACCAGACATCGCGTTTCTCGTCCCAGGCGATGTCGCCGCCGGTGCGCCGGACCGTCAACACGGTGTGGACGTTGGGGCAGGCCTTGAGCGCTTCGTCGGTGTTGGCCTTGAGCGGGACGGCGCGCCCGCCGCGCATGCCCTCGTCCGCGGTGATGACAAGTCGGCAATCGGAGTCGAGGATGCGGTCCTTCAGGGATTCCGGCGAGAAGCCGCCGAACACGACCGAATGCACGGCGCCGACGCGTGCACAGGCCAACATGGCGGCCACCGCTTCCGGGACCATCGGCATATAGATGCAGACGCGATCGCCCTTCTTGACACCGCGTGCCTTCAAGACATTTCCGAGTTTGCAGACCTCGGCGTGCAGTTCGCGATAGCTGATGTGCCGGTCGACGGCGGGATCGTCACTTTCCCAGATGAGTGCGGTTTGTTCACCGCGCGCCGCCAGATGCCGGTCGAGACAATTGTAACTGACGTTGAGTTTGCCGCCTTCGAACCAGCGGATATGTCCCTTGTTGAAATCCCAGTCGAGCACCTTGGTCCAGGGTTTGGTCCAGGTCAGGAAGGCTTCGGCTTGTTCGGCCCAAAAGCCCTCGGGGTCGTCCACCGAACGCCGGTACAACGACGCGTATTGCTCGGCGCCGATATGGGCGTTCGCGGCAAAGGCCGCAGGGACTTGGTAACGCTTGGACTCGGACATGGCTTTGCTCCTGGTATTCGTGGCCTCGCGACACAGTCGCTGCCGGGAGAGTACCGAATACCGCATCCAGGTTCTAGATTGACGGAGTTTCGGACCAACCGATCCACGACGTTCAACGTGCCAAAGCGAGAGCGCCGAGAGCCTAGAATCTCGTCACTAGCACCCGCGTTCGAGGTATCCGATGCGGGTCCCAGGCGGCCGCGGCCGCGGTCCAGTAGGCCGCGAGGTCCGCCGCGTGCGATGAGTCCGGTGGGGCCTGGCCCAGGAACGTGAGCGCTTCACGCGCAACATCGGGCACCGGCAGATCGTCCACGGCCATCGCGTAGGTCTGCTTGCTGAGCTTTTCGCCTGCCCCGTTCACGGCGACCGGCAGATGCAGGTAGCCCGGGGTTGCAAAGCCGAGCAGCGTTTGCAGATAGATCTGCCGTGGCGTCGACAACAACAGGTCGCTGCCGCGCACGACGTCCGTGATGCCCTGCTCGGCATCATCCACGACCACGGCAAGCTGATAGGCGACGACGCCGTCCGCACGTGAGACCACGAAATCGCCGACCTCGCTCGCGAGATTCTGATGAACGGGTGGCTGCAACCGATCCTGGAACCGGATCACCTGCGCATTGACCCGTAGGCGTTCGGCGCGCGCCGCTTGTCCGGGCGGAATACCGCCGCGGCAGGTCCCGGGGTACAAGGGACCGAGCGGACCGGGCAAGGCGCTATCGGCGATCTCGCGTCGCGTGCAGCCGCAGGGAAAGCTTTGCCCGGTGGCCCGCAGGCGCTCCAGTGCCGCGGCATAGGCGTCGGCGCGTTGGCTTTGATAGAGCACCGGACCATCCCAGTGCAGCCCAAAGCGGTCGAGCGTGCGCAGGATCGCGTCCGCGGCGCCGGGTTGCTCGCGGGGCTTGTCCAGGTCCTCCATGCGCAGCAGCCAACGACCGCCCCGACTGCGCGCGTCGAGATAGCTGGCGACCGCGGCGACCAGCGAACCGAAGTGCAGCGGTCCGGTGGGCGAAGGCGCGAAACGTCCGCAGTAGCGTGGCTCGGTGCGATCGTTGGTCATCGGCGATGATCGGTATGGCGTTGCGGGCCTGCTTTTCCGCCAGCATGGCGACCAAAAGAAAACCGGCTTGCGGCCGGTTTCGAAAAGGTGGTTCGAGTAGTGGGCCGCTCAGCTGCCCATCTGCTTCTCGCGGATTTCGTCGAGGGTCTTGCAGTCGATGCACAGGGCGGCCGTCGGGCGCGCTTCGAGACGACGGATGCCGATCTCCACGCCACAGGCGTCGCAATAGCCATATTCCTCGTGATCCAACTTGCCGAGCGTCTCGTCGATCTTTTTGATCAACTTGCGCTCGCGGTCGCGCGCCCTCAACTCCATGCTGAATTCGGACTCCTGCGTCGCCCGATCATTGGGGTCGGGGAAATTGGCGGCCTCGTCCTGCATGTGATGCACGGTGCGATCCACTTCCTCCATCAATTCACGTTTCCACGCCAGCAGAATGTTGCGGAAATGCTCCCGCTGGGTGTCGTTCATGTAATCTTCGCCGGGTGCTTCCCGGTACGGCTCGATACTTTCCACGACGGTGCCGGCGGTGCTCTTTACGCCCGCGGGCCTTTTGGCAGCCGGCGCCGCGCGCTTCGGCGCGGCCTTCGCCGCCGGCGTGGCGGCGGGCTTGGCGACGACTTTGGCTGCCGGTTTGGTTGCCTTGACCGCCGCTTTCTTCGCCGGTGCGGACTTTACGGGCGCGGCCTTGGCCGCTTTGGAACTCGGCGCTTTCTTTACCGCGCTCTTGGGCGCTGTGGCCTTCTTGACC
>Ga0172382_10006404_pt1 | contig 17103 bp, 11 predicted proteins | sample Leawel138RmetaG_FD_122245 | JGI IMG/M metagenome (GOLD analysis project Ga0172382, IMG submission 122245) | Leachate microbial communities from a municipal landfill in Southern Ontario, Canada - Leachate well 138R metaG | ecosystem: Engineered > Solid waste > Landfill > Unclassified | place...
AAGTCTCCAATGTATTTGAGTTGATAATCCTGCCCTGCATACTCGAAGCGCGCAGGTTTTCCCTCTTGCTGCTCCTGCTGATAAAGAGCCTCAAGCTCATAAGGCGAGATTCGCACAATACCTTCAATGGTATTGAGTGGAATAGCATAGGAATCCTCACCAGCCATCACCATCAACGCTCGGTTAACCGACACAGTAAAGGGCAAGCGAATATTAAAGCGTGTACCTATGCCTGGCTGCGAGTCAATATGGATTGAACCACCAATCTGCTTGATCTCCGCGCTAACCACATCCATACCCACACCACGACCGGAGATTTGCGTCACCTTGCCCGCAGTAGAAATACCTGCATGTAAAATAAACTGCAGCATTTCCTGATCGGTCAAGACAGTATTCGCGCTGATTAAACCGCGTTCAATGGCTTTATTGCGTACAGCCTCTAAATTGACACCAGCACCATCATCAGACAACACCAGTAAAATATCAGCGCCTTCGCGACTGAGTTCTAAACGAATCGTGCCATCCTCTGATTTGCCAGCAGCACGGCGTACCTCAGCAGATTCAATACCATGGTCAATGGCATTGCGCAGCATATGCTCTAAAGGTGCCAGCATGCGTTCCAGCACACTACGATCAACCTCACCTTCAGCATTACCAACAATGAAGTCGATATCTTTACCCAGCTCGTTAGACACCTGCCGAACTACTCGACGCAAACGCGGTAATAAACGCTCAAATGGCACCATGCGCGTACGCATTAAGCCCTCTTGCAGTTCAGTATTGACCCGCGCCTGCTGTAATAGCAGCGTTTCAGCATCACGACTACGCGCTACTAAGGTTTCTTTTAAGTCCAGTAAGTCAGAGGAGGACTCAAACAGCGCCCGCGACAACTGCTGTAGTTGTGAGTAGCGATCCATCTCCAACGGGTCAAAGTCTTCATAACCAGCTTTTTCAGTTTCAGCCTGATAACGGCTGAGAATTTGCGCCTGAGTTTCTGTATCTAAGCGGCGCAGCTGATCACGCACGCGGTCAATGGTGGCTTCCATCTCACTGAGCGTGAAGCCAAAGTCACTGATTTGCTGCTCAACTCGACCACGAAAAATCGAAGTTTCACCCGCTAAGTTGACCAACTCTTCCAATAAATCAGCAGGCACGCGAACTTGCTCTTGTGACGTACGCTGCGTATTCGTTCGAGCTGCGTTTTGCTTGGCTTTTTCGACAAAAGGTAACGTTTTATGCACAATCTGTTTATCAAGCAGAGTACTCACCGCGACAATAGGCGTCGCCCACTGCGTTTTCTGAGTTGGAACTGAAGCTTCTTGGCTGAACTGCTTATACTCTTGCAGCAATAGATGTTCAGGTAATGATTGCCCTAACGTTGCCACCGCCGCGACTAACTGCTCAAAAGCGCTGTGCAGCTGACTCTGTACCTGATTAGACCAAGGCTGCCCGTGCTGTACAACCTTAAGCAATTGCTCCTCGAACTGCTGACTGATATCGCCAATAACCTGTGCATCAGCAAGTTGCGCTCCACCTTTAAGAGTGCGTAAAGCACGCAAAGCGTCGTCAACCGGCTGTTTTGTTGCATCGGCAGTGACACATAAGCCTAAAGCTGCATCAAGCTCGGCTAGCAACTCATTAGCCTCAGCAATAAAGATACTTAATATATCGTCATTATCATCTATATCGACACTGTCACTCACGGGCTGCAGTTCAATGCTCTCTGGAATAACTTGCTGGACATTCTGCGCATCACGCAGCTGCTGAATGCGTCCAATACAGGCTAGCCCATCGGGTAAGATGGTATTATTTTGTACAGCCTCAAGCATCATCGCTAAGCTGTCATGACAATCTTGCAGCAAGCTAAAGACGGGCGTACTCACCTTCAACTTACCGGCACTTAAATCTTCATATAAAAACTCAAGCTCATGTGCTAAATCACCAATTTCTGCAATTTCAGCCATGCGCGCACCGCCTTTCAGCGTATGTAAGTCACGCTGCAGCGTTTCTAATTCCAATACATTATCGCTATTAGCAATCCAGCGTAATAAAGCTGCGCTGGCACTATCAATAATTTCAAAACCTTCCTCTAGGAAAATTTCCACCAGTTCAGGGTCGCGCAATTCCGCAGCAGTTTCAGTACCTGTCACATCGGCGGGCGCCAACCCAGGTTCAGCTTGCTCTGCTAGCAGCACCTCATCCGTTAATGTGTCCGTTTCAGTTATAGCTATGTCTGCAGCTGCTTCATCGAAGCCGCTCTCAGCATCATCAGCCTGCACTGTTAGCGGGCTATCTAACGTTACAGCAGTATCTGTTATCGCATCCTGCTCAGGCTGAACAGTATCTTCAAGATCAGCCTGAGCAGGGTCGGCAGCACTATCTAAAAAACCAACCTGCAAATCAGCATCATCGTCAGCATCTGCCTCGATTAACGATGCAATTTCTCCGCGGCGGAAAGCTTGCATGCTCTCAATTAACCGCGTCGGCTGTTGCATCGTTTGACCAGCCTGCAGCTGATCGAGCGATACCGCTAAGCGATCATGACTGCGTAACAGCAGATCAGCCAAGGCATGACTATGGCTGTAGCGTCCATCCAATAACCCTTCGTAGAGGGACTCAAGCTCATGCGCTAAGTCACCAACAGGTTTAATCTCAGACATGCGCGCACCCCCTTTGAGGGTGTGCAGATCACGTAGCAAAGCCGACATAACCGTATTATTTTGCGGTGCTGACAGCCATACTTCCAATGATTCACCGGCACTTTCTAATAAATCCATGGCCTCTTCAAGGAAGATTTCCACCATTTCTTCATCTAGATCAGCCAGAGAAAACTCATCCTCAAGCGACCCGCCTGCCGGATGCAACACTTCAAGCTCGGGTCCAGTAACAACGGACGCCTCAGGCAAAACTTGCGCAACATCAATAAGTTCAGGCTCAACACTTAACTCAGGCAGCTGGGGCTCTGCAGAAGGCTCTCTGACAGCCTCAGTTTCTCCTATGACAAGCGGCTGCAACTCATCACTCAGCAGTGCATACAGCGCATCAACGCTGTCTTGACGTGGCTCAACCTGCAAACCTGCTGCAACCTGATCCATCATATTGATCAGCGCATCGTGCGCTTGTTTAGCATGCGCAAAGAAGCGCTCTTGGGTTGGCAGACGCCCATTTTTAACCGCCGTATAGAGCTCTAGTAACGCACTGCAGAGGTCTTCAATCTGTGGCAACTCAGCTATTTCAGCGCCATGACCCAAGGCAGTGAGCTCATCTAATAATGCTGCTAATTCTTTACGTTCTGCTGGATGCGTACTCCAACGCTCAAGTTGCTCATCCATATCGAGCAAAGTATCCATACCTTCAGACAAGAAGGTGGAAATAATTTTAGGATCATCAATACTTTGCTCATCGGCATGCCCCAAGCGCTCACTCATCAACTGATTAAGCTTATCGATCAGCGCTGGAACACCCTCAATCGTTTGCAGCGGTGTGCTATCCAGTTGCTCAACACCAACGCGTAACAACTGCTCAGCTTCGCTGAGCAACAGCGCCTCATTAAACTCAACAGCCAATAAATTCGCTTTATAATCTTTCGCTAATTTCTCTAACGCGGTCGCAATCGTTGCAATCGGTAGAATACCTGCCATAAAGGCACTGCCCTTCAGGGTATGCATGGCACGTTGCAAATCATCATTGATTGATTTGGGTAACTGCTGCGCACAATCGGCTAAGAACTCAACCAGCGTTTGCAAATGTGCTTGCGCTTCGTTTTTAAAGATATCCAGCAAGACCGGATCAATCGCCTCTGCGCCTTCATCCACAGAAGGTTCAGGCGTAATCAATTCAGGCAACGGCTGTAAAACAATCTCTTCGTCAGCGGCAAGCTCTGCAATCACATCATTCAGTTCAGCAAACTCAGCATCACCAGTCACGTCTTGTTCGCTGGTTTGCTGTGCATCTGCTGTACTGGCAAAAATAGATACAGGTTCATTGCGCGCTAACGCGTGTGCTGTCGCCGCCAACTGATCGACATCATCACGTTGGCGTTGTTGTTGCGCAGCATATTCAGCGACCAACTCTGGAAATAATTGCATCACCTGCGCAATCACAGCAAAAACAGGTTGGCTGGCGGCTAAGTTGCCTTCGATAACACGGTTCAGCAAATTCTCAACTGACCACGCCAACTCGCCCGCCACTAAGGCACGCACCATGCGACCACTACCTTTTAGCGTGTGGAACGCACGACGCACTTCGCTAAGGGCGTTTTTATCATCTTGATCAGCGCGCCACTGTGGAAAAAACTCATTGAGTGTTTCTAATACTTCTTCAGCTTCCTCGACAAAAACCTCTTGTAACTCCTCATCAATAGGTTCTTCATCTGCCGGAGGTGGCAAAATACTTGGTGGCACATCAGTAGCTGGCGGGTTAATTGGGGCAACAGTAGAACTCATCACATCCTGTAGAGACATTTCAGCTGCAGCACTTTGCTTAAACTCTGCCTCGGACACAATCGCTTGCGCCAGCTCTACTTCTGGAATATCAGTTAGCTCAACGGAGCTCGCCTCACCATCGAATGTAAACGTTGCAAACTCAGAATCAGAATCATCTAAAGCAGGCTCATCCTCACCGCTATCAATCGGTTCCAGCACACTATCACTATCAGCCGTGAGCCCTTCTGTTTCTAGAGCACTCGACACCTCCCACTCCACGTCAATGTTCGGGATATCTTCTACTGCTACAGGCGATAGCTCAACGTCAAGGCTTACTAAATCAGCCTCAGCGGTCATATCTATGTTCAATTCTTTTTCGATGCTGAGCTCTGGCGTAAACTCATCATCGCTAGCTAATGAACCAACTTCTGCTTCTGCAGAAGCGAGTCTGTCCGGACCTGTGCTGTCGGCAACAGCATCCTTAACAATAGTTGGCGCATAGCCCAGACTGGATAAGCTTTCTTCTGCCACATCCAGAATTGATTCACTTTGGCTGGCATGGTCTTCAGCTAAGCGCTCTAAATAATACTCAACACTGGTTATAGCATCAGCTAAGGTATCGAGGTTATGCCAATCGGGGATCACTTTATTTGCAAAGAGTTGCTCTTCGATATAGCGACGGCAGGTTTCAACCAAGGCTGCCGCACGTTGCAAAGGAATCATCGCCAAGCCACCACGCACTTGATTCAAGAGGTACGGCACATTGGCTAAATTATCGTGATTCCATTGTGATGCGATAAACTCAATAATGCCGTCTTTGGCATGCTCTAAACCTGTTCGCGCTTCCTTAATAACTAAACGATGAATGTGCCCAACGTCAGTCGTAGGCATCAGATTCTGTTCATTCTTAGAGTCGTCTGGATCGCCAACCATACCGGCTAGTGTGGCCTCGATATATAACAAGGCACCCGCAATATCCATCAGTACCGCATCATTGACCTCTTCTTCACCTGCGCTCAGGGCTAGGACAACATCAATCTGATCCAGCACCACTTTGCGTGGTTGCGCAAAACCAAGCACAGCTAAGGTGTCGGCAATTTGCTTAAGCGGTGTCTGTAAGGCCCCAAGCTCATCGAGGTTCTCACGATTACTGCGGACAAAAAGATCTAAGCTGTCTTTAATACGTACCAGTTCTTCGCAGAGCGCTGCCACCACCGAGCGTATTGCCCCACGATCAGGCCCTGACATACGAGCACGTTCTTCATCGAGGAATAACTCATCCGGTAGCGCCTCAGCAAGACGGTACTGCGTATGCAATGTTTCTAAGCGCGAAGAGTTTGGCTGTGCTTTGGCAACATAAAATAATAGATTTTTAATCAACTCAGCAGGTCCAGGCTGATTAAGCCCTTCTGCTTGCTCTGCAACCAGTCGTCGCAGTTCACCATCAACTTGGCGCAATAAAGTACGTACCGAAGCACCTGCCTCAACACTGCCATTCGCAAGTCCGTCAACCAAGCCGGCGGCCACTTGCCATAAAGGCTCCTGTGGCGCATTTTTACTCAATGTTTCTAAGCGAGCGAAAACCCGTGCCATATAACCTAAATTGGTTGCTATATCTTGGCCTCTGAACACGCCAACCAAAGCCAGCTGAAGCATTTGGCGCAACTTTTTAAGTAACACAGGCACTTCAGGCGCACTGAGCTGTTGCATGCGCTGTGCACTAAGCGGTGCATTTGCGGCAGGCAGTGCCGGCGTAAATAAACTGGTTTCTGACAGCAACTTCTCACCACGCGCCGCACGCAAATCATTGAGCAGCGGTAGCACCACCATCGGCAAGTCACGGCGCGCAGTCTGGATGCGATCCAAATACAACGGTAGCTGCAAAATAGCCTGCATCAACACTTCAAGCGCTTCAGTTAAGTTGTTAACGCGGTTCTCTAATAATGCCTGCGCCAACTGCTCCATTTCTTCGGCCAGTAAAGCTGCGCCAAAGAACTCAACCATCTGCAATGTGCCCTGTACTTGGTGCACATAGGTTAAGCAAAAACGTAGCTGTGTTGAATCCTCAGGATTCTCGACAAACTCTTCCAGTGCATGACGTGCCTGTTTTAGGGTTTCTGCAATTTCGCCTTTAACCCATTCCAGGGCGACATAGTCGTGCCGATCACCCATAACTACTCCGCTTATATCCGTGTGTTACCCCTTACGGGTAAAAGCCAAAACGCGTTCATCGGCAACAGGCTCAAGATCGGGGTGTTGCCATCCAGCAACCTCCCCAACACCTATTACTAACATTCCACCCGGTGCTAACCGAGCCACTAAACGATTGAGTATTTCTCGTCGCTGCCAACGACGAAAATAGATCAACACATTTTGACAAAAAATGACATCCATACCAAAAACAGGTGCTTGCACCAATTCCAGCATATTTAATCGAGCAAAGCACAGCCGCTCAGCCAGTGTACTCAGCACTTGATACTTGCCATCTGTTTGAACTGAAAAATAGCGCTCAAGCAACTCAGTCGGCATTTTATCTATGCGGCGCGGATCATATTGGGCACAACGCGCTTTAGCCAAAGCGTTATGACTTATATCGGTGGCTGTCACTCCAAATTCTATTTTTTTTGGGGTTTGCCGAAGGACCTCCGCAGCACAAATCGCCAGCGACCAAGCTTCCTCACCACTGGCACAACCGACACTCCACAAAGACAGTGATGCACTGCTCTCAGCGCTATTCGCTTTGCTCGTTAAAAAGTTCGTCACAGCTTGGAAAGATGCTGCATGTCGGAAAAACTGTGTTTCTTGAACCGTTAAACGATCCAATAAAGTGACCCACTCTACGGCACCACAAGGCCCATCAATCACTTGCTGATAATAACTAGCATAATCAGAGACGCCCAACTCACGCATACGTGCGCTGAGATTAACCTGCAAAAACGAGCGTCGTTGCTCGCTCACAACCATACCTGAGCGCGCCTCTAGCAATGCTTGCCAGGCATGAAACTCATCCGCTGTCATCTCAGCTAGGGGCTGTAAAGCCCATGCATTGCCAAGCTGCATGATGCGCCCCTCTTCCATAGTCGAGTAAGAGCGGTACTCACAATCAGCACCGCACATTCGTGATTAGGCGTTTTCGTTACTGGTTTCCGGCAGGGTAAAGCCAGAGACAGACTGACGCATCTCGTTAGCCATCTTGGCCAAGGTACCAATACTTTGTGCTGTCGCCGTCGTACCTGCAGATGTTTGTGAGGTGATTTCTTGGATCACGTTCATCGTGCTGGAAATATGACCCGCTGATGACGCCTGCTGGCGTGCAGCGTTGGAAATATTCTGGATCAAGGCAGCCAAAGCTTTCGATACTTTTTCAATTTCTTCCAGCGAAACACCCGCATCCTGTGCAAGGTTGGCACCACGTACAACTTCAGATGTGGTTTGCTCCATTGAAATAACTGCTTCGTTGGTATCCGCCTGAATGGTTTTAACCAGCGCCTCAATCTGTTTAGTTGCGGACGATGAACGCTCAGCCAAGCGCTGAACTTCATCAGCAACCACGGCAAAACCTCGACCCGCATCACCCGCCATCGAAGCCTGAATCGCAGCGTTCAAAGCAAGAATGTTGGTTTGGTCAGCAATGTCGTTAATCAAGCTCACAATGTCACCAATCTCTTGTGACGATTCACCAAGGCGCTTAATACGTTTAGATGTATCTTGAATTTGCTCACGAATGTTATCCATACCCGTGATGGTGTTATGCACCACTTCACTACCTTTATTAGCAATCGAAACTGATCGCTCAGCAACCGCAGCAGATTCAGCAGCGTTGGCAGATACTTGGTCAATGGAGACAGCCATTTCGTTAATGGCTGCAGACGCGCCGGCAATTTCTTGCGCTTGGTGCTCAGATGCTTCTGCCAAGTGCATCGCTGTGGACTGCGTCTCTTGGGCTGCAGCAGCGACCTGTACGGCAGTACCGTTAATGGTTCCAACCAGCTCGCGTAATTGATCAATGGTAAAGTTAATCGAGTCAGCAATCGCACCAGTAAAGTCTTCGGTTACCGTTGCCTCTGCGGTCAAGTCACCATCTGCCAAGTCGCCAATTTCATCAAGCAAACGCAAAATAGCGGCTTGGTTACGCTCGTTTTTCTCAGCGGTTTCAGTCAAACGCAGACGTGTTTCACGCATGCTCACCAAGCCAATTAAAATAATAGAAGCTAATGCTGCAGCACCTAAAATATAGCCCAGCAGGCTATTAAAGACACGACCGTCAGCGCGCGCCTCAAAACCTTGCGCAAGTGCAGACGCTGTATCAAGCAGGGTTTGTGACACATTAAAAATACCATTTGCTGCTTCACGCACTTGGAACAGCTCTGGCGACGTTTCTAAGATTTCATCAACTGAACCCGAAACAAATTCAAACAGCTCGGCAATCTCAGTTAAACGCTCTAAGGCCTCTTCGTCAGTTACGCGAGAGATTTCCATCGCAGCATTACCATCACGCATTGCGTTCAAAACTCGGCCAAACAAACTGGCATCACGACCAAACATATCAGCGGCTAACACTGAGTCGTCATCACCCACCAGTACCTTATTCGCAGAACCAATGATTCGCTCAGCAAGCAACGTTTGACGTTGCGCAACAGAAACCTGCCCTGCTGGGGCACCGCTTTGCAGAAGAATATCGACAACCTCTTCATACTCAACCTGTAGCTGTGGAATAGTCTCTGCGAGTGTTTCTGCTACGCTATGTAGCGATATAACTGTTTGTTCACTATCAATAATCGCGGTGGCATTGGCGCGTAAGCTATTCCACTCTGTACCTACAGCGTTCATTTCAGCGAGTAAAGCATCAGGCGCGGGCGGTAAATTATTTTCAGGGTCACCATCAACCAAAAAGCCCCAGCGTGTCTCAAAGTCATTACGTGCTTCTTTGAGCAAAACGAAGGCAGGCGCTTTACCAGCCGCCGCTTCAGTGGCGTTTTTCGCAATACGCTGCGATAGCACACGCAACTCGCCAGCATGGGTAATGTATTCTTTGTCATAGTTTGACTGTGTATTAATATAAATAAAGTTAACAAACAGCAATACAACTGATACAACCAAGATAGCAAACAGCACACCGATGAGTGCATTGCTGCGTAACCCTGCTAGTAAATGATTTCCACTTGTTTTTTTCATGTTTTGGCCCCCGCCTGGACCTGCATTACTTAATGTGTCCAATAACACTCAAGAGCCAGTCTGGCTGACCCAACCGAATATGGCCGCTGCAGTGCAGCAAACGCATGCCTGCTTAATCTATGCAACCACATCTAAAAAATCTTTGTCGCATGCTAAAGCATGTGGACTAAATACCAGCCAAGACTGCTGATCACGCACGAAAGCGCCCTGCACAAAAGGTGCAAATGCCGCATGAATATCCGGCACTGTTTCAGAATAAGAGTCCACTGCAAAATACTGCATACCAAACACAGCATCGACAGTCAGCCCAGCAAACACATCGCGATGCTCAACCACCAATAATCGACGCAGTTTTTTTGCACTACTGAGTTGCGTACCAAAAAAACCACACAGATCCATCACTGGCAGCAAGCGTCCACGCACATTAGCGACGCCGCTCACCCATTTCTTCACCCCTGGCAACAACGTATAACGAGGTTCATGTAGAACTTCTGCAACTTCAGTCATGGGTGCAACAAAGTGTTGATCAGCGATACGAAAACCAATACCACTCCAAGTTTGCGCCATTTCTTGCTGAGCAGGCAAACCAACTGACTGCCCACGACACAGCGCATCAATCTGCACTAATCGTTCATAGGGAGTTTTCTTATTTGTCATCTAGCAACCCTATTGTGTTGATTTTGTTAAGTGCAGCAGTCGTTAACCTGCCAATACTGCATTAAGAGTTTTGATCAGCGTGACTTCATCGATAGGCTTAGTTAAGTAGTCTTTAGCCCCTTGACGCTTACCCCAAACCCGATCAGTTTCCTGATCTTTAGTGGTGACAATAATCACTGGAATATGCTGTGTTTCTGCGCTTTTAGTGAGTTGCCGTGTCGCTTGAAAACCATTTAAGCCAGGCATAACGATATCCATTAAAACTGCATCAGGCTGCTCTTGTTTAGCCAAAGCAACACCATCAGCACCATTTTCAGCTTTATAGACCTCATGCCCATTTTTTTCTAACATTGCCGCCAACTTATACATTTCAGTTGGCGAGTCATCCACAATTAAAATGCGAGCCATGATTTCCCCCGTAGAAAAACAATGCAACCAGCATGGTATGCCTGTTTACACATTAAATTTAAGATGCAGTGTCCGCTGGAACAAAAGTCGGGACATGCGTTTTAATCGCACCAATAAGTTCTTCTTTACTGAACGGCTTAGTTAAATATTGATCAGAACCGACAATACGGCCCTTGGCTTTATCAAATAAACCATCTTTCGAAGACAGCATAATTACTGGAGTTGCTCGAAAAGCACTATTATTTTTAATCAATGCGCAGGTTTGATAACCGTCTAAGCGCGGCATCATGATGTCTACAAAAATAATATCAGGGTGCGTGTCCGCGATTTTTGCGAGCGCATCAAAGCCATCTACAGCTGTAACAACTTCACAGCCTACTTTTTTAAGCAAGGTTTCAGCTGTGCGACGAATCGTTTTTGAGTCGTCAATCACCATCACCTTTAAGCCTTCTGATTTGTGTTCCATCTTTGCCCTACCATGGTCGGTGAGTCATTGTTTTTTTGCAGCGGCAACGCTGTATTACTTGTTAAGCAATAATCGGCGACTCAATCGTGCAGCCTTTTTAGCATACTATTTTACTGCAATCTATAAACCCAATAAATACTAGATTGTTTATTCACCGCTCTTATAGCTTTAAGTCAATCTAACGCTGTTATTCAGCCAAACTAGAGTGCATTATTGGCTACTAAACTTTTACTGGAGACTCTATCATGCATGTTCGTCTTGGGATTGTAATGGATCCTATTGGTCAGATTTCATTCAAAAAAGACAGCTCTTTAGCCATGTTACTGTCTGCCCAAGCGCGCGGCTGGTCTTTGTTTTATATGGAGCAGAAAGACCTCTATCAACACATGGGAGAAGCGCGTGCACGCATGCGCTCATTAAAAGTTTTTAATGATCCTGAGTGCTGGTTTGAGCTTGGCGACGAGCTGGATGAACCTTTGGCTGACCTCAACGTCATTCTGATGCGTATAGACCCACCATTTGATAATGAATTTTTATACAGCACCTATTTACTCGAGCAAGCCGAGACGGCTGGCAGCTTAGTTGTTAACCGCCCACAAAGCCTGCGCGACTGCAATGAAAAGCTCTTTGCCACCCTTTTCCCACAATGCACACCTGCTACAATAGTAAGCCGCCGTGCCGACATACTACGCAAGTTCGCGACCCAACACGGTGACGTGATTCTCAAACCGCTGGACGGCATGGGCGGTTCATCGATTTTTCGTCACCTCAAAGGTGACCCCAACTTATCAGTTATTTTAGAAACTCTAACGGCCCACGGCACTCAACAAATTATGGCGCAACAGTACCTACCGGCAATTAAAGATGGCGACAAACGCATCTTAATGATTGATGGCGAGCCGGTACCTTACAGCCTTGCGCGCATTCCTGCTGCCGGCGAAACACGTGGCAACCTTGCTGCAGGTGGTCGTGGCGTGGCACAACCGCTGACAGATAAAGACCGTTGGATTGCCGAGCAAATCGGTCCTGAACTGCGCAAACGCGGCTTGTTGTTTGTCGGTTTGGATGTGATTGGTGAGCATTTAACAGAAATCAACGTCACCAGCCCAACCTGTATTCGTGAAATTGACGCCGCTTTTGATACCAAAATCGGTGATCAACTCATGGATATCATTGCTGTCAAACTGGCTCAGCGCAGCTAAATAATTCGGTTTGCACAGATACCTATGCCAGAATGTGCAAGCCAGTTCATGGACTTTTTCACTACTTCTCGGCAGACTGCCGCGTCTGTCGAGAACACAATACGCTTATGAAAAACTCTGTTGCCAACCCTTTTAACAAATCTAAACCTGCTGTTAGCGCTGCTGACCGCTTAGGCTTTACCTTGTTGATTGCTGCTTTATTACACCTTGCCATTATCCTCGGTGTAGGTTTTACGGTCAGCGAGCTGCCAGCATTGAGCAAAAGCTTGGATATCACCTTAGCAACCTTCAAAAGTGAAAAAGAACCTGAAAAAGCTGACTTTATCGCCCAAGACAACCAGCAAGGCAGCGGTACTCTCGAAGAGGCGGCAGTCCCAAAAACCACAGAAAAAGCACCTTTCCAAGACACTAAAGTCAAGAAAGCACAGGTAGAAAGTAGCGTCGAACCAACACCTGTAACACCGGTGGTTAAAAAGATTATCAGTACCGCACAGCCACAAAAACACAAAGTTGTCAGCCAACCTAAAGTACAACCTAAGCCGCAGCCAACCCGTAAAGTACCATTGATTAGCCGTGAACAGCTTTCCGCAGACATTGCCAGTCTTGAAGCTGAACTGGCCTTAGATCAACAACAATATGCTAAACGCCCTCGCGTCAGCCGACAAAATACTGCAGCAAGCAAGCGAGATATCAGTGCGTGGTACCGCGACGCTTGGCGCAAAAAAGTTGAGCGTGTCGGTAATCTGAATTATCCAGAGGAGGCGCGGCGCGACGGTATTTACGGTAGCCTGCGTGTCCTTGTTATTATTAAAAGCGATGGTTCTTTAGAAACAATGAGAATCTTAGAGTCGTCGGGGCATCCCGTGTTAGATAAAGCGGCGTTAAACATTGTGCGCACCTCGGCACCTTTTGCCCATTTTACCGGCGAACTGGCGGCGAACTATGATCAAGTAGAAATCATTCGTACCTGGCGCTTTGAGCGAGGCGATCGCCTTTCTAGCCAATAACCTGCAATAATTGCCACGCTGATCTTAAGCAACCTCTTTTATCGCTGACTGGTGAGGACGCAAGACACCCTATGACTTCCACATTTCCTTCTTTGGCTGGGCACTTTTTAATTGCCATGCCCAGCATGACCGATCCAGCCTTTGCACAGTCTGTTGTATATTTACTTGCTCACGATAGCGAAGGCGCATTGGGCTTGATCATTAACAGGCCGAGCGGTTTAACCCTGTCAGACGTTTTGGAGCAACTGCAACCTGAGCACTCAGCCCTTAGCGATGCGCTTGATCAAGATATTTTTAGCGGTGGCCCTGTGCAAACCGAACTCGGTTTTGTTTTGCACAATAAAGGCCCAGAGTTCAAAGGAACAACCCCTTTTGCGGAGCTTTCTTTAACCGCTTCACAAGATGCTTTACTCGCCATCGCACAAGGCATCGGCCCCGCTCAAAGCCTTATTGCCCTTGGTCATGCCGGCTGGGGAGCAGGACAAATCGAACAGGAATTACGTGCTAATGCCTGGTTGTCTTGCCCTGCTGATCATGCCATTATTTTCCAAACACCTGTTGAACTACGACGCAGTGCGGCTGCGGCTCTACTCGGTGTTGACCTTGAGCGCCTCAGCCACCAAGTTGGTCACGCATGAACACTGCCACACAAGCGCCAAAATTACTCTTAGGCTTTGATTATGGCACTAAGCAAATTGGTGTGGCTGTCGGGCAAATGATTACCCGGCAGGCGCGCGAGCTGTGTAATTTAAAAGCGCGCGACGGCATTCCCAATTGGGAGCAAATCGAAGCACTGATAAAAGAGTGGCAGCCCGATGCACTTGTTGTAGGATTGCCACTTAACATGGACGGCACATCCAGCAATATGTGCGTACGTGCCGAAAAATTCGCGCGGCGCTTAAATGGCCGTTTTAATTTACCTGTCCACACGCATGACGAGCGCCTGACCACCTTTGAAGCCAAAGGCCAACGCTTAGCACAAGGACAGCAACGTGGCAGCTATAGAGAGCAACCTGTTGACGCATTGGCAGCTGCTTTATTACTGCAAGGCTGGCTGGAGCAATATAGCAACAGCTGACCTCAAATGACGCCTGGAGTTTACCAATGAGCTTACCTGATCCTGCTGTATTGATTCCTGCAATTGCCCGTGAACTACAAGCCCATATTAAAGCGCAACAGATCGATAATCCGCGCTTTGTCGGTATCCATACCGGTGGTGTCTGGGTCGCTAATGCGCTGCTTAAAGAGCTTAATAGCGAAGAGCCGCTGGGCATTTTAAATGTCTCCTTTTACCGTGATGATTTCAGTCGCAGTGGTTTGCACCCGCAAGTGCGCCCGTCTGAACTGCCCTTTGACATTGAAGACCAGCACCTTATTTTAATTGATGACGTGTTAATGAGCGGTCGCACCATCCGTGCCGCCCTCAATGAGTTATTTGATTACGGCCGCCCAGCCAGCGTAACACTCGTGTGCTTATTGGATTTAAATGCACGCGAATTACCCATTCGTCCAGATATTGTCGGCGCAACACTTTCCCTTGAGCAAAATCAACGGGTAAAATTAACAGGGCCTGAACCCTTGGCTATCACCCTGAAAACCATCGACCACCTATGAGACCCTCGCAATGATGCCTCTCTCCCCCAAGTGCCCGTTGCAGCTAAACGACCAAGGTCGCCTGCGCCATTTTTTATCACTCGACGGCTTGCCGCGCGACATGCTAACGGAAATTTTAGACACGGCTGACTCCTTCCTCGAAGTGGGTGCCCGCGCAGTTAAGAAAGTACCTTTAATGCGCGGCATGACCGTGTGTAACGTGTTCTTTGAAAATTCAACACGCACGCGCACTACCTTTGAGTTGGCGGCTAAGCGCCTCTCCGCAGACGTAATCACTCTAAACGTATCAACTTCATCGACCAGCAAAGGCGAAACCCTCACCGACACCTTGCGCACCCTTGAAGCCATGGCTGCCGATATGTTTGTGGTGCGCCATGCTGAATCTGGCGCTGCACACTTTATTGCTGAGCACGTCAGTCCTAATGTCGCAATTATCAATGGTGGTGATGGCCGTCACTCGCACCCCACTCAAGGCATGCTCGACATGCTGGCCATTCGTCGACATAAAGGTGATTTCACGCAACTAAAAGTCGCGATCGTCGGCGATATTCTGCACTCGCGCGTGGCACGCTCAAACATGTTGGCGCTGAAAACTTTGGGCTGTCCGGATATCCGTGTCATTGCACCCAAAACTTTATTGCCCGTTGGCCTTGAGCAATACGGCGTCAATGTTTATACCGACGTCAATAAAGGCTTAAAAGATGTCGATGTGATCATTATGTTACGTCTGCAGCGCGAGCGGATGCAGGGCGGCTTACTACCCAGCGAAGGCGAGTTCTATCGTTTATACGGCTTAAGCGAGCAGCGTTTGGCCTTAGCTCACCCAGAGGCCATTGTCTTACACCCTGGTCCCATTAACCGCGGTGTTGAAATTGATTCTTTAGTGGCCGACAGCCCACGCTCGGTGATTTTAAACCAAGTTACTTACGGCATTGCCGTACGTATGGCCGTGCTATCAATGACCATGAGCGGTCAAAATGAACAACGCCAGTTGGATGCAGAAAAGCAGGAGTCACTCTAATGCGCATACAGATAAACGGCGCTCGTTTAATTGATCCTGCCAGCAAGATGGATCAACAGGCCGATATTTTCATTGATGACGGAAAAATTGTTGCCATTGGCGATACCCCACGTGACTTTGTCGCCGAGCAGATGATTGATGCCAATGGCTTAATTGCTGCGCCAGGTTTGGTGGATATTTCCGCATCTTTGCGCGAGCCAGGTTATGGTCGCAAAGGCAGCATTGCCTCTGAAACCCGCGCGGCAGCAGCCGGTGGCGTAACCAGCTTGTGCTGCACACCGCACACCAAACCGATTTTAGATACACCGGCGGTGGTCGACCTGATTCTAGATAAAGCGCGCGATGAAGGCTCATGTAAAGTCTTTCCCTTAGGCGCTTTTAGCCAAGGCTTAGCCGGCGAGCAACTGGCCGAGCTGTTCACTTTACGTAAAGCAGGCTGCGTGGCATTCAGTAATGGCTTAGCGCCATTTAAAAGCAATCGTGTCTTACGCCGCGCTTTAGAGTACGCAGCAACCTTTGAACTAACAGTTATTTTTCATCCACAAGACCCTGACCTAGCTGAGGGCGGTATTGCTCACGAAGGTCCGGTTGCCACCTTCCGAGGCTTAGCGGGGATTCCAGAAACCGCCGAAACAGTAGCGTTATCGCGCGACTTGCTATTGGTGGAACAAAGCGGTGTACGTGCACACTTCAGCCAGATCACCACCGCACGCGGTGCGCGCCTGATTGCTAAAGCGCAAGCACGCGGCTTACCAGTCACCGCCGATGTAGCCATGTACCAACTGATTCTTACTGAAGAAGCCTTGGTGGATTTCTCCAGCTTTTACCATGTATTACCGCCACTGCGCTCTTTAGCCGACCGTGAAGGGTTACGTGAAGCAGTGAAAAGTGGTGTGATCAGCGCCATTGCCAGCCACCACCAACCACATGAAGCGGATGCTAAGCTGGATCCTTTTGCTGCAACTGAGCCAGGTATCAGCAGCATTGAGTTGCTGTTGCCGCTGGCCATGAGCTTGGTGGAAGAAGGCGTTTTTGATCTACCTACGGCTCTGCAGCGTTTAACCACAGGCCCTGCTGACGCATTAGAGCTAAAAGCCGGACGTCTGTCGGTTGGTGCCGCAGCAGATAT
>Ga0172382_10006405_pt1 | contig 17099 bp, 17 predicted proteins | sample Leawel138RmetaG_FD_122245 | JGI IMG/M metagenome (GOLD analysis project Ga0172382, IMG submission 122245) | Leachate microbial communities from a municipal landfill in Southern Ontario, Canada - Leachate well 138R metaG | ecosystem: Engineered > Solid waste > Landfill > Unclassified | place...
GCTTCAGGAGCTGGGGGGATGGAAATCGGAGTCGATGGTGCGGCGTTATGCGCACATGTCGGTGAAGCATCTCCAGCCCTATGCCGACCAGCTGATTTTACCGGGCACAGACCCGCTGATTAACCGGGTCACAGACACGAAAAAGTCTAACTGCCCGGAAAAGCTGGAGGTGTCAGGTCACAAAAATGGTCACAGTGAGAGCCGTCCGAGGCTCAAGCTTGTTGCCGCCCTCGACGTAAACTCTTGATTATGAAGGAAGAAAAATGGTGGACGCACTAGGGCTCGAACCTAGGACCCGCTGATTAAGAGTCAGCTGCTCTACCAACTGAGCTATGCGTCCACACTGCGGCTTGCCGCGATCCCGAATCGTCGGGAGCGCTCCCTATAGCGATTGCGGCGCGTGAGGGAAGGGGGTGTTGGGCAATTTTTCGATCAATTCAGGGTGCTGGGCGCTTTCCGGTTCCATCGATCGATCATCATCAATGTGCCGACGCAGATCATGTTGGTCATCATGGAGGACCCACCGTGGCTCATGAAGGGCAACGGAATGCCGACGACCGGGGCGAGGCCCATCACCATCATCAGGTTGATGGCCACGTAAAAGAAGATCGTGGCCGTCATCCCGGCGGCCAGCAACCGCGCGAAACGATCGCGCGATCGAAGCGCGACCTGCATCCCCCAACTCAGCACGATGCCGAATACGATGAGAACGAAGAAGCCGCCGAGCAAGCCCCATTCCTCAGCCATCGTGGCGAACACGAAGTCTGTATGCGGCTCCGGCAGATAGTTCAGATGACTCTGTGAGCCGTGGCCGAAACCCTTGCCGAACCAGCCCCCCGAGCCAATCGCGATCTTGGATTGGGTGATGTGATAGCCGGCGCCCAGCGGATCGCTTTCCGGATCGAGGAAGGTCGTAACCCGCCGCCGCTGGTAATCATGCAGGACGAAGAAATAGGCGATCGGGGCAATCACCGTGGCCGCGCCGCCGCCGAGCAGGAACCAGCGCAATGGCAGGCCCGCCAGGAACATGATGACAAGACCGCCGAAACTGATTGCGAGGCCAGTCCCCAGATCGGGCTGGATCAGCACCAGCCCGGCGGGAATCGCTATAAGCAGGCAGGCTGGCAGCAGCCCTCTCCAACTCGAAACCAGCCCCGCGGGCAAGCTGCCGTAAAAGCGCGCAAGCACGAGGACGATTGCGGGCTTCATCAGTTCCGACGGCTGCAGAACGATAAACCCGAGATCCAGCCAGCGCTGACTGCCACCCCCTATCGCGCCCAGGGCTTCCACCAGCATCAGGAGCACGAGCACTCCGGCGTATACTGGGAAAGCGGACCACTTGACGAGATCCTGGGGAAATCTCGACATGACCAGGGCCATCGCGAGGAAAATAGCAAAGCGGATCAGATGCGAGCTGGCGAAGGGCTGGAAGTTCCCGCTCGCCGCGGAGTAAAGCACGGAAGAGCCGAACAGGACGAGCAGCGTTATCGGAACGATGACCCGCCACGGAATATGGGTGAGGGCCGGAGGAACGAAGGATGGAGTCATTGACCCGTTCCCCCTTGCGGCGGCTGCGCACCAGGGCCGCTCGAAGGAATGGAATCGGCTGGAGCCGCGCCCGCCGGAGATAATGGCGCGGCGACAGGTTCCGGCGCGGGAGTCGCCGCTTCAGTGACTATAGGCACCGGACGATCGACCGATTGCGATCGCGTGCTTTCATCGATTGGCGCGGCTTCGGCGGGAGGTTTCGGCACGGTGGCGCCATATGTCGAGGCATAGACCGCGTATTTCTTGGCGATGCGTTCCGTCGGCGTGCCGCCCCATCCTTTTTCCAGAGCGGAAAGCGCTTCCATACCTTTCACCGGATCGAACAAGAACGTCACGACATCCCTCGCGATCGGATAGGCCGCGCCCGAGCCGCCGCCATGCTCGATCACGACCGCCCCGGCGTATCGCGGATTGTCGAAGGGCGCGAAGAAAATGAAAAGCCCGTGATCGCGATACTTCCACGGCCCGCTCTTGCCGCTGGCGACGCTCAGGGAAACGACCTGCGCGGTTCCGGTCTTCCCGGCCATCAGCACATCGTCCAACGGGGGCTTCGCCCGCCTTGCCGTTCCCGGCCCGTTCACCACATCGCTCATCGCCTGACGAATGATCAGCGTATGATCGCCATGGAAATTCATCGATTCGATCCGGGGCGGGGCGGGATCGAACGACAGCCGCGGCATAAGCTTGTTGCCGGTCGCCAACCTGGCCGCCATCACGGCAAGCTGGAGCGGATTGGACAACATATATCCCTGGCCGATCGTCGCGTTGACAGTATCGAAGGTCTGCCATTCGCGGCCATATTTCTTCAGCTTCCAGGCCGGATCGGGGACCGTGCCGTAAAACTGGCTCAACACCGGCAGCGGAAATTCCTGCCCCATGCCCAACCGCTTCGCCATCGGCGCGATGACATCCATGCCAAGGCGCTGCGCGAAGTGATAGAAATAGACGTCGCAGCTCTGATAGATCGCCTTGGACATGTTGACTTGGCCATGTCCGCGGCGGTTCCAGCAATGGAACACGCGATTGCCGACACGCAAGCCGCCGCCGCAGAATGCGGTTTCCTCAGGGTCGAGCCCGGCTTCGAGGAATGACATGGCCACCATCGGCTTCACGGTCGAGCCGGGCGGATAGAGGCCCTTGAGAACCTTGTTGCGCAGCGGAACATGATCGTCATCCGACAGCATCTTCCATTCGATGCGGCCAATGCCGTCGGAAAAGCTGTTCGGGTCGAAGCTGGGCATGGATGCCATGCAGAGAAGGTCGCCAGTCTTGCAGTCCATCACCACGACCGAGCCTGATTCCAGGCCGAGCCTGCGCGCGGCGTAATCCTGCAAGGGGCCGTCGATAGTGAGCTTTACCGCCTTGCCCTGAACATCCTCGCGCGTCTCAAGGTCTCTGACGATACGGCCGGAGGCCGTGACTTCCACCCGCCGCGCCCCAGGAACGCCGCGCAACCGCTGCTCGAACTGCTTTTCCACGCCGTCCTTGCCGATCTTGTATCCGGGAGTGATCAGCAGCGGGTTGCGATCCTTCTCATATTCCTCGGCCGAAGCCGTTCCGACATATCCGATCAGATGGCCCACCGCGGGGCCGGTGGGATAATAGCGCGAATAGCCGCGCTGGGGCACCACGCCATGCAGGTCGGGCAGGCGGACGCTGATGGCGGCGAACTTGTCCCAATCCAGCCTTGTCGCCACTTCCACGGGCTGAAAGCCGCGCGCATCCTCGATCTTGTCCTTCAGATCCTGAATCTGGATCGGGGTGAGGTTGAGCAGCTTGCCCAGCTCGTCGATCGTCCTTTCCGGGTCGACCATCCGGTCGGGGATGACGTCCACGCGGAAATCCGCGCGGTTGGATGCAAGAGGAGCGCCGTTGCGATCGAGTATCCAGCCCCGGCGCGGCGGAATCAGGGTGAGGTTCACCCGGTTGCTCTCCGCCTCCATCTTGTATTTCTCGTTCTCGGCCACGGCGAGATACGTCATCCGCGCGGCCAAAAGCACGCCTACGCCGCCCTGTATCGCACCGATCACCACCGCGCGCCGGTCGAAGCTGTGCCGGAGCATGGTTTCAGTCATTTGCGGCTTGAACCCGCCACGCATCAGCGCACTGTCCTGAAACGTCTCAAGCGGAAGCGATCGAGGGTGGATACCATGCGCCCGAAGATGGGGAAAAGCAGCACGGACAGCAAGAGTTGCGGCGGCAGGGCGACGATGCGCTCCGCCGCGCTCCCGTTGCCCGCCAGAATAGCGCCGGATACCAGATAGGCTGCGATCAGCAGGGCGGCGACCAGCCAGTCCTGCATGAATCCGCGCCACGGGAAGCGTGTTTCAAGCGCTTCGATAGCCAGCAGCGAAAGCGACCACAGCAGGATCGCGCAACCGAACGGCTGGCCGCTGAACAGATCGTCGAAGGCGCCCAGCAGGCACCCGGCCCAGGGCGGCAGCAGGCCCGGGCGAACCAGGCGCCACCCCAGCAGCATCATGAATCCGGCAGGGGGGAACAGCGGCGCGGGCGGGATTATCGGCAGCATCGGGCACAAGGAGCCGAGCATGATAGTGACCCATGGCAGCGAGCTGGCGATGACCGGCGAGTGGTCCCGATTGATCTTGGAACCGAAAGGATCGCGGCGCGCGCGAGGATTATATTCGTCGATCATGGGACCGGGTCTTTGGGCGGCGCGTTGGCGACGGCGACGGCCTCAGGCTGCCAGATCGGGTCGACCACCACGAAATCGGTAGCGGCCGGATCGCTCAGCAGGCGGCCGATGGCGCCGTCCTTGGTAATTTCGCTGACAACCGCAACTGTCACGCCGGGCTGGAACAGGCCGCCCGCGCCGGAGGTGACGAACACGTCGCCACGCTGGAGCGGATTTATTCCGAGATTGACCAGGCGCAGCCTCAGTGTCCCGTCCGAGCGCCCCTCGGCAAAGGCGACGACATTGTCCTTCGCGCGGCGCACTGGCACAATGCTTTCGCCATCCGTAAGAAGCAGCACCCGGGCGCTTTCGGCACCCGTTTCGAGCACGCGGCCGATCAGGCCACGCGGCGAGCGGACCGGCATGCCGACCCTGATCCCGTCGTTCGCGCCGACGGAGATATAGGCTATGCGGCGAGTGCTGGACGATGTCGAACCTATCAGCCTTGCCCGGGCCACCGGCGGGGTTCCGCCATCATCAAGCGCAAGCAAGGCCTTCAGCCGCTTGTTTTCCTGCTCTATCGCCTGGGCTTCCGCCAGGCGGATGCGCGCGAGTTCCATCTCTTCGCGCAACTGCGCATTCTTGCTGCCAGCGCGGATATAACCGGCCAGATATTCGAATATCCCCTGGCTTTCGGTGCGGCCCACGGCGCCGGTTTCGCCCACCGGCGCGGCCACATCGCTTGCCGCGCCCCGCAACCCCGCAAATGCATCGGGCTTGATGAGCGAAAGGATGAGCAAGCCCGCGCCGAGCACAGCGCCAAGCGCGGCCACCACATAGCCGGTAAAGAGGCTGTATTGCGCCCTGCGCGAAAAGCCAGGGCGTCGGTTTGCCGGCGGCGCCATCCGCGCCTGCTCCCTTCCTGGCCGGCGCGGCCATCGCGCCGGAAGTTGCCGTTCAGGCGGTCATCAACACGCCGCGGAAAATCGGATCTTCCATCGCCCGGCCAGTGCCCAGCGCAACGCAGGAAAGCGGATCTTCCGCCACGCTCACCGGCAGGCCGGTTTCCTCGCGCAGATGCTCGTCCAGCCCCTGGATCAGGGCGCCGCCGCCGGTCAGCACGATACCCTGGTCGACGATGTCGGCGGCCAGTTCCGGCGCGGTGTTTTCGAGGGCGATGCGAACGCCTTCGACGATGGCGCCGATCGGCTCGGACAAGGCTTCCGCCACATGGGCCTGGTTGATCGTGATTTCCTTGGGCACGCCATTGACAAGGTCGCGCCCCTTGATGGTGATCAGTTCGCCGATGTCGTCGGCCGGCCGGATCGCGGTGCCGTAATCCTTCTTGATCCGTTCCGCCGTGGAATCCCCGATCAGCAGATTATGGTGCCGGCGCACATAGCTGACGATGGCTTCGTCCATCTTGTCCCCGCCGGTGCGCACGCTCGTGGTATAGGCGAGGCCGCGCAGCGAAAGCACGGCGACTTCGGTCGTGCCGCCGCCGATATCGACCACCATGGAGCCTACAGGCTCCGTCACCGGCATGTCGGCGCCGATCGCGGCGGCCATCGGCTCGAGAATGAGAAACACCTGGCTGGCGCCGGCGTTGGAAGCGGCGTCGCGGATCGCGCGGCGCTCCACCGAAGTGGAGCCGGAGGGCACGCAGATCACGATTTCAGGATAGCGGAACAGGCTGCGCTTGCCATGCACCTTGCGGATGAAGTGCTTTATCATCTCTTCCGCGATTTCGATGTCGGCGATCACCCCGTCGCGCAGCGGGCGAATGGCTTCGATGCTGTCCGGAGTCTTGCCCATCATCATCTTGGCATCGTCGCCAACGGCCTTCACCTTCTTGATGCCGTTGATAGTCTCGATCGCGACGACCGAAGGTTCGTTCAGCACAATGCCGCGATCCTGAACATAGACCAGCGTATTTGCGGTGCCCAGGTCGATTGCCATATTCTGCGACCCGAACTTGAAGAAATTGGACAGGAACCAACTCATCTAGCATTCCGTGTGATGACCGCCGCCGCAGGGCACGGCGCGGAAATGGGGAGAGGACAAGGGCGGCTCCTTAACCCAAGGCTCGCGTAAAGGCCAAAAAATTGTGCCAGTAAACCACAGCTTTTGCACTACTCATCTCGAATTGTCCGTCTTTCGCCGTTACGATCCGGCCATGCCTACGATCCGGCGCCTGCCCGAACACCTCATAAACCGAATCGCGGCGGGCGAAGTGGTCGAGCGGCCGGCCTCGGCGCTCAAGGAAATCGTCGAGAACGCAATCGACGCCGATGCGACTCGCATAGCGGTGTCGCTGGCCGAGGGCGGCCTGGGGCGGATCGAAGTGACGGATGACGGCTGCAGCATGGACCCGCAGGAAATGGCCCTCGCCCTGGAACGTCACGCCACCTCGAAGCTGCCCGAAAGCCTGGTCGGGCAGGAAGGTGCCATCGAACGCGTCGCCACGCTGGGCTTTCGCGGCGAGGCGCTTCCCTCCATCGCCAGCGTTGCAAGGCTCAGCCTCGAAAGCCGGGTTCGCGGCGCGGAGCAGGGCTGGAAGCGTGTCGTCGATCATGGCGTCGTGACGGAAGAGGGGCCAGCCGCGCTACCCCCGGGCACCAGGGTGCGGGTGGAACGCCTGTTCGCGAACATCCCGGCCCGGCGCAAGTTTCTGCGCTCGCCCCGCGCGGAATATGCGGCGTGCCTGGACATCATGCGCAGGCTTGCCATGGCGCGGCCCGATATCGGGTTCAGCCTCGAACATGACGGACGCCAGATATTCCGGCTCCAGGGCGAAGACCGGCTGGAGTCCCGCGTCGCGCAGATCGTCGCGCGCGAACTCGCCGACAACGGCGTTTCGATTTCGCTGGAACGCGAAGCGATGCAATTGCGCGGGATCGCGGGCCTGCCGACCTACAATCGCGGTGTCGCCGATCATCAGTATCTTTTCGTCAATGGCCGGCCGGTGAAGGACCGCCTGCTCGCGGGGGCGGTGCGCGGGGCCTATGCCGACATGCTGGCGCGGGATCGCCATGCCGTGCTCGCCCTGTTTCTCGATCTTCCGGCGGAAGACGTCGACATCAATGTCCATCCGGCCAAGACCGAGGTTCGCTTCCGCGATGCCGTGGCGGTTCGCGGCTTCATCGTCTCGGGCCTGCGCCACGCCCTGTCCACCGGCGACCGGCGCAGCACGCAGGCGCCCGCCGCGGATGCAATGAGCCGCTGGCAGGTCGAACCCGAATCCTTAGCCGGGAAGCCCGCTCCGGCGCTGGCCTCGCTCTTTTCCGGGCGGGACTGGTCGCCACCGGCCAATCGGGTGAGCGAAGCGGGAAGGGCCTGGAAAGGCTACGAGCAGGCGGTCATGGCCGATCCGCAGGGGCGGGCGGAAGTGGCGGAGGAACCGGCTTCACCGGAGGCGGACTTTCCGCTCGGCATCGCGCGCGGGCAGGTCGCCCAGACCTATATCGTGGCCGAAGCATCCGACGGCCTCGTGATCGTCGACCAGCACGCCGCCCACGAACGCCTGGTGCTGGAACGCCTGCGCGCGGCCGGAACCGGCGAAACCCTCGCCGCCAGCCAGGCCCTGCTTTCCCCGGAAGTGGTCGAACTGGATGAACCGTCGTGCGACCGGCTAGAGGAAAACGTGGCGAGCTTTGCCGGGTTGGGCCTGATGATAGAGCGGTTCGGCCCCGACGCCATGCTGGTCCGGGCCATGCCTTCCGTCCTGAAAACGGCCGATCCGCAGGCGCTGCTGCGGGATATTGCCGACGATCTGGCACAGAATGGCGCACCGCTCTTGCTGGGTGAGAAGATCGAGCATGTGCTTGCGACGATGGCTTGTCACGGTTCCGTGCGTGCGGGCAGGGTGCTGTCCGTTGTGGAGATGAACGCACTGCTGCGGGAGATGGAGCGAACCCCGCGTTCGGGGCAGTGCAACCATGGCCGCCCGACCTGGATCAAGCTGTCGATGGCGGACGTGGAAAAGCTGTTTGGGCGGCACTGATGAAGCGAGTGGTTCTTTCTCTCCTGCTTTTGACCGGAGCATGCGGCGGCGAACGCCCCAATGCCCGGGAGAAGGAAGCGCAGGATTTGCGCGACATCGCGATGGTCGAAGCGGCGCAGAAGATCGACCCGCCGCGCGAGCCGGTGACGCCTGAAGAGATCACCGACCCGGACTTCGAGGATCGCGATCTGATGGGCATCAGTTGCAACTTCATCCCCACCGGGCAGCGCAATCCGGTTGCGGTGGGCCTGCCCGGCGCGGCCTTCGTCAAGCTGAATGCGAAGATGGAGCGATTGGCGGCCGACAAGGGCGGCCAGCAGATGCCATTCGGCACCTGGGCGAAATATGACGGCAAGAAATATGTCCTGAAATTCGCCAAGGACGACAGCGACGGCAAGCCACTGGGCTCCGAAGCGACCCAATGGTCCGGAAGGATGACCTTGCTGGACCCCTATGATCGGTCGATCTACGAATCCTTCGGCACTTTTCAGTGCGGCAGCTGAGACAGGTAGTTTCCACCCATCCACAGGCCCATGCCGATCATGGCCAGATTCTCGGTCAGGGAGACGAAACCGAGCGGAACCTTGGCCGATCCCCCCACGCAGGCGCATTTCAGCTCCCGCTTCTGGATATATACCGCATAGAACACGCTGACCGCGCCCACCGTGCCGATAAACAGGGAAATCGGCGCGGATAGCCAGGTCGCCACATGGCCTGCCATCAGGATGCCCGCCAGCCCCTCCGCGAAGGGATAGATGCTGGCATAGGGCACCCACCGCCGGGCCAGCAGATCGTAGCCCAGGAACATGGTCGAGAACTGCTCGACGTCCTGCAGCTTGAGCATGGCCAGCATCGCCATGGAGAAGGCGAGGAACCATTCCGCCGCGCGTATCGTGAAGGGATTGGCGAAAGCGAACCAGCTTATCGCCAGAGCCAGCCCCGCAGCCACGGCGAATACCGCAATGACCGGCCGGTAGCTGGTGGCGTCCGGATCTTTCGCCTTGCCGCCGAAATATTCCCTCAGCGCGTCGTATCCGCCGATCCGCTTGCCAGCGATGAAGGTCTGCGGCGTGGTGGCGACGCCGTGCTCCTGCTTGAAGGCGTCGGTCTGTTCCCGCGTGGTCAGATGATGGTCTTCGACACGATAGCCCTGCCGTTCGAGCAGATATTTTGACTTCAGGCCGTAAGGGCAGACATGCTTGTCCATCACCATGCGATAAAGTTCGGCCGTGGGTTTTCGTGCTTGGTTATCCATAATGACCGGCTAGATAGCTTCCGTACCATAGTACGGAGTCAAGCTGTGGCGGTGACAATTTCCGAGCTGGCCCGCACCGCAGGCGTGGGCGTGGAAACGATCCGGTTCTACCAACGAAAGGGACTGCTGTTCGATCCGCATCCTTCCCGGCAAGGGCGCTCGCCCGGCACCCGGCACTATGGGCAGGACGACATCCGGCGGCTGCGCTTCATCAGATCGGCCCAGAAGGCCGGTTTCGCGCTCAGGGAAATTTCCGAACTGCTGGAACTCGATGCCACCAGCGAGCGGGAACGCGCCCGGGAACTGGCGCGGCAGCGCATCGCCTCGCTCGACAGGCAGATCGCGGAGCTTCGGCAGGCGCGGCAATCTCTCGACAGGCTGGCGCGGGAATGTTCCAGGGGCGGGGCAGGGCCTTGCCCGATCATCGAGGCGTTCGAATAAGCCTCGCCTATTCGCCCCGCGCCTGGATCATCGAGATTCCGATGAAGCGCAGCACCATCTCGTCATTCTGGTTGAAGGTCCTGATCTGGGTCCACAGGCTTCCCCGGTTCGGGCGCGAGCGGCTGAGCTGCTTGTTCAGCAGCTCGGATTCGCAGCGCAGCGTATCTCCCGGGAATACCGGCTTGAGGAAGCGCAGTTCATCGACCCCGGGCGAACCCAGCCCGGCCTGCTGGTCATCCTCGAAATCGCCGACCATCATCGACATCGTCATGGCGCAGGTATGCCACCCGCTTGCCGCGAGCTTGCCGAAATGGGTCCTGGCCGCGGCTTCATCCGAAAGGTGGAAGGGTTGGGGATCGTAGCGCGAGGCGAAATCGAGGACTTCCTCGCGCGTGACGTGATAATTGCCGAAGCGCCTGATCTCCCCGACCACCATGTCCTCGAAATAGCGCATCCGCCGAAGCCCTCGATCAGACGTTGAATTTGAAATGCAGGACATCGCCATCCTGCACTTGGTATTCCTTGCCTTCCTGGCGCAGCTTGCCCGCCTCGCGAGCGGCAGCTTCTCCGCCAAGAGTTACATAATCGTCATAGGCGATGGTTTCGGCGCGGATGAAGCCCTTTTCGAAATCGGTATGGATCTCCCCGGCGGCCTGCGGAGCCTTGGCGCCGGTATGGAATGTCCAGGCGCGGGCTTCCTTGGGGCCGATGGTGAAAAAGGTCTGCAATCCAAGCAGCTCGTAACCGGCGCGGATCACGCGGGCGAGGCCGGTTTCCGCCAGACCCAGCTCGTTGAGGTATTCGGCGCGCTCTTCCGGGTCCATCCCGACCAGCTCGGCCTCGATCGCGGCGGACACGACCACCGCCTGCGCCCCTTCCGCGCTGGCCTTCTCGAACACCTTGGCCGAGAGTTCATTGCCGGTGGCGGCATCTTCCTCGGCCACATTGCAGACATAGAGGACCGGCTTCGCGGTGAGCAGTTGGGCCTGCGCGAAGATGCGCGCTTCCTCGTCGTCCTTCGGCTCTGTCAGGCGGGCGGGCTTGCCTTCGCGGAGCAGGTCCAGCGCCTGGCCCAGCACGCTGGCCGCGAGCCTGGCTTCCTTGTCGCCCCCGGTCGCGCGCTTCGCCGCCGCCGGAACGCGCTTCTCAAGGCTTTCAAGGTCGGCCAGCATCAACTCCGTCTCGACCACTTCGGCATCCGCGATGGGATCGACCTTGTTGGCGACATGCTGGATGTCGTCATCCTCGAAACAGCGCAGGACATGGACGATGGCGTCTACTTCGCGGATGTTGCCGAGGAACTGGTTGCCCAAGCCTTCGCCCTTGGAGGCGCCTTTGACCAGCCCCGCAATATCGACGAAGGCCAGCTGGGTGGGGATGATCTTGCCCGACCCGGCAATGCTTGCCAGCTTTTCCAGGCGCGGGTCCGGCACGGCGACCTGCCCTACATTCGGCTCGATCGTGCAGAAGGGATAATTCGCGGCCTGCGCCGCCTGCGTCTCCGTGAGAGCATTGAACAACGTCGATTTGCCCACATTGGGCAGGCCCACGATCCCGCAACGGAAACCCATCGAAAACTCCGCATGAATGACAGGCCGCGGGCCTTAGGGCCTGAACACGCAAACCGCAATGGGGTGGCCGGATTGCGCGCGCATGAGAAAGCGCCCCTCCCGACCGGGAAGGGCGCCTCTCACGGATTCAGCCGGACGGTGCCGGCTGCCGTGCGGAGAGTTCAGTCCTTGCTGGCGCGGCGGCGGCGCATCAGGCCAAGGCCGATCAGGCCCGCGCCGGCAATGCCGAGCATTCCGGGCTCAGGCACCTGCGTGCCGCCCGAAGTGGTCGAACCGCCCGAAGTGGTGGAGCCGCCCGAGCTGGTCGTGGAGGAACCGCCGCACTTCTTGCCGCACCAGCCGCCGGAAGTGCTGCCGCCCCATCCCCCGGCAGATGCCGGAGCGGCAATCGTGAGGCTGGTCAGAACCGCGGTTGCGATGAAAGCTTTGCGAAGCATGGGCGTAATTCCTCTGTTGCTGGATAGTTTACGCCATTTAAGGCAAGCACCATGCCAATGTGCTGTTTCCCTTGGGTTCGATGGTTAACGAATTTCCACGGGGAGCGAATTTGTAAAGAGAACCGACAGAAAACGGGTGCGATGGCGGCGCAATGGCGCTCGGCCACGTTGGGCATGGCGCGACTTCAGGGAGCCTCGTTCAGGAAAGCCTCGGGGTTTCCGCGTCAGTCCTGCAGGCGCAGGGCGACATCGCTCATGAAGCGGGCATCGTCGCCCTGAGCCAGCCAGGCGGCCTCCGACCCGATGGCGGCCAGCATGTCGGCCAGATCGTCGAGTTCGGCCTTGGCATAGTTGCCGAGCACATAGGGGGAAACCCGATCCTTGTGGCCGGGATGACCGATGCCGATCCGCACCCTGCGAAAATCCGGCCCCAGATGCTTGTCGATGGAACGCAGGCCATTGTGGCCCGCGGTGCCGCCGCCGATCTTCACCTTCACCTTGAACGGGGCGAGATCCAGCTCGTCATGAAAGACGGTCAGCGCATCCATCTCCAGCTTGTAGAAGCGCATGGCTTCCGCAACGGAGCGGCCGCTCTCGTTCATGAATGTCGCGGGCTTGAGCAATATAACACGCTGCCCGCCGATCCGGCCGTCCTGCACCCAACCGGCGAATTTCTTCTGCACGGGGCCGAAATCGTGAATATCCGCAATCACGTCTAGCGCCATGAAACCGACATTGTGGCGGTTCATCGCATATTGCGGCCCGGGATTACCAAGTCCTACCCAAAGTTGCATGGCCTTGCCCTAATCCCTCCCACGGCTGATGCAAAAGCAAAAGCGCCGGCCACGCGATGCAAGCGGGCCGGCGCCTTGTATCCCGAAAAGGGCCGGAAGATCAGCCTTCCGAACCGCCTTCCGCTTCTTCGCCTTCAGCGCCGGCTTCGGCGTCGGCGCGCTTGAGCGCGGACGGAGCGACGATCGTTGCGATGGTGAAATCGCGATCGGTAATCGTGCTTTCCGCGCCGGCCGGCAGGGCAACATGGCTGATATGGATCGAATCGCCGACTTCCTTGCCGGTGACGTCGATTTCGATTTCCGCCGGGATTCTGTCGGCATCGCAGATCAGATCCAGCTCGTGGCGAACGATGTTGAGCACGCCGCCGCGCTTCAGGCCGGGCGAGGCTTCTTCGTTCGTGAACACGACGGGAACCTGCACCTCGACCTTGGCGTCCTTGGCCAGGCGCAGGAAATCGACATGGAGCGGGCGATCGTTGACCGGGTGGAAGGCAACATCCTTGGGCAGGGTGCGGACAATCTTTCCGCCGAGTTCGATCATCACGATCGAGTTCGAGAAGTGTCCGGTGTTGAGCTGGCGCACCAACTCCCTTTCTTCCACATGGATTGCCTGCGGTTCTTCCTTGCCGCCATAGATGACGGCGGGAACACGGCCTTCGCGGCGCAATACACGGGAGGCTCCCTTGCCAGCCCGTTCGCGCGCTTCGGCCAGCAGGGTGAGAGCGTCGCTCATGGTCCTATACCTTTCGAATTGCTTGATGGTCTTTCCGCCACGCCTCCAGGGATGACCATGACGGAACGCGCGCCCCTATACAGAACCGCCCTGCAATGCAAGCGAATCGCGCGGGAAAGCTCGCTATTGGATGCGGCTTACCTGCCAGCCCCGCGCGGCGAGCAGCGCGGGCAGGCCTTCCTCGCCCGCCATATGGGCAGCACCTGCCGCGACGAAGGGGCGCCTGCCGGAGCGGAGCAGGGCCTCCACCTTGTCCGCCCATGCACGATTGCGGCCGAGCAGCAAGGCTTCGCGCAGTTCCGGGTCCACCAGCATTCCGCGTCGGGTTTCCCCGGCAATCGATTCCATGTCTCCTTTGGCCCAGAAATCCGCCAGTTCGCGGGATCTGGCGGCAGCCTCGCCCGCTTCGTCGACCACCGCCGTCAAAAAATCGCGCTGGTCCTGTTCCGGCAGGCCATCGAATACTCCAAGCTGCGCGGCGGTGCCTTCCAGCTCTTCGACCGCGATGGACTTGCGCAGCGCGATCAGGCCCGCATCCACGCTTTCGCCGGAACCCTGTTCGCGGACAGCCTGAGCCAGCGTCAGGGCGGCGGCCCAGGTTTCGACGCCCGCGAAATCGCTGTCCGAAAAGCCGGCTTTCTTCATCAGGGTTTCGAGCGCCCCTCGCTTTTCCGGTGCGATGCGCCGGGTGAGGGGGAGTTGACCGGGGGCTTTCGCAAGCCGCTCGAACACCGCGCGCAACCTTGCCTGATCGCCCACGTCCCTCGTCTCGAGCACCAGCAGATCGGCCTGCGAAACAAGCTGGCGCAGGCGCTGTGTGCGCCATTCGCGCTGTTCCGGCAATCGGTGGACAGTGCCGAACAGCCAGCCGGTTTCGCCATTGGCCCCGCGCACTTCCCACAGCGCCGGGTTGGCGGGCGGGAGATCGGCAGGATCGCCCTGTCCGCAGGCGGCGAGCGCGAGGCAGAACAGGGCGGCGAAAGCAATCGCCAGGCGGCGGATCATTGGACCCGGGTTACGGTAATGCCGCGCCGGGCGAGCACGGATTGCACGCTTTCATCGCCCGCCAGGTGCCCCGCGCCCACCGCCATGAATACGGTGCCGGGCTTTTCGAGCCGCTGGCCGATCCACTCCGCCCAGTTCAGGTTGCGCTGCGTCAGCAGCCTGTCCATCAGAACGGGATCGACCTCTTCCTCGTTTATCAGATTCGCCAACGCGTCGGCATCCCCTTCCAACCAGCGCGCGATCATCTCGTCCAGCTTGTCCTTCATTTCCGGCACGCCCTCAACGACCTGCCGCAGGTAGGAGAGCTGGGTTTCCATCGGCAGGCTGTCGAACAGGCCCAATTGATATTGCATGGTTTCCAGCGCGGCACGCTGGCGGCCTTGCGCGAACTTGCCCGCAAGCGTGTTCTCGACCCCCGATTCCGGCGAATAGCCCTGCTGGATCAGCGGCAGAGTGGACAGCGTCAGCGAAGCGAACCACGGCTCGAAGCGGTCGAAAGAGGAAAGCGGTATGCCGAGCTGCGCCAACGCCGCCTCATAGGCCTTGCGATCCTCGGGACCGAGCATGTCGCGCAAATTCCGCCCTTCCGGCAGCATGGCGAGGCTGGCGATCGCCGCCCCGGCATCGGCGGTATCCGCAAGGTCGATCTCCGTCACCAGCTCGTCGGAGCTGCCGAGCGCATCGGCGATCGTTTCGTCCATCCACTCCAGCTTTTCGGGAAGCGCATGGACCGTGCCGAAGATGTAGATCGTGGTGTCGTCGTCCGCGACTTTCCACAGGGCGGGGCCTGCCCGTTCTTCCGACGCGGCGGGGGCGAGCGCTTCGGGAGTAGCGAGGCCCGGCATCGCGCTGCCGAGGCTCACCGCCGCGCCGACGGCTGCCACGCGGCGGAATATCCTTTTCAGCCAGTTCATGCGCGCCCTTCTTGCCGGGTAATGCTTGCGTGAGGATGAATCGAGGCATCTATGGGGGCTGCGGGGCGGGAAGGGAATAGCCGCCGATGCGCATGGCGGTGCAGTGCGGCATTGACCCGATTGCGGGATTTGGCCATGGCCCCGGCCATGAACCAGGGCTCTACGCAAAGCTTCCAGGACATGATCCTCGCGCTCCATAATTACTGGAGCGGGAAGGGCTGCCTGATCCTGCAACCCTACGACATGCGGATGGGCGCAGGCACCTTCCACCCGGCGACCACGCTGCACGCGCTGGGGCCGGAGCCGTGGAATGCGGCCTATGTCCAGCCCTCGCGCCGCCCGACCGACGGCCGCTATGGCGAAAATCCCAACCGGCTGCAGCATTATTACCAGTATCAGGTGATCCTGAAGCCCAACCCCCCCAACCTGCAGGAACTCTATCTGGAAAGCCTGGCCGCCATCGGAGTCGATCCGCTGGCGCATGACATCCGCTTCGTCGAGGATGACTGGGAATCGCCCACGCTGGGCGCCTGGGGCCTTGGTTGGGAAGTCTGGTGCGACGGGATGGAAGTGACCCAGTTCACTTACTTCCAGCAGGTCGGCGGGTTCGACTGCAAGCCGGTGGCGGGCGAACTGACCTACGGGCTGGAACGGCTCGCCATGTATATCCAGGGCAAGGACCGGGTCTACGACCTTGCCTTCAACAACCATGGCGTAACCTATGGCGACGTGTTCCTGGAGAACGAGCGGGAACATTCCAAATATAATTTCGAGATCGCCGACACCGACCAGCTGTTCAAGGGCTTCCAGCACGCCGAGGCGGAATGCAACCGCTGCATCGATGCGGGCATCCCGCTGGCCGCCTACGACCAGGCGATCGAGGCCAGCCATCTGTTCAACCTGCTGCAGGCGCGCGGCGTCATCAGCGTGCAGGAACGGGCGAGCTACATCGGCCGCGTGCGCGATCTCGCCAAGGGATCGTGCCAGGCGTGGATCGCGAAGAACGAAGCCCGCTGGGCCGAAAAATTCCCGGGGTGGACGGTATGAATCAATCAACTCTCGTCATTCCCGCGAAGGCGGGAATCTCATGCTGTGAGGCACAAGGTCCCAGCCTGCGCTGGGACTGCGGAGAAAATCATGACTGATTTTCTCCTTGAACTGCGCAGCGAGGAAATCCCCGCCCGGATGCAGGCCGGCGCGCGCGCCGATCTGGAGCGGCTGTTCCGCGAGCAATTGACCGCCGCCGGCGTCTCGCCCGGCGAAATCACCGTGTGGTCCACCCCGCGCCGCCTTGCGCTGATCGCGCGCGGCCTGCCACAGCAAACGCAAGCGGTGCGGGAGGAGACGAAGGGGCCGCGCAGCTCCGCCCCGCCGCAGGCGCTGGAAGGTTTCCTGCGCAAGACCGGGCTGACCCAGGACCAGCTCGAGGAACGTGACGGCGTTTATTACGCGATCGTCGAAAAGCCGGGCCGCGCGGTGAAGGATCTGCTGGCCGAAGCCATTCCGGCCATCGTCCGCGCCTTCCCCTGGCCCAAGTCGATGCGCTGGGGCGCGGCCTCGATCAGCACGGAAAGCCTGCGCTGGGTTCGCCCGCTGTCCGGCATCGTCGCAATCTTCGGGGAAGAGCTGGTCGAATGCGAAGCGGGCGGAGTCGCTTCCGGCTACGTCACGCTGGGCCATCGCTTCCATCATCCGGGTGAAATCACCGTTGGCGGGGCGGACGACTACCGGGAGAAGCTGCGCGCCTGCCATGTGATCGTCGA
>Ga0172382_10006406_pt1 | contig 17096 bp, 14 predicted proteins | sample Leawel138RmetaG_FD_122245 | JGI IMG/M metagenome (GOLD analysis project Ga0172382, IMG submission 122245) | Leachate microbial communities from a municipal landfill in Southern Ontario, Canada - Leachate well 138R metaG | ecosystem: Engineered > Solid waste > Landfill > Unclassified | place...
GCGAATTCCGACAAATACCAGCAGAAAATAACAAAACTTGTTGCGCTGATAACTGTAAATGCCGAGGCGGCCATATATGCACCTTTTGCTTCTATAACCCTCTTTCCCAGCCATCGGGTAGCACTCTCCTGTTTTGCACTCATTGATTATCTGTGATCTTAAAATTTCCCATTACTGAAAATGATCAGGGTGTCTCAATCCAATGGGTTCTATTGTTGCCAACAAAGATAATTATTTTTTGCAACCCAGTTGCAACGGATTGATTGTACTTTTGGCACTGTAAAGATAGTGAAAGTCGAATGCAGAGCCAAGTTTACTTGAGCTATGCTGAGACGCATCCTAATATTATGCAAATATAGTGAAAGGTGAGTGACAAAGCCCGAACTTGTTCGAGGATTTGTCCGAACCGCATCCTATATTATGCAAATATAGCGAAGTCGAGGGGCAAACTTGAGTTTACTCAAAAGCTTGTCAGAGACACATCCTATATTTTATAAATGAAAAAATAAAATTATGGCAAATTGTTGTAGTAATGGTGCCTGTTCGGCAACTACGTCCTTGAGTGATGGCCCTCTTACAAGGATATTGGTCTCATTCTTCCTGTTGATGAGTGGTATAATCGTCTCCGCAATCGGCCTCCCGTTTTTTGAGAATCAGTGGATTCGACTGTCATGGTATCTGGTAGCTTATTTCCCGGTAGGGATTCCTGTGTTGAAAGAGGCTTGGGAAGCCATGCGTGAAAAAGATATTTTCAACGAGTTCACCTTGATGAGTATGGCTACGATTGGTGCTTTTTTTATAGGTGAGTATCCCGAAGGCGTAGCGGTCATGCTGTTCTATTCCATTGGGGAACTGTTTCAGGAAAGGGCTGTCAACCGGGCTAAAAGGAGCATCGGCGCATTGCTTGATGTCCGTCCCGAAAAAGCATCCGTGGTCAGGGATCATGGTATTGAGTTGGTTTTATCGGAAGAGGTAAGGGTAGGGGAGACGATTGAAATAAAAGTAGGGGAACGGGTACCGTTGGACGGTATCATGCTCTCCGGTTCGTCATCGTTCAACACTTCGGCATTGACGGGAGAGAGTGTTCCCCGAAACATCAAGAAAGAGGAGGAGGTATTGGCGGGTATGATTGCGGTGGATAATGTTTGCCGGATAAAGGTGAACAAACCGTTTGAACAAAGTGCGCTGGCTCGTATTTTAGATCTGGTGCAAAACGCGACCGAACGCAAGGCGCCGGCAGAGCAGTTTATCCGTAAATTTGCCCGGGTCTATACTCCGGTGGTTACTTTGTTGGCCCTGCTGGTTGTCGTGTTACCTTGGCTATGGTCGTTCATTACTCCCGGATTTGCGTATCAATTCAATGATTGGTTATATCGTGGATTGGTATTTCTGGTGATATCCTGCCCTTGTGCCTTGGTCATCAGTATCCCATTGGGCTATTTCGGAGGGATTGGAGCGGCATCCCGCCAAGGTATCCTGTTCAAGGGAGGCAATTACCTGGATGCTATCACCAGGATCGATAGCGTGGTGATGGACAAGACCGGGACGCTGACAAAAGGTGTGTTCGAGGTACAGGATATTGTTCCTTCAGCATATTTTTCAAAAGAAGAATTATTATATAGCGTGGCTGCCGTGGAGGCACAAAGCAATCACCCCATCGCCAAAGCGATTGCATCTTCCGTCCCCAGGGAGAGCATCGGTTTTGGCCAACCTGCGAATACCAGGGAAGTGTCGGGACAGGGTGTAGAGGCCGATCTTGACGGAAAGAAGATTCTTGCCGGGAATACAAAACTGTTACAGTCGCATGGTATCGGTTATCCGACCGAAGTTGAGACTATTCCCGAGACGACGGTCTTGTGCGCGATAGATGGAAAGTACGCTGGATATATTGTTGTGGCCGATGAACCCAAAGAAGATGCGAAAGCAGCTATCGAAGAGTTAGGCAAGGCGGGAATAAAGGATATCGTGATGCTTTCCGGAGATAAACAGGCTATCGTCTCAAAACTGGCCGGGGAATTGGGAATCGACTACGCTTATGGTGATCTGATGCCGGAGGGGAAGGTACAGAGGTTTGAGGAACTGAAAAGTGATCCGTCCAGTAGGATAGCTTTCGTGGGAGACGGGATCAATGATGCGCCGGTACTGGCCATGAGCGATGTGGGGATCGCGATGGGTGGTTTGGGAAGCGACGTGGCCATAGAAACCGCGGATATAGTCATTCAGACCGATCAGTTGCTCAAAATCCCCATGGCGATACGGATTGGTAAGGCAACCCGGCAGATCGTGATACAGAATATTACGATGGCTTTCGGTATCAAGCTAGTCGTACTGATTCTTGGAGCCGGGGGGCTGGCCACCTTGTGGGAGGCGGTATTTGCAGATGTGGGCGTATCGTTGCTGGCTATACTCAACGCCATCCGTATCATGCGGAAGAAGTTTTAGGCTTATCTTACCTATAAACGGATTAGAATGGTTATCTTTATACTTTTTAATCGGGTAAAACGATTTATAATGTATGGATATGGCACATATTGAAAAAATGCTGCATCATAGGGATATAAAACCGACTGCCATCAGGATGCTGGTCCTGAAGGCCATGCTTGACCGTGGTTCGGCCTTCAGTCTTTCCGATCTGGAAACTGAAATGGGAACGGTCGATAAATCTACGCTATCCCGCACGATAAACCTTTTTCATCAACATCACCTGATTCACAGTATCGACGATGGATCGGGTTCCATCAAGTATTCGGTTTGCCGTGATGATTGTCAATGCTCGCTTGGCGACCTGCATGTACATTTCCACTGTAACAAATGCGGCAATACTTACTGTATGGAAAGTATTGCTATTCCCAATATTTCGTTACCCCGGAACTTCCGTCTTGAGAATATCAATTTCGTGATGAAGGGTGTTTGCGCTCAATGTGTACGGTGAATACCGATCAGCGCGTCTTGTATTGAAGGACAATGAAAAGAAGGGGAAAATACCGTTAAATATAGTACTCCATCAAATCAAGCAACCCGGCTTGCAGGGCATATTTAGTGGCTTCGTGCGCATTGTTTACCTCCAGTTTTCGGAAGATATTCCGGCGGTGTGTGTTGACGGTATGGAAGCTAAGATGTTTTTCAAAGGCGATTTCTTTGGTGGTTTTTCCAAGGGCTATTTCCCGTAAGATATTTTTTTCTGAGGCCGTCAGCGTATCCGATTCTTTTTTCTGGAGATTTCCCTCCTTTAATACCGATTCTGCAATATCACACAGGTAGACCTCCCCATAGGTGGCGGAGGTAATGGCATCGAGGATATTTTGTAGCGGATTATTCTTCATCACTACGCTGATGGTGGGATCAATCAACAATATTTGACGGAGAAAATGTTCTTCCAACTCGTCGGAAAACAGGACCCACGATGACTTCCTGGCGCCCATCTTCGTGTTGAGTAATTGGTTGACGGAAACAAAATCGAATAACCTATAATCCATTATCACGATTGATTCGGGATAGGTGCGCAACCGTGCCTGCAATTCGTTGCGGCTGCGAACGATCTCTATCTGGTTTTTTGTATCCTGTGATTTCAATACAGATATAAGCCCTTCCCGTGTAATATCCTGATTGTCGGCGATGATGTAAGTGCGCATCTTGTTGTCTGAATGATTGAGTGCGAAATTAAACAAAAGTTTCAAAATATCCTTATATTTGCCAGCCAATTTGAATTGTAATGATGATGAGTGACGACATGGAGAGATTGATAGATGAATCTGTTTTTACCGCAGTAAGGAGTAGTGGCAGCGGGGGACAGAATGTAAATAAAGTGGCTTCGAAAGTCACCCTCTCATTTGATATAAATGCTTCTACCATACTTACCGAAGAACAGAAACAACGTATCTCAGAGAAGTTGGCCAACCGAATCAATAAAAACGGTGTATTGCAAATCAGCAGCGATGCCGAACGTACCCAATGGTTGAATAAAAAAGCAGTCACCGGAAAATTCTTACTTCTTATCCGTCAGGCTCTCAAGACAGAAAGAAAACGGGTCGCAACGAAACCCTCATTCCAATCCGTCCAAAAACGGCTGGACGATAAAAAACGACAATCCGGGAAAAAACGCCTCCGCTCCGGTGGTTTTGATATGTAGAAAATTCTATTCGTCGGGTGTGAATTGAAAATTTAGTAATTGTCTATAGTTTTATGGATTACTCCATCCTTGGTAATGATTGTTGTTGAGCGCAATTCCGGAATAAGGTGGGGATAAGAAGAGATGTTGTCGTTGAGGGCTTTTATATAAAGTGTGTCGTTACTTATATGACTTGTCGTGAGATTGGCACCCATGTAGAAAATCCTCTGGGTATAACTCTTTCTAACCCATGTCCCAATAGGATACTCCTTAGTCTGGCTTACATCGATTTCGATATGATGAATAGCTGTTTTCTCAAGTGTTTTGCACATCTCTATTCCTAAAGGTTTTAGTTTTTGGTATTGTACCAAAGAGTTTATCAAGAAAACCAATTGTAAGAGAAGTAGGATAGATCCATAGACCAAAAATATTTTAGTGCTTGCTTTCATTGTTATTGAGTTTTATGTTTTTTGTATTCTTCGTTTAAGTCATCCGCACTGATCCCCAATAATTCCATCCGGGTAAATATATCAGGCAATATTTCCATTAAAAACCGTCTCTTTTCATGCTCCATAATCTTTGCCTGACCCTCTGGCTCAACAAAATAACCAATTCCCCTTTTGTTGTATATGATATTTTCATTTTGTAGATGGTCGTATGCCCGCATCGCAGTATTAGGATTAACCTGTAACAACATGGCTACGTCGCGCACCGATGGTATACGCTCATCACTGCTCCATATTCCGCTTAATATCTTGTCGCTCATCCAATCGACAATCTGGAGATATATGGGTTTTTCCTGATTGAATTCCATCTTGTTTTTATTTTATCTGACGTTCCTTGAACTTGAAATACCCCGTGACTAACAGTAACATTGCCCACATATATAGATTATACCCACGACCTCTCCATTCGGAGAAGAATTTACCAAAAATGGGATTAGTACTATATTCCACACAAGTTTCAGCAGATTCAACTTGTACAGAAAAGCCATTGAACATATATCCCAGTTCTATCCCGTCAAAAAAATATCCACTTATAAGCCCTGGTAAATAGATAGTTGACCCGATAAGAGGTATGGCAATTACCATCACAATCAGAAAAGCCAACAAGTGATTTTTGATATTGGTGGTCCCTGCAAAAATAGCTATCGGGATAAAAATAGACATTCCCCCGGTAATAAATCTTATTTGAGACAATGCCCCTTTGTTGCCTAACCAAAAACTTGTCATATCTCCATAGTTGAAAATATTGGAGAGGGCGAGTGTTATTATAAAGAAAATTCCCCAATAGATGATTGTGTACACCAGTGTAGTATTGAGAATTATCAATAAGAATTTCTCAAAATATGAAACAGGTAATGTGTTGTTCATAATTGCGGTATGTCTGTTGCGAAAGGGTTTCATTTCACTGAACGCAAACAGTATCCCGAGTATCAATGACATCCACATTATGTAAAATAGCATTCCATGCGGGTTCCCATTGTCTAATCTCATTATCAGCACACCTCCTGCCTGAATGCTCAATACCAGCGCAACATACATCAGGTATTTATGGCTATTCTCTTTGTAGATCTTTGCCGTATATCCGGCAAACCGTTTGATGTTGAAAATTTCGCTCATAACTTCAATGATTATTTATTTCCATGATTTCCATGATACGTTCTCTGTTATTCAAAACAGCATTGAACAGTATCTCAATGTCTACGATGGAATCCTGCTCATTACGGTTTTCAATGACTCCACGTTTGCCCAATAAACTATCCTGGCTCCAGATAGGAGTCTCATCAGTATGAATAATCCCAAAACGTAAACGTTGTCCAATACGCTCAATGCTCTCATTCAATAGGATTCCGCTTTCATCCATAATGACCACACTATCCACTATATTCTCCATGTCGACCACCTGATGTGTTGAAATTACAACTGTATTTTCAGGAGTGATGAATGACGCCAATAGTTTCTTAAATACTGACTTTGATGGAATATCCAAACCGTTGGTTGGCTCGTCCATGAATAAGTAACGGGGCTGACAGGCGAGAGCAAATGCTATATAGGCCCTTTTGCGTTCTCCCATAGATATACCATCGAGATAAGCCTCTCTTTTTACAGCTAACTCTATAGTGTGCGTTTCGAGTAATTCGGCTGAGAATGACGGATAAAATGCGACATTGTACTTGACATAATCCTCAAATGTCAGATGGGGCAGGTCAAATTCTTCCGGAATCATGATGATCTCCCGGAAGAATGAAGGCAGGCGCCGACTGGGATTATCGCTCCCGATTGTAATGGAACCTTTGGAAGGAATCAATACCCCCGACATAATTTTCATTAAGGTACTTTTACCGACACCATTGCATCCCAATATGCCGTGTACGTGGCCTGTTCCCAACTCGAGACTTATGCCCGAGAGAGCTTCTTTATGGCGGCCATAGCTGAAATGGACATTATCAATCTTAATCATAGTAGTGTATTAGTTTATTAATACACTGCAAATGTATCTATTTTTTTTTATAATACTATTTTTTTCGTAATTTATTTAGACTTTTTTTATCTTACAAATGATTAATAATAACACAAACAATTGGTCGTTGTAACTAACCACTTTCGGTAATCCTAAAATTACCATAGTGTGAATTTAAGTAAACCGGAATAATATACAGCTATCTGAACAGTTAAATTTAATTACGCATGGAATTAACAATAATACAGAGTAAGATATACGATATAAGGGGCGTAAAGGTCATGCTGGATTAAATGTATGGTACAGAAACTAAACGTTTGAAGGAAGCTGTAAGGCGCAATATAAAGCGGTTCCCTCCTGATTTCATGTTCGAGCTCACAAGGGAAGAACTTTCAAGGACGCAAATTGCGACATTTACTTTTAATTGTCTATGAATAGGATGGTGCTATCTCAACGCATTAAAAATACAGGGAAATTACGGAAACATATTGAGCGTTTCCTTACAAGCAGATGGCCATAAAGCAGAATGCCTGTTGAAATATACTATATTTGTGGTATTGCCATGCCTTATACCGCATCATATCTTTGCATCGTTAAACAAGGTTATTCATTTATTCACCCATAAAGAAATATAAACATTACCAATATGAGTAATTACAAATTTGAGACCCTGCAGGTGCATGCGGGACAAGAGGTTGACAAGGCAACCCATTCACGTGCTTTACCGATATATCAGACATCATCCTATGCCTTTGAGGATGCCAAAGATGGAGCCGATCTCTTCGGTCTTCGTAAATTCGGGAATATCTATACCCGTCTGCAAAACCCGACGACCGATGTTTTTGAAAAGCGTGTCGCAGCACTTGAAGGTGGGGTGACCGGCTTGGCTACTTCATCGGGACAATCGGCACAATTTATCGCACTGAACAATATCTTACAGGTGGGCGATAACTTCGTGACCACTTCACACCTTTACGGAGGGACCCACAATCAGTTCAGGTCTCAATTTAAACGCTTGGGAGTTGAAGTGCGCTTCACAGCAAACGACAATCCCGAAGAGTTTGAAAGGCTGATCGATGATAAGACCAAGGCTCTTTACTTGGAAACCATCGGTAATCCGGAACTGAATATTCCCGATTTCGATGCGATTGCCGAGGTGGCCAATCGGCATGATCTTCCACTGATCGTGGACAACACATTTGGTGCGGGTGGTTATCTTTTCCGTCCGATTGAACATGGTGCGGCAGTAGTCGTTGAGTCGGCTACCAAATGGATTGGCGGTCATGGAACTTCGCTCGGCGGAATAATTGTGGATAGCGGTAAATTCAATTGGGGTAACGGTAAATTCCCTTCTTTCTCCGAACCCTCTGAAAGTTACCATGGGCTGGTCTTCTGGGACGTCTTTGGAGCCAACGGCCCATTCGGCAATATCGCTTTCAATATCCGTGCGCGGGTAGAAGGGTTACGCGATTGGGGAAACACCATCAGCCCGTTCAATTCTTTCCTGCTGGTACAGGGATTGGAAACTTTATCTCTCAGGCTGGATCGTCATGTGGAAAATACGCAGGCGTTGGCCGAATGGTTGGAGCAGCACCCCAAGGTGGAGTATGTAAACTATCCGGGATTGAAGAGTAGCAAATATTACGAATTGGCACAAAAGTATTTCCCGAAAGGACCGGGAGCGGTGCTTACCTTCAGGTTGAAAGGTGCCGCTGAGAATGCCGATAAGCTGATCGATAATGTGCAATTATTGAGCCATGTGGCCAATGTGGGGGATACTAAAACGCTTATTATCCATCCGGCAGCTACTACGCACGAACAACTTTCTCCGGAAGCCCAGAAATCGAGTGGTGTGGAACCCGGATTACTCCGTATTGCAGTCGGTATTGAGAATATCGACGATATCAAAGCCGACTTGCAACAGGCACTTGACAAGGTTTAATAATGCAATCCTCTAAAAAATAATCAGATGTATCCTCTTTTCGCTATGACATATTGTATGTGTAAGATAATGAATTGTCGCAAATTCCCCGGCAGTCGGCATCTCTTATCTTTATAAGCGAAACAGATATATGAATAGAAACGGCTGGTCAGTAAAAATGAATCAGCCGTTTTTGGATATGTAATTCTCAAGAAGCAGGAGGATAATTGAGAAAGTGATGAAATTCTAAAAAAATAAATACTTAAATAAATATGAAGGTTATCAAATTAAATTTGTTTTTATCTCTTTGCTTGTTTATTCTGAATCTCAACGCCCAAAATAGCAACAGGATCACCATTACCGGAACTATAACCGATGCGCAAGGCTATCCGCTTGTCGGTGTCACCATCGTGGATAAGGACAATCCCGGCGTGGGAGCAGTATCTGGCGTTGAAGGCGATTATCGGATCAATATTGAAAGCGGAAAAACGCTTGAGTTCTCCTATATAGGTTTTTCGAGCCACGAGGTCCAGGTGTTGAAGTCGGAGAGGATTGATATTGTCCTTCAGGAAACTACTACGGCATTAAGTGAAATAGTAGTTACTTCACTGAATATCCCTCGAGAAAGAAAAGCGCTTGGCTATGCGGTGCAGAACGTCTCTGCCGATGCTTTCCAGACACGGCCAACCAATCCGCTGGTAGCCCTTGCCGGAAAAATAGCCGGTCTGCAGGTTATTTCAGGTGGAAGTAACCTCGGAGGTTCTTCCCGTATTACCCTTCGTGGTATCAATTCCATCACTGGAAACAACCAGCCGTTGTATGTCATTGATGGGGTGCCGTTGGATAACAGCGACCTGAACAGTTCCTCCACCATTCATGGAAGTGCCGGGAAAGATGTGGGAAGCACAATTCAGGATATCAATTCCGATGATATTGCCGCCGTAAACGTGTTGAAAGGGCCTTCTGCCGCTGCCCTCTACGGATCCCGTGCTGCCAATGGGGTGATATTGATTACCACCAAGAAAGGGGAGAGTGAGGCAGGCAGAATTGCCATTGAAGTCAATACCGGTCTGGAATTTGAAAATGTGGCGCGCCTGCCGGAACGCCAGAAGCTGTATGGTGGAGGCTATAACACCAGCTTTGCCACAGCCACCATCGATGGACAGACTTACAATATCGTGGATTATGCTTCGGATGAAAGCTGGGGGCCAAAGTTAGACGGTACGCCTGTATTGCACTGGTACAATCTCGACCCCGAATATCCGGATCAGTATCTCAAACCGGAACCGTGGTTGTACCCCGAAAACGACGTGCTCTATTTCTTTAAGACCGGGGTCGCCAATACCAACAATATTTCTCTTTCCAAAGCGAATAATAATTCTGCTTTCCGGGTATCGTTCACCAACAAGAACGTGGCGGGAACTATTCCGAACGCTTCACTCGACAAGAATTCGCTTACTATTTCAGGAAATGTGGACGGAGAATACCTCTCATTCTTTGCAAGCGCTAATTATCTGAAGACGAAGTCTAAAGGCCGTCCGTGGACAGGAGCGTCCAACCGGAATATCATTCTCGAGGCATACCAATGGGGAGCAGTGCAGGTGGATTACAAGGAATTGAGTGAATACAAACGTCCGGATGGCACACCCCGTGCATGGAATCGTACCGGTTACAGGGACACGGTGGAGGATGAGAAGACAAAATATATCGACAACCCTTACTGGTCTGCTTACGAGAGTTATCTTGAAGAAGAGAGGGACAGGTTGTACGGTAACTTTGGCATACAGGTTTCTCCCGTATCATGGTTCTCGGTGACAGGACGCATCTATGCCGATGTCTATCAGTACAATTTTCAGGATAGGATCGCCTATAATTCCCGCTCACAATCATCCTATCAGGAGTATAGCCAAAATTATGGTGAATTCAATTATGAATTATTGGCCACGCTCAATCGTTCATGGGAGGTACACTCATTGGTGGCCAACCTGGGGGCAAATTTCCTACAGAGAAGCCGGCGTGTCAGTGATATATCGACTTCAGGAGGATTGATCGTCCCTAACTATTATAGTCTGAACAATGCTACGTCGACAGTGATCAATCCTGAAACCGGTTTGTACAAGAAAGAACTTTCCTCTCTCTTTGGAAGTGTCTCTTACGGCTGGAAAAGTACTTTTTACCTCGATGGGACATTCCGTAACGACTGGTCTTCCACTTTGCCGGTAAAACATAATTCCTATTTCTATCCTTCGGTCACTTCATCGGTCATTTTGAGTGAACTGCCCGGTTTAAGGGAGCAGAACTGGCTGTCGTTCGCAAAGTATCGTCTGGGATGGGCACAAGTAGGGAATGATACCGATCCTTATCGCCTCTATAAAGTATATCAGGCGATCACTCCTATTAACGGAAATATTGCCTACAGGCTGCCCGATGAGCTAAACAATCTGAACCTCAAGCCCGAAATCACCTCTTCTCTTGAGACCGGGTTGGAGTTGCAACTCTTCAAAAACCTGTTGAGTATCGACTTTACCTATTACAACAATACAAGCCGTAACCAGATTATCTCGCTTCCCACTTCCGATGCGTTTGGTTACTCTTCCAAGCTGATTAACGCCGGTGAAATCAATAACAGGGGAATTGAGGTGATCCTGGGTGTGAATCCGGTTAAAAGCCGTGACCTGGATTGGAATTTCTCTGTCAATTATTCTAAAAACAATAATAAGATCGTTGAACTTTCCGATGCGGTCAGCCGCCTCGATTTAAGTAACTTGTTGGTCAGCCTGGTGGCACAGGAGGGCGAAAGCTATGGACAACTGTATGGCTACGATTTTGTTTACGCACCAGATGGACAGAGGGTGATCGGCGGCGATGGACTTTATATGCGTACACAGCAACTGGTGCCGCTTGGTAGTGTGTTGCCCGATTTCCTGTGGAGTTTCCAAAACGGGTTGAGGTATAAAAATTTGCGATTCAATTTCCTGATCGACTCACGCGTGGGAGGTAAATTCTTCTCTCAAACCTACAAAGTGGCGATGTACTCGGGAATTCTTCCCGAAACGGCAGCCAACGGCATTCGTGAAACAGGAGTCGTGCCCGATGGGGTGACGGGTGATGTGACATTTAATCCCGACGGAACTTATTCGGTGACCAATATAGCCCAAAATACTAAAAACGTAACTGCACAGGCATGGGCGAGAAACCATTACAATGGACCGACTGCTTTCGATATTTTTGATGCCACATTTATTAAACTCAGGGAATTGTCGTTAGGATATGATTTCAAGTTGCCGGAAAAGAGTTTGGTCAAAAATATCGGCGCATCACTTTATGCGCGTAATCTGCTTTATCTCTATCGGAAAAGTAAGACCATTGATCCTGAATTGACGAATAGCAGCGGCAATGTGCAGGGAATTGAAGGCGGTAATATGCCGACTCCGTTAACGTATGGAGTTAATCTGAGTATTAAGTTTTAAGGAGATTCAAGAACCAAGAACCAAGAACCAAGATTCAAGACATTTAGTAGATCATAAATTATAAATCATATTTCGTATGAAACTATCATATATACTTTTTATACTGTCAATGATCGGGCTTACATCCTGCATCGATGAAGAGCTGAATATCGATCCCAACCGGCCTTCGTCGGTTCCGACAACCTCATTGATCTCAACGGCACAAAAACATTTGACGGACAATGTGCGGGGCGAAGAGGCATCATTGCGTAGTTCGGCATTGTTTGTCCAGCAGATCAGCCAGGTGACCTACACCAGCCAATCGCGTTATGATATTCCTTTCGGCTATTCGGCGGATATCTGGAGCGGACTATACAGTGTGCTGAATAACCTGCAGGAAATCATCAATCTGAACACCGACGATGCCACGAAGGATTTGGTGACAGCGAACGGAGCAGGGAGGAATGCCAATCAGATAGCGATCAGCCGTGTGCTGAAGTCGTATGCTTATTACGCGCTCACCGATATTTTTGGAGATGTGCCCTATAACTCCTATGGCAACGATGATCCCGATTTTCAGGCATTGCAGCAAAACCCCGACAACATTACGCCCAAGTATGCCTCTCAAGAAAAAATCTATGCCGATATTCTCAATGAGTTGAAACAGGCGGCAGATACGCTGTTGAGATATTCTAACGAGAAAACTTTTGGCGTATCGGATATTATTTATGGAGGCGATAATGCCAAATGGGCGAAATTTGCCAATTCATTGCGGTTGCGATTTGCGACCCGTCTGAAATCGAAAAATAATAATCTGTATCAATCGCATTTTACCGATGCGTTGCAGAAGGGGGTGTTTACAAGTAATGCCGACAATGCCGTTTACAGCTATGCCGTCGCCGCGCCCAACGAAGCGCCTTACTATCGTGCTACGGTTACGGCAAACCGGCGGGATTTTGCTATTTCGAAACCGTTTATTGATTTGTTAAAGGGCGAAAATCCTCAACTTCCGGTTACTGATCCACGTTTAAACAAGTACGCAGCGACAAACAATGCCGGTATTTACGTGGGATTGGCCTACGGGCTCAGCGAAGCTCAGGCAGGCAGTTTCTCGGCAGGTGATGTCAGCCTTCCGGGAAGCATTTATGGCGCCGCGAATTTCGAGGAGGTGTTATTGGAATATTCCGAAGTGGAATTTTTAATTTCGGAGTACAATAACTGGAGCCAGGCCAATTATGTGAATGGAGTGAGGGCATCACTCGAAAAATGGGGTGTGGCCACTGCCGATATCAATGCCTACGTGGCTCAATTGCCATCGGCTAACCAACGAAATGTGCTGAACCAGAAATATATTGCCCTGTTTACCCAATTCCTCGAAGCCTGGAGCGATTACCGCAGAACCGGCTATCCCGATTTCCTGATAAAGAGAGATGATCTGATCTTTTCAGGAGTTATTGAAGGGGAACCGGTCAGTTATACTTTCTCACCTCTGTTTGGTGATGGTGGCGTTCCATCGAGATTATATTATCCGGTCAAAGAGCAGACCGTCAACCTGGAGAATTACCAGGGTGCGATTGGAGCACAAGGAAATGATGTGATTGAGACGAAACTGTGGGTCTTTAAATGACCTGAAAGAAGGTTTTTAGCATAGCTATTCGCAAAAATCAAAACAGTTTCTTAGCTTTGTAAAATCAAAAAAGAAGAATCATGCAAAAAATACAATGGTCACTTTATCTATTGGGGGTACTTCTGATAGTATCTTGCCAGAAGCAAAACTCATTACAAAACGGTATTTGGAAAGGAGAGCTTACTGTCGCCGAAAATAAAAGAGCGCCTTTCCTGTTCGAGGTAAGTGATGCCGGCAGTGATGTCGCTTCCGTAACACTGTTCAATGGCGTGGAGCGGGTAAAGCTGGACAGTGTGCATTTTCAATCCGATACACTTATTATTCCCATTGCTTCTTATGATGCTTATATAGAGGGTGTTGTTTCCGGTGATCTCATTGAAGGGAAATTCATCAAGAACTATATAGAAAACGATCCGGGAGTTCCGTTTCATGCTACCTTTGGGGTAAAAGAGCGTTTCAGCCCGTCCGGAAGTATTCCGGATACCCCTGTCGACGGGAAATGGGATATGCTTTTTATCAGTGAAAAAGGAGATACAACCCGGAACGTCGGTGTCTTTAAATCGGAAAATAATATTGTAACCGGTTCCATCCTTACTAATTCGGGAGATCTGCGTTTTCTGGAAGGAGTATATACCGAATCGGGAGTCGATCTTTCTGCTTTTGGAGGCCTAAGCCCGTATCTTATCGAGCTTCGTTTCAGTGATGAATCCTCTTTCGAAGGGAAGTTCTATACTACCCGTGGGGTGACGGAGATCGTCGGGATCAGGAACGATTACGCCGAATTGGCCGATCCTTATTCATTGGCACAATTGAAGCCGGGATTCAATTCTCTTGGCTTTAATCTGCCCAACCTGGATGGTCAGAATGTGTCGCTGGACAATGAGCGGTATCGAGGAAAAGTGGTTGTCGTCTCCATTCTTGGGAGTTGGTGTCCCAACTGCCTGGATGAGATGGAATTCCTCGCTCCCTGGTATGATGAAAACAGTGAGAGAGGTGTGGAGATCATTGGAATCGCTTTTGAGCGCAAAGATGATTTCGATTATGCGAAAACTGCGCTGACCCGTTTGAAAAACAGGTATGGTGCCAATTACGAGATCCTGTTTGGCGGACAGGTTGGACGGGAGAGCGTGGCCAATGCGCTCCCCGAAGTGGAGAATTTTTCCAGTTATCCCACCACGCTGTTTATCGACAAGAAAGGAGCCGTTCGTAAAATACATACCGGTTTCAATGGTCCGGCAACAGGTTTGTTCTATGAAGAATTTAAAAGAGATTTTAATTATTTGATAGATAGTCTTTTGTCTGAGTGATGCTCTTTCTCTATCTTTTGAGAAGATAGAATGGTAGGATGTACTCTGGAATAGTTTAATCAAGCATAACTCTTTTCTTTGCTTTTGATTTTAATCAGACTATTTTTCGCTATGGTAAAGTGTAAACTTGTTTCTACTTTACTCATTTGGCTTAACGAAAACGTTCATTATCTTTGTATCTATAAATAAAATAATTCAAACAACAATATGAGTTTTTTAGATATAGCAAGGAGCAGATACACTACAAAGAGGTATGATCCAAACGGGAAGATAGCAGAAGAAACCATCGAGCAGTTAAAAGAGATACTGCTATTAAGCCCTTCTTCTATAAATAGTCAGCCCTGGCAATTCACTTTTATCTCGGATGAAAAGATGAAAGGTGAATTATCGAAGGTGTCGTTTCATAATGAGGAGAAAGTGAGGGACGCCAGCCATGTGATTGTTTTTAGTGTGATTGAGAATGTGGAGGATTTTGAGAACTGGAATCTTTCCCATCTTCCGGAAAGATCCGGTTCTTATTACAACCGGATGGTAAAACCTAAGGGTGAAGAAGAGATTAAGATATGGTTATCGCATCAGGTATATCTCGCCTTAGGGTTCTTCCTGAGTGCTTGCGCCAGTATGGGAATAGACTCGACCCCGATGGAGGGAATCGAGACAGAAGAATATGATCGTATTTTACAGCAAAAAGGATACAAAACACTTTTTGGTGTCGCCATCGGTTATAGGGATAAGGAAGATACCAATCAACCCTCGATCACTCCCAAGTTCCGTCTTGATAAGGATAACGCAATCCGTACTATTTAGGATGGAGGAGTGGTGTTAAAGCAATCTTCCTGTCACTCTCAGAAATTCAATTTCATTTATTTTGTGTTCCACCCGGGCGTCGATGGTGTTGTTATAGGCCTCCTGCCACTGTGTTTGTGCATCGAGGAGATCGAGAAGTGTTCCCATGCCCACTTCGTAATTGTCGCGTATGCTCCTTAGGCTTGCCTCTGCTTCAACCAATGCGCTCTCGGCAGTCATGATCAACAGGGAAGCATCTTGCAGGTTTCGTTTGGCATGCTCTATCTCGATGGTGAGCAGGCTGCTGTTTTTATTCAGTTCTTCTTGCTGTATCTCCCTTAAAATTTTCGCGTTCCGGATCTTTTTAACCCCTTCGCCGAAATTGAAGAGCGGAATGTTGACGGAGAGCATCACCAAAGCGGAAGGCCTGTCCATCCGCATGGAAATTCCACCCATCTCCATTTTACCGAGATAACTATATCCTGCCATTAGACCGACAGTGGGCAGATACTCACCGCGCGCATTTTTTATGCCCAGCTCCTTTAACTCGACCTGCTTTTGCAGCATGCGGTATTCGGGGCGCAGCGTCAAATCATAGGAGTGGTCTGTTACTTGACTGTTTTCTTTGGATATACTATCGGTCAGTCTGATCTTTGTCTCCGGGTCAACACCGATGATCCGGCAGAGTTGCATCCGGCAGAGCTCCATCCCGTTTACGGCCTTCTGCTTTTGATACCGGATATTGCTTCTACGTGAACTGATCTTTAACAGATCGTTTCCGGTTGCCATCTTCACGGAAATCATATCGGATACGCTCTGATGGAGGGTGTCAAGCAGAGCTTCGTATTGGTTTAGCAGATTGATTTTATCTTTCATGGAAAAATAGGTCCAGTAAGCTTTTTCGGCCTCTGCAATGATACTCATACGTGTCATATTACTGTTTTCTTCGGTGATTTCCATCCCTTTCTCGGCCATTTTATTTCCTGTGACAATTCTCCCGCCGGTAAAAATAGGCTGTTGCAGAGTCGCCCCAATCATATATATACCGGAATTTATTCCTACATTCATTGTTTCGGGGATCATACCGCTAAGGTCCACTTCGGTTCCCATGATTGGGATTTTCAGCTCCATTTCAGGCAATCCCAGCGCGATATCACTATTCAGGTAGCCATAGGTTCCTGAAGCCGATAATTTAGGTAGAGCGGCAGTCCGGGCAATCTGTTTTTCAACTTTGGCCTGTTCGTTCAGGTAACCGGCTATTTTCATCTCCTCACTGCTTACCAGCGCCATCTCTCGGCATTGGCGGATAGACAGATCTATCTGTTTATCCCTATCCGTTTGTGAAAAACAACAGGTTGTGGCGAAAACTCCCGAAAGAGCCATCATGATTATTTTCTTCATACAATTATTATATTTTTTCTTGTTGATATGCCAA
>Ga0172382_10006407_pt1 | contig 17095 bp, 14 predicted proteins | sample Leawel138RmetaG_FD_122245 | JGI IMG/M metagenome (GOLD analysis project Ga0172382, IMG submission 122245) | Leachate microbial communities from a municipal landfill in Southern Ontario, Canada - Leachate well 138R metaG | ecosystem: Engineered > Solid waste > Landfill > Unclassified | place...
AGGCGGAGTTCGAGCCGGCCGAGTCCGATCAGGCATCGTTCGAGGACCAGAAGGTCGCGGGCGCGATCAGAACCGACTTCATCCTTTCGGCGGAGATCATGGCCATCACCCTCGGCTCGGTTCCCGACGCCGGCTTGGCCACGCAGGCGATAGTGCTCGCCGTGGTCGGCTTCGGCATCACGGTGGCAGTCTACGGAGTGGTGGCCCTGATCGTGAAGGCCGACGATATCGGCCTCCACCTTGCCAGAGTATCCTCGCCTTCGATGGCGGGCTCGGCGACGCGCGCGGTCGGGCGCGGGCTGGTTCAGGGTATGCCCTATTTCCTCAGAGTGCTCGGCTTGGTCGGGACGGTGGCGATGGTTTGGGTCGGCGGCGGCATCGTCCTGCACGGGCTCGAAGGCTATGGCCTCGCCTGGCCGAGCCATTTCCTCCACGATACCGGCGAAGCCGCCGCACATGCGCTCCCCGCGATCGGTCCGTTCCTGTCGTGGCTGGTCCAGGCAACCGGCTCCGGGCTGGCCGGTATCGTGATCGGAGGGCTGGCGATTCCGGCGATGAGCTACGTCATCCTGCCGGCATGGCGGATGGCCTCGCGCCTGGCGGGCATCCGCCGCGTGCAGGGCTCCACCGAAACGCAGGCCTGAGGGAGCCGGGCTTCCCGCCGCCCGGCCGGTCATTCAGCGCCGGTCGTTTACTTCGGCACCGTCCGGCAGGACGATCCACTGCCGAAGTCGGCCGTGCCGGAATCGCAGGTCCAGCCGCGATACCAGGTGTCGCTTCCGTCGCGTACCGCGCCGATATAGTTGGTGGAGACCATGAAATCCCCCAGCGAGGCGGCGTCGAAAGCCGGCACTGCACTTTCATTGGCGCCATTCACGAACAGGCCCGACAGGGTCGAGATGAAGTTCGGGCGGTTGTTCGATGCCGGAAAATCGAAGATCTGGCCCCAGACGGACTGCGATATTTCGCTGTCGCGCGGGAAGTTCCCCTCGCCGCAGGCAAGGGCGACCGAGCGGAACACGGGCGGGCCCTGGTCCTCCAGCACGGCGTTGGCCGGCCTCAGCGTCGTGCCGTTGGTGGACGCAATGTTGATGCAACTGCGCGGCGCGACGATCACGCCGTTGACCGCCGTATAGTCGGCGCCGCCGCGAATCAGGAATGCGCTCCCAGCACGGGTCGAGCGCGCGAGGAAGGTGAAATTGGCGAGGCGGGTCCATTGCCGGGGCAGCGAATCCTCATTGCCGGAGGAATCGGCTTCCACGATGGAATCGCCTGAACTTCCGCCCGCACGTTGGACCGCGATCACGAACTGCAGGAAACCCTGATAGCCCTGGTCGGTATCCAGGCTGTCGTCGTCATTGCCCGTGAGCACCAGATAGCGCGCGTTGGCCCGTCCGCCGAACCATTCGATGCCGTCGTCCGAGCTGTTGTGGACCTGGATATGATCGAGCGTGGTGCCCGATCCGACTCCGGCCAGCGTCAGCCCGTTGATCTCCTGGTCTGGCGCGATCTCGAAGCCGGCGTAGCGAATCTGGACATATTGCAGCGTGCCGCTGTCGTCATCCGCGCGGCCGCCGCCGTAAAGCAGGTCGGGAAGACCTTCGTAGGCCTGTTCGCAATTGTCCGACCCGCCGGGAACGTTGCGCAAGCAATCCGAAACCGGCGCCCGGCCGAGCACGATGACGCCACCCCACTGGCCCTGGCTGCTGTCGTCGGCAAGCCCTTCGACATTGCTGCGACTCGTGAAAATGATCGGGGCCTCGCGCGTGCCCGCCGCCTGGAGCTTCGATCCGCGATTGACCACCAGATAGTCGAGACCGCCCGTCCCGAAAACCACCACGCCCGGCTCTATGGTGAGCGTGACCGGGATGCCGCCCGGGTCGCGGCCATCGCCGCCGACATCGCGCCCCACCTCAACGCGGCGCGAAAGCGAATAGATCGTGCCCGCGCGGCGCGGCAACGTCAGATCCTGCAATATCCGGTCGGGAAGGACGCAGTTGCGCAGATTGCCGACCACGCCGCCATTGACGAACTGATCCGGGCAATTGGCGGCAGGCCCCGTCGGAGTCGGCCCCGGCGTTGGACCAGGAGTGGGAGCCGGCGTCGGCGAGGGACCAGGCGAGGTCCCGTCACCGCCTCCGCAGGACGTCAGCAGGGCAGCCGTGCAGGCAAGGGGCAAAATCAGGAATTTTCGCAAATGATTGCGCATCGGGCGTCGGACCATCGTTCATCAGGATTCGTGACGGGTCGTAGAGCACGCCGGGCTTACATATTTTTGACTACCGTCGGCGCGACCCATCCTGGGTGCCCCGGACAGGCTCGCTCCACGCCCGCGGGATGGTCACTATCCTGTCATAAGGAGACGACAAACACGCAGCGGAAAGCCACGAGAAACGGAACATATCCATGACATTTTCCAGTTCCCCCTCCTTCGAGATGGATCGCGTGAAGCAGGAGATTGCCGACAGTTTCGACGAGGAACTGGAGATGGAGATCGACGAGAGCCGTCTGGAGACGATGCTCAAGGATCTTTCCGATCATCCCGAACAGGAACAGATCGACCGCCGCGTCTATTTCCGCGAGTTGTTCCGCCTCCAGCACGAGTTGGTGCGGCTGCAGGACTGGGTCCAATACAAGGGGCTCAAGGTGCTGGTCATCTTCGAAGGCCGCGATTCGGCCGGCAAGGGTGGTGTCATCAAGCGCATCACCCAGCGCCTCAACCCGCGCGTCTGCCGGGTCGTCGCCCTTCCCGCCCCAACCGAGCGTGAACGCAGCCAATGGTATTTCCAGCGCTATGCCACGCATCTGCCGGCCGCCGGCGAAATAGTGCTGTTCGACCGGAGCTGGTATAACCGCGCGGGCGTCGAGCGGGTCATGGGCTTCTGCAACGAAGACGATGTGGAGGAATTTTTCCGCTCGGCCCCGGAGTTCGAGCGCATGCTGGTGCGCTCGGGCATCATCCTGCTCAAATACTGGTTCTCGATCACCGACGACGAGCAGCAGTTCCGCTTCCTCATGCGCATCCACGATCCGCTCAAGCAATGGAAGCTCTCGCCCATGGATGTCGAGGCGCGGCGCCGGTGGGAGGACTATACCCGCGCCAAGGAAGCGATGCTGGAACGCACGCATATTTCCGAAGCGCCCTGGTGGATCGTCGAGGCGGTGGACAAGAAGCGCGCGCGATTGAACTGCATCTCGCATCTCCTCGCGCAGATTCCCTATGACGACGTGCCCAAGGAAGAGGTCATCCTGCCCGACCGCGTGCGGCACGAGGATTATATCCGCCACCCGGTTCCGCGCGAGATGTATGTCCCCGAGACATTCTAAGGCGGCAACGCCCGCATCGCTTCGAATCACCCCCCTTGCCCGGCCGATCGGCCGGGCTTTTTGTCATGGTCGGGACCGCGCGCGTCGGCACCGGATTATGACCGCGTCATTGCGCCGGACCCAAAAGAAAATTGTTTCCGCATATTTGCCGAACGACATCAGAACGTAAAAAAGCGATGCCAACCGACTGCCAGCTTTAGTGAAAATTTCACTCGAACGGAGCAGTGATGCTTGGCCGTGGACTAATATTATTCGCTTTCGCAACGGTCTCCTGGCCGAGTCTCGCTCTGGCGCAAGTGGGGGAAGCGGCTGGCGCCGAAACTCCGGCGGATGCCGAATTGAGAGACGAGGTAGCCCGCCTTCGCGCCGAAGTCGAAGCGATGCGGGAGGAAATGCGCACTCTTCGCGAGCAGGCGGCGAGCACCGCCGATCCGTCCGGCAGCCCTGATGCGGCCGGCCAGGCGCGGGCTGCTTCGGCGGCCGCTCCCACGAATGACGATGCCACGCGGATAAGCTGGAAAGGCGCACCGGAGTTCAAGAACGCCGACGGCTGGAGCTTCAAGCCGCGCGGGCGGATACAGATCGACGGCGGCTATTTGAGCGCGCCCGCTTCGCGCATCAGCGGCCAGGCGGATGGGCGCGGCTTCACCAGCCGCGTCCGGCGCGCCTATATCGGCGCGCAGGGCACGATCCCCGGTGGCTTCACTTATCGCGCCGAGGCGGAGTTCGCAGGCAACTCGGTTTCGTGGACGGATCTCTACCTAGCCTACGACACCGGGCCATTCACCTTCACTGTCGGCCAGCACCATCCCTTCACCTCGATGGAGCAGCTTCAGTCCGACCTGTTCCTGTCGTTCAACGAGCGCGCCGCCTTCATCGGCGCCTTCAACCTGGAACGTCGCGTCGGCTTGTCCGCCGGCTTCAAGGGCAAGGCGGTCATGGCGAACGTCGGCGTCTTCACCGACGACCTCGGCAGCCTGACGAACGATGGCAACAAGAGCGTGAGCTACGACGGCCGCGTCGTCTGGATGCCCAAGCTCGGCGACATGCAGCTCCATCTGGGCGGATCGGCGCATTATCGCAACCTCGGCCGTTTCCAGGCGACTCTCGGCAACCGATATCGCCAGCGGCCCTATATCGCCACGACCGATATCCGCTACATCGACACGGGTGTCTTGACGGTCGACAGCGAAATGCATGTCGGCACGGAGTTCGCGCTCAATCGCAAGCGGCTCCATCTGGCGGGTGAGGCGGCCTTGCTGAAGGTGAAACGCCCGGGAGACGCCGACCCGACCTTCTTCGGCGGCTATGCCGAGGCCGGCATGTTCCTGACCGACGACACGCGCAGCTACCGCAACGGCGCGTTCGACCGCACCACCCCCAGCAGTCCCTTGGGCGACGGCGGCTTCGGCGCGCTGGAACTCAACCTTCGCTACGATCACCTCGACCTGACCGACGCGGGCATCGGCGGCGGCACCCAGAACGGCTTCGGCACCGCGCTCGTCTGGACGCCCACGGCCTACGTCCGCTTCATGCTGAACTACATGCATCTCATCTATGACATCCCGAGCGCCCAGCCGAAGTTCAACGCCGATGTCGTCGGGATGCGCGCGCAGGTGGATTTCTAATAATCATTCTGCGTAACGGACCAGTAAAGTCCGCATATCGCTTTCATATTATTCCTGATTTTTCAAAGTATGTTTCAGACGAATAATTCAATTTCTCCGATCCATAGCGGGCTGGTCATAGAAGAGTCACAGATCAGCGCCAACCTTCATCCAGAACCCAACTCCCATTTCGAGGCAGTGGACAGATCATGCTGACGAGTTCTCCTGACGGTGTACCTGTTCTGGAATCCCGGACTCTCGTCCGCCGGCGCTTCGTCATGGCCTTGGGCGTGGCGGTGGTCGTTGCGGCGGTCGCGCTGCTGCTGGTCCACTCAGGCGTGAACGACCGCATTCTCGGCAGCGGCTCGACCGCGGCCCAGCCACTGATCCAGCGCGTCGCGGTCGATTTCCAGAACGCCCGCTCGGGGGACCAGGACTGGATCTCCGGAAGCGCCGGGGTCGAATATGAGCCGGTGGGCTCGCTCGGCGGCGTGATGCGCCTCGATGATCCCGAGCTGGATTTCGCGGTCACCGACTATCCGCTGTCGTCCGAAGCGCTGCAGCAGCGCGACGCGGTCCAGTTTCCGATCGTCGTCGGCAGCATCTCGGTCGCCTATAATCTGGAGCAGCCGACCCCGCAGCCGCTGCGCTTCGGCAGCAAGACGCTCGCCGGCATCTTCAGCGGCCGGATCGTCTCCTGGGCAGACCCCGCAATCGCCGCCGACAATCCCGGCGTCAGCCTACCCGCGACCGCGATCACGGTCGTCTATCGCAGCGATGGCTCCGGCTCGACCTATAATTGGTCCAGCTATCTCTCGCGCGTCGACGCCGACTGGAAGAGCGGCATCGGCACGGGAACGACCCTGAAATGGCCGGTGGGCACCGGCGTCAAGGGCAGCAGCGACATGGCGAAGACGATCGGCGCGACGCAAGGCGCGATCGGCTATCTCGACAGCGGCCAGGCCAAACGCGCCGGGCTTTCGGTCGGCCTGGTGCAGAACGATGCCGGCCAGTTCGTCGCAGCGACGGAAGCCAACGTGATAGCCGCCCGCGGCAACCCGGCAGCGGCCAACGCCTATCCAGTCGTGGCCGCATCCTATGTCATCATGAAGCGAACCAATGCCTCGTCCAACGACAACGAGCGGACGCTGAGATTCCTTTCCTTCCTGCTCGATCATAGCGCAGAGGCGGCCCGCAGCCTCGGCTACCTGCCGCTCGCGGACCGCGACATCGCCGAAGTGCGGCAGATCTGGTCGCGCGAGCTGAACTACACTGCCCGAAGCAAAGCCCTGGCGGCAAACTAAGCGACCAACTGACGGGGGAACCACCATGGAAGTCGATATTTTCAAGGAAATCATAGTCCCCGTTATCGGTGGGCTTGGGGTATTCATGCTCGGCCTGGAGTTCATGGCCAACGGCATCCAGGCCCTTTCGGTCAACAAGATGCGGGAATGGCTCGCCAAGATGGCCGGCACGCCCGCCAAGGGCGTCCTTGCCGGAACGCTCATCACCGGCATCATCCAGTCGTCCACCGCCATGACCGTCATGACCGTTGGCCTCGTCAATGCCGGCGTCATCGCGCTGCGGCCCGCGATCAGCGTTATCATGGGCGCCAACATCGGCACCACGTTGGGCAACAGCCTGATCGCACTGCCGCTGGGGCCGCTGGGCCTGTTGTTCGGCGGCATCTTCGGGCTGATCTATGTCTTCGGCAAGACCGACCGCGTGCGCAACATCGCGCTCGCCTGCCTCGGCTTCGCGCTAATCTTCTACGGCCTCAACCTGATGACCGGCGGATTGAAGCCGCTGAAGGACATGCCTGAAGTCATGTCGGTGCTTTCGAGCCTCGACGCCTCGACTTTCCCCGGCGTGATCGCCTGCGCGCTGATCGCCGCGCTGGTCACCGCGATGATCCACTCCTCTTCGGCAACGATCGGCATCGTCATGGGTCTGGGCGCTTCCGGCGTGCTGCCCTGGCAGACCGCCATCGCCTTCGCCATCGGCGCCGACCTCGGCACCACCATCACTTCGTGGATGGCCTCACTCAACCTTACCAAGAACGCGAAGCGTGCCGCCTATGCCCACATCGGCTTCAATTTCATCGGCGTCACGGTTGTCCTGCTGCTCTTCTTCCCGGCGATCGAAGTGCTCAAGTGGGGCATGGGTTTCTTCGGCGGCGATCCGGGCACGCCGGTCGTGGTCGACGGCAAGGAAACCTTCCCGCTCGTGCCGGTCGCGGTGGGTATATTCTCCATCGTATTCAACATCTTCAACGTGCTCATCCTCTATCCCTTCGTCGGCGCTTTCGAGCGCGTACTCTCTCGCATCGGCCATTCGTCGGAAGAGGACATCGAGGACTACTCGGTGCCGCGCTATCTCGACCGCAAACTGATCGACAGCTTCGTGTCCGCAGTGCCCGCAGTCGAGCAGGAAACCCGGCGGCAGCTCCAAGCCGCCGCCCTGTTTCTCGACATCGCCCGCGACAAGCCGGGGGTCCCCAAGGACCCGGGCGAGCACCACACGGCAACCGACCTGCTTGGCCGCGACATCCGCAGCTATTCGGCCGCTCTGTTCCACGAGGATATGCCGCGCGAACAGCTCGACCTCGTCGCCAGCCTGATTGAGGAAGTCGATTTCACCGGCAGCCTGTCCGAAACACTCCACCAGATCGCGCGCCGCGTGAAGCGCTCGGAGTTCAGCGACCCCAGCCGGGCCTTCATCGACGAGGCTCTCGATCGGCTGGATCAGTCGCTGACGCCGCTGCTCTTCGCAGGCGATGCGCCGGAGCCGCGCCTGCCCGCCGGGCACAGCAAGGTGGAGCCGATCGAAAGCCTGCGCTGGCGCATCCTGGAAAGGGATCGCCGGGTCCCAGCCGCCGAAAAGGGCGCGCTGCTGGCGCTGCTCGGCAGCATCGAGCGGGCCGAGGGCATGATCAAGCGCATCGAGGACGAACGCGCCTCGGTGGATCGCGCCACCATCCTCAGCGATGCCCGCGAAGGCAGGGCGCACAGCACGGCCCCGGATCGCGCGCGCCCCGAGGGCGAAGGCGAGGTTGCGCTGGCGACCTGAAGGCGCAACTGGCAATACCGGTGCTGTGACACTTCTCCAGATACCTTGAAGCGGCACGGTATGCCGAAACGAAGGAAATGCCTCGGCCAGTTGGTGCTCCGACCAGCGGCCGAGGCGCTGACAGCCGGTTCCGGCCGACTGTCGAAATATCTCCGCTTACCAGTATTCTACCTGCTTTCCTGCATCGCATTTCTGCCCACAGTTCCAGCAATGGCGGAAGAAGCAGACGATCTCTGCCCCGACCGGCCCGGCCTCGGAACACCCACCTGCACGGTTCCACCAGGTGGAATTGTGGGCGAGTTGGGGATTGCGGCCTGGGAAAGGGACGGCGATGCGATATCGCGCACCGACACGATCATGGCCGGCGAAATGCTCCTGCGGCTCGGCCTGGCGGAAGGGCTTGAAGCCCAGGTCGGCTGGGACGCCTACGGCCATGTCCGCACGCGCGACCTGGAATCGGGGACGACCGACCGGATCGCGCGCGTCGGCGACCTGACGCTGGCGCTGCGACACACCCTGCACGACCCGGGCGAGCGCGGCTTTTCCATGGCTGTAATGCCCTATGCCACTGTTCCGACCGGGCGGATGCCCATCGGGGCCGGAGATTGGGGCGCGGGCCTGCTGCTGCCGCTGGCTCTCACGCTGACCGAGAACGTCTCGCTTTCCGCCACGCCGCAGATCGACGCGGCGGTCGATAGCGACGGGAGCGGAAGACATCTCGCCTTCGGCAGCGTCCTCGGCCTCGACTTCGCGCTCGGCAACCGGCTGGGCGCCGCGACCGAGATCTCGCTCTATCGGGATCGCGATCCGGAAGGGCACGACACGATCATCCTCGCGGGGTTTTCGGCCGCATGGCAGCCGAACGACGCCATGCAGTTCGACCTAGGCGTGAACATCGGCCTCAATTCGGCCAGTCCCGACAGCCAGGTCTATTTCGGAATTGCCAGGCGGTTCTAGGATATGATCGCGCGGTTTACAGGGAACGCGCAGCCCACCGCTCATTTCCCCTATTCTCCACAGCGGTATATTTTCTGCACACTAGGGAACATTTTCCTACACGAACCAGATTGGTTACCTGATGGCGACTCACAAGCAGGAGCGTGCATCATGGCATTGCTGGAAGCCCTTATCGGTCCTCTCGCCGCAATCATCGACAAGATCATCCCGGACAAGACTGCCCGGGACCAGGCCAAGCTGGAACTCATCAAACTTCAGGGAACCCGGGAACTGGAACTGGTGCAGGCCAGGCTCTCCGCAATCGTGGCAGAAGCCGGCTCGCGGGACCCGTGGACCAGCCGGGCCAGACCAAGCTTTCTCTATGTCATGTATGCGATCATCCTGTGGGCCATCCCCATGGGCATTCTCGCCGCTTTCCGGCCGCAAACCGCAACGAATATCGCAATCGGGATGCACGCCTATCTCAACGGCTTGCCGGAGCCGCTCTACGCGCTCTTCGGCACGGGATATCTGGGCTATACGGCGGCCCGCCAATGGGGGAAGACGAAGGGCGTCGACAATTAGGCCATAACTGCGGCTAGCCGTTCCATACCTTTGCCGAGCAAGCAGCATGACGCTATGGCCAATACTTCATCATTTGCGAGACAATCATGACCAGCAATGTCGTCTATGTCCTCAATGGACCCAATCTCAACCTGCTCGGCACGCGGGAGCCGGAAATATACGGCTCCGATACGCTGGACGACATTGCCGGAATGCTGGAAGACCGGGGCCGGGAACTCGGGCTGGACATCGACATGCGCCAGTCCAACCACGAAGGGCATCTGATCGACTGGCTGCATGAAGCCCAGGCCGAGGGGGCGAAGGCGGTCCTTCTCAATGCGGGCGGCTATACCCACACCTCGATCGCCCTGCTGGATGCAATCAAGGCGATCAGGACGCCAGTGATAGAAGTGCATCTGTCGGACCCGGCGAAGCGCGAGCCCTTCCGCCATCTCAGCTATATCGGAATGGGCGCGATACAGACCGTCGCGGGTCATGGCGCCAACAGCTATATCATCGCGCTGGAGGCCGTGGCACGGCTCTGAACCGGCTCAGCGCGTGGGCCCCATAGTGGATTTGACAGCGACACCCCCTTGCCAGCCTTGCCGCGCCTGCGCATAGCGGGCGCACAGTGAAACGACCCCCGAGGGAAGAATGGGCGAAAACAAGGGCGCGGCCACCGCAGGCGGCATGAATATCGACAGTGCGCTGGTACGCGAACTGGCTGAATTGCTGGCCGAAACCGGCTTGAGCGAGATCGAGGTCGAGGATGGCGAGCGCAAGATCAAGGTTGCGCGAACGCTCTCCGCTCCCGCTGCCTATGCCCCCGCCATTGCAGCGCCAGTTCCCGTTCCGGCTGCCGCGGCATCGGTGGCGCCTGCCGAAAACACCCCCGCGGCCGATCATGTGGCGGATGGCAATACGGTAAAATCGCCCATGGTCGGCACCGTCTATTTGTCGGCGGAACCCGGCGCGGCGCCGTTCATCACCACGGGCAAGCAAGTCAAGGCCGGCGAAACCCTGCTTATCGTCGAAGCGATGAAAGTGATGAACCCCATCACCGCCCCTTCCGCCGGCACGGTGAAGGCCATTCTCGTCGACAATGCCCAGCCGGTCGAATTCGACCAGCCGCTGGTCGTTATCGGTTGAGCCGGCGGTTCGCACCATGCCGATAACCCGTCTGCTGATTGCCAATCGCGGAGAAATCGCGCTGCGAATCCATCGCGCGGCGCATGAAATGGGCATCGAAACCGTAGCCGTGCATTCGACCGCGGATACGGATGCGATGCATGTCCGCCTGGCCGATCATGCGATCTGCATAGGGCCGCCGCCGGCAAGCGAAAGCTACCTCAATATCGCGGCGATCATTTCCGCCGCGGAAATCTCGGGCGCGGATGCGATCCACCCCGGTTACGGCTTCCTTTCCGAAAATGCGAAATTCGCCGAAATCGTCGAAGCGCACGATATCGCCTGGATCGGCCCGAAGCCGGAGCATATCCGCACCATGGGCGACAAGGTGGAAGCGAAGCGCACCGCGCGCGATCTCGGCCTGCCGCTCGTTCCCGGCTCGGACGGGGCGCTCCAGTCGATCGAGGAAGCCAAGGAAGTTGCCGCCCGGATCGGCTATCCGGTGCTGGTCAAGGCTGCATCCGGCGGCGGCGGCAGGGGCATGAAGGTCATTCCGTCCGAGGAAGATCTGGAAACCCTCGTCAGCCAGGCCAGGAGCGAGGCCAAGGCAGCCTTCGGCGACGACACCGTCTATATCGAGAAATATCTCGGCAATCCGCGCCATATCGAATTTCAGGTGTTTGGCGATGGCAATGGCAACGCCATCCATCTCGGCGAACGGGATTGTTCGCTGCAGCGCCGGCATCAGAAAGTGCTGGAAGAAGCGCCCTCTCCCGTCATTTCCCCGGAAGAGCGCGAACGCATGGGCACGATCGTTTCCAATGCGATGGCCCAGATGGGCTATCGCGGCGCGGGGACGATCGAATTCCTTTGGGAAAACGGCGAATTCTACTTCATCGAGATGAATACGCGCCTGCAGGTGGAGCATCCCGTCACGGAAGCGATCACCGGCCTCGATCTCGTGCGCGAACAGATCCGGATCGCCGAAGGCAAGCCGCTTTCCGTGCAACAGGAAGAGCTGCGCTTCACCGGCCATGCGATCGAGTGCCGGATCAATGCGGAAGATCCCTGGAGCTTCGCTCCCTCTCCGGGCCAGGTCACCAGCTATCATGCCGCCGGCGGGATGCATGTGCGCGTCGATTCAGGGCTGTATTCGGGCTACCGGATTCCGCCCTACTACGATTCCATGATCGCCAAGCTGATCGTCTATGGGCGAACCCGCGAAGGCTGCATCATGCGCCTGAAGCGTGCGTTGGGGGAAATGGTGGTGGAAGGGGTGAAAACCTCGATCCCGATGCATGAAGCGCTGCTGGAAGAGCCGGATTTCCTCAACGGTGACTACACCATCAAATGGCTGGAGGAATGGCTGGCCAAGCGCCAGGGCTGAACCGCCCGGAGGTCAGCAGCGGCTCATTCCAGCGGCACGCCCGGCAGTTGCTTGGCGGTGCGGATGGTGAGCGAGGTCTTGACGCTCGCGACATTCGGTGCCGGAGTCAGCTTGCTGGTGAGAAATTCCTGAAAACTCTGCAGATCCTTGCTGACGATCTTCAGGATGAAATCTATCTCGCCATTCAGCATGTGGCATTCCCGCACTTCGGGAAGGGTGCGCATATGGTCCTCGAACTGGCGCAATGCATCCTCCGCCTGGCTCTTGAGGCTGACTAGCGCGAACACCATGATGGAAAAGCCCAGTTTCGCGGGATCGACCTCGGCATGATAGCCGCGAATGACCCCGGAATCCTCCAGCGCGCGGACCCGACGCAGGCAGGGCGGCGCAGTCAATCCGACATGACCGGCCAGTTCGACATTGGTCATCCGTCCTTCGTCCTGCAGTTCTGCAAGTATCCGGCGATCGATTTCGTCGAGATTGGCCATGCGTTCCCCTGCTCGATTCTCAGATAATGGTGGAAAACATAACAGAGTTAAGCCTGAAAATCGGGGTTTCGAGTAAGTTTATTTCATGCTGTGCCGTTGTCCCGCTTTGCGACGCGCTCTTCGTCGTGGTTTGAGCATCCAGCAATGCTGATAAACCCGAATCTCGCGCGGGCGACGCTCGCGGTCCTGAGCGAACTCGCTGGAGTCCGGATGCATTTTGACGACCGCCTCGCCACTGTGCTGCGCTCCGGCGCATCGGGCGAGCGCGCGGCCCGCACCCAGTATCGCCAGTTGCTGGACCTGATCGGCACCTTGCCAGCCAACGCCATCGGCATCACGCTGCAGAGCGGATATGAGCGGCTTGAAGAGCTTGCCCGGATGATCCCGGCGGCGGAACGGGCGGCGATCATTCGCGATCAGGGCATCCGCCTCGCCAATCCCCGTCTGGTCGCGCGGCTCGCGGAACAGGAAGCGGAAGTGGCCACCGCCGCCATGGCGAGCGCCCGCCTGACGCAGGAAGACTGGCTGGCGCTGATTCCCGCGCTTCCGGTCAGGGCACGGGGCCTGCTGCGCCACCGCAAGAATCTGGGCGGCGAAGCTGAAAAACTGCTGGCGCGGCTGGGAATCCGCGATTTGGTGCTGACTGGCCCCGCCAGCACGATCCTTGACGATCATGCCCGGATTCTGGAGCCTCAATGGATCGAACCCGCGGAACCGGCAGGCCCCGCGGAAACCGAAGAGCCGGACCAAAAGATTGCACCTGTCGCCGATGATCCCGCCGGACGGGAAGATCAGGAAGCGATCGGGGCCATCGTCCGCAGGATCGAAGCCTTCCGCCGCGCGCGGGAGAGCCTTTCGCCGCCCAACGGGCCGGATTCCCCCCGCCTTCCGCTTGGCGAACGGCAGGAATCGGACCCAGGCGCCTTGCCGCGCGCTTTCGATTTTGAAACCAATGCGCACGGACACATTGCCTGGACCGATCCTTCCGTCGCGCCAATGGCGGTGGGTCTGAGGCTCGGCATAGGCGACAATCATGCGCCGGCCCGGCTCGATCCGGCTTCCGGGCGCGCCATGCGCGATCATCTTCCCATAAATGCCGGAACGCTGGCAATCGACGGCGCACCCGCGATTTCCGGGTTATGGCGGATCGATGCCACTCCGCGCTTCGACCTGCCCGAGGGCAATTTCACGGGATACTGCGGAAGACTACGGCGCAAGCCCACCCAGCCCTTGCAACCTGCCGAGAACGGAGCCGCGCATCGGATGCGCGAGCTGCTGCATGAATTGCGCACGCCGGTGAACGCCATTCAGGGTTTCGCGGAAGTGATCCAGCAGCAGGTATTCGGCCCGGCTCCGCATGAATATCGTGCGCTGGCCGCAACCATCGCTGGCGATGCGGCGCGCATTCTGGCCGGCTTCGATGAGCTGGATCGCCTCGCCAGGCTGGAAAGCGACACGCTGGAACTCGAGCCGGGGCAGCATGATTTCACCGCCGCCTTACGTGCGATAGTCGCGCAGCTGACCCCTTTTCTCGACGCGCGCAGCGGCGGGATCAGTCTGTGGGGGGATGATGAGGCGACGCCGGTCCCCCTGGCCAAGGTCGAAGCGGATCGGGTTGCCTGGCGCCTGCTCGCTACGCTTTGCGGCGCCATGACCGCAGGGGAGCAACTCGACATCCATGTGGCGCGAGAGCCGGATCGGGTCATATTCGCGTTCGAGCTTCCGGCCGCGCTGGCTGATCGGGATGATATATTTTCCGCGGCGCCCCGCAGCGCGAGCCAGGCCATAACCGCCGGCCTGTTTGGCTCCGGCTTCGCCTTTCGCCTTGCCCGGGCCGAAGCCAGGGCCGTTGGCGGGGGCATGGCGCGCGAGGGAGATACGCTGCAGCTATGGTTCCCGCTCTTGACCGCGGATGGCCCTGACCATAGCCATGGTGCCGGCGATACTGAAGGTGAGGTAAAACGTGCCACTCGATCGGGGTCGCCAGGGGCCAGAACGTCATCCGATGCCTTCGATAACGGATCTTCCGCGTGAAACGGCCTTTGCCCGCTTTCACGAAGGTTTCGGCCAACGCTTCATCCTGACTGTCGACACGGAAGAGGAATTCAACTGGAACGCTCCGTTCCAGCGCAGCGGCCATCGGCTGGATCATGTCGGCCGGCTCGCCAAGTTCCAGCAATTCTGCGAAGGGCTGGGCGTCATTCCGACTTACCTGATGGATTATCCCATCGCCGATTCGCCCCGCGCCGCCGAGATTCTGCGTGGACCGATGGAAGCCGGCCTTGCCGAAGCAGGCGCACAGTTGCACCCTTGGGTCAATCCGCCGCATGACGAGCCGGTCAATGATTTCAACAGCTTTGCGGGAAATTTGCCCTATGCGCTGGAGCGCGCCAAGCTGTTTGAGCTGCGCGACAGGATTTCCCGCAATTTCGGCGTGACGCCGCGCATCTACCGGGCCGGCCGCTATGGCCTCGGCCCCAATACGGCAAGCATCTTGTGCGAAGCGGGCATAGCGATCGACACATCGGTTCGCGCCCGCTTCGATTACAGCTCGGGCGGCGGACGCAATTATCGGGACCATCCGGTGCATCCCTACTGGATAGATGCCCAATGCAAGCTGCTGGAACTGCCCCTCACCACCGTCTTCACCGGCGCGCTGCGCAAGCAGGCAGGGCGGATCTACCCGGCGCTGTGGCGCATGCCGCGAATGCGCGGGATAATGGCCCGGCTGAAACTGATGGAACGCGTGCCGCTCACACCTGAAGGCGTGACCGTAAGGGAAGCGATCCATGCCACGGACGTCGCGGTCGACAAGGGACTGCCCCTGCTCGTCTTTTCCTTCCATAGCCCCTCCCTGCATCCGGGGAGCACACCCTATGTCCGCGACGAGGCCGATCTCGATCGCCTTTACGATTGGTGGAGAGGCTTGTTCGCGCATCTTGCGGCGCGCGGGGTGCAGCCGACGACAGTTTCAGAAATAATGGGCTCGGTCGAGCTCTAACTCGGTCACCACGAGTAGAAGATACACCATATCTGGATGTCGATTCAGCCTGCTTCGTGATAACCCGCACCGGGATCGATAGGAATGGAATCAAGCCTCGAACCGCTTTCCAACGCAATCAATCCGGATCGGAGGCAACCAATTGACAATGAAATGACACTTTGCTGACAATTGCGGAAATAAGAAAAACAGGTGGGTAACATCATGCGAATTCCAGAATCGCTCATTGGCGTGATCTATGAAGCTGGCGCCTTTCCGGAGCTTTGGCCTTCGGCACTGGAAGCCGTCGCCAAACAGGTTGGCGCCGTCGGTGGCAATCTGATCGTGAACACATCGTCCGGGATCACAATAAAGTCATCGCCCTCAGTCGAAGAAATCACGCGTGAATTCGACGAGCAGGGATGGAACTGCGAGAATTCTCGTGTCGCTCGGTTGATGGAAAGGGCAGGCTATCCAGGATTTCTGACAGATCGCGATCTGCATAGCCTCCAGGAGATACGCTCGCTGCCGATGTATACGGATTTTCTCACGCCACGTGGAGCGGACGCCGGGGCAGCCACAGTGATCCAGGGTGCCAACGATGACGGCATAGTTCTTGCGCTGGAAGCATTTGAAAATCATCAGTCAGCAAAACGCGCGATCAAATTTCTGGATCGCCTTCGTCCACATATCGCGCGAGCCTCGGTCCTGAGCAGTCGCATTCAGGATTCACGGGTTGAATCGGTCGTGGCTACCTTCAATTCCGTAGGAACCGCCATTGCCTTGCTCGACAAGAAAGGCAGAGTGAGAGCGGCAAGCAATCAGTTCGCCAGTCAAATGGATTCGCTCTTCATCGATGGACCCGCTCGTTTACGCATCCGTGACTTGGAGGCAGACTGGCGGTTTGCGGAAGCGCTTGGCAGAGATGAAATCGGTTCGAGTGGCGCATCCATCGCTCTACGCAATTCGAGCAAAGCTGGAATTGCCGTACTTCATCTGGTGCCCGCCCTTCGCGAAGCCCGCGATTTATTCGGGAGCACTGCCTTTTTCGCTATTTTGGCACAGCCCGACAATCAGTTGCTCCCATCACTCGATATACTATCGGCCCTGTTTGATCTCACTCCCGCAGAAGCGCGGGTCGCTCGCGCAATGGGTGAAGGCCTTACCCCGTCAGACTTCGCCAAACAGCATAACCTCTCGCCGGAAACGGTCAGATCTCAGCTGAAAAAGGTCTTCGCCAAGACATCGACCAAGCGGCAAGGCGAGCTCAGTTTGCTGGTGTCCCGGCTTCGCTAGAATTGTAACATAAAGTTGCTCGATCACCCGTTTGGGTGATGCCCCGCCCCAAAAAAAATCCATAGCGGTATGCAGTTAGATTCTTGGATTTTTCGGGGGGTATATGAAAGGCAATAATTCTCGTCGGCAAGCCACTCTTGCAACCTTGACCATCAGCGCCAGCGTCCTGGCGATAGGGATTTCGCATATAGCTAATGCCCAGGCTGTATGCGGGGATGGCAGCAACGACGCGATTTGCCGAATCAACAATTCGGAATCGATCAGCGCGATTGCCGGAACATATCCAGTAACGATTGTTACCAACAGCGGCACG
>Ga0172382_10006408_pt1 | contig 17095 bp, 13 predicted proteins | sample Leawel138RmetaG_FD_122245 | JGI IMG/M metagenome (GOLD analysis project Ga0172382, IMG submission 122245) | Leachate microbial communities from a municipal landfill in Southern Ontario, Canada - Leachate well 138R metaG | ecosystem: Engineered > Solid waste > Landfill > Unclassified | place...
AGCCTGAGGCTGGCTAAACTATTACATAAGGAATAATAATGAAAAATAAAAAATTAAGAATCATCCCTCTTGGTGGTCTGGGTGAAGTCGGTAAGAACATGACCGTCTATGAATATGACCACCAGATCCTGGTTGTAGACGTTGGGATGATGTTCCCGGATAACGACATGATCGGAATCGACTATATCATCCCCGATTTCGAGTATGTCAAGGATCGTGCTGACCAGGTGGTTGGCATCGTCGTCACTCATGGGCACGAAGACCATTCGGGCGCAATTGGACACCTGCTTGAGCATGTAGACGCTCCGGTTTATGCCACGCCGCTCAACAACGGGCTGATCAAAAACAAACTCAACCGCCGCTACCCTGGCAAGGAAGCCCGGTTGATCGACGTCCATGCCGGCGAAACAGTGCAAATCGGTCATTTTAAGGTGGATTTCTTCCACGTTTGCCATTCTATTCCTGATGGTGTCGGGTTAGGTATCGAAACCCCCGCGGGGCTGATTGTACACACTGGGGATTATAAATTTGACCATACGCCGGTTGACGGCAAACCCACAGACTATGCCAAACTGGCAGAACTGTCAAAGCGAGGCGTGTTGGCCTTGCTGGCTGACTCAACCAACGCCGAGCAGCCTGGTTGGACGCCCTCAGAGCGAGTGATAGATGCCGCCTTCGACCGGGTTTTCAGTAAAGCCAAAGGGCGCATCATCATAGCCACTTTCGCCAGTCTGATTTCCCGCATCCAACAGGTGCTCGACACTGCCAAAGGTTTTAACCGACAGGTCAGTTTCACTGGTCTGAGCATGGTCGAAAATGTTCGGATTGCCAAAGAACTGGGCTACCTGCAATTTGAAGAGAATCAGGTTGTTGGCATCGAGGCAGCTCTTTCTATGCCAGTAAGCAAAGTTGTTTTGTTAGTAACTGGCTCCCAGGGTGAACCCACTTCCATTCTCGGTCGCCTCGCCAATAATACCAACCGCCAATTTTCTATTCAAGAAGGTGATACGGTTGTCCTTTCCTCTTCGCCCATCCCGGGCAATGAGGAAGGCGTCTATCGCGCCATCAACCGCCTGATGGAACAGGGCGCCGATGTGATCTACTCTGATATCGAAGACGTGCACGTTTCAGGGCATGCCAGCCAGGAAGAAATGAAACTATTGTTACACCTGGTGCGCCCACGCTATCTGATCCCTATCCACGGTGAAACACGCATGCTCCGCCAGCACAAGCGCCTTGCCATGGAAGTCGGCATGGACGAGCAGCAGATCGCGCTGGTCGAAAATGGCCGTGTGATTGAACTGAAGCATGGCGAACTCAAACTTGGTGAACGCATCCCGGGCGGCTATGTCTTCGTGGATGGCACCGGCGTTGGCGATATCGATCGCTCCACCATACGCGACCGTGCCTTGCTCAGTCAGGATGGACTCATTTTGGTCAACCTGTTCTTAAATAAAGAGAACGGCACCTATAAAGATGTCGAGATCCTCAGCCGTGGTTTTATCAAGCAGGGAGAATCAGAAGAGCTCTTCGATGAATTGCGAAAGCGCATCCACCGATTGACACTTTCACCCTCCAAGAATATGCAGAGGGAAATTCAGGGCCTGGTCACGTCCTATCTCAACGAGGAGACTAAACGTCGTCCGTTTATCTTTGTTTCAATCTCGAGGGTTTAACCTTTAAATCCGGGTTGGGCTCTGACTTCTTATGGAAGGTCAAAAGGCCCAGCCCATAACCCTGGGCCTTTTGCTATAATCATGGGCAGCCCAACAAAGGAAACAGGTATGCCCAGGATAAAAGCTATCTTCACAGACATCGACAACACACTCACCAGCCCCACCACACACACAATCCCTGAGAGCGCCCTCCAGGCGATAGAACTCGCCCGCAAGAAGGGGCTCAAGGTAATCGTCGCCACCGGACGTAATCTGACTGCCAATAGGGCCAGTCCAGTGGATAATATTGAATTTGACGGTTACCTGACAGTAAACGGCCAGTATTGTTACTTACCGGATGGGAAAACGCTTCGTTTCGCCCCCTTCCGGCGCGAGTGGGTTGAGGAAAGTATCCGTCTGGGCGGCGAGACTCGCTTTTTTGCCTCATATCATCAGCGCGATCGAATTACCATCAATGGTTTAGACGACGGCGTGAGAAAATTCTACGAAGTTTTCAACAGCCCGGTGCCCGAAATCCTTATAAATGAAGAAATCGACAAAGACGCGATTCTGTCCATTGTCCCATTTGTGAGCGAAGATATGGATGATTTCCTGCGCCGGGCACTGCCTGATTGTCAGGTGGTGCGCTGGAACCCTCATTCGGTTGATCTGGCACCCAAATCTGGTGGGAAAGATGTGGGCATTCAGACCTTTCTGAATCATTTTGGACTTTCCAAAGAGGAATGTCTGGCAATTGGTGATGGCGGTAACGACGTCAGCATGCTTAAGATGGCGGGGGTGGGTGTAGCCGTGGGCGGGGCGCGCCTGGAAGCCAAGGCTGCCGCTGATCACATAGCCCCTGAAGTAGACGATGATGCCATTTACAAGACTTTTAAGCTTTTTGGCTTGCTATAACTGCGCCGGCAGAGGGGATGCTGTCTGGCGGCGTCCGCCTGTATTCAATTACAATTAGTCTATGAAAATCATACATAACATTTCCCAGTGTGTTACCATGGCCGGCGGCCCCAGGCGCGGCAAGCGCCTCTCAGACCCCGCCATTCTTGAGAATGCCGCCGTCGTGATTCGGGACGGCAAGTTCCTCGAAGTCGGTAATTCAGCCGAGCTGCTTTGGCGTTATCCGCTGGCAGAGCGGCTCGATGCTGCCGGCAGGGCTGTTGTGCCTGGATTCGTAGACCCGCATACTCATCTTATCTGGGCGGGTGACCGCGCCAACGAGTTCGAAATGCGCCTGCAGGGCAAGACCTACATGGAAATCATGGCGGCGGGAGGCGGAATTTTAGCAACCCTGACGGCAACGCGCAAGACCTCTTTGCAAGAACTGGTGGCTCAATCGCTCGAACGCGCTCTGCGCGCGTTCAGTTACGGGACCACGACTATGGAAGCAAAAACCGGTTACGGGCTGGACCTGGAAACTGAGTTCAAGCAGCTGGAAGCCATCCTGCTGCTTAACCAGATCGGACCTCTCGAGATCGTCCCCACCTATATGGGCGCTCACGCTATCCCCCAGGAATACAAGGGCGATACCGCTGGTTACACCAACTGGTTATGTGAAGTCGCGCTTCCCGAAACCAAGAAGTGGTGGCTGCAACATGCCCCGGACCAGGGGCTTCCCTTTGTGGACGTTTTTTGTGAGAAAGGTGTCTTTGAACTGGAGGAAACCCGTCAAATCCTGACAGAAGCCGCAAAGTTGGGCTTCCCAACCAAACTGCATGCGGACGAATTTGAAAACCTGGGCGGTGCCAGCCTGGCCGCTGAATTGGGCGCGGTCTCAGCCGATCACCTCGTCAAAACTTCCACTGAAGACATCCGGCGTCTTGCTCGATCTGAGACTGTGGCGGTCTCCTTGCCCGGCACGCCTTTTGGGTTGGCTCAAAGTGAATATACTCCTGCCCGCGCGATCATTGACGCAGGCGGTTACCTTGCCCTGGCAACCGACCTGAACCCAGGTACGACCTGGAATGAATCGATGCAGTTTATCCAGGCGCTTGCCTGCCGCTATCTCAAGCTGGCCCCGGCGGAAGCCATGGCATCTTCGACCATCAACTCCGCCAAAGCGATCTCCAGGGATCATCTGGTTGGCTCTATTGAACCTGGCAAGCAGGCGGACTTACTGATTCTGGACGTGAACGATTACCGTCAACTCAGCTATCGCTATGGCACTAACCTGGTTCGAACAGTGGTCAAGAAGGGGCAGTTTTACCCTAACCCCCTCATCTAAAAACAGCAATACTGCTGCTCTACGGTCACGCGTCCGTCACTTGCCACACAATTACCGTCTGGTTACCCCTGATATAATCAAAAAATGATGATCCACAGACGTCGAGCTCTTCTGTTTTGGTTAGTAACGCTGGCGCTAATCAGTTTTGCTGGCTGCCTGGTCGAAATCGAGTTCCCGCCCACCAGAACAGTGCTGCCTTCGGCAACGCTGACCGTTCAGCCCAGCCCGACCCTGACTCCCAGCCCGACACCAACCCAAAGGGCCAGTCTTACCCCAACTTTTACTGCCACGCCTACCCCAGCACCGGTGACCTGGACAATCAAAAAGGGTGACGAATTGCTGGCGATTGCCTTCTACTATGGCATCAACCTGGAAGAATTACTGATGGCCAACCCTTCGGTTACACCCAACTGGATGAGCGTCGGCACAGTTCTGCAAATTCCAGTCACACCTACGCCACAACCGACCAGTACGCCGACCGCTGCCCCCACTCACACCCCGCAGGCCGCTCATACCCAAGTGATAATCCCCTCAACTCCGCTGGAACTGATCGGTGATCCTGCCTGTTACCGCGAAGTGCTGGGTGGACTCACCTGCATTGCCCTTGTACGTAACAGCGGAGAAGAGTTAATCGAGAACCCGTCGGTTTCATTTAAACTCACTTCATTGGAAGGCGAATTTGAAAGCGAGATGGTGGTTTTCGCCCCACTTAACCTTTTGCCATCCGGAAGCAGCCTGCCAGTAATGGCTTCGTTCCCCTCTCCAGTACCGCTGGAATATAACCTGGCTGTCGAGGTCGAATACTGGCTGCCCACCATGCCAGATGATGACCGCTACGCAGAGGCGGAAATTGTAAGCAGCCAGGTTGTGGTTTCCGCCAATAAATTGACCGCACAAATTCAGGGCCAAATCAGCGTGGAAGCCGGGGAGAGAGACCTGGCTGTGCTGTGGCTGCTGGCGACTGCCTTTGATCAGCAGGGCAACCCGATCGGTTTTCGGCGCTGGGAAGCCCCTTTGCCTCTAAACAAAGGGGGGACGGTCGAATTTAAGACCATTGTCTATTCCCTGGGACCCGACATCTCAAAGGTTGAATTGATGGCGGAAGCCAGGTTTCAATCCCAGTGAGGGTAGCCATGCAATCCGACCTTTTCCCAGATCTCGATAAGAAAACTTATGTAATGGGCATTATCAACCTGACCCCGGACAGTTTTTCGGGCGACGGGCTGCTGAACCAGGCAGAGGTGGAAGCTGCCGCTCTGGAGCAGGCCCTGCGCTTCGTCCGGGAGGGTGCCGATGTGCTCGATCTGGGAGCAGAATCGACGCGACCAGGCTCGCGAAAACTGGACGCAACAGAAGAATTGCAGCGCCTCCTCCCGGTCTTGACCCTGATCAGAAAAGAATTACCGGATACTCTGATTTCTGTTGACACCTACAAGGCAGAAACCGCGCGTGCCTGCCTGGGCCGGGGAGCAGACATTATCAATGATGTCTGGGGTTTCAAACATGACCCAGACATGGCAAGGGTGGTTGCCGAATTCAACGTCACCGCCGTGTTGATGCACAACCGTGAGCACGGCGCACGTGCGGTTAGCAGCGATTTGGGCGGTCGTTATGAGGATGTGATCTACGAGGATATTGTCAGCGAAGTCTGCGGCTGGCTGGCAGAATCCGTGGAAATTGCCCATGCAGCCGGCGTGAGCGATGACAAAATCATCCTTGATCCGGGTATCGGTTTTGGCAAGACTATCAACCAGAGTCTCTTCCTGCTCAAACACCTGGAAGCCCTGAGCGAATTGGGCTATCCGGTCTTACTCGGTGTTTCGAGGAAAGGCTTTATTGGCCACAGCCTTGATCTACCACGCGGAGAGAGGCTGGAAGGCAGCCTGGCCGCTAATGCCTGGGGCGTGATGATGGGCGCTTCTATTCTGCGGGTGCACGATGTCAAAGAGACCGTCCGCCTGGCTCTAATGCTGGATGCTATCCGCAACGCCCGGTAGTCAAATCTGAAACCGCAGACCCTGACGGAACCAAAAAGCATAATTATTCGTCATAATAAAAAGAGAATATAACCACAACCGCATTCTGAAGGAGGTTAATATGAAAAATAAATTTTTTGCGGTCTTTTTCGTGTTGGTAGTCGCGCTGGCCTCCTGCCAGCCGTTAGAACCAACTGACAGCAGCGAGGTTGAGCGGTTGAAAGAGCAGAATCAAATCCTCTCTCAACAGCTTTTGGAATCGCAGGAGCAAATCCGACAATTGCAAAATGAGGTGAACATATTATCCACCCAGGCGGCGCAGATACAGCCGACGCCAATCCAGCAAGGGAACCTCGAAGGTCTGGCAGCAGAAATCCTTGAGATCCTGAAAGCGAAAGATTTCGTCGCTCTGGATTCCTACGTTCATCCTGAAAAAGGCGTACGTTTCTCGCCCCAGGGGACCATCAAGACTGAAACGGATCTGGTTTTTAACCGTGAGGAAGTCGCAAACTTCGCTCTCTACAATAATAATTTCACCTGGGGCTCGCATTTTGCGAAAGATGAGTTGCTTGTAATGAGCGTGAATGACTACTGGGACCAATATGTGATTCCCAAGGGGCTGGATCAGGAATGGATCATGCTTGAAGAAGACGAGGCGACACCCTCGCAAGCCATTGACAATTTTGATGAAGTCTACCCTCAGGGTACTTACATCGATTTCTTACAACCGGGAACGGAAAAGTATGACCAGCTGGATTGGCAGAGCCTGCGCCTGGCTTTCGAGCAGACCGCCGATGGAGCCTACTATCTGGTAGCGATCATCCACGACAATTGGGTGCCATAAAAGCTTGCTGATGCCGGTCGCTTGAGTCACAGCGCGGCTGGCAATACTAAAAAACAGCCTGACTCATACGAGTCAGGCTGTTAGCTTTTTTGCTGGTTTGCGCTTTAGGCTTCGGTAAATTCACCTTCGACGACGTCATCATCACCGTCAGTCTCTTGCTGGCCGGGTTGGGGACCAGCCTGACCAGCGAAACCACCCGTCTGACCAGGGTCAGTTGGGCCGGCCTGCTGATAGGCCGCATTACCAATTTTCTGCATGACTTCCTGCAAGGCGTTGCTGGCGTTGGTAATAGCACTGACGTCATCACCCGCCAGGGCGCCGCGCAGAACCTGGATCTTGGCTTCAGCATCGTTTCTCATGGACACATCCACCTTCTCTCCCAGATCGCTCAGGGTCTTTTCAGCCTGGTAAGCCACACTGTCACCCATATTGCGGGCCTCGATAATGGCCTTGCGGCGATCGTCTTCAGCCTTGTTCTGGTTAGCTTCACGCACCATACGTTCGACATCACTCTTATCGAGATTGGTCGAGGCGGTGATGGTGACTTTTTGTTCTTTACCGCTGGCCTTATCTCTGGCGGTTACGTTGAGGATGCCATTGGCGTCGATGTCGAATGTAACCTCAATTTGAGGAACCCCACGCATCGCCGGGGGAATACCGTCCAGCCGGAAGCGGCCTAATGTGTTGTTGTCGCTTGCCATGGGGCGCTCGCCCTGCAGCACGTGGATGTCCACCGCAGTCTGGTTATCTTCAGCGGTGCTGAAGGTCTCGGTCTTCTTGACCGGGATGGTGGTGTTGCGCTCAATCAGGCGGGTCATCACGCCACCCAGGGTTTCAAGACCAAGCGAAAGCGGGGTCACGTCCAGCAGTAAGACGTCCTTGACGTCGCCCGCCAGCACACCACCTTGAATGGCGGCGCCAATCGAGACAACCTCATCGGGGTTGACACCTTTGTTGGGTTCCTTGCCATTAGTCATCTTCTTGACCAGTTCCTGCACCATTGGCATGCGGGTAGAACCACCAACCAGGACGACTTCATCGATTTGATCGACGGTTAGATTAGCATCCTTCAGGGCCGCGTCAAACGGCTTGCGTGTGCGTTGGAGCAGGTCATCGGTCATCTGCTCAAATTTCGCGCGGCTGAGTTTCAGCAGCAGATGTTTGGGCCCGCTGGCGTCCGCGGTCACATAAGGCAGGTTGATCTCGGTCTCAAGTACAGAGCTGAGTTCAATTTTGGCCTTTTCAGCAGCTTCACGAAGACGCTGGAGAGCCTGGCGATCTTTGCGCAGGTCGATGCCCTGTTCTTTCATAAATTCATCGGCCGCCCAGTTGACGATCACGTTATCCCAGTCGTCTCCACCCAGATGGGTGTCCCCATGGGTAGCCTTAACTTCCACCACGCCCCCGCCCACTTCCAGGAGGGAGACGTCAAAAGTACCGCCGCCCAGGTCGAATACCAAAATAATCTCGTTGTCTTTCTTCTCGAGACCGTAAGCAAGCGCGGAAGCGGTGGGCTCGTTGATGATTCGCATCACCTCAAGCCCGGCAATCTTGCCGGCGTCTTTGGTCGCCTGGCGCTGGCTGTCATTGAAATAAGCCGGCACAGTGATGACTGCCTGGGTCACTTTTTCGCCCAGATAAGCTTCAGCATCGGCTTTCAGTTTGCCTAAAATCATGGCCGAGATTTCCTGCGGGGTATAGGTTTGTCCGGTAACGGGCACTTCGATGCGCGCGTCGCCGCTGGGACCTTCGACCACCTTGAAGGAAACCATCTTGCGTTCTTCTTCTACCTCGTCGTAACGGCGCCCCATAAAACGTTTTACCGATGAGATTGTGTTTTCGGGATTAACGACTGCCTGCCGCTTGGCAGGAACGCCAACCAGCCGTTCACCATTCTTGTTAAATGCAACTACCGAAGGCAGCAGGCGTGTGCCTTCTGAAGTGGTGATCACAGCCGGCGAACCGCCTTCCATGACGGATACCACGCTGTTCGTTGTTCCTAAGTCAATTCCAATAATTTTTGCCATATTCTACTCCTCACGTTAATGCATAATATTGTTCTCTTATAAGTAACTATAACGAGTGAATGCAAGAGAAGTATTAATATCGGGTTGGAAGTTTATTGATAGAAATACAGATGGTTCTGCCTGCTGCCAATTGAGGTGGACCACACGGCACACCCTGCGCCTCCCACGAAGGCTTTCCCTTATGAGCAAACGCGTTTAGGGCAGCATTTTGCAGACCCAGAATGCTGCATCTGACCGGCTGAATTTACTCTGCCAGCGCCTCTTCCCAGGCGCCAATGACCTTGCGGTTGCGTTTTTCAAGCGTTTGGGTCATACGTTGGATTTTGGAGACGATGTCTGCGGTCTCCCATCCATTTTGGTCAATAGTCTCCTGCACCGCCTTCAGCGTCTGAGAGCTGAGCTGGGACTGTGCCAACATGTCGACCAGATGCCAGGTTGAATGAGCGTTCCTCAAAACCTTTTCGGTGATGTCTTCCAATTTTCCGAGCACTTCCTGCATCATGCGCTGCCCTATGAGCAGGTCAGCCGCTTCGATATAGACCCGGTTAATCGGTTCGGTGCCTGAGGCGCGCATCCGCAAATAATAATGACCGTCACCACTGTCATCTGAAAGCTGCATTTCGACCAACTCGTAACGGATGCCGCCCAGGTAGTCGATTTTGAGACCTGCCACCTCCAGTTCCTCTGCGGGCACGTGCAGGGGTAAGTCCAGATAATAGTCGATAAAGGCTTCTTTTGCCTCCAGAGGCGCGTCCACATCCGCACGACCGGCATGAGAACTTATATCGGCGGAAGTGCCATAGGAAGGCCACAAACCTGCCAGATGGGTTACTTCATCCCAGATCTCCTGCAAACTGTGAAGCGGGTTCTCCTGGCGGGTGCCGTAATAGGCGATCATGTCAAGGATAAGCAGATTGGCCCAGGGACCGTCCTTGTCAGTCACATGCCCGCGGGTGGTCAGACCACTGGACTCTTCACCCCCAATCAGAATACGGTCACGCCAGTCTTCGGGTAGTTCCTTGAGGTAGTTGTAAGCGCTGTCCATCCGACGAATTTCTTCAATATATTTAATACCCACCGGTACAGCAAAAGCGTTTGTCAGGTGCCGTGTGGCGACATCACCGTGCCTGGGTTGATAGATCTTCTGCCCTACATAACCAGGCAGAGCTCCCGGCGCGGGTTTGTTGTCCTGGTTGCCCGGGATCATGCCCGCCAATACTTCAATCAAGGGGGAGCCGGTTTGTGTGGCAATCACCCGACCCGTCAGCTGGCGATCAACGCCCAGATAGCGGATTAACATGGGCAGAATTTGATTGGGTCGGAAGTAAACGCCCCCCTTATCGACAATGCCAAAACGGTCGGCGTCAGTATCCATGCCAAAGCCCACCTGGGCACCAGTCTCGACCACGGCTTGTTTAAGCAGCCCATTGAAGGGTTCTTCCGGGTTGGCGTAATCCTGACCGCCCAAATCAGGGTCAACCTCGGCATGCACCACGGTATAACGCACCCCAGCTTCGCCTACCAGACGGGTCAGATAGCCTCTGCCTGAACCGTGCATCTCGTCGATGACGATCATTTTGTCGCAGAAATAACGACGGATGCGGTCAAAATCGATGGGGATGCGGGCATTACCGTTGCCGTTATTTTTGATCCAATCCACATACTGATCCAGCGGGTCAAAACCCTGCACCAGTCCGCGTGCGCGGGCATCCTCCACGTCGGTTTGCCCTCCAGCCTCATCAGCCAATTGGATTTCGTTAATACGAAAAGCGATAAAATCGGTCACATTGGTTGGCGCGGGATAGCCCAAACGCGGGTTGAATTTGATGCCCTGCCACTCGGGAGGGTTATGGCTGGCGGTCGCAATGATCAACCCGGCGACTTCGTCATCCGGCAGGACTTCGGTTTCATAAAAAGCCAGGGCCGGCGTGGGCAAATCGCGGTTGCCAATATGCAGTCGGAAACCATTGGCCAAACAGGTTTCTGCTGCCCATTGAGTGACCACATCTGAGTTCCTGCGGGTGTCATGCCCCAAAACCACGATTCGACCTGAAAGATCTTCCGCGCCAACATAGGTGGGGACATTTTCGTTATTCATAAAGTCGCAGACTGCCTGAACTACCTGGCGGGCCCTGGTCTCAGTGAAGTCGTTACCCCAGCGACCGCGCACTCCCGATGTGCCAAAACGCAGGTATTTACGGTCATAGATTTCACGCAAGAGGCCCTTTTTGCCAGCCAACCCAAGCAAAATTGGGTCGGCGGTACGCAAGCGGAAGGCGTATAAGCGCTCAAATATATTGCCAATCTGGACCACGCGATAAGGCATGTAGCGGTCCGGGTCAACCTGGTAGTTCATGCTGTCCAGCAAAGGCTCGATTTCGTGCCCGATGGCTTCGCTGAGTGAGTAGAAGACCTGGTTGCTGAGGTAAACCTTACACAATTCGATTGCCTTACGGCGTAACTCTCCGGAGAGCGGGATGTATTCTTCCTCAATTTCCTGCTGATATGCGCGGCCAGTTTCGTCTTTGCCCTTAAAGAGTTCCAGTCTGCCCTGGGTGCCAGTCGCGATAACCGTCAGGAGCAAGCTGAAGATTCTCGAAGAAACAGGCAGCTCCGCTCCAACCAGACCGGGCTGCTGGTCCAGAAGCATTTTTACCTGCTCCAGAAAATCCGACATGGCTGCAATAGCAGGCCGCCAGGTTGCCGGCCTATCAGCAGCCAATAAGTCACGATTCAAACGATTAAATTGGGTTGCAAGTTGCGACTTGAAGGTTAGCAAGGATGGAATTTGAGACATATCTCTCCTTAGGATAGTGATTATTGCGGCCTGGGGATCAAACCGCCCTGGGTGACATTGAGTACTTCGATTTTGGCCCCCGCAGGTGTGTTGGTCAGTTTTTGGATCAAATCACAGACATCCCAGGCCACTTTGGCAACTTCTCTGGCGCTGTTACGCAGGTCGGCCTCAAGCATCAAACGGTATTTCGGCTCAGTGCCCGAATAGCGCGAGTTCCACTGCACCAAACCTGGCAATTCTTCTTTCATCTGCGCGAGCCTCTCCTGAAATTGCGGGAGGGCGGCCAGATCGGGCTTGGCAGCAACATTACACGAGGCCACCACCTGATTGAATTTTAGAATCCTTCCACTCAACTGAGAAAGGGTTAGCCCGGGGGTTTCCTTAAGCATTTTCATGATAAAAAGCGCGGTGCGAATACCATCTCCGGTAAAGTGCTTTTCGTCCAACAAAATGATATGTCCCGACTGTTCCCCTCCCAGGCCAATTTTGCCAGGGGTCTGATGTTGTTCAGCCAGGCTGATCAAGGTTTCAGTAACATATTTATCGCCGACGGGGGTCTGCAGCAGGGTAAATCCCTTTTCGAGGGCATACTGCTTTAATGCGCCATTAGCCATCACGGTCGTCACGAGGGTATCACCCAGTAACAGACCCTGGTGATGCAGTTTGTCGGCTAACAGGGCCAGCATGTGATCCCCATCGATCAGGTTGCCTTTTTCGTCCATCAAAATCACGCGGTCGGCATCGCCATCGAAGGCGATTGCCAGGTCTGCATTTTCAGCAGCCAGGCGGGATGCCAGAACGGCAGGATTTGATCTCAAATTTTCGGACCCACAGGCCTGATTGATGTTGTGTCCGTCATTTTCCGTATTGATTGCCACCAGATTCGCGCCCAATCGCCTAAACACATCCGGACCCGCCTTCCATGCCGCCCCGTTGGAGCAATCCATTACAATCTTCAGGTTACTCAGATCCAACCCCTTTACACTTTCAAAAAGGTCCTGCAGGTAGTCTTCGAAAAGCTGTGGGCTCGGTTCGCCCAGGTTTTCTGCTTCGAAAGCGCCCCTTCCTGTGGTCAGATTGGCAAGTTGTGCTTCAATTTCTGTTTCTACCTCGTGCTTCAGTTTCATCCCCTGGCTGTTAAGGAACTTGACGCCGTTTTCCAGGGCAGGGTTATGAGAGGCGGATATGACCGCGCCAGCCGTAGCGCTAACAAAACGGGTTAAAAACGCAATACCGGGGGTGGGAATGATGCCCAGGTCCAACACGCGCGCTCCGCTTTCCCGCAAGCCTGTTGCCAGGGCGCGCTGCAGGACTGGTCCGGAGGTGCGGGTATCTCGGCCGACAACAAAGACAGCTTGTTTTTCACCCTCTCCACCTAAAGTCTTGCCAGCTGCCAGGCCGAGGCGATAGAGAAATTGGGGTGTCATGGGGCTTACACCAAAAGTGCCCCGAATTCCATCTGTACCAAAGTAGTCGTTTTCTGTCATACCCCTGCTCTGTCTTTTAATTATTCGATCTCGATGTCTGCAACCACCGGCAGGTGGTCGGAGATGCTGTGGGCCAATGCGGTGTTGACCACATGAGCATCATAACTCAGCAACCGTCTGGCCGGGAAAAAGAAAAGGTGATCCACCGCTCCGGCACTGACATGCGTCGGAATCTGTTCCTCAGGTGCAAGATGAATAAAGTCATGGTCTCTCTCGAGTATGGCCTTGAGTGAATATTCATCAATTTTGGCGTTGAAGTCGCCCATCAACACCAGAGGGTGCCCCGGAATGAGCACGTGCTGTTCTACCAGTCCCAACACGCGGCTGATCTGCATTGAGCGGGTCAGCTTCGCGGCGTCGACCACCTCCGACCAGACATGATCGCCTCTTTCGCCCACCAGCGTTGTCAGGTGAAGATTCATGAAAAAGGGGTAGGGCTCCTGCTTCAGCCTGGTCAGGATGACATACCGGGGGTCGGTATCGCGGGTTCCTTCATAACTGAGAGGCTGGAATATGGGCACATTGCGTGGAACTCCCTCTTTAATCGGATTCCCAAGACGACTGAAGGGCATGCGGGAAAAAACCGCATTCCCTTTTGACCAGTCCCACCAATCATTGAACAAGCCGTTGATCATCAGATCTTTTTTAATCTGCATGTGTTTTTTCATGGAGAGGGTCTTACCATAAAAGCTGTAATCAAAATTAGCATTCTGGCGCAGACGTTCCACCATGCTGTGTAGTCCGCCATCAGCGTCGGTGTATTGGGAGATCTCCTGCACACCCAAAAAATCTGGGTTGATCTCAATGATCAACTGTGCCAGCGCCTGGGTTTTACCAGTCGTTCTTTCTGGCGTGCCGGTAAAGTTTTTCACCCCACCACCGAGGTTGAGGGTCATGACGCGTAATTTCAGCATTTTATCTCCGTCAGTTGTTTAGTAGAGATGAATTATACCAATCATCCTACCCACGGAGCAGGCTTGTTTAATTGCCCCCGTTTATGCGGGATATGGCAGCTCGAGCACGAATTCGGCACCGCCTTCACGACAATTTTGTGCGTAAAGCGTGCCACCATGACCGTCTGCAATCCGTTTCGAAATGGCCAACCCCAACCCCAACCCATCCGAGGTTCCCTTTTCAGTTGAGGTCATACGATAATAACGTTTGAAGATTGTTTCCAATTTTTCCTCAGGGATACCTGCACCCTGGTTGCGAATCGCGACAGCCATGCGGTTGATCTTGCGCTGAATTCTGACCTCGATCAGACCGCCAGTCGGCGAATGCTGATAGGCATTCTGGAACAGATTTTCAAAAACACGCTGGATTAAATGAGGATCAATGTCGACGATATACGCTTCTTCGTAAGCATTGAAATCAACCTGAATGCCTTTTTTGGTAAATACGCTTTCAAAACTATTCAAAATATCTTGAATGAAAATCCGCAAATCGATTTTTTCTTTATGAATCTGAAAAACGCCGGCGTCTGGCAGCGCCAGCAGTCGTAAGTCTTCGACCAGGTGGATCAGATGGGTATTCTGGATCTTAAGCAAGTCAATGCCCTTTTGATCAAACTGATAGAGCCCGTCTTCAAAGGCTTCAATGGCGGCCCTCTGCACGCTTAGTGGCGTGCGCAGATCATGGGCGATATCCATCACCATGAGCCGTTGAATTTGCTGGTTTTTTTCGAGTTCTGCCGCCATATCATTTAAAGTCTGACCGAGTTCAGCCATATCTTCATAGGGTTTCAGCGATACGCGGGCGCGCAAATCACCTTGAGCGATTTTTCTAACTGACTCAATGGATAACCTGATCGGCCGTAATAAGGCCAGGGTCAAGAGGATTGAAAGCAAAAAACCAATCAACGACCCAAACAACACCGCTCGAATGGCTGCAGATCGAGTTATGATAATGACCTGGTTTTCTTCACCGGAGAGCACATCCTCGATATAACTTCCCGAATAAAGGTAACCAATGATTTCACCATCAACCTGGATAGGCGCACCGACCTGCAGGGTTGCCTCAGCGATAACATAACCCAAAGAGTCCTGGTTCTCAGAAAACAAGATCTTTCCGGTTGGGTCTACCAGTGCCAGCTCGAGATCAAGAGCCTCACTTGAGGTCGTTTCTTGCGAGATTTGCTTGATGTCAACCTGGTCAATACCTGCCCAGCCATCATGAGCCTGATAGTAGTTGTGAAAATAATCATAAACCTGCCCACTGGCTGCGATTTGGTTCTCACGCATGTAATCCGCCAGGGTTGTCCTCAAGAAAAGTATCGATGCCAGGTAGGCCACAGCCAGAGACACAACAGCCACAAGCAAATAACTTGCCAGCATTCGGTTGCGCATTTACTTCTCTGCTTTCCCGGCGCGGTAGCCCACCCCAAAAACAGTTCGAATGTAATTTGTTTCCGGGTCAATTGCCTTGAACTTTTGGCGGATATTTTTCACATGAATATCGATAGTACGCTCATAGCCCTCAAACCGGCCGCCCTGCGTCGATTCGAGCAGTTCCAACCGTTGGAACGCTCTCTCTGGCTCGGCGATCAACTGTACCAGCAGTTGAAATTCGGCAGGTGTCAAATCGACCGGCTGCCCTGCTAAAAAGGTAGTATGCGCGCGCACGTCGATTTGAAGTTGCCCCAACCGCAGAATTTCCGATTGTTTCAACGGCTGGTTCCAGCGACGCAAAACTGCCTTGACCCGGGCGACCACTTCACGCGGGGAAAAAGGTTTGGTAATGTAATCGTCCGCGCCCAATTCCAGGCCGATCAGACGGTCGATTTCTTCAGAGCGGGCACTGATCATAATCACTGGGGTCTGGTCAGTCCTGCGCATCTCCCGCAAAAGATCCAGCCCGTCCATATCTGGCAGATTCAAATCCAACAAAACCAGGTCTGGCTGTTCCTGCTGCCAGAGCCGCAGGCCATCGCGGCCATTCCCGGCACTGATCGCGGTAAAGCCATGGTGACGCAGGTAGTCGTGCAGGATTTTGTTGAGGTTTTCCTCGTCCTCAATCACCAAAATTTTTTGAGTTATTTCCATTGTATATATATTATAATGCTTAATTATCCCACAGTCTCTACACCAAATCTAAATAATTTCTACATAGAATATCAATATTCAACCGATAGTATAGTGGCACCTTCACAATAATGTGATGGTTTACACTGATTAGGAGAAACAAATGAAAAAGAAAAATGTGACCCTTGCAATTATCGCCCTGGTGATTGCGGTCTTGGCTTTTGGTGCTGCCAGCAGTGCTTTCGCTCAAACCAGTACACCTGAAGTGGAGGAGACTCTACCTGTCCCCCAGGTGTTCCGCCAGAGATTTGAACAGCGCAATGAAAAGCGTCAGGAAATTTGTGCCGCCTTTGGCGACGAGATTCCTGAAGAAATGCGGCAAATTTGCGACGGCAGTTTCGTAGGCAACCAGTTTGGTTTGGGTTTTGGCCCTGGCGACGGAACTTGCGACGCGGATGGCGATGGCATCCCCGATCAATTGAGATTGCGCGATGGCAGCGGTGAAGGCTTTCATCATGGAATGGGCATGATGGGCCGTGGTTTTGGCTTCGGCGATAGAAACCGCGATGCGGATGGCGATGGCATCCCCGATCAATTAAGATTGCGCGATGGCAGCGGCGCAGGCTCCCATCATGGTATGGGCATGGGCCGTGGTCTCGGCGCTGGTAACGGCGAAGAGACAGGCTTCGGGCAACAGTTACGTGATGGTTCGGGTACGGGACAATTTGACTGTCCTTTCCTGGGTGACTGATCAGTAACCAAAATTTAGTAAACCCGCCTGAGCTTTTCAGGCGGGTTTTTTTATTTCCATTAAGCATGCGATTCACTTTGCAAAGGCTTATGTTTGACGAAATTGCAGTTAAATTGAAATTCAGGTTATGCTGACACGCGTCACAGAGGAGTTGGCAGGGCCAATGGCCCTGAGGCCGTTTGGCTTGACACTGGCTGGTGTTTTGCCTATAATAACTACTTGCCTTCCCTGGTAGCTCAATCGGCAGAGCGGGCGGCTGTTAACCGCTAGGTTAGAGGTTCGAGTCCTCTCCGGGGAGC
>Ga0172382_10006409_pt1 | contig 17094 bp, 17 predicted proteins | sample Leawel138RmetaG_FD_122245 | JGI IMG/M metagenome (GOLD analysis project Ga0172382, IMG submission 122245) | Leachate microbial communities from a municipal landfill in Southern Ontario, Canada - Leachate well 138R metaG | ecosystem: Engineered > Solid waste > Landfill > Unclassified | place...
GTCTTCGGGATCAAAGTCTTGTTCGACCAGAGCCTTTCGACTCAGTTCAGAGAGCGTGTCATAGGCTCCGTCTTTCAACAGCTGTTCCTGAGGGATCTGCTCCAAGGTTTCGGGATCGAAGTAAACCGCATTCAGGTGAGGGACCCCGTGGGCACCTCCCCGATAGTCGTAGCCGCTGAACTGGACCGCCCAGAACTTCCCTTTGTAGGTCACTTCGGCCCCCACGTCCAGACTCCAGGAGTTGTGCATGGGGCCCTCGGCTCGGGCTTCCTCAAATTTCGTGAGTATCTCCTCTCGGAGTTCCTTCTCATAGTCCTGAAAGAATGAGCGGAGCTGGGGCTCATCGGGGAAATCAAACTTGAACTCGGTGGTTACGGGCGACTCCTCGGCCAGTACTCCTGCACCGGCCAAGAACACCATCAACAACAGAAGAATCTTTCTCATTTTTTCTCACCTTCTTTTCCCATAATATCCAACAACTGTTCTCGAAATACCCCCCCGGCTAGATTGGAACCATCCAGACCGTTGATGTCCGCCTGGGTCAGGTTGACCCGGGGAGCAAAGACGGTCTGGTGAAGCACCTCGCAAAGGGCCTGGCGGGCGTCGGCGTTGTCTTCTTCTTCATTTTCCGAAGCCGAGCTGAAACGAGTTAGCACTGAGCCGTCCGGTCCCTGCAACTGCCCACTATACCCGCTCGAGACCGACCCGGAGACGGTCAGCGAAAATCCCTCTCCGGAATGAAATCGGGGAGAGGCCTCGATCATTTGTTTCAACTCTGAGTCGCTACACTCAAGTTGCACCGGCAGCGACATCGAGAGACGCCGGATGACCGGGGGGTCGGCTTCCAGGGCCTGCTGAAGGCTCTGGTTGGAACCGCTGGCCCGGGCCAGCAAGGCGTGCAGCCTTCCGCGCAGGAGCACCTGGCTGGGCGGCAGCTTCTCCAGACACTTTTTCATCAACTCCTCGTTTCCGGTGCATTCGGCCAGGATAGCCAGGATGTAGGGCTCGGCATCCTGATCTTTGTGCTCGACGGCTATTCGTCCGGCTTCCACAGCCACCACGCCATCACCAAAAATTTCTCCCAGAGCGGGGGTGAGCCAGGGGCAGTTGAACCCGTTCGGGCCGTAGGGCGGCAGCATGGCGCTTGGACCGCCGTTTTTTATGGCCAGGGCCGCGCATTCTCGCCGGGCCTGCTCGATCTCTCGACCCAATTGCACCTCTTCCAGATGTAACCCGAGCCATTCTTTCCATCCTGCATAACTCCGCTGCTCCCGCAGTCTCTCCCTCTTTTGCTTTAAGGCTTCTCGATAGAAAAAGTTGTTTCGAGAACGGAGCAGACTCCGCTTGGTGGAGGTCCCGGAGTTGCGATCCCCGTGCAGGGCCACCTGGGCCAGCAAGTCGCAAGCCTCCAGGTCGTAGCCACAGGCCATCAGGGCCAGCCCCAACACGGCCTGGCTGGCGGCCCTCTTCTGGTACTGGATATTCGGCTTGCAGTGGGCCAGGTGTCGGCTGTGCCGTTCCAACGCCTGAATGGCCTCGGGCTGTCGTCCCTGACCGAGGTAAAGATCAGCCAGAGCCAGCCAGGGAGTGGAGTAGGAGTAGGCGTGGAGATGGCGAGTCGATTCGAGGAGATACTTTTCGCTTGCGGGGTAGTCCAGGAGATCCCGGGCCGCTTCGGCAGCGTTGGAGTAGAACACGGGATCCTTTTCTCCCTGGCCGCTTTCAACCCGCTGCACGATCTCTTCAAAAGCCTTCAGCGCCTCCTCGAAGTTTTTGGCCTCGTACTCCACCGTCCCGATGGTGTTGAGGATGTTATTGATGGCGTCGGGGTTGTCCTTGACCTGCTCTCTGGCCGACTCCATGTAGGCGCGGGCTTCCTTCATTCGGCCCATCTTCATCAGCGGCCAGCCCAGGCGCTCGGGTATGGCGGCGTGAGGGAAGGCCCGGTTGTACTCGGTGATCCAGTCGATCGCCTCTTGATACTTCTCCTGGTCCATGGCCGCTTCGCACAACGACCACAAGACATCGCCGTAGCAGGCCCAGGGGCCCTCCACGGTGCTGGGAGCGGCAAAAGTCCGGGTGATGGTTCGATGAGACTTGCGCAGATAGTAATGGGCCTTGCCGGGGTTGCCCTCCCCGTAAAGATGCACCCGACCCAGGATGGCCTGAGCCTCGAAGCTATTGGGAGAGGCTTTCAGCATAGCTTCGCCGATTTCGCGGGCCTTCACGAAGCGCGACTCCCGCAGCAGATCGTCGGCCTGTTTGTAGCGTGGATCGGGGGTGTACTCACCCCGGGCCGGTCCCAGGCTTCCCACCACGAACAGGAGTAGGAAGAGTATGAGGCGCTTCTGGTTCACCGCTTCAAGGTGCTCCTACTGAGCTCTTCGAGGGGCTTTTTCAAGCAATCGGCGATGATCGGCTCGGGTTCCCGTTGTCCCATCTCCAGGGATAAGCGGTGGCTGAAGACGTGCGGCGCTAACCACGAAATGTCTTCCTCGGTCACGTAGTCCCGGCCCTTCAGCAGAGCGGCCGCTCGCAGGGCCGGTTTCATCAGCACCAGGCAGCGGGTGGAGACCCCCAGAGCCACCTCCGGGTGATCGCGCAGGGCCCGGGCCACGTCCACCAGGCACTCGTTGACTTTCGGATTGACGAAAACTTCCTGAGCCAGCAGTTTTCGGATCCCCACGATGTCTCCCCGGTTGACTCGGGGGATCTTGTCTCCCAGCGGCTCGGCTCTTTCGGCCTCGGAACTCAAGACTTCGATCTCCGAATCGCGATCGATGAACTCCATCTTGATCTTAAACAAGAATCGGTCTAACTGAGCGGTGGGCAGTGGATAGGTACCGGCCAGATCCAGCGGGTTCTGGGTGGCGATCACGAAAAACAGCTCGTCCAGCGGATAAGACACGTTGTCCACGGTGACTTGCTTTTCGGCCATGGCTTCCAGCATGGAGGACTGCACCTTGGGTGAGGTCCGGTTGATCTCGTCACCCAGCACCACGTAGGCGAAGATCGGACCGCGTCTGAACTGAAAGCTCTTGGTGTCGCTGTCGAAGATGGTCATCCCGGTGACATCCGAGGGCAGCAGGTCGGGAGTAAACTGAATGCGCCTGAAATCGGGGATGTCGTCGTCCGGGAGATCATCGGTGATCGACTCTCCCAGGGTCTTGGCCAGAGTCGTCTTGCCGGAACCCGGATAGTCTTCGAGCAAGACGTGCCCGTCGGATAGCAAGGCCACCAGGATCAACTCGATCACGTCGTCGCGCCCTTTCACCGTGTGGCGCAGGCGGGAGCGCAAGTGATCGATGTGCGTTTTGGCAGATTGGAGGTCCATCTTTGTCGCGGTAGTCATTGTTTTTAGTTAACCCAATACCAGGAGATCGGGTTCAGCGTTCCTTTCGTCAATTCCATGGTCGAGGCGCTCTTTTTGATCTCGCCTCTGGCCTCTATGAAGGTTTTTTTCCAGGCAAAGCCGGGTCTGTCGTCGGGGCTACCCAAGCGCTCTCGCAGATGAGCCCGAGTGAGTCGGTGAAAGGAGGGAGAGATGGCTTCCAGGCGGCGGGAGAAGGCCTCCCTGGGCTCCCCCTGCGCGCGGTAAAACCCGGCATCTGAGAGTAAGTCTAGAAGAGACCTCAAGGTGGCTCGGGGCAGCTCCGCTTCTGGGCAGAACCAGGGCCGGTAGCGTCGGTATGCCTTGCGACCGTAGGCCAGCACCAGTCCGGCTAAAATCAAGTAAGGTAATAGCCTGAGGATGAACAGAGCCAGGTTCTTGAGGGTCTGCTGAAGGTCGAGTTTGCTCTCGACTTCGTCGGGAGGCTGCTCCTCCGGATTTTGGCGGGCCATCTCCCCCAACATCTGTTGCAGCCCGGGATCGCTGGGCTGGGGCGGCGGGTCCAGGCTGCGAGCGGGGGCGATGTCGAGCACCACCCAGCCCAGGCCGTCGAGGTAGACTTCAGGCCAGGAGTGAGCCGATCGAGCGGGTATCAGCAGGGCCGAGCCATCGCCCCGCTGGCTGGCTTCCACCGCGTACCCCGAACCGGTGCGGGCCGGCATGCCCGCGGTGCGGTACAGATAGACGGCGGCGTGGGCAAAAAAGACGCAGTAGCCGGTGCGATCTCCGAAGAGGAAACTGGCGGTGGGGTCCTTGGAGCCTTCGTGCTTGGAGTTCAGACTGTAGATCCCGTTTTCTTCGAGCCACAGTTTCACCATCAAGGCCCGGATCAGGGGATCGTCTTTAGGGGCCTCCGGGTAGTGGGCATAAATCTCCTCGAGCAGTTCGCGATAGCGGGGGTCGTCGGGCCCTCTGGTGTAGTGGGCCCAGGTTTCGGCGTCCCAGTTTGGGTCTCCGGCTTGCTTGCCCAGGATCTCGGTGATCGGTTTGTCCAGGACCAGGGACGTCACGTCGAAGGCCTTTTGAAATCGTTTAGGGTCGGGGTTGGGAGAGGCCGTCCAGGTGGTGGGGTTGGTCAATCCGAACGGCTTGGCGTGGTCGGTCATCAAGGCGACCTTGGTTTCCAGGGTTCTAAACAGCGCGGGGTCGAGAGGCGGTACCTCGGGTTTCACCGCCTGTTCGCCGGGAAATTCGTCGGCCACGTCTCGATCGTATGTTCCGGAGGTGTCGGCCACCAACTTGGTTCCGTTGTACTGGCTGAAGGCGTTTTGCCGGAAGTAGTACATACCGGTGTCGGGAGTGTAGTCGTCGCGGAAGATCACCACCGCCACCGGTGGATTTTGACTCACCCCGCTGTTAGCGTCGCTGAAGCTGAGTGAGTCGGAATTGCCCCCCTGGCCTCCGCCGCTCGAGGGCTCGCCTTCGGTGTCGGACTTCTGGCCCTTGCCTTCCTGGGGTTGTCCGTCTTCAGCTTCCCCTCGCTCCGAGTCTTCCTGAGAGTCTTCGGACTGGCCCGTCTGGGGCGGTGGGGGAAGGTCTCGAAGTTTTTCTAAGGGAGCGAACAAAAAGAGAGCACCGATCACCAGGGCTACCAGACCCAGGTCCACCCAGCGACCCCTTTTGGGGGAGTGGCTGGCGCTCAAGGTGAGAAGCAGGACCCCCACCAGCGATCCTATTCCAAGGAACACCGGTAACGGGTCGATACCCCAGGCCCACAGCGGGTCTACCAGGGCGTACGGACGGTTGATGAAGCCGTGCCGATGCGCCTCGAACAACTCCACCAAAACCGCCCCCGCGGTCAGCAGTTCCAGAACCATCAGGGCCGGGCGGGCCGAGGAGGTCCAGCGGAGCAAGAAAACGGCCAGCAGAGTCTCCAGTCCCCAGAACAAGGCATCGCTCAGAATGTAGACGCTATCTCCCCCCAGGATCGAACTGGGGAGGCTGGACCAGCGACTCAGGTCGATCAAGGAGTTGACCCCCACCATCGCACCGAGAGAGACCAGCCATACCTTTCCGATGTGAAGTTTGTGGTCTCTAGTCCGGTAAGCCGCCAACCCTCCCAGGATCGCTCCCACGGCCGCGCTGAAGATGGAAAGCCCCAGGGGCGACTGGCTCCAGCAGAATACGCCGGCGAGGACCATCCACAGGAAGGTGCCCGCAAACGGAAAGGTGATAAAGAACTTCTTCATCGGCCGGGCCTTCTGGTGCGGGCCAACACTTTGCCGGAGTTTCGCTCGATGATGGTGGCCCGGCCGCCCCAATCGGAGTGAACGGCTGTAGCCTCCGGTACCTGTTCTCGGGAAGCCTGCAGCACCTTCAGCCAGTTCGATCCGGATCCTGGCTCAAGGTCCATTCCTATCCAGACCTCGCTGTTCATCCCCGAGCGGGAAAGTCGACCCAACACTTCTTCGGCCAGCGCCTTGCTGCCGGGGGGCGCCAGGACCAGACAAAATCCGTAGCCGTCCTGCTCGGCCTGAATCAGAAAGCGCCGAAGATGCTCGCAATCGGGGGCAGTCTCATTGCCGCTCAGGGCTAGTAAGTCCAGGGCGTCGTCTTTTCGAACCGCCTCGTGTTCACGGCCGTTGGCTCCGAAGCGCCACTGCTCGCCCAGCATATCGTACTGGATCACCACGCGAGCGATGGCCGCCGAGGCTTCGTCGTGGGGGCCCGACAACAAGAAGCAGCAGGCCCGGGGACGGGCAGCCAGAGCTCGTTCCGGCACTCTCACCATCACCTTGCCGGAGCGCGAATACACTTTCCACAAAATGAACTTCATGGGGTCGCCCCGCTGGTACTGCCGCATGTCCACGCGGTCTCCGGTGGGGTCGCCCCGGGGGTCGGAGATATCTTCCCCGGAAACTAAAGACAGCAAGATGTCCGGCTGGTCCAGACGCCCGGGGTATGGCAACACCCTGACCCGTCCGGGGCTGTGTTGCTCCCAGGAGAGGGAGGCTAAGCCCAGGGTGTCCGAGACCGAGAAGCGCCGCGTCAGCCCCCCGGAAAGCCCCCGCCTGCCGCACTTTAGTATCTCCCGAAGTCTGCCCCGGCGGCTCTCGGTGGACGCCCGGGCGTCAAACTCCTCGACTGTCCAGTTGAGGCGCAGCAACGGTACGTAAGACCAGTAGGGCACGCTGTACCCGGTGGAGACTTCCTTTCCCGAGTCCAGCTCCAGAAAGGACGGCTGCTCGGTGCGCGAGAGCAGTCGACGGAAATAGAAAAAACCCCCGCCCACCACCAGCATCACGATCAACTGAATAAAGAGCAGCGCTCCCCCCGCCGCCAGCGCCACCATGTCGAGTTCTCTTATCCCCCGATAGAAAACCACGGCGAGCAAAACGAGGGCCAGTAAGAACCCCCCGGGCGTAAACGGAAGAACCCCTAGAAAGCCCCGCGCCCTCTTCCAGAGCCTTTTCAGCCCAGGCGACATGTCACGTCGCGCAATTTGGATCCCATTTAACAGAGTACTGGATTTCCATGGGGACAGGAGGAAACCTCTGGGAAAGTTTTGTGCTTCGGTTCTGCGGGTACAATCCTTAGTGGAGCAACAAAAAGAAAGCTCTCAGCTTTGCAGAGCCGAGAGCGCGGCAGCCAGGCTACCGATTAATCCTGCAGAGTCTATCACGCCAGTTGGCCCGGATCAAGACTCGTTGGCTGCCTTCTGAAAGTTACTCGAAAAAGAGAGACACAGAGGAGCCACTATGCTGAGCACACTTGAGCCTTCGAACGCGGAAAAAAGAAGGCACCCCCGACACCATTGCAACATCCTGATTCACTTCGATTCCTGCAGTCAGAGCGGAGTGGGAGTTCTGACCGACGTGAGTCTGAGCGGCGCTTCCCTGACTTGCCGCATGCCCCGTAAGCTCTACGGTTTCATTCGGCTGTCAGCCTTGAACGGCAGCTCGGCCAGGACGGCTCAGTTTGCCCTGGGCCGGGTAGCCTGGCAGCAGAAGGACACTTACTCCGGGCAAACCCACGCCGGGATCGAGCTGGAGCTCAACCAGGACTGGTTGAGGCAAGCCCTTCAGAGCGACAGCGAGGACTGCGACTGGGAGGATCCCTATCAACGCCTCGATTTAGCTTTAGGATACTGACCGTCTCGCCCCCACGAGGTTAAAGGCCTGAGGAGGCGAATGGCGCAGGTCAGATGAGCCTCAGAGACCTTCAAGAGTTCGTGAAGAACTACAATATCGCCGTCTACAGGCTGATGGCCAGTGGGCGCTCCGCGCCTTCAGAGAGTCGGCTAGAGCAGTTCGAAGAGTCGATCGGATTCCGTTTCCCCGACGAGTTCCGCGAACTCACCCTCTCCCCCCTTGGGGGGTTGTGTCTACAAGTTTGCGACGATCTCTGGCCCCGACCGGGTTCAACCGAGGTGGAAGAGTGGCAACGGCTGTATAGCCTCAATCTCTTCGGTATCGCGGCAGGTGTGCCGGAGTGGCTCGATCTCCGGGAAGAACTCGCCCTGCTGCCTCCCGAAGAGTCCGACCTGGTTCCGTTTCTGAGCCGAGGTTGTGAAAAGGAGCGCTACTGCTTCGACCTCGACCACCAGTTGGTGCGATGGTGCCCGGCCACCGGCCGGCGCGAACTGATCAAGAACAGTTTCTACGGCTTCTTGCTCCATGAGATCGCGGAACTGGAAGTGCGTCGTCAGCGGTATATGGATGAAGCGCTGACAGCTTCCAAGAAAGCCCGAAAACGGACTCGCTCTAAAGTCTGTTAGGCGGCGGGCCGCACTACCGCACGCGTGGTCTGCTCGTGCCCCCCTACAGTTTTGTGTCGCGCGGCGGGATTCAGTGCGGTGTTGCATGATGATGCAGCGCGGCGCGGGGGCAGCGGGGTTGCGCGGCGGGATTCAGCGCGGCGCGGGGGCAGTGGTTCGCGCATAACGCCCCGCACTTTTTGCGGCGCCCCCGGCCCGCCACATGCGGCGCCCCCGCGCTGCCGCATGCTCTCACCGAGCCCTACACGCCAGATCCGAGTGCATTCCCAGCTGCGCATGTAACCGAATGGTTAACTCCTCCTTAATCCCCGTGAATAGCTTGAATAAACGCTGTCTCAAGCCTCTCTTTTAAGTTTTCTTTAAGGGTTGTCTGCTCGTTCACATGGCGGAAACCTAATTTTTCCTCGAACCAACTACCCTGAGACGTGTAAGAAACTAAAAAAATCCAGGAGAACATCCAATGATCAAGTCCAACCTCGTCTCATCACTTCAAAACTCCGCTTCCTACAAACCCGGTGAACTGATCCTGCGAACTCGTCCCGAAGCTTCGCTTCAATCCGGTTCGGTGGTGGCCGACCTGGGGGCCAGCGTGCTCGACCGCTTTGAAACTCCCGGAGGGTTGCACAAGTCCGAATCGGGCGATTTCTTGCACCTGAAACTGCCCCAGGGCGTGTCGGTGGAGAGCGCTATGGCTCGTCTGGCCGAAGATGAGCGGGTGGAGTTCGCGGCGCCTAACAACATTTATCACTTGCCCGATATCACTTCCCGGGCGGTGCATCCCAACGATAAAGGCTTTGAATTGCTCTACGGATTGCACAACGAAGGCCAGACCGGGGGTACCCCGGACGCGGATATCGACGCGCCTGAAGCCTGGGCCCTGCAAACCGGGCGAAATCAGCGCCAGAACGGACCCATTATCGCTGTCATCGATACGGGTGTGGATTACTTGCATCCCGATCTCAAGGCCAATATGTGGATCAACCCCGGGGAGATACCCGGCGACGGAATCGACAATGACGGAAATGGAGTGATCGATGATGTGTACGGTTACAACGCCGTCCAAGACAACGGTGATCCCATGGACCGCCAGGGCCATGGAACCCACGTGGCCGGGACCATCGGGGCTGAAGGAGGCAACGGCCAGGGGGTAGTGGGCGTGAACCAGCAAGCCAACATCATGGCCATCAAGATCTTCGACGATTCGGGGAGCACCAACGCCGCTGCCATCATTCGTGGGATTCAATACGCCGACGAGATGGGCGCTCGAGTGGCCAATAACAGTTGGGGTGGCGGCATGGCTAACCGGGGTATCGAGGCGGCTTTCGCTGACTCTAGAACCATGCACCTGGTGGCGGCCGGAAACGACGGTAAGAGTAACGATACCAGCCCCACTTACCCGGCAAACTACAATCTGCCCAACATCATCACGGTGGCCGCCACCGACCATAACGACAACCTGGCGCGCTTTTCAAACTATGGGCGTGAGGTAGATCTGGCGGCCCCCGGGGTGGACATCATCTCCACCGTGCCCGGAGGGAAGTACAGTTCCATGAGTGGGACTTCCATGGCGGCTCCACACGCGACCGGGGCTGCCGGACTTGTCGTGAGCGAGTTCCCGGAGATCAGCAACGCCGAGCTTCGGAGCCGCCTGCTGGAAAGCGTGGATCAAAAACCTCAACTGAAGGGCAAGGTGGCTACCGGCGGTCGGCTAAATGTGGCCGAAGCTCTGCGAGCTTAGTTGTCCAGCTTGGGCTCCAGGTAGCCGTTGATCGCACCGGCCACAAAGGCGGTTCCGGCAAGGCCTGCGGCTACCGGCCATCCGCCGGCCGACCCGGCGATGCTCAAGCCCGTGGCGGCTAGCGTACCCAGGACGGCTCCGGTGGGTACGGTCAGCATGGCCAGCATAATGCCTCCGGCTTTCTTGCCGGGGGTGAGGGCCCAGCCGGCGTAGCCTCCGTGGGCCAGGCCGTAAGCTTGGGAGACACCACCGGCCGCCATAGAGCCGATCCAGCTTCCGCTTTCGGCGCCCAACGCTTCGCCGATCTGGGCGCCACCGGCTCCCAGGGCGGCGGGCACACCGGCGAACGCGCCCCAGTGCAATCCGCGCTTTAGGATGGTTCCGATATCGCCGCGTTCGGGCTTAGAAGAGAAGGTGAAAGCGTCGCCGGGAGCCTCCGGGGAGGCCGGTAGGGCAGAGGAAGAGGTTCGGGTTGAAGTCTGCTGAGAAGGGTTCGAATTGATGCGAGTGGAGCTGATATTCATGGGTTGTTCCTTATAGCGTAGTGGTCAACCTTAAGCTACAGCTTAGGCCTGAAAAATCCATGAATGGTTCCAAACAAAAAAAGCGGCCCATTTTCAGGACCGCTTCTTAAGTCGTCTAAACGACTTAGCGAAACTACCTATCCTCGGCCAGCCTCATCTCAAGCCTTGCGGTGTAGCTATGGTTGTTGGTTGGGTCAACGTAAGTGACCAGGACGAAGATTGGGATGCTGCCGTCGAGTTCATCATTATTTTCCACAGTGATTACACCAGTATCCGGGTTGATGGTGAGCCCTGGAACGTCGGATTCAAACGCGAAGCTCAGGCTGGTTTCGTTGAAAAACTCGGCAGTTGAGTCCTCATGATACACCACACCAACCCATCCATCACTGTAGCCGCTGGTTGGATTGATAACGGGTGATACTATGTCACTGTCACCAAGGTCAACCATTTCTCCTGTCAAAGCTAAGAAAGCGGTTGTTTGGATAACGAAGTCATCTTCTCTGACAATCGTTCCTAGAGTGTAGGTGGCAGTGGCGGTGGTATTGTTTCCGATTTGAAAATCGTATGATATTAGGTTGGCGACGCTAAACAGCCCGCTTGCACTGACATTAGCAACGGTTCTACCGTCGAGCCCCTGAAGATTGGAGAAAGTCGTGGTGGCGGCAGAAATTGGGAGATCTATCGAAGAGCCGTTGGAAAATTCCCCCCGAATCGTGACTTGAACATCGCCATTCTGAAACCAAGGAATGATGCTGTTGTCCGGGAGAGCACGGAAGCTCTCAAAAAAAGGAACATCGGCGGAATAAAACATATTCATCGGGTCCGGACTCACCGTGATCTTCTCTAGCGTAACCGGCTCCGCGTCGTTGAGGTCCACCACCACATCTTCACCCACCAGCACTTCGAACGAGCCGCTGTAGGTGGCCAGAGGTAGTCCGTTTTCATCCAGGGCTGTGACCAGTACGCTCACGCAGTTGGATGGTACATCTTCTAAAACGATTCTCGTTTGAAACTCGTGGGTTTCCGTGAAGACAAACGAAGACTCGGCCGGGGGGTCGGTGGCGAACAGGTCGAAACGTAGCGTGGCCGTGGTGCTGGGCACGATGTCGGGGGCTTGCTGGACCGTCTGCTGCTCAAAATTAAAGATCAGGTTACCGGTTGTATCGGCAGGCGGGGTATTGCCGGTGAAAACGAAACTTTCGCTGTTTCCACATCCGGTTGCCATCACGGCCAGTACGAATAAGCCAAGGGCAGCCAGGCTCAAACGCCTGGGGGTGCTGTATTGCATGATAAACTCCTTAAAAAGGCCGTCGTTCATAAAGATGCATGAAACTCCTCTTCTATGAGGTTGAAAATCTCTTTCTAGCAGTAAATCAATCTTCAATGAACCTGGAAGCCAAAGCGTATTTCATGTCCCTTTAAGTTCGAGTTCCTACAATCGACAATGTGAAAGTACAATTTCCTGCCATACGCACCGGATACGCCGAACCAAAGGAGAGCCGCCCCAAAGTGGCCGTTATGGACAACTTCAGGGGCTCCGAGGCAGAGCCGACCCACGGCGAGATGGTGGAGTCGGTCTCGGGGGCTGAAGTCTTTGCCCTGGGGGAGAATGTACCATTTAGGACCGATGGCCAAACCTTGAGCGCGAGCGGTACCTGCTTCTGTCTCAGTCAGTATGCACCAGCAGCAATTCCACCATTTCATCGAACTCTCCGGGGCCGACCGGGTGAGGGTTATTCCTCAGCATGGAAGCGTTTTCCGGCAGTTGGAGCGCCGCTTTCAACTCCACCTCGGTGAGACCTGAGGGCTGTGGCAACTCGCCACAGTGCTGCTCCACGCCTCGCCAGGCCTGCATGATCGAGGAGTAGGAATCGAAGGCCAGGGCGCGGGCGGCGCGGGCGTAACGCTCGGGTGCGTTGGGCAGGCTCCAATAAATGGAGACCGGGGTAGCCCACACAACCCCAACGGAATGATTGCAGCCGGTTATGGTGGATGCGGCATGGGCTGCGGCGTGAGCGATACCACCACCGCAGAGGTCTAGGCCCACTCCGGCAAAGAATGAGGCGATCAGCATGCCCTGGCGGGCTTTGCGATCCTCCAGGTTGGCCAGCATCAGGGGTAGATGCAGGCCGGCCAGATTGAGAGCCTGCAAGCAGAAGCTGGAGGCAAACTCGCAGCAGCGGGGGCTCAGGAAGGCTTCCAGGGCATTGGCCACGGTGTTCAGGCCTGACAAGGCGCTGAGCTGGTGGGGCAGTCCGACCGTAAACTCTCCATCCAAAACCACCATCTCGCATCCCAGGTGCTCACCTTGAACCCAGGTCTTGCGACCTTTGGAATCCTTGAAAACAGCCGTTCTGGTCGCTTCCGAGCCGGACCCGGCGGTGGTGGGTAGCAGCGCCCTCTGGCAAAGGGGAGCGGGTAGGGGCGCCTCTCCGGTCAGGTCGCTGCACGGGTGGCCCCCGGAGGCCACGCAACTGGCGAGCTTCACCACATCGAGCACCGATCCGCCCCCCAGGCCCACCACCCAGTCCGGGGTGTGTTGGCGAAGATAATCCGCCAGTTCATCGATCATCTCGTGAGTCGGCTCACCGATATCTTGCACCAGTGTGGGCCAGTTGGAATGGGAAAGCTTGGCCAGTAAACCGGCTTCCACGACTCCCGCGTCAGTCACTAGCAGGATCTCGCCTGAAAGTTTATCTGGCAACGTATCGGCCGCGCCGGGCGCGGAGATTATGGGAGGCAAGCCCCTGAAAGCGGTCACTCAGAAATCTCCTTCGCGCCCCATTTATCCATCGGTGGAAACCGTCCTTTAGCGGGGTCGAGAATGTTTACAAGCCGGTAACACCGCTTTATTCTCATCGTTATCTCTTCGGTGCATAGTAGGGTCAGGACCGGTTCGTTAAACACAACGCGAGGAGATTCAATGCCTTTCATTATTCGCCAATCCCAGTACTACTGGGTGCTAGCGGTCTGCTTTTTGCTGATCGCTGTAATTTACAAGGGAGACTTCAACCGCTCGACTTCAACCTACCATCCTTCGTCCCCAGCCGCTGCGCAAACAAACATACAGCAACGCGCGATCGGCAACGCGGTAGCCAACACCATCGGCATCGACCGGGAACGAGGAGATTCGGTAGGGGTGGTGGTCCGGAGATAGCTATCGAGCCCAATATCTAAAAAAGCCCGCCGGAAGTGTTCCCGGCGGGCTTTTTTGCTGAGGAAATATCCCCCAGGGACCACCCATCTTTGACCGAATAGGGCAAAGTGAGCGAATCAGAGCCGAGCATTGAGGACTACTTCTTTCTGTTAACTGATGCATTAGAGGCAAACGAAGTTGACTATTTCGTTGTCGGCGGGATGGCCGTCAATCTTCACGGCCTCGTAAGGGCCACCGAGGGTATTGACTTGTTCGTCGAGCCATCGCCCGAGAACATTGAAAGATTGCGCAGTGCTTTGCGCTCGGTTTGGGACGACCCCTGCATCGAAGAGATCTCGTCAGACGACCTTTGCGGTGACTATCCCGTTGTCAGATACGGTCCTCCCCGAGGTAGATTCATGATAGACTTGATGACGAGGGTCGGAGAAACTTTCGGCTATTCTGATCTCGAATCACAAACTTTGGAAATCGATTCACGGCGAGTTCGAGTAGCCACTCCCGAGACTCTCTACAAGATGAAGAGGAATACTGTGCGTCCACGTGAGCGCAACGATGCGCTCGCTCTTGGGCAAAAATTTCAACTGGGAGACGATTAGATGTCAATTCAAAAATTCCGCTCGTTCGAGGAGGCTGAGAGAGGCCTCTGGTTACCTTCTGGTCATCCAGATAACGTGGGGAAGTGGGCCGCTTTATTAGCTCTGACCCATCGAATGCATCCAAACCGCGAGATATTTAGAGGTGTGAAAAGGTACGCCTCGGTCTTCGACCGTTCAGAGCCTTGCATGGCCACTGAAAGCTTGAACGCGAACGAATCAAAAGAGTAAAGTCAGTCGTGCGTGACACGAGGTAAACACCTCGGTAGGTCTCGCTGCCGACGCTCCCTTTTCCAGCTCCAAGCCCACCAACTGGCGGTCCACATTCTGCCCGCCGGAAGTGTTCCCGGCGGGCTTTTTTGCAGAGGATTCTAGAACTCGCTGTCCATCGGCACCTTGAAGACCTGGCCCTGTCCGTAACTGAAGGACACGTAGTTCTGGCCGATGGCCGAAACACGATAGTCTCCCAGCTTCTGGCCTGGAGTGACGACTCGAGTTCCATAGTTGGTGGAGATGATCGCCTGACTGCCGCTGACGATACCGGTGACGGTAACTTCAGGGGCGGGGATCGCAGGCTGCTCTACGGCCACCGTGTAATCGATGGGATCGGCCCCGGGCCGCGCCTTGGGTTCCCGATTGTCATTGCCGGGACTGACCGTGTTTCTCCGATCCGCTTGGGGCGAGGAAGGGGTGGCCAGGCGATTTTCGATCAGTTGATTGGTAAACGGATCCCGGTCTACGATGGTGGGTTTTATCAGTCGGGCTGAGTCGTCGGCGGTCGGGTCGCTGCTCTGGCTGACCACGGGTGTCTTGTCTTTGATGGTCACGTCGCCGGATGCGCCGTCCTGAGCCGACGCTCCGGTGGCCAGCAAGCCGGCGGCCAGGATCGCGGCGAAACCTTTTCGCCAGTGAGATGTGTGCATAGTGTGCCTCCTGTATTTTTGTGTCGGTGTTGGAGCTACTCTCCAGCCCGCGCTGGCGTACTCAGTAGGGCGCGACACGAATTTATTCCGTTTTGTTCCAAATTAGTTTAAACATACTATAATCCTCTTCAAAATTGAACCCCAAAGTGTCCCATCATGAACGAGGACAGCCAACCCGAAGCGGGAATCCCCATGGTTCTAGGGAGGTGCCGACATGGCCTCAACAGTTTGGAAAGGGCATCTGGCTTTCGGATTGGTTTCGGTTCCGATCCGTCTGGTGGTGGCAGCCAGGCCCAACAACGTCTCGTTTCACCAGATAAACCCGGAGACGGGTTCTCGAGTCAAGCAGAAGCTCTTCGATCAGACCACCGACAAAGAGGTGTCGAGAAAGCAGCTTGTCAAGGCTACTGACCTGCCTGACGGACGCACAGTGTTTCTCACCGATGACGACATGAAGAGCATTCTCCCCGAGAGCTCCAAGACCATGTCGGTGATGGAGTTTGTGAGCCTGAACGAAGTCGACCCTCTCTATTTCGACAGCTCTTTTTATCTACTCCCTGACGGGGACGCCGGAAAGAAGCCGTATTACCTTTTGTACGAAGCCCTCAAAGCCGAGAACTGTGCGGGGCTGGCCAAGATGGTGCGAGCCCGCCGGGAGTATCTGGTCCTGGTCCGACCCTCGGGCAAGGGGTTGGCCCTGCACACCCTGTTTTACGAAGATGAGGTTCGGGCGGTGGCCGAGTACGGAGACGGTGAGGGGGTGGAGATCGGCGAAAAGGAATTGGAGTTGGCCCAGATGTTCGTGCAAAATCTGGCCGCTTCGTTTGAACCGCAGAAGTACGAAGACAGCTATCGGGTGGCCCTGGAAGAGCTGCTGAGTGCCAAGGCCGATGGTCAGACCATTGAGACTCCGACAGCACCCGCGGCCCCCGCCACCGGCGATCTCATGGAGGCTCTGAAAGCCTCCTTGAACATGTCCAAGAAACCGCCCCAGGAGGAGTCCAAAACCAAGACCAAAGCAACCTCGAAAGCCAAGAAGTCTAAGAAGCAAGGCAAGGTTTCATAACCGCGCCGCGAAGCACGTCCTATGCCTGACTACTCCCTGGAACAGGTATCGAAGATACTCTCGGTTAGCGATCAGCGCTTGCGCTACTGGCAACGGATCGGTCTCTTTCCCCGCCGGGTCGAAGGCTATGATTGGTCCGATCTACAGCGCGCCAAGCTGTTGAGCCGATTGGTGGAGGAAGGGGTGCCCGCTACCCGCCTGGTGCCCTACTCACCGGTCTTGGAGGGTCACGCCTTCCACGGCGCCTCCAGGGCCCTGGTGGTCAACGAAGCCGGACTGACCAGAGAGGTCGAGAGCGGACAGATCCTTTTCAACTTCGAGGAACCCACTGTCGAGCAACGCTCGGTTCACTACTTGCCCCAGCCCGATGAATGGGAGCGCCAAGCCCAACTGGCCCTGCATGAAGGAGATACTGAACGCGCCATGGAGCTTGCCACCGGAGCCCTGGAGGCGGTGGGCGACGACCTCTTTTCTCTCAACAACCTGGGGCTGCTCTTTATGGACATGGAACAGCCTGAGCTGGCCCGAGAAACCCTCCAGAAAGCCTGTACTCATCCTGAAGCAGGGGCCCGACAGTGGTTCAATCTGGCTCACGCTCTGGACACCTCGGGCGACCCGGAGGGGGCCGTGGAGGCCCTGGAGCAGGCGCTGGCCATCGATCCAAACTTCTCGGCCGGGCGCTTCAACCTGGCCTACACCTGCGAAACTCTGGGACTGACCTCCAAGGCCTACCGGCACTGGAAGGCGTTTCTGCGGCGGCACCCGGACTCCGATGACGCCGAGCGGGTGCGCCTGCACCTGGATGCGTTTTATGGTGGCGATCAGGTGATTCCCCTCCACTCCCTACCTTGAGTCTAGGAGTGTGTCGGAGTAGTCGGACCGAGCAGAGCGAAGGACATTTTGTTCAGGCGGATAGTGAAATTTTGCCCTAATATGGGGCTATATTCGGGTGAAATGAGCTATTCGCATGGACAATAATGAACGA
>Ga0172382_10006411_pt1 | contig 17091 bp, 11 predicted proteins | sample Leawel138RmetaG_FD_122245 | JGI IMG/M metagenome (GOLD analysis project Ga0172382, IMG submission 122245) | Leachate microbial communities from a municipal landfill in Southern Ontario, Canada - Leachate well 138R metaG | ecosystem: Engineered > Solid waste > Landfill > Unclassified | place...
TGTGCTCATTGTCACGCTGAAGGAAGTCATTGTGATTACAGACCTATACGTTTGGCTTTCCACGAAACTGAAAATCAGGCAAATCTGGGAATTTGTGTAACTCCCGATGAATATATCAATAGTGCTTTGACCTATATCGTAGCTCCCGGAAACCACCAGCGATCTGTTTTATATTACAGGCTTACGACCAACGAAGAGTCTTTAAGAATGCCTCTTCTGGGCAGGTCTGTTGTTCATCAGGAAGCTACCGATATGATTAAAGACTGGATTAACTCTTTAGACACCCTTTGTGAATAACCCTAAAACCCAACCAAATATGAAACAATTGATTTTACTTTTATGTATCGGTTTTGCTTTTCTTGAAGCCAAAGCCCAAGACAGCTGTGCTACTGCTGTGACCATTACGACAGGAGAATATGTTGTCGATGCAGTCAACGGAAGCCAGGTTCCCGCTCCTATTTGTGCTGCCAACGGAGAAGGAGCCACAGCAGGAGAATGGTATAAATATATACCTGCTCAAGATTATACGGTTACAGTAACCACAGATTTGGCTATCAATGCTGGAAAAGATACCCGGATACATATTTATTCGGGGAGTTGCAGTAACCTGATTTGTGTGGCGGGAGATGATGATAGTGGAGAAGGATATTTATCTGTTGTCAACTTTACTGCTTTTCAGGGAGAAACCTATTATGTTGCTTTTGACAACAAATGGAGTTCTTCGGGATTTACTTTTCAGGTGAGTGCACAACCTTATGTAGCTCCTCCTGTTAGCTTTACACCCAATAATTCTTTAAACATTCCCGGTTCTTATAGAAATTGTGTGGTGGATATGAATGGCGATTACCTTGATGATATCGTAGGAATCAGTGGTGGAAATATCTATATCATGCAGCAGCAGGAAAATGGCAGTTTCAATACGGTTACTATCCCTACCGAATCAACCAATTATATGCCTTCCTGGAGTATTGCAGCAGGCGATTTAGACGGAAACGGTTATAATGATTTGCTTTACGGAGGCGGTTCGGGAGTAACTTTTAAAATTGCCAATCAGGACGGAACTGCCTATTCACAAATGACCTCAACCTCCTACATTTTTTCGCAACGAACCAATTTTGTCGATATCAACAATGACGGACATTTGGATGCTTTTATCTGTCATGATGTGCAACCCAACGTCTATTACATCAATGACGGAGCAGCTAATTTGACGTTCTATCAAGGTGGTATCGGAGATTTTCCCAATGGAGGAAACTATGGTTCGCTTTGGTTTGACTACGACAATGATGGTGATTTAGACCTTTTTATATCTAAATGCAGAGGCGGAAATACGGGAGCCAACATCAACGAATTACACAGAAACAACGGAGACGGAACTTTCACCAACGTAGCTCCCGATTTGGCAATGGACGACCCGATTCAGACCTGGTCTTCTGCCATCGGAGATTTTGACAATGACGGAGATATGGATATTATGGTCGGAGCAAGTTCTTTTGCTGACGGAGGGCATCTGCTCAAAAGAAATAACGGAGACGGCACTTTTACCGATGTTACCGCAGGATCAGGATTTGAGAATTTTCCCGGATTAGGGCACGAATATGTTACTCACGATTTTAATAACGATGGCTATCTGGATATCTTAGCCCCAAGTCAAACTATTTTCTTAGGAAACGGAGACCTTACTTTTACTCCAATAAATACAGGAGTATATAATGGTTCTGTTGGAGATTTAAACAATGATGGCTTTTTGGATGTTCAAAGTGGAGGTACCGTATTTTTCAATGACGGAAACGATAACAATTGGATAAAACTCTCCTTTGAAGGCATTCAAAGCAACCGAAACGGAATCGGAGCCCGAGTGGAAATTCACGGAGATTGGGGCATGCAAATCCGTGAGGTGAGAAGCGGTGACGGATTTGAATATATGAGTTCGCTCAACGTTCATTTCGGTATCGGAGAAGCAACCGAAATCAATCAGGTAGTGATAAAATGGCCTTCGGGAGTGATTGATTACATCAACAATCCGAATATCAACCAAACACTTCACATAGTGGAAGGAGCATCACTGAGCATCAATCCGGTTGAAGTGCAGGCTTCTTTCAGATTATATCCGAATCCTACGGATAACATCTTGCATATTGATTCAGCTATGACCTTTACGGAGGCTTCTGTTTATGACCTCAACGGAAAATTGGTAATGGAAACTAAGGTTGCCAATCAGACCCTCTCGGTTAACGAATTGGCTCAGGGCACTTATATTTTGTTACTGAAAAATCAAGAAGGCAAATATCTCTCCAACCGATTTATCAAGAAATAACAACCCAACTTTATGTAAAAAACCCTTGACTTTGCAGTAAAGTCAAGGGTTTTCTTGTTTTGCCCCACCCGAATCTGTTTGCAACAGATTCGACCTCTCCACAGCAAAAGTAAAGCGGAAACCCCAAGGCAGAGCCTCAAGGAATTTTTAGATTAAACGAGTTTTCCTTCCCAAAGCGAAATTCCTCCTAAAAGATTATAGGTGGTTTTGGCTCCCATTTGTTCCAAAAGTTTACAGGCATTGGCACTTCTGCCTCCTGCCTTGCAATACACATAATAATTTTTGGTTTTGTCCATTTTTTCAAGCTCCGAAATAAATTCCTCTGTTTTGAAAATATTTAGACATACCGCATTTTCTATAATACCTTCCTGCTGTTCTTCTGAAGTACGAACATCCAGAATCACTGCATTGTTGTCTTCTTGCAGCAACTCATTCCATTCTTTTTGTGTGATGTTTTTCATTTTTTCTTTTGTGGTTTTGTCTCTCTTCTTTGGAGAAGACTTGGTATAAGACTTATTCTCTATCAAAAAGCAAGCGTTGCCCCGCTGTGATTTCTTTGACTTTTCCGTTTTGGTAAACGAGCTGTCCGTTTACAAAAGTATGAGTAATTTTTGACTTGAAATTTGTTCCTTCAAAAGGCGACCAACCGCATTTATAGAGAATGTTTTCTTTTTTCACATTCCATGGCTGATGGGTGTTTATGATGGTCAAATCTGCATAATAACCTTCTTTGATAAATCCTCTTTTTTTGATTTTAAAGATTTTTGCAGGGTTGTGAGCCGTTTTTTCGACAATCTTTTCCACGGAAATTTTTCCTTGCAAATGGGCTTCAAAAAGAGCAACCAAAGCATGTTGCACCAACGGCCCTCCGGAAGGAGCTTCCAGGTATTTTTTTGATTTTTCTTCCAACGTATGCGGAGCATGGTCTGTAGCGATGACGTCAATTCTTCCGTCAAGAAGTGCTTTCCAGAGTTCGTCTTTATCCTGCTGAGTTTTTACAGCCGGATTCCACTTGATAAGGTTTCCTTTTTTGGCATAATCGGCATCGGTAAACCAAAGATGGTGTATGCAAACCTCAGCCGTAATTTGCTTTTCTTCAAGCGGGATTTTGTTGGTAAAAAGTTCGGTTTCTTTGGCTGTAGAAACGTGAAAAACATGCAATCGGGCACCTGTTTTTTTCGCCAGTTCAATCGCCTGAGACGATGAAATATAGCAAGCCTCAGCACTTCTGATTTTCGGGTGATACTCTACCGGAATATCGTCTCCGAATTCTTCTTTATAAGCAATCAGATTGTTTTTAATCGTAGTTTCATCTTCACAATGAACGGCAATCAGCATGTTGGTTTTGGAAAAAATATTTTCGATAATTTCAGGATTATCAACCAGCATATTTCCGGTTGAAGAACCCAAAAACATTTTGATTCCCGCTACATTCTTAGGGTTGGTTTTCAGCACTTCTTCCAGATTATCATTGGTTGCTCCCATCATAAACGAATAATTGGCATAAGATTTTTGGGAAGCAATCTGATATTTCTGCTCCAAAAGTTCCTGAGTAACCGCATTGGGAACCGTATTGGGCTGTTCGACAAACGAAGTGATTCCTCCTGCCACAGCTGCTCGGCTTTCGGAGGCTATATCGGCTTTGTGAGTGAGTCCCGGTTCACGAAAATGCACCTGGTCATCAATCATTCCGGGAATGAGGTAATTGCCTTCTGCATCAACGATTTTCCAATCAGACGATTTCACACTTATCTGCTCTGCGATTTCGGAAATAAATTCGTTTTCGATAAGAACATCGCCTTCAAAAATCTTGTTTTCGTTTACAATTCTGGCATTTTTTATTAAGAGGGTGGACATAGTATTTTATAGTTTTCCAAACATTTTTTGTATTCGAAGCGAAATTACTCCAAAAACAGCTTCTTTAATAATAGCATTGCTCATTTTTGATTCGCCTTTGGTTCGGTCTGTAAAGATAATCGGAACTTCCACAAGGCGAAATCTCTTTGCAAAAGCCCTGTATTTCATTTCGATTTGAAAGGCATAACCCACAAATTTTATTTTGTCGAGGTTGATGCTTTCCAACACTTTTCGCTTATAGCACACAAAACCGGCTGTGGTATCGTGAATTTTCATTCCGGTAATGAGCTTCACATAAACCGAAGCAAAATAGGACAACAACACTCTCGAAAGCGGCCAATTTACCACATTTACTCCCGAAACATACCTTGACCCGATAGCCATATCTGCATTTTTTTCGGAGCAGGTTGCATACAGTTTTTCCAAATCGTTGGGATTGTGAGAAAAATCGGCATCCATTTCAAAAATATAGTCGTAATTTTTTGCCAAAGCCCATTTGAATCCGTGGACATAGGCTTTTCCGAGACCTGATTTTTGCTTTCGGATTTCCAGAAAAAGCCTTTCAGGGAATTTCTCTTGTAATTGTTGTACTTTCCACGGAGTTCCGTCAGGGGAATTGTCATCCACAATCAGCACATCAAAAGGTGTGGGCAAAGCAAAAACAGTCCTGATAATATCTTCGATATTTTCAGTTTCGTTGTAGGTGGGAATAATAACCAGATTTTTGCTCATTTAGAAAAAGTAAAAACAATGAGCAAAAGTAAAGTTTTTACCCCTAAAACCTACTAAGGAAAGCCTAAAATATTTCAACGCAACCCGAAAAGTAAACCAAACAAAACAGCCGAGAAAACAAGCAGGTAAAAGTAAGCCGAATGAACAGAGAATTTTTGTCTGACCCAATAAAACAAGGAAATCAGGGTAGAAACAAACAATAAAAATAAAGAAGGCAACCAAAGCAATTCGTGGAGAGCTCCGGTCAAAATGTAGTCGTATCCTAAGAATTTGGCATTTAACCAGACCATCAAAAACAGAAGGTTGAAGCCCAAAAGCAATTTTGGAGGCATCGCTTTCTTAGTGTTAACAATTTCCATAATTCTCTATTTTTTAGCTCCCGTCATCCTGAGCTTGTCGAAGGTGAGGTTTTTACTCAAACGGGTTATATTTTATTACTTCCCACTCCGGAGATTTTAAATCCACATAATAGTAATGTACCAAATCATTTTTATCGAAATTCCCGTTTTTGTTGATGTCTTCGATGGTTCGGAAGTACAGCCGGTTTTGAACTTCGATAGTATTCCAATCGATAAGTTCTTCCAAATCAGCAGAAAGCTTAGTAAAATTATCTCCGTTTATTTCACTGATATAAAGCGTTTTAATATCGTTAGCATCAATCTTCCTATCCCGATTGGTGTCACTGTCAACCAAGGTATAAACCAAAATGCCTCTGCTGATTTTCTTTGAGATTTCATCCAGATAAGTAACCGTATGAATTTCAACCATTTTATCTGTGAGGGTCTTGGTCGTCACGGAATCTATATGCTGAAATTTCAGGTTATTCAGGTAGCCTGTAAGCTCAAAACGGTTGTAATTGGAAAGGGAATAACTCACCGAATTGGTTTTGCTCGAACCATATCTCGAAGTGCTTTTGCCATACAGACGAACATCTCCGATAGCGTGAATCAGATATTTGGTTCCTTCCATATATACAGGCAAATCGGAGATTTTTATTTGTGAAGAATCGATTTTCACCTCAGGAATTTTCACCTCTTTTTGAGGTTCTTCATAAGTAACTTTTGGAGTTTCCTCACTTTTGGCACAGCCGATGCTCAGCAATAATCCCGTCAAAAATATGTATCCTGTTTTTTTCATTTTCCCGAAATTAACAACACTTCAAAGGTAGAAAAATATTATTACAAAAAAGTTAAAACGCTTTTATTTCCTGTAGTCGTCATAGAGAATAATCCATTCGGAATGCTTGAAAAATTCCCATTTTACCGAAGCTAAATCTACGGTTTCGTCAATAAACTTTTTGTACGGATGCCGGTTTATCGAAACCTTTGATTCCGCATAAACAGCCACATCTTTCCCCTGTTCTGCATATTCTTTTTTGATATACTGAGCCATCTGCCAAATGGCATCGGGTTGTGAATTTACAAGTCGTATTTGTTTGTTTTTCAGCTTATTAAAAGTATTATAACGAAATCTTTCACCCGTTTTCTTGTCTTCTACCACAAACGAAGTGAATCCGTTTCTGGAGCGAAGCATCATTCTCCAGCTCATTTTATGCCCTTCTTCTGTCCAAAAAACATCGCCTTTTATGAAATGATGCCTTATGGGAAGTATCAGCTGAATCACAAAAAACGGAAGAAAAAAATAGCGTAAAAAGTTGCTGTTTTCGTATGAATTTCCGTCCGATTCAGAAGCGGATTTCTTTCGTAAAAAGATTTTCCGAATGGTTTCGGGCTCATAAAAAAACACGGCAAAACTCAGGGCAAAATAAGGGAAAATCCCGATTTGCAGCACAATAGAGTTAAACAAATGGAAAATCAGCGAACCGACAAGAGCCAAGTTTCGGGTTCGCCTCCAGAGCAACATCGGAATTACCAATCCGTCAAAAGCTATTCCCATATAAGCAATGAAAATATGAAACCAATGCTTGCTGAAAAGCTCTCCCAGCACAGGATAATGCGATTTTCCCGAAAACAGATTTCTTGTGAAAGTGCCGTCTAACCAATCGGGATAGAACTTAGCAACCGTAGCAAAAAAATACACTATTGCCACCTGAGCAATCATCACCCAACTGCACCAAACAGGCATCAAAAGCGATTTGATTTTCGGATTTTGCTTTGCATCAACAGAAAAATAACGATTGGCAGGCAAAAAAAGCATAATCAGACACACTAAAATCAGCAAATAATAGTGGTTGTTATAAGCGGATTTCTGCATCAGATAAACCCCTGTCCAGAGCAGCGTAAAAGCCAACAAACCCCATCTATATTTATAGCCAACCATCACCAAAAGCCCGAAAATGCCCATCAAAGCATAATAGTAATACATTCCGTTGCCCTGCAAAGGGATTAACCACTCAAAACCAATATGTTGAAAATGCAACTCGGGCTCCACAAACACCTTCCGTACCCAACCCGTTGCAATCGACCCGAAACACTCCACAGCCAACAAAAAACCAAAAAATATCCTGAAAACTATCAAGGGAGCATTGTCGATATTTCGGAAAAAGTTGAGTCGCATCAGTTTGATTTTTTGCAAAAGTAGGGAATTGGGAGGAGGATTTGAAAAAATAAAAAAAGCCCCGAAGATAGTCGAGGCACTAAATGTTTTCACAACGGAATAATCCTTATTGTGAATTGCTAAAAAAGTTCTGATGCAAATATAACAAAAATTTTTGTTTTACTAAACATATCATAAAAAAGTTAAAATTATTTTTTATCTTGCAACTCAAAATCACAGATCACCTTACAAAATATTATATTATGAAAACTATATTAGGATTGGACTTGGGAACAACTTCTATTGGGTGGGCGTTAATTGAAGTTAATGAAAACAATATTCCCATTCGTATTCTCGCCATGGGGTCACGAATCATCCCTTTAACTACCAATGATAAAACTCAATTTGAAAAAGGACAAAGTATATCTAAAAATCAAGATAGAACAAAAATTCGTACACAACGAAAAAACTATGACAGAAAGCAACTGAAAAAAAGTGATGATTTTAAGTTTAGTTTGAAAAGAGAGCTAGAGAAACTATGTATTTTTCCAAGTAAAGAATTATTAAATCTTCCAATGCTGGAACTTTGGAAAATACGGAGTGATGCTTCTTCTAAACCAATAGAGGCAGAACAGCTTGGTCGTATTTTATATATGCTTAACCAAAAACGTGGTTATAAATCTGCGAGAAGTGAAGCTAATGCAGACAAAAAAGACACCGATTATGTTACAGAAGTAAAAGGACGATATGTTGAATTAAAAGATAGAGGGCAAACAATCGGGCAATATTTTTATGAAGAATTATCCAATGCTAATCAACATAACAGCTATTTCAGAATTAAAGAAAAAGTTTATCCAAGAGAAGCCTATATTGAAGAATTTGATACTATTATCAATGTACAAAAAGAACATCATTCATTTCTTACAGATAGTGTTATCAATAAATTACGAAATGAAATCATCTATTATCAACGAAAGTTAAAATCTCAAAAAGGGCTTGTCAGCATCTGTGAATTTGAAGGGTTTGAAAAAATAATTTTTGATAAAGAAAAACAAAAAGAAAAACCTGTATTTGTAGGTCCAAAGGTGACACCTAAAACTTCTCCTCTTTTTCAGTTATGTAAAATCTGGGAAACGGTCAATAATATCACTTTAAAAGTTAAAAATCCCGAGGGAAGTAAATATAAATGGAGTGATAAAATTCTGACATTAGACGAAAAACAAAAAGTAGTAGAATATCTTTTTGTAAATCCAATTATTACCTATTCTGAACTATTAAAAATACTGAATCTGAAAAAAGATGATGTTTTTGCTAATAAACAAATTCAAAAAGGTATTCAAGGTAATATTACATATAGCGAAATCCACAAAATTATTGGAGACAGTAAATGGTTGAATTTTGATATTACTATTGATGAAATACAGAATTTAGCAATTCTTGTGGATAAGAAAACAGGGGAAATATTAAAAGAACAACAAAGTTTAATTATATCCAAATCCTTTGAAAAAGAACCTTTATATCAGTTATGGCATACAATATATTCCATAAAAGAATTAGATGAATGTAAAAATGCTTTGATAAAACGTTTTGGTTTTGATGAAGAAACGGCTTCTCAATTATCAAAAATTGATTTTAACAAACAGGCTTTCGGAAACAAATCAACAAAAGCTATTCGTAAAATCCTACCTTATTTAATACAAGGATATGGATATTCACAAGCATGTAGTTTAGCAGGCTATAATCACTCCAACAGCTTAACAAAAGAAGAACGTGAGCAAAGGCAGATTAACGATAAGTTAGAATTGCTACCTAAAAATAGTCTTCGTCAACCTATTGTTGAAAAAATCATCAATCAAATGATTAATGTAATAAATTCTATTATTGATAATTATGGAAAGCCTGATGAAATTCGATTAGAATTGGCACGTGAACTTAAACAAAGTAAAGATGAACGTGATGAGGCTGATAAAACTAATACAAACAATAAAAAGCAAAATGAACTTATAGCAAAACGCCTTGAAGTAATGGGGATTCCCTCAACAAAGAAATACATACAGAAATATAAGTTCATATTTCCTGTAAAGGATAAAAAATGGAAGGAAGCGGATATTGTAAATCAGTGTATTTATTGCGGAGAACATTTTAATTTGACAGAAGCCCTGACGGGTGATAATTTTGATGTTGACCATATTATTCCAAAAGCTTTATTGTTTGATGACTCACAAACAAACAAAGTGTTGGTTCATCGTTATTGCAATTCTAATAAATTAGATAAAACGGCTTATGATTATATTGCCAACAAGGGTGATGCTGAGTTACAAAAATATATTCACCGTGTAGATGATTGGTTCAAAAGAGGTATTCTTTCGTATGGAAAAATGCAACGATTAAAAACTTCTTTTGAAGAATATTTAGAGCGTAAAAAACAGAAGAAAGAGACAGAGGCAGATAAAAAACTTTGGGAGAATTTTATAGATCGTCAATTACGTGAATCACAATATATAGCAAGAAAATCAAGGGAGATATTAGAACAAATAAGTAACAAAGTCACTGTTACGGAAGGAACTGTAACTGCAAAATTGAGAAAACTTTGGGGGTGGGACGATGTGCTAATGAATCTTCAACTGCCAAAATACAGAGAACTGGAAAATATTACAGGACAGAAATATATTCAAACGATAGAATGGACAAGCGATCATGGAAAACGCACACATAAAAAAGAAGAAATCATAAACTGGACAAAGAGAGATGATCATCGTCATCACGCTGTTGATGCTTTAGTAATTGCCTGTACACAGCAAGGTTTTATTCAGAGAATAAACACTCTAAATTCTAGTAATGTAAGAGATGAAATGTTTAGAAAAGTTGAAGGAGCTGAAATTCTATATAATGAGAAACTAACCCTTTTAGAAAAATATTTAGTCACGCAAAAACCTTTTACTACTTCTCAAGTCGAAAAAGAAGCCGATAAAATTCTTGTTTCTTTTAAAGCAGGTAAAAAGATAGCTACTATTTCAAGATTCAAAGCAAAAGGTAAAAATAAGACCAAGGGTGTAATCGTACCAAGGGGAGCATTGCACGAACAATCCGTTTATGGAAAAATTAAAATTGAAGACAGAGATAAACCATTAAAATATTTACTTGAGAACTCAGAAAAAATCATCAATAAAACTATTAAAAGTTTAGTTCAACAAAGGCTAAAGGATAATAATGGCAATGTTAAATTAGCACTTTCATCTGTAAAAAAGAATCCAATTTATTTAGACAATAAAAAAGAGAAAATTTTAGACAAAGCATCTTGTTTTAAACATACTACTGTCATGAAATATGATTTGATCAATCTTAAAGTAAATCAGGCAGAAGACATTGTTGATAAAAAAGTAAAAGAATTGGTTAAAGAACGTTTAAACCAATTTGGGAACAAGGAAAAGGAAGCGTTCAAAGATACTTTGTGGTTTAATGAAGAAAAACAAATACCAATTCGTACAGTAAGATTATTTGCTCGCCCTGATGCAAATTCATTACAACCAATTAAAAAAGATGAGCATGGAAAAGAGATAGGCTTTGTAGTACAAGGAAATAATCATCATATTGCTATTTACCAAAATAAAGAAGGGAAACAGATTCAGCATTCTTGTACTTTTTGGCATGCTGTCGAACGCAAAAAAAACAATATCCCTATTATTATTAAAAATTCAACGGAACTATGGAATAGTATGGTTAATAAAGAGTTACCAGAAACACTTCTCCAAATGTTACCCGAAGACGGATTAATATTAGATTTCAGTATGCAACAAAATGAAATGTTTATTTTAGGATTGTCAGAAGAAGAATTTAATGATGCTATCAAAAATATGGATAAATCAATATTAAGTAAACATTTGTATCTGGTGTGGAGTATCTCCAATAATGATTTTTGGTTTAGACATCACTTAGAAACTAAAAACACTGAACTCAAAAATACAGAAGGTGCAAAAGAAAGTAAAAGATACTATAGATTCAAGAGTGTTGGGTCTTTAGTGTCTATAAATCCACAAAAGGTTCGTATCAATCATTTGGGAGATATTGTAAGTGTCGGGGAATATTAAAAAAGAAGATTATGCAAACCTACATCAACCAACTTCTCGAAATTTTAAACGAGGCTCATAACAATCGACCCGCTCCTCGCTATTTGGAATTACCCGAGGAAATGGAATGCTTGCGAGATGTTATTGAATGGGAAATGTCGATTGGACAAGAAGAACCGATAATGGAAAACTTATTAGGTGTCCCTCAACATTATTTCCCGCCTGAAAATCGGTTGACGGATGACCAAATTAAGCAATTGACAGCAGGAATTGTCGAACTGTGGAAGGTGTTTCATTTTGTTCCGGATTTCAGAAAAGGAGAATTCGACGAAAGGCAACAATATACCAAATTAGTGGAAAAATGGAAAGACAAAGTACCTGATTTCAGAGGGTCAAACGGTTTTTGGCATTTGGAAATGTTTGATTATGAACTCAATTGGGATGAAGATGAAATGCGTTACCTTTCTGATGGAGAATATGATGCAAAATATTTCCCGGACGGTTGGGATACATCTGATGAAAACGAATTAACCTAAAAAAATTATGCTCAAAAAAACCTTATTTTTCAGTAATCCCGCTTATTTAAGCACCAAAAACGAGCAGTTGGTCGTTACGTTTCCTGATAAAGAGCAGCAGCAACGAACGGTTCCGATTGAGGACATTGCGGTAGTGGTAATGGAAAACCAACAAATCACCATCACCAACGGGCTGTTAGAAAAATTGGTAAATAGGGGCATAGCCGTTATCAATTGCAACCAGCAGCACTTGCCTATCGGGATGTTTTTGCCCCTGAGCGGACATACTGAACAAACCGAACGTTTCCGAAACCAGATGAATGCTTCGGTTCCGTTAAAAAAGAATTTATGGCAACAAACCATAACGGCAAAAATTCTGAATCAGGCGACATTGCTCAGGGAAAACGGAATTCCGGTTCAGAATATGCTACATTGGGCAAAAAGCGTAACTTCGGGAGATACGCAAAATCACGAAGCCAGAGCGGCTGCCTATTATTGGCAAAATCTTTTTGACATAAAAGATTTCAACCGTCAGCAAAACGGAATTCCTCCCAACAATCTGCTCAATTACGGTTATGCTATTTTGAGGGGAATTACGGCTCGGGCTTTGGTAAGTTCGGGAATGCACCCGACTTTCGGGATTTTTCACCGTAATAAATACAATGCCTATTGCCTGGCAGACGATATAATGGAACCTTATCGTCCGTTTGTGGATTTGATTGTGAAAGATATAGTCGAAACCGAAGATAACATCGAAGAACTTACAACAGACATAAAAAAACAACTTTTGGAAACTCTTGTGATGGATGTAACCCTTGACGGAAAACGAAGTCCGCTAATGGTAGCGATGAGCCGAACGACCAATTCGCTCTACGAGTGTTATTCGGGTATTAGTAGAAAAATACTATATCCTGAAATGTAAAAAATGCTGAAAGCCTATTGCTGAAAGCAATCTGATATGGAAGACAGATTTTCAAGACTTAATCAATATCGAAGTTTGTGGATTTTAGTATTCTTTGATTTACCAACCGAAACCAAAAAAGACAGGCAGGTTGCCACCAAGTTTCGGAAACATCTTTTGGATGATGGCTTTGCTATGTTTCAATTTTCGATTTATATGCGGTTTTGTGCCAGCAGGGAAAATGCAGAGGTTCACGTCAAACGGCTCAAAAACAATTTACCGCCTCACGGGAAAATCGGCTTTATGCAGGTTACCGACAAGCAATTCGGAATGATGGAAATCTTCTACGGACAAAAATCGGTCGAAACCGAAAAGCCAAGCCAGCAGCTGGAGTTGTTTTAATTTCACTCCGGAAACAACCCAAATCTGGGCTTTGGTTTCGGGACGATTTTAAACCCGATAGTGCTTGCTCTTTCACCATTCTGAAAATTCTTATCCTCCTGATTGTATATTTCAGATAAAATGGTTGGTTTGTCAATGATGGTGTCAAATTTCAATTTGCTTGACAATGCCTGTGCTTTTCCGATTTCAAGTTCTTTAAATTCGTATTTGGCAATCAAACGCCCTTTTCGCATCAGTGCCGAATCAATTTTTGAAATATCGGTATTAAAAGAGCATATCAACTGAATATTAAGACAATCCGAGAGCAGTCCGTCAGACAAATTAAGCAAAGCCGAAACAGGCGATGCCCCATCACGTTCTCTGTCAACCACAATATTTTCGGCATCTTCTACCACAAAAACCGAATTGGGATGGTCTATCAGCAACGAAAGAAAGTCAGGATTGGTAATGGCTGTTGCCATATTAGGAGGCAGAAAAATCACATTTTTTTTGAGCATCGAAGCCAAATAGCGAATGTAATTGGTTTTTCCCGTTCCGGGTTTTCCGTGTAGCAAAACGATGCCCTTGTCATACTGTTTTTGAAGTCGTTTTAAAATGATTTGATGAATTTCTTTAAAATCGTCATTATAATTGTCATCAAGACTCAATTTTGGTTTTGTGATTTCCAAGTTGTGGGTATCTAAACGACCTTTATTATGCACCAAAAGCATAATTTCGGGCTTGTTTTTATGTTTTTTCTTTTTGAACTTTTGAAGTTCAGAAACAAATTTCTCTACGATTTTGGCATCTGTATTTCTGTACAATACCATTATCTCATTGCCGTCATATTCAAGATGAATCATCAAATCATCATACAACAGATAATAGACAGACTCCGCTTCATATTTTTTTAATTCATAAAAACCATCATATCCAAAATCTTTCATCTCAGAAGCATAATTTTTTAAAAGCCAATCACTTGCCTTTTTACAATCTGATTTTCTTATCGTTATTATATTAGGAATATGTTTAAATATGGTAGCAAACAATTGCCTCGAACTTATATAAGCAGCATGCTCAAAAATAGTGCTGAGCCTATCACCTTCTTTAAAGATATGACTCGGTCTTTGTATATCTAAATGATTTTTCATTGCAGTCTTGTTTTTAAAAATTATAAAGATTCTACCTGATTAAATTTCAGTAAAAATAACTTCTATTTGACAAATCTACAATATCCAACACTTATTTTTTGGTAAATTTTCACGAAATCCTTATCTTAAAAGCAAGATAGACAGTTAAAAACCAAGACAGCAATATAATTTTTTGAGATCAACACAATTATCAACCCAAGGCTACATTAGGATTTTCTGATTTTACAAACGGAATTAAAATTCTGTTTTTACAACATTTAGCTGATTTTATGCAGTATAAATTGTTTAAGGTCCCCAGAGAAATATGAAAATCAGGAATAAAAAACAGAACGTCAGAAGGCAAATACATTCTAAAATACACATCATTTTTTATTTCTAAAAACGATGATAACTTACAACATACCAGCCTTTTAACAAGGGGTATGTTGTAAATCATCGTAAAAATAGAACTTTTGAAAGCAATTCACAACATTCTATATTGCTGGAAGGACAGAGCGGAGTTGTAAATCATCGTAAAAATAGAACTTTTGAAAGCAATTCACAACTTGAATCTGTCTGTTTGCGGGTTTTGATTGGTTGTAAATCATCGTAAAAATAGAACTTTTGAAAGCAATTCACAACTGCCTGACATTTGACTTCTTATTTAATCCTGTTGTAAATCATCGTAAAAATAGAACTTTTGAAAGCAATTCACAACGGAGTATGGGTGGTGGAAAGACAAGGATGCGTTGTAAATCATCGTAAAAATAGAACTTTTGAAAGCAATTCACAACGATGATAGCTGACCGTCTTTTCTGATGTTTGTTGTAAATCATCGTAAAAATAGAACTTTTGAAAGCAATTCACAACTTTAATTCGCCTACACTAATTACTGTTGGTGTTGTAAATCATCGTAAAAATAGAACTTTTGAAAGCAATTCACAACAGTTTAGCGGTTATTAAATCGGCTATTCAAGTTGTAAATCATCGTAAAAATAGAACTTTTGAAAGCAATTCACAACAACAACTTCTTGTTGGCAATTTAACAGAGAGTTGTAAATCATCGTAAAAATAGAACTTTTGAAAGCAATTCACAACGAGAGTAGTTATTGCTGCTAACTCGCAGAGTTGTAAATCATCGTAAAAATAGAACTTTTGAAAGCAATTCACAACAAGAATAAGATAACTATCTACATCGTCTTTGTTGTAAATCATCGTAAAAATAGAACTTTTGAAAGCAATTCACAACGATGGGAAGACTTTATCACAGGTAATGTTGGTTGTAAATCATCGTAAAAATAGAACTTTTGAAAGCAATTCACAACCTCTTAGTTATTGGCATTTGGCTCGTAAATGTTGTAAATCATCGTAAAAATAGAACTTTTGAAAGCAATTCACAACGCACCGCTAAAACAGCCACAACGAATCAGGTTGTAAATCATCGTAAAAATAGAACTTTTGAAAGCAATTCACAACGTCTATCTGCGAGTGCGATTGCCTCGTGGAGTTGTAAATCATCGTAAAAATAGAACTTTTGAAAGCAATTCACAACTCTCCTGTTGCCACACAACCAGGAAGTATAGTTGTAAATCATCGTAAAAATAGAACTTTTGAAAGCAATTCACAACAACGATGATTTGCAAAATCGTTTTTCACAAGTTGTAAATCATCGTAAAAATAGAACTTTTGAAAGCAATTCACAACGAGAAATAGTTCTTTTAGTCTTATTCCCAAGTTGTAAATCATCGTAAAAATAGAACTTTTGAAAGCAATTCACAACAAAAACCATAACCATTTTTCAGGCAATTGCGTTGTAAATCATCGTAAAAATAGAACTTTTGAAAGCAATTCACAACAGGATTATGTACCAAATCAAATAGAATGGTGTTGTAAATCATCGTAAAAATAGAACTTTTGAAAGCAATTCACAACGCCACTTGGTGATGATGCACCTATTATTTGGTTGTAAATCATCGTAAAAATAGAACTTTTGAAAGCAATTCACAACCATTTATAATGTTTGACAAAAACCCCAACGTTGTAAATCATCGTAAAAATAGAACTTTTGAAAGCAATTCACAACTAAGGCACATCTTGATGTTAACGCTTTGCCTGTTGTAAATCATCGTAAAAATAGAACTTTTGAAAGCAATTCACAACAGGACGTTACGTCCACATTATCATGCTATTGTTGTAAATCATCGTAAAAATAGAACTTTTGAAAGCAATTCACAACGATACGGCACTAACTTTTGATAAAGAACGGGTTGTAAATCATCGTAAAAATAGAACTTTTGAAAGCAATTCACAACGGAGCAACGAACGGGGGTTGCAAAAAAAATGTTGTAAATCATCGTAAAAATAGAACTTTTGAAAGCAATTCACAACTATCAGAAGGTACTAAATGGCATTCTAAATGTTGTAAATCATCGTAAAAATAGAACTTTTGAAAGCAATTCACAACACAGTAAAAGTTCATAACGCTACTGCTTCAGTTGTAAATCATCGTAAAAATAGAACTTTTGAAAGCAATTCACAACTAATCTTAATTCCATTTATTTTTATAAGTTGTTGTAAATCATCGTAAAAATAGAACTTTTGAAAGCAATTCACAACGCTTCCGTAGCTCTGATTTGCAAAGTAACGGTTGTAAATCATCGTAAAAATAGAACTTTTGAAAGCAATTCACAACGAA
>Ga0172382_10006412_pt1 | contig 17087 bp, 18 predicted proteins | sample Leawel138RmetaG_FD_122245 | JGI IMG/M metagenome (GOLD analysis project Ga0172382, IMG submission 122245) | Leachate microbial communities from a municipal landfill in Southern Ontario, Canada - Leachate well 138R metaG | ecosystem: Engineered > Solid waste > Landfill > Unclassified | place...
CGAAAAAGCCATCGCTTATGGCTGTCGGAAATTTATGGTTTGTGGAGGTTGTGGAGTTCTTGATAAACATATGGCGGTTGGTAGTTTACTGGTTGTATCCAGCGCAATCCGCGACGAAGGCGTTTCGTATCATTACCTGCCGCCAAGCCGGTGTGCACCCCTGCCTTTTCGGAGTCCTTCTCCCTGAAACGCTTTCGCCGTTTCATCGAAACCGCCGACTGGGATCAAGCCCTCCTGCAGAAAGAGAAGTGGGTCAACCGCGGCTGCTGGTTCCTGGTGGGCCTGTCGCTGCTGTACTTCGTCCCCATTCTGGCGCGGTTTCTTTGTCCCTGATCTCCGGGACCTTCATACCTTGAAAAAACACTCGATTCCCGGACACAACCGGTCTAAAATGACCGCCGATTGCATTTCAGGAAGAACGCCGACGGTTTCCAGACATGACTGAGGAAAAAAGGGCACAAAAGACGTTGCTGATCGCCGACGATGAACAGGACATCGTCGATCTGGTCAGCTTCAACCTGACCCGGGAGGGATTTCACATCCTGGCCGCGGCCGACGGACTGGAGAGCTTGAAGCTCATCCAAAAGCATCGCCCGGATATCGTCATCTTGGACTGGATGATGCCCGGCATGGATGGGCTGGAGGTCTGCCGCCGTCTCCGCCAGGACCCGGAGACCAGCCGTATCCCCGTGATCATGCTGACGGCAAAATCAGACACGGTGGATAAAATCCTCGGCCTGGAAATGGGAGCCGACGACTACGTCACCAAACCCTTCCATGTGCGGGAACTGGTGGCGCGGATTCACGCCGTTCTGCGCCGTCATGAAGCCGGATCCCGGGAGGACACTCCCCAGATTCTGACCCATCGGGGTATCCGCATGGATCTGTGGTCTTACCGGATCACCGTAGACGACCGGCCTATCGATCTGACACCCCGGGAAATCAAACTGCTGACCTTCCTGATGAAGCACCCGGGACGGGTTTATTCCCGGGATCAACTGCTCGATTCCGTCTGGGGTGATGAAACCTTCGTCGAACCCAGAACGGTGGATGTCCACATCAGCCGGCTGCGAACCCTGATCGAAAAGGACAAGGACAAACCACCCTATATTTATACGGTGCGGGGGATCGGATACAAATTCGCCGACAGTGAATGATTCACGCAATCTTCACGATCCTGTAACATTTCTGTAACCATTCTCTCCTAAAGTTGCGCTTCAAATTTCACGGACGGATAAAAAACCATGGATTATTCATTACTTGTCGTTATTTTAATCGTTTTCACCGCATATGTTTTTGATTTCATCAACGGCTTTCACGACTCGGCCAATTCCATCGCCACCGTCGTCTCCACCCGGGTGCTGAGCCCCCTGCAGGCCGTCACTTGGGCTGCGTTCTTCAATTTCGTGGCCTTTTTCTTTATCGGTGTCTCGGTTGCCAAAACCATCGGTACCGGAATCGTCAGCACCGCCATCATCGATAATACCCTGATTTTTTGCGCCTTGGGCGGGGCCATCATCTGGAATCTCATCACCTGGTGGCTCGGCCTTCCCAGCAGTTCCTCCCATGCCCTGATCGGCGGCTTGATCGGCGCCGGTCTGGTCAAAGGGGGACTGGAGGTTCTGGTCTGGAAGGGGATCATCAAAACCGGCTGCTTCATTGTGCTGTCACCCCTGATCGGTCTGATCCTCGGCCTGATCTTCATGATCGTGACCCTGAATCTTTCCCGTCATACCACCGTTGCCAAGGCGGACCGCTATTTTCGCAGATTTCAGCTTTTCTCCGCCGCCATTTTCAGCTTCAGTCACGGCGCCAACGATGCCCAGAAAACGATGGGCATCATTGCCATCGTTTTGTTCAGCAGCGGTTACCTGGGTTCGACTTTCCACGTACCCATTTGGGTAGAGATCAGCTGTTATGCCGTCATCGCTCTGGGCACCATGCTGGGGGGCTGGCGTATTGTGAAGACAATGGGTTCGAAGATCACGAAGCTCCAGCCCATGGGGGGGTTCTGTGCCGAAACGGCGGCCGCTTTCGCCATTATCGGTGCCTCTTTGGGAGGCATTCCGGTCAGTACGACCCACACTATCACAGGGGCCATTATGGGCGTCGGGGCCACGAAACGCCTGACTGCCGTCAGATGGGGAGTCGCGGGGAACATTGTCTGGGCCTGGATTCTGACCATTCCGTTTTCGGCCGCCATTTCCGCATCCACATATTTAATTCTGTGGCACTTTTAACGATTTTTGGCTGAATTGACCGTCTCATTCACATTCTCTTATTCATGCGGTAACATTTCCGTAACCATTCTCCTGTATGATCGGCCCAAAAAACAGGAGCAGAGAGATGAAAAACTTGACAATGTTGTGCCTTGGGATGCTGGGCCTGCTGATTCCCGCACAAATGGGTTTTGCCGCTGGGACCATCGTCGTGAAGGGATCGACCACGGTCTTGCCGATTGTCCAACCGGAGGCGCCGCGGCCGTTCCGGAGTCCCTGTTCGATTCGGTTTGGCCCCTGCCGGCGAGCATCGCCGACAGGGTGATCTACATGATCACCGGTCAGACCGTGCGTCATCAACCTTCCTGTGAGACACCCGGAAATGATTGACCGCCTGCTGTTTCGGTTCGCCCTGATCTACATCGCCATCCTCCTGGTTTCCTTTGCCTCGGCGGGGATTCTCATCGAGCGGCAGGTCCGCCAAGAGATGACGGAAAAAATCACCGAGGATCTGCTCAACGAAGGACGGGTCATCGCGAATCTGTCCGTTCCTGGCATTTTGAAAAATCTCCACAGCTTGCAGGATGGATCGCGAGCCCGCATCACCGTGATCGATCCCGCCGGGACGGTCATCGGCGATTCCCCCGGACCGGCAGCCGGCTTCGACAACCATTTGAACCGTCCGGAAATCCAGGCGTCCCGTATCCAGGGTCGGGGAGTCAGTATCCGCTACAGTGCGACACTGAAGGTGAACATGCTATATGTCGCTTTACCGCTCCGGGAGGGCGATCAGAAGATTACCGCTTACGTCCGGCTTGCCCGCCCCCTGACCGATGTCGAAAAGGCGGTCGAGACATTCCGGCGTTCCCTGTTGCTGACGGTCTTGCCGGTCCTGGCGCTTTCCATCCTGCTGGCTTTCTTGTTCGTGGCAAAAATCATCCTGCCGGTACGGAAAATGGCCGCCTTCACCGAGAGGATTTACCGGGGCGAGCGCCGAGGCGCCCTGCGGATCGAGAGTCATGACGAAATCGGCCAACTGGCCCGTAATATCAATCAAATGGTGGACGTCCTCGAAGAGAAAATCGCCCAGGAAGCCGAGGAAAAGGGCATTCTGACCGCGGCCTTCGAAAGCATGGCGGAGGGGTTGATCGTTCTGGACAACTATCACCGTATTGAACGGGTCAACCGCGTCCTCTCGGCGATGACGGGTTTCCCTGCAGAAGCCATGTTGAACAAAACGCCCCTGGAGGCCTTTCGGAATGCGGAGTTGCACCAGGCCCTGGAGCGATTCAATCAAACCCGGGAACCGGTGCTGGTCGAAATCACGCTCTCCCAGGAACGGATCAGAGTCATGGAAGTCTCTATCTCCGCCATTCGCGATCTGCCCTACGGGATACAAAAAACGGTGCTGGTTTTTCATGATGTGACCAAACTGAAACAACTGGAAAAGACACGGGTGGATTTCGTTGCCAATGTGTCCCACGAAATCAAGACACCCCTGACGAACATCATCGGTTTCGTCGAGACCTTGGAAACCGGAAGCGTTAAAGATCAAGAAACCTATCGTCGCTTTCTGGCGACAATCCGGGATAATGCCTTGCGCCTGAACCGGTTGGTCAACGATCTGCTGACCCTCTCCAACATCGAACTGGGGGAAACCACCCTCCATATGGAGGACGTCGATCCGGTGGAGGTGCTGGAGGGTGTTATGACCATCATGGCCGGGACCATGAAAGAAAAACGATTGCAGTTCGTCCGGGACATACCCGAAAACCTACCCCCGATCCGGGGCGACCGGGATCGGCTGTCGCAGATTTTTATCAATATTCTGGATAACGCCGTTAAATATACTCCGGAAGACGGAACGCTTACCCTGGGAGCCTCCCGTATGGACGGGGAAGTGGTCATCCGGATCTCCGATACGGGCATCGGCATTCCCAAAAGTGAAATCCCCAAACTGGGTGAGCGGTTTTACCGTGTCGACAAAGCCCGGTCCCGTCAGCTGGGGGGAACCGGCCTGGGGCTGTCCATCGTCAAACATTTGATGCAAGCCCACGGCGGCCGGATGATCATCGACAGCACTCCGGGCAAGGGCACCACCGTTTCCCTGTATTTCCCCGCATAGATCAGCCGGATTTTCTGGCAAACCTGAACCATCTTGCCTCGGTGATCGGGCCTTTTTCGTGGCTCCCGCCGACATCCCTCAATTTTTCAATGAGATCCTTTCCTTCCATGCACAAACCGCCTTCCCTTCAGCGCGAGGGTCCGTCCGGAAAAATTCCTGGAAAGGAAGCGAAGCGCCTGCTTTCACTGGCGGATCTGCTGGACCGTTCTTCCCTCGAAACGAATCAAAACCTGGCGCTGATGATCTACGACCAGAAAAGACCGGCCATGCGGGAAATCGAAAGTGCGCGATCAAAAACTGAACAGGTGGGTTCGGTATTGGCGAAGGTGGTGGTTGCGAAATAAGGAGTTCCCATGGACTTCAGCCTTTCGTCCGAGCACGAGATTCTAAGAGGGTCGGTCCGCAGCTTCGCGGAAAACGAGATTCAGCCCGTGGCCCAAGAACTCGATGAAAAAGAGGAGTTCTCCTATGACACGATGCGCAAAATGGCCGAACTGGGCCTGTTCGGTGTTTTCGTCGCCGATCAGTACGGCGGCCAGGCGATGGATTACCTCTCCTATATCATCGCCGTGGAGGAGCTGGCGCGGGTGGACGGCTCGCATGCCGCCACCGTGGCGGCGGAAAACTCCCTGGGCATCGGCCCGCTTTATTATTTCGGCAGCGAAGAGCAGAAAAAACGCTATCTGCCCAAACTGTGCAGCGGCGAGGCACTGTGGGGCTTCGGCTTGACCGAGCCCAACGCCGGCTCGGACGCATCCAACTCCAAGACCACGGCCGTGCTCGATGGCGACGAGTGGGTGATCAACGGCAGCAAGATCTTCATCACCAACGCGGCCACCGACATTACCAGCGGCGTCACGGTGCTGGCGCGCACCGGCACGCGCGACGACGGTCGCGCGGAACTCTCATGTCTCATCGTGGAGGCCGGCACCAAGGGCTTCACCGCCCGGCCGATGCACGGCAAGATGATGTGGCGCGCCTCCAACACCGCCGAACTCTACTTCGAGGATTGCCGTGTGCCCAAGCAGAACCTGCTGGGAGCGCGGGGCAACGGATTCCACCAGATGATGCAGACCCTCGACGGCGGGCGGCTCTCCATCGCCGCCATGGGGTTGGGCGGCGCCCAGGGGTGTTTCGACCGCACTCTGCGCTACGCCAACGAGCGCGAACAGTTCGGCCGGCCCATCGCCACTTTTCAGGCCAACGCATTCAAACTGGCCGACATGGCCATGGAGCTCGAATGCGCGCGGCTTCTGCTCTACAAGGCCTGCTGGCTGCGCGACAACAAACTGCCCTTTTCCAAAGAGGCGGCTATGGCCAAACTCTACTGCTCCGAGGCGATGTACCGCGGCACCAATCACGCCGTGCAGCTGCACGGCGGCTACGGCCTGATGAAGGAGTACGACGTGGAACGCTTCTACCGGGATCAGAAACTGCTGGAGATCGGTGAAGGCACCTCCGAAGTGCAGCGCATCGTCATCGCCCGGCATATCGGGGCCAAATGCCTGTGATCCCGCGCGCCACAACCTACACCAAGAGAAAGAGAAATGATCGTCATGGATGGGGATCTGCGAGACGTTATCCTTGATGGATTGAAAAGTTTATCCGCCTGCGACATACATGCTGACAGTCGGGGAGGACGTAGGTGGCGCCGCAGGGCCGCGCACTGGCAAAGGCGATGATCCATTTCCGCCAGGAGCGGCAGGTCAGCCAGTCTTTCTTTTATTTTGGAATGCTTGTAATTGGTGGTTCTTTTTGGACATGTTCCATATTTGGATCGACATATATTATTAATTCATCGTCTGATACGTTATTCCAATTTCTTTTTGAGCTCATGCTTATTTTTCTGCCTAATCCAAATCGATATTCATGAACGTGAGATTCAAACCTTAAAACATGTTCTGAGATTATTTTTTCTAAATGTATTCTTGCCTCCTTTTCATTCTCAAGCTCCCTTTTAAGGATATTTATCTGGGTTTGCATAATGTCGATTTGATTCATATTTATTCCTGACAAATTATCATTTTCCATTTTGATATCCTTCCAAATGGAAACGTCGTTCTGCATAAGATGCTGTGCCGCGACAGGGCGTGTTGGTGGGTTTTGATTATGCTGCTGTGGCAGGCCGCTTTCGGTTCTGCCCGTATCCGATTTTGCAAAGCTGAACGCCCCGGAATGTCCCTGACTTTTTTTGTCTGTTGTTTCGATCCGCACGACCCAGGACTTGCCAGGCATAGCGAACTGTGGAGAAGGGGTCCAATAAAAGGTACCGGTATTTGGGGTGCCGGTTTTGATGGCCGTCTGGGTCGTTCCGCCGGGTCTGTCCATCAGGAATATGTTCACTGAGGTGACGGTGCTGATAGTGCTTCTGTCCCAGATGATGGGCAGGGGTTTACCGACCGGATGCTGCGTGCCCTGGGCCGGGCTTCTGACCGCGATGACGGCCTTCTGCCCCAGGGAGGAAGTGATGCCCTGCTTCGTCGGAACGGGCGCTGTCATTCCGGGAGCGCTTTTTACGGGCGGAGTCTGCGGTTTCGGCGTTGGCGTGCCTGTTATCTGGGTTGGCGATGGCGCGGTCTTTATGATTCCGGTTTTGAGCTGATCGGAATGGCATTTTGGGACAATCCAGAGGATGCAGATCATGATGGTGTAGAACATGACGAGTGTGCGCATATGGGCCTCCTTTTGTTATTCAAAAAATGTTTCGTTTTTTATACTCTCAATTTTGGTCTTGACGATCGCCTTCGACGCAATTGGATTGTGGTTTGCGGGTTGCCGAGGCTGAAGGCCTCAATCCTTCGCCACTGCCTTCGCAAGGCTTGGCACCGAGCAAGAACCGGTTTCGTGGCTACTTCTTTCAGGGTCCCCTTGGTCGTGCAGCGGGGCGGTCAGTTCAAGTTCCGGTACGGTGTCGATAAAACAACGATGCGATATTAGCTGGTTTCATGGTCTGCCTTCAACCAGGTCCGGGCCTGCCAGGCGTGGAGGGAGTTGTCGATCCGCCGATTGCAGTTTCCTTGACGGTATTCCCTCGCAGGCTCGCCAAATCAGTTGATCCATTTAATCTTATCGAAGTTTATGACTTTATTTTTAAAAACAGACATGATCTCGAATATGAATTCGAGAGTCGGCGAATGATGAACCTCCTCCCTGGATATCAGTTCCTTCCCATTTAGTTCCTGTAAAGTCGGTTAAGTTAATAAGAATTTGCTTTTGACGGTTCCGAGTATAGGGAGGCCATTTTCTCGCGTCAAGGGGTATTTTTTCCCAAAAACCAGGCGAGGTCATCCCCTTATCCAGACTTTTCACGAAGCCGTCAAGAATGACTCTTAACAGCGTTCCCGGATCGTGTTAAATGATGGTCGAAATTATTCATTCGGAGGCACTTCTTGAAGAGGGATATTGCCATCGACTACCTGCGGAGCGGCATAACAGTTTCTGTGGTTGCGCATCACGCTGCCCTTGCCTACAATACTTTCAGCTATTTCGACGCGAAGCGTTACATCAGATCCACTGCACCGGTTGTTGACACGGTCCGCTGGATGCCGCTTGACCTGTTGGTGGGCTGGAACGACATGTTTTTCATGTGCCTCATGTTTCTTATCTCCGGGCTGTTCGTTGTGCCATCCATTGAGCGCAAGGGTGTTTTGCACTTCCTGTCGGACAGGTCAAAGCGACTCGGCATTCCCTTTGTAGTCTGTGTAGTATTGCTCAGTCCTCTGGCATACTACCCCGCGTGGCTGTCAAGCGAAGCTGCCGGCCAGGGCAACTTCCTCTACCGGTTTTTTACCGTTGATGGCTGGTCGAGTGGGCCGTCCTGGTTTATATGGGTTCTGCTCGCCTTCTGCTTTCTGGTTGCCGTGCCCCATCTTTTCATTCGGGATTTCATGAAGAGAGTGTCATGGTCTGTCAACTCTCCAGCAAACCTGGTCATTATGCTGCTTGCAGTGAGTCTGCTTGCGACCGTGCCCGTGCGTCTGTTTGTCGCTCCCACCAGTTGCTTAAATCCATGGGGACCGTTGCAGGTTCAGACGTGGCGGCTCCTGCTGTATTTTGCATGGTTCCTGGTGGGTGTTGTCATAGGGGGTGCAAAGATACAACACTCTCTTTCACGTGAAAACCTGCAACCATGGCCTTTCTGGGTTGCTTTGGGGGCGTTAAGCTATCTGGTTCACGGTGCCATGGAAGCAAGGCTATTTTGCTTTGCGGGCATGCAGGTCCGGTTGATCAATGTCCTGCAGGCAACAGTCTATTCATGCTGTTGCACATTCACGAGCCTTGGCGCTCTGGGAATGGCTCGTTTTTTTTTCAACACGGCCAGGCCGCTTGCCGACAGCCTGACGGACAACGCATATGGCATCTATATCTTCCATTATGCATTCGTCATTTGGATGCAATACTTGCTTCTCGCACATCAGATTCCGGCAGCCCTGAAGTTTCTCGCAAGCTTTACGTTTGCCCTGTCGGCAAGCTGGCTGCTGACAGCCCTGTTGCACAAAACGCCGGCAAAGAAATTTCTCTAATCTTCTTTTCCAGTCCGCCACTATGCGGGAATTCCATAAGAGGATATGATGTGATCATCTTTTTTACTATTCCGATTGCATATGAACAGTCTGGTACTTTGATCGCATGGTCGCATTTACCAATGCTCTTCAACTTTAATTCCCCCGGGCAATGGATAGTCGCCGGCTGAAGAAGCAGACATTGTGGAAAACATGATAGCGCTGGTTTCTCAAAGGGGTCTGCTTGAAATAGAGACTGCCGGTCTCAGGTTGCAAGAACGTAATTTTTAAAGATAAGACTAAACGGCCCTCGACTTATAGTCGAGGATCGTTTAGTTGACAGGCTGGCTTTTTTTTCTATATGGATCAAAAAATTTTCTGCATCCCGGGAGGGGCAAATGACTATCTGGAAATCACCGTCCGTATGGCGGCTGTGCATGAGAGGTGTTTTACCATGCCTGCTGGCTGTTTATATTGCAGGCTGCGGTAACTATTTCGGTTTCGTGCAGAAACAGCGGGACCTGACGAGGGAATTCAGCAGGGAGGAGAGCGCCAGGCTGCTCATGGAGCTGGCGCCGGAAGACGCCTATTTATTCCTCGGAAAGCTGCATTTCACCCGGGAACCGGATGGCCCCATCCTGATTGTGGCAGTGACCGACAGGTTCAAGAAAGAAGAAATTGCAGCGCTTTCTCCGATGCAGACTCCTCTGGATTATTATCAGATCCATCTGCAGGAAGGCGTTTATGAACTCTACTTTTTCGCGGATGTCGACGGAAACGGTTACTTTGAGTCTCACGAGATGGTGGGCAAGATGCCTTCCCCCGTCACAATATCCCGGAACAAGATTAAGGACGGCCTGTCGATAATCGGCCCGGAGTTCACCATTGATCCTGCGAAACCCGTTAAAACAAACCTGGCCGTCAGGGAAAAGGTAAGGCAGCATTCCTATGTCTATGAGTCGCTTGATGATGATTTTTTCGACCCCAAATATGGTGAGACGGGGCTCTATGACCCCAAGACGTTTATGGCGCATACTCAGCAGTACATCTTTTCATTCGAGAAGATCGATCCGCATAAGACGCATGTTATTTTTGTTCACGGTTTCGGGGGAACGCCGAGAGACTTCAAATATCTCGTAGCCGGCCTCGACCGAAAGCGTTATCAGCCATGGTTTTACTTCTATCCGTCCGGCATGTCCCTTAAAAAACTGGGTGCGAACCTGTCAAACATCATCAAATATTCACAAAAGAACATCCGCAAGCATCCGCTGAACATGATCATTGTCGCCCACAGCATGGGCGGCCTTGTCAGCCTGGCTACGCTCAGCGAGCTGCACCGCAGCGGCATCGACCTTGACCTTAAGGGATATGTCTCTTTCAACTCGCCATACGGGGGTGTGGATTCGGCTGCGGCCGGCTTAAAATATGCTCCGGCGGTTGTTCCCGCCTGGCGCGACGTTGCCACCGGAAGTCCTTTTCTCATGGAGATGTACGAGATTGCCGCCTACAGAGATGTTCCCTTCTATCTCTTTTTCGGCTTCAATACCGGGGCAAGCAGCGACGGGACAATTACTCTCCACAGCCAATTGGACGGGCGGGTGCATCTGGCCGCTTATAAAAGCTACGGCTTCAATGCCTCGCATGTGGGGATTCTGAACGATGAAAAGGTGCGGGAGATTTTTTATTCTGTGCTGTCGACTCTCGACAGAAAATAAATGATTTTTTTCTTCCTGCCCTTGGCTTTGTAGAGATCTCCGCCTGCCTTCTTGACGAACGCTGCCGCGTCCTGCTTTTGTGGAAGGCCTCTGAATCTCCATTTACGGTAATGACGACGGAGTTCCCAAGGCCTAAGCGATGGTGATGACTTCCCCAGCGGGCGAAACGACTGCGCCGGGCATTGCGATAGAGGAGGATGAAGCCCGGTTCCCGGTGCGGGAGGGTCTAAGTTTCCCGGGCGGACGCAGCGCGGCGGGACCGGCGTGAACGGTGCGGGAAACGGCGGTGCGGAGGAGCCCCATGGGGTCGCAGGAGGACGTAGGTGGCGCCGGCGCCGCCGTCGCAGGGCCGCGCGCTGGCAAAGGCGATGATCCATTTCCGCCAGGAGCGACGGGTCAGCCAGTCTTTCACCATATTTTTCAGGACCGGTTCCCGGGGCGAGGAAAGCCCCCGGCCGTGGATGACGAGGAGGGACTGCCTGCCCGCGGCGATCGCGTCTAGCAGGAAAGTTTCCAGGGCCGGTTGGGCCGCTGTCACCGTATAACCGTGGAGATCGATGTGGTCCTGGACCGGGAAATCGCCCCGGTGGAGACGCCGGGCCCATTCCAGGGGAAACCGGTAGCCCGTTCCTTCCATGTACTCCGGCGTGTCGGAGACGCTGTAACCTTCACCCTGTACGACGAGCCGCCGCAGAGCCGCCAGGGTTTCTGCCCTGTCATGGTCGTCAGGCCGCCGGACCGGGCCGGACGGGACCGGCCGGCGGGAGTCGCGACGGTCGCCGGCCATAGGGACGACATCCGCCATGGCGACACGGAAGAGCGCCTCTTCGTTTTCCGGCGTGTCTCTGTCCAGCCGAACGCCGGCCACGGCGGGTTTTCCGCCGGGGGCAACCTTTATCCTCCGCAGGCGGGCTTCCGCTTCCTTGAAGGGTTGATTGAAGGCGTTATCTTTCATCGCATCGCCTTTTTATCATGTCTGACGGCACCCTTTTTTGCTGGAGTGGGTAATGCAAAGAGGGCCCCGTTCGCCTGTTCGCAAGTGCGGTGAGCGGAGTTTGTCCCACCCGCCGTTGTGCCCTGCCGCCTCCCGATGCGGCATCCATGCGCAGGATGTCGCGCACGGGAAATGTACCCCCCATCAAGGGACCGTGTCACAATGCCATTCTGAGGCATCAACCAAGAATCTCTTCCGTTCGAAATGAAAAGATTCGATGCCGGTGCCGTTACATCTACACTTCATGGCCGAAACAGCGAGGTCAGAAGCCTCAGAAATTGAAAGGTTTGCAGATCACTTCCCGGACCTTCAGGTCGAAGAAGCGGTAGCTGTTTGCCGGCTGAACAACCAGGGCCGTGTCACAACCCTCGGCGGTTCCGCCGATTGCGATCACGTCCTGATCCGTCCGGATCAAGCCGGCGTCAGCGGCCATCAGGGCGATTTCAACGGCCACCTTGGTTCCCTGGCCGAAGGTGCGGAGTGTGTAAGCCATAATTTCATCGACCTGGTAGGTGTTCAGCTTATTGCGGACGGCCCGGCCGACACCGCCGAAGGCATGCTGGCCGGTGAAGATCGGAATGCCTTTTCCCATCAGGATCCGCCGATTTTCTTCCGTTAGTTCCTGGGTGTTCGGCGCGGCGAAACCCGTCACATGGGTGAGGGCGATGATATGAACGTCCGTGGGGAAAATATCCCGCGCTTGAAGAGCCGTGTTGCCGCTGCAGGTGGCAACCAGGGCCAGTCCGATCCGTCTTTCCTCCGCGCGCTTTGCCGCCGTCTCCAGGACGGCCCGGGTGTTGGCCGGTCCGGAACCGTTAAAATAAAGGGTGTTTACTGTCGGGATATCCGGGGACATGCTTCTCGCCTCCTTCATCAAAACAGATTAGCCTGCCGGTCGTTTTCCTTTTTTGTTGCCGGGTCAGCGGGGGGCGTTTCTTCGTCTTTCCGGGACGGCTTCGTCTTTTCCGCGACGACAAGAAAGGTCGCCGTGCAGCGCAGAATCTGTCGTTCCTGATCATCCCGGATGAGACAATCGCCGACAATGATGGATCTTCCCTTTTTAAAGACCGTTGCTTCGGCCGTCAGCGTGCCGTTCTTGACCGGGGCGAGGAAATTGCTCTTCAATTCAACGGTTGTAAGCCCCTCATTTTCCTTCAGGACAGACATGATGGCGTGGGCGATGGTTTCATCAGCCAAAGCGACCATAAGCCCCCCCTGGACAAGCCCCGCCCCCTGCAGATACTCCGGTTTGGCGGCCATGTGGAAACGGGCGAAACCCGTTGAAATTTCATCTAGCCGGATGTCCAGAAAAGCGAGAAAGGGATTGATTGTGGTATCGCCTGCCTGGAGCCGGCTGAGGTATGTCGCGTAATCGAACATGGGTGGAATAGAGCCCCCTCCTCATTCTTTGAAAATCTGGCTGGAGAACGACGTCCTGATGACCATGGATATAGATGGGAAAGGGGTTTCTGTCAAGGGACTATCCAAATCCAGTATGCCTGAATCCGGTTGACAAAACGGAATTTTGATATACCCTAGCGCGGGAAATCGGTATGATAAGAACGGATTAGGAGAGTGTGGTGCTGGAAGTTACGTCAAGTGCTATTGATTTTCTAACCCGTATGGTGGAACAGATGGGCGGAGAGCAGTATATTCGCCTTACGATTTTAGAAGCCTGAGGCGGTAACGGATTGGGATTGGTTCTGGATGAACCACTCAAAGACGACGCGGTATTCGACAAACGGGGAATCAACTTTTTGGTAAATGAGCAACTCTATGAGAAAGTGAAGCCCGTTGTCATTGACTATGCAGGTCGGGGACCCGAAGGCGGATTTAAAATCATGTCCAGCTTGGGACAGGAAGGGCCTTGCCGTTGATGCTGCCGGAGGACGGTTTTTTCGTCTTGGTCACCAGGGACAGGGGACCGCTCCGCTGCGTTAAGATCAGGGCAAGTGTGAAACATCTGTAATGGGGTGATCGATGGCGATATCATCGATTATGAACGGAGGAATAAACATATGTTGACCGTGACGAATAAGGCCATTGATTTTCTGATGAACCTCATGGAGAAGCTGGAGGGGGATCAGAAGGTTCGTATTTTCCTGGACGAAAGCGCAGGAAACCATGTCCTGGGGATGATTCTTGATCAGACTCGAGATGGTGATGAGGTCATTGTGGTTCAGGGTATTCCCTTCTTGATCGCCAGGGAGCTTTATGAAAGGTCGAAACCGATAGAAATTGATTTTATTGAATACACGCCAGGGGCAGGATTTAAAATTTCCTCCAGCCTGGAAGGTGAAAAGCTCCCATCTTGATCCTCTTCGTGATGTAGCATCGAATTTATTTTATCCTCTTATACCATGAATGGTTTTCAACAAATCGATCCCGACCTGCACCAGGCTAAAGAGCTGGAACAGGCCGGTTTTTTTGATGAGGCTGCAGCGCTTTACCGGAGGTTGATAGAAAACCATCCGGCTGAAAACTCTTATCTGCTGGCACTCGCCTGGGTTTACCATGACGGGGGTCATAAGGATGAAGCGCTTGCCTGTTTTCGGAAACTCTTCGAACGGGAACTGCGTTACAAAGTTTTCAGCGGATTTGCCTTCGATGAACTTGTCCGGTTGTACAAGGAGAACGGCAGTCTGGACTTGCTCGTAGATGTGTGTGAAAGAGCGGTTCACGCTCAGCCGAACGACCTCTCCCTCCTCGGTGATTTGGGAGATGCTTATATGCGGGGCGGAAGACCACGGGACGCTGTCGGGGTTTTTGAAAAAATGGCAAGTATGGATCCTGACGCGGTGATCGTATATTGTTACCTTGGCAACGCCTACGTCGCGATGGGAGAAATAGAGCTGGCCCAGGGGGCTTATGGAAAAGCCGTGGCGCTGGAACCGGATAAAAAGGAGGTTTTTTATACCCGCTTGGCGGAAGCATGCCGAAAGGCCGGATGTGCCGTGTCTGCGGAGAAGATTTTGAGGGATTGCCTCCGGGACAGCGAAAATCCCCTTTTATTTCTTGATCTGGCGGATATCCATGTTGAACTGGGTCGTGTTGATGAGGGCGAAACATTGCTGGCTCAGGCAATTCGTATGGAACCTGTGCGGGCAGGAACGTTCCTCAATCGGTTCGGCAACAGCCTGGCCAAGGCGGGCCTGCATGAGCTCGCCATTGATTATTTTAAACAGGCTGTTAAAACTGATCCCCGGAACCCTTTTTATTACACCCATCTTGCCGCATCCTGCACCGCAATCGGTCGGGAGGACATCGTCGCAGAGGTTCTGGGTGAAAACAATTTACTCTGAGCCTGCTTATATTTTCCCCGATTCGTTGATGACGTTTGTAAAGGTATGATAAAAGCCCTCATTTTCTGCTATGCCGTTGGTGATGAGGGTGATGAAATCCTTAATGTTCTGAGTGTTGATAATCATATTGACGCTCCGGGTTAAGGCGCCCATCCTATCCAGCGTTCGCAGACGGGTGCTGAGCAGACTGATGAACATGCGTCTGCGCGTCGACATGGGTACCGTTGCAAGGTAACGGAGCAGGTCATTTCTGTCGGGATCGGTTGTATCGAAATTTTCATCAATCACCAGCAGCGTGTACACATGAAAGCGCATTTTTTTCACGGCTTCTTTTGCTGTATTGACTTCCGAGATATAGAAGTCACGACCGGCGAGATCAGCCGTGATTTTTTCCCGGATCGCATCGTCTGTCACGCAGATCATGGCCGTTTCCGTATCCGTGCCGATAAAATCAAAGGGTTTATCCGCATCGTCATACTCATACCAGAGTAATTCGCTGAGAAAGTCCTTGCCGTCTTCCACTTTTATAACCATCCCTTCGGTTTTCCATATTGGTTGTCCACCCGCAACTTGTCCAGGGTGCTTGTTTTTTCTCCTTTGCTGCTTTTCAAGGCGTCAATGCCGCGTCCGACGATGGAACGATTCGACGCATAGGCTTTGGCCGTTTCTTCAGTAACAAGACCATCCTTGTACAGGTTGACAATATATTCGTCGAAGGTGATCATGCCGAACGCTTTGCCCGCCTCCATGATATCGTAGAAGGTTTTCCCATCCGATTCCCCGTTGAGGATGACATCTTTTACCCGCAGGCTTGTACTCACCGCCTCAAAAGCGGCTACCCGTCCGCCACCGACTTTTGGCAAGAGCCTCTGGCAGACAATCCACCGCAGGGTATCGGCAAGGCGCACACGGACCTGGTTTTCTTCTTCCGTGGAGAACATCCCCAGAATACGGCTGATGGTTGTACCGACGTCAACCGTATGAAGGGTCGTTAAGACGAGGTGTCCCGTTTCGGCCGCGGACAGGCCGATTTCGACGGTTTCGCGGTCCCGCATCTCGCCGACAAGAATTACCTTTGGGGCTTGACGCAGGGCAGCCCGCAGACCGTTGGCAAAGGTATCGAAATCACTTCCCAGTTCACGTTGGTTGAATGTGGACATACGATGGGGATGAGAAAATTCCACAGGATCTTCCAGTGTGATGATATGGACGGACTGGCTGTTGTTGATCTCGTTCAACACGGCCGCCAAAGAAGTGGTTTTACCGCTGCCGGTCGCTCCCGTAACCAGGACAATGCCATTTTTTTCCTTGGCGATTCTGTCGAAAGCCTCCGGTAGACTAAAATCCTTTATCGTGGGGATTCGGGATTCCATTTTCCTCATGACGATGGAGTAATTATCCCGTTGCGAGAAAATATTGACTCTGAAACGTGCCTTGCCCGGGAGTTCATAAGACAAGTCACATGAGCCATGGTTCAATAGCTGAGTCGTCAGCCGCCGATCATGGCCGATCAAATTTAAAGCAAACATTTCGGTTTGAAACGGCGTTAAACCTGGAAAGGGGGGATCCGTTTCCACCGGCAGGAGTTGTCCTGCGCTTTCAACCTGCAGAGGCTTGCCCACGGTGATGTTCAAGTCCGAAATATTATCATGGGAATCGAGCATCTGGGTAAAGAGATAGTCCATTTCCTGTTTTCTCATCGACACACCTCTCCTTTATCCGGCCTTTTTTCAGAACAAAATAAATATGTTACCGTCTTTTCATCTCCACACGACACCGGTCTTGTCGTGTCTTTCATGATCGATATGGGCATTGCCTCCATTAGGCCTCTGTAAAATCGGTTGGGGGATTCCTCAGGAAAGGCCGGAAACGTCCCTTATCGTTGGATTTCGTGTAGGCCTCGTCCGCGCTGATCCAGCCCTTGTCGAGAAGTTCATAGATCGCGTCGTCAAGAAGTTGCATGCCGTATTTTTTCCCTGCCTGCATCATTGACGGGATTTGAAAGGTTTTCGATTCCCTGATGAGGTTGCGTACCGCAGCGTTGGCAATCATTATTTCCAAAGCGACACAACGCGCTTTTTTATCGATTCGTTTGAACAAAACCTGGGAAATGACTGCACGAATTGCATCGGCCAGGGTGGAACGAATCTGAAGCTGTTCCTCTGAGGGAAAAACTTCGATCATACGATCGACGGTCCGGGCTGCATTGGTGGTATGCAAAGTAGCGAAA
>Ga0172382_10006413_pt1 | contig 17083 bp, 18 predicted proteins | sample Leawel138RmetaG_FD_122245 | JGI IMG/M metagenome (GOLD analysis project Ga0172382, IMG submission 122245) | Leachate microbial communities from a municipal landfill in Southern Ontario, Canada - Leachate well 138R metaG | ecosystem: Engineered > Solid waste > Landfill > Unclassified | place...
CCTGGAAGGGCATTTTAATATTTATGCCGCATACGGCCCACTGTTCAGTTATCCCGCCTCGGGAGATGCCAAGTTCTACACCCAGACCGTGGGACCAATTTTAAAGAAAGGCCAATGCGTATCCTTAACTCAGGTGTTCACGCGAGGACAAGTGCTACAGTGGGGATTCAAGGATCCCAACCCGGGTGAAAAGCAGATGAAATTGCTTTTTGAATTTTTTGTCCGCGATGCCAAAGGGACACTGGGAACCGTCAGTATGCCGAAAGGTCTTGATTGCAACCCGAGCAACAACCTTCTCTCCAAGACCTTCGACATGATGATAAGCACGACCAAACCATAAACGGGATCTGATCCTGCCAACCCCCGGGGGGCTTGCGTTCATATAAAAATCACTGAAAAAATCAGTGGGTTAAAATCTGACTCCCTACGGGCTCAAGCCACAAACCCGAGGGTTGACAGCCGTCTCCCCTACGGGCAGGCAAGCTGCTGGAGATTATGGATGCCAATCACCGGCAACTGACACAAACCGACAGATCTTCCACGGACACACCTGTTTTTTCGCTGATAAAAGCCAATTGGTCTTCCGGCGCGAAGTACCGTCCGCAAACCGAGCAGGCTCTCATCTTGAAGGTACGGCCGCAGATGGAGCGCGTGTCCTCTGTGGATGTCATCACAATTTGTTGCGTGGGACAGATGTAGGCACAGCTCCCACATCCGATACACACAGATGAGGGTTCACGGAAAGGAGTTCCCAAAGCCTTGTCCGTACCACGGAAAGCGAATCCCAACGCACTCACGCCAACAACATGCTCGCAGACCTGCACGCAAAGGCGGCACATGATACACTTTTTCCCGTCTTCATTGGGCTTGAACCTGGGTTCAGGAACAACACCCATCTTTACCGCGAGATCACGGATAACATCGGAGGTAGGACATCGAGCCATGAGAAGCTGCATGACGAACTTTCGAACCTTCAGCACCCGTTCATTCCCTGTCTCGACCATAAGACCATCCTCCGCCTTATAGAGGCAGGAAGTGACGATCTTCTTTGTCTTTCCCTTGGTAATCTCAACGACGCAAAGACGACATGCGCCGGAGTTCTCGACAGATTCATGGGAACACAGGGTGGGGATATCGATTCCATTCTCCCTGGCAACCGCAAGAAGAGTCGTCCCTTTTTTCGCCTGAATATTTTTACCATCGATGACTAAATTGACCATATCAGTATCCCTTTACTCTATAATTATGGCATCGAATGCACAGACCTCGTAGCAGGCACGGCACTGAATGCACAGGGTCTGATCAATTTCATGAACCTCTTTTCTGTTTCCCTGGATCGCACGGGTAGGACACACTTTTTTACACTTCACACATCCCGTGCATTTGTCCGCTACCACATGGAAATGAATGAGAGCCTTACAAACACCGGCGGGACATTTTTTATCCAGGATATGGGCTTCGTATTCATCCTGAAAATAACGCAGGGTACTCAATACCGGATTCGGCGCACTGCCACCCAAGGCACAGAGCGACCCATCAATCATCGCTTCGGACATACCCTTCAGCAACTCGACATCCCCTTCTTCACCGTGCCCGTTACAGATGTCTTCCAGAATATCCCGCATTCTCCGGACTCCGTCCCGACAGGGAGTACATTTGCCGAAGGATTCTTTGGCCAGAAAATCAAGAAAGTATTTGGCAATATCCACCATGCAGGTCGTATCATCCATGACGATCATACCACCCGAACCCATCATTGAACCTGCCTCGCCCAACTCTTCAAAGCCGACAGGCAGATCGATCAGTGATCCCGGGATGCAACCACCCGATGGCCCGCCGGTCTGAACGGCTTTGAAGGTTTTGCCCTGAGGAACACCGCCTCCGATATCATGGACAATTTCTCGAATGGTCGTCCCCATAGCCACTTCCACAAGCCCGATATTGTTGACTTTGCCAACCAGAGAAAAGACTTTCGTCCCTGAGCTTGTCTTCGTGCCGATTGAGGAAAACCAGTCAGCACCGCGAGCCATGATGACCGGAACGTTTGTCCAGGTCTCAACGTTGTTTATATTGGTTGGCCGGTCCCAAAGACCATGCTCAACCGTGTGGGTATACTTCGCTCTCGGTTCACCCGCCTTACCCTCCATAGAGGCAATCAAGGCGGTAGATTCGCCGCACACAAAAGCTCCTGCGCCCTTGCTGATCCTGATATCGAAGGAAAACCCACTGCCAAAAATATTTTTTCCGAGAAGTCCCGCATCTCTTGCTTTGGCAAGGGCTTTTGTCAGATTCGCGACGGCCAGGGGATACTCGTTTCTAACATAGATATAACCCTGGGTGGCACCGATTGCATAGGCACCGATGATCATTCCCTCAATCACGCTGTGGGGATCCCCCTCCATTACGCTTCGATCCATATAGGCCCCGGGGTCACCCTCATCGCCATTGCAGATCACATACTTGACGGTTCCCTCCGCATCCCGACAGGATCGCCACTTCCATCCCGTGGAGAATCCACCACCGCCCCGCCCACGCAGTCCTGAGGCAATAACCTCTTCAATAATACCGTCGGGGCTCATTTCCGTCAGGGCCTTATAGAGGGCGAAGTATCCGCCACGGGCAACATATTCTTCCAAGTTTTCCGGATCGATTATTCCGCAGTTACGCGTGGCAATTTTCACCTGTTTCGCATAGTATGGAATTGCATCTACCAAGGGAATATCGCGTAATATCCGGGGCACTTTTCCTGTACAATAAAACGTCTTTTCACCCGTCAGAATATTTTCCTGTTCATCAACCCGATAAAAAGGCGTTTCCGTATCCAAATGCAGGTTGATGACCTGGTCAAGCAGAGCGGGAACTTTTTCCGCCGTTACCTTCGCAAAAGAAAGCTTTGGTTTGTTTGGAACCACAAATTCAACCAAGGGCTCCATAGAATCCAACCCCATACTGCCCGTTTTGGTCAACTGAAATTTCAGGTTTCTGGCTTTAATCTCATCGGCCATCGCTTGGTAGACTTTATCAGATCCCGCAGCAATGCTGTTGGTCGCCATACCAACATTGATCCGTATTTTTTTGGCCGGAAAAAGCGTTCCCTGACCTTTTTTCGCCGCCTTATTCAAGGCTTCGAGCGTCTTGATCTTACCCACGTTTCCTCCCCTGCTTCTTCGCCATATATGTTCTCAAAATTCTGGGAATTTTGTTTTGGGTCAGGTACGGCTGTATATCGTCTCCCACCCTGATGACGGGGGCCAGGCTACAACAACCAAGACAACCCACCCGTTCAAGGGAAAAATCACCCCTCTCCGTTGTTTCGCCACACTGAATACGGAGATGCCGCTCCAGGGTTTCCAGAAGATTGATTCCTCCTTGAACATGGCAGGCCGTACCTGTACAGACTTCCACGACAAAACGTCCCCGAGGTTTCAAACTGAAAGCATCATAAAACGTTGCCACCTCATACACACGCGACAGGGGAATGTCCATCTCTTGCTGGATGAAGACCAGGGCCTCTTTGGGCAGATAGCGATACTCGTCCTGTATCTCCTGCAGGATGGCGATAAGCGCACTCTTATCCCCCTCATACCTGTCAACGATTTTTTTTACTTTTGCCTGCACTTCAATTTCACTATTCATGCCCCGATCACCTTATCTCAAAATTTCATCTCTACTCAGCCGATATCTCGTCCCAAGACCTTGAATGTTCAATTTTGTCCAATAACTTCTTGTACTCAAGATTTGTCCTATCCTGGAAGATCCTAATCTGTTCCGGAGAAAGATGGCGAAATCGACCTTGGTGCTTGATATAATCCTCAATAGGCCTGAGCGTTTCCGGCATACTGACCGTCATGTTATACTTACCGTTTTCAACTTCATAAAGAGGAAAGACTCCCGTTTCGACTGCGAGCCGGCCCATTTTAATACAGGTTTCGGAAGGTGACCGCCACCCCGTGGGGCAAACCGACAGGCAATGAATGTAAGACGGCCCCTTGATGGATCTGGCTTTCTGCACTTTGTTAATAAAATCCAGAGGATAACTATTACAGGCCGTTGCCACATAAGGAATGTTGTGGGCCACCATAATTTCCGGTAGGTTTTTCTTCCACGTTTTATTCCCCATGCTCACCGCACCAGGGGGGGCCGTTGTGGTGGAGGCCCCGAAGGGGGTTGCGCTGGAGCGCTGGATGCCGGTGTTCATATACGCTTCGTTATCAAAACACACATAGAGCAGATCATGGCCTCGTTCCATGGCACCGGACAGGGCCTGGATGCCTATGTCGAGTGTTCCGCCATCGCCACCCATCGCCACGGCCTTAACATCGCGATCTGGAATTCTACCTTTGCGACGCAAGGCTTTTAACCCTGCCTCAACACCGGAACCTACCGCCGCAGCATTTGGAAAGGCTACATGGATCCAAGGCAATTTCCAGGCCGTTGTCGGGTAGAGACTGGATACAACTTCCATGCATCCCGTCGCGTTTATGATCACGGTATCTTTCCCTAGAGCTTTGCACATCAGGCGAACGGCCAGTGCCTCCCCACAGCCCTGACAAGCACGATGGCCGGGTGAGAAGTACTCTTCACGATCAACCAGCTTTGGCGCATAAAGGTCAAAATTTCCGATCAGACCAACGGGGTATCCTTGTAATGTATTCATTCTCCCCTCACTCCATAAAATTCGTAATGTTCCTTGGACGTTTTCTTGTCGGCAAAACGGACCTTGTCAATCATTTTAATGAAGTCTTCCACAGCGACATCACGTCCACCCAAACCAAAGATATAATTTGTAATATCAGGCCGCCTGGGTTCATTGTAAAGAGCCGAGCGGATTTCAGATGCAACAGGCCCGCCGGGACCGCCAAAAGATACACAACGGTCCATCACAATTAGTGATTTAACTCCCTTCACTGCCTTTTTGAGTTCGTCATACGGGAAGGGACGCCAAAGCATCAGTTTCAAGAGGCCGATGGGCACACCTTGCGCTCGTAAGGCATCGATGGCCACCTCTGCGGTATCGCTCATGGAGCCCATGGTCAGCATGGCTATTTCCGCACCTTCTATCTTGTATGATTGCACCGGATCATAACGGCGACCGAAATGCCTTTCCCACTCATCCCAAACCTTCAGAATCGTTTCTTTGGAATTCACCATCGCCGCTTCCCTTGCCTTTGTCGCTTCGGCATAAATTTCCGGTAATCCCAAGGCTCCCATCGAACAAGGGTGATCAGGATGCAGCGATGCGTACGGTTGATAAATCGGCAGAAAATCATCGACCTCTTCCTGGAGAGGAAAATCCATGACCTCCACCACATGCGTCAACTGGAAGCCATCCAAGTTGACGTTGATGGGCAGCATGACATTACGGTCTTCCGCAATTTTAAACGCTTGGATCATCATATCGATCACTTCCTGTCCATTTGCCGCAAACAGGGAAATCCACCCCGTATCGCGTTGCGACATGATATCGGAATGATCGTTCCATATACTTAACGGCCCGGACAGGGATCGATTTCCCAAAGCCATGACGATGGGCAACCGCATCGAGGATGCAATGGGCATGACCTCCGCCATATAAAGCAGTCCCTGAGAACTCGTGGCGGTAAAAGCCCTCGCACCTGCACCGGAGGCCCCCATGCAGGCGCTCAGCGCCGAATGCTCCGACTCGACGCAGATAAATTCTGCGTCCAGCCTCCCCTCTGCGACTATATCCGAAAGATGTTCCGGTATATGTGTGTTGGGTGTGATCGGATAGGCAGCAATGACATCGGGCTTGCAAAGGGCAACTGCCTCGGCCGCAGCAAGCGCTATTTCCATCCCTTTACGTTCTCCCATAATCTAACCCTCCTCAACCATCTTGATGGCAAGGGGCCAGCACTCGTGGGCACAAATGCCACAACCCTTACAATAATCGAGATTCGCCTCAAAAAAACCATCTTCCCTCTCGATAATACAACCCTCAGGACAGTAGATGTAACACACTCCACATTTAATGCACTTCTCATTATCCCATATGGGACGCTGTGCCCGCCAACTGCCAGTATGGTATTGACTCGCGTTCCCGGCTTCGAAAACGATACATCCAGGGGTCACATCCTGCCAATCTTCCGGCCATTTTTTATTCGCCATGTCATTCCCTCAACTTTATTGTGTATCTCATTTAACCTTAACTTTGTCGTAAGCCCGCTTCAGTGCCATCAGATTTTTCAAGGCGATACGGCCGAACCGGCGCTCCACGGGTTCTTTCAATGAATCCAAGTCGACAACACCCGTAACCTTGACCAGAGCACCCAGCATGGTCGTGTTGGTAATAGGCACCCCCAGCTCTTCCCAGGCAATTTCTGTTGCATCGACTACGGCAACCGAACCGGAATAATTGAGGATTTTTTTAATTTCGGCGGCCGTCTTGGCTGTATTGACAATCAATTTGCCATCGGGCTAACCCCTCTGTGAGATTAACCAATCCAATCAGTCCCTCATCGAGAACCACCACCACGTCAGGATGATAGATTCCTGACCTGATCCGGATGCGTTGCGAATCAACGCGATTGAAGGCTGCGACCGGGGCTCCACGTCTTTCCGGACCAAAACTCGGAAAGCCCTGAGCATACTTTCCTTCCCCAATGGCCGCAAGGGCAAGCAATTCAACAGACGTCACCGCCCCCTGACCTCCTCTGCCATGCCATCTTATTTCAATCATTCCCTGTCTCCCTCGTTAATCATTAACTGAACTGAGAGTAAAATTACTGTAATATAAGCGATGGTTCATATTACAATTAAATTAACGTGTCAAACAAATTTTCCACCATCCGGCGACAAATCAAGCGTTTATGCTTTCATTCGACACCCGCGAAGTTCGAACAGCCCAAAAGAGAATATGTATTTCCACGTTCATTTGCGACACAAACATGTCATCCCTCAGCGAAAAAAAAAGGCTTGTGAAACAAGGATGAAGGAGGGGAGAAAAACATAAGGAACCATCCGTCTAACATAGAAAACGAGGAGACTGGCCAACCTTCTTCTATTGCCTTTTTGTTCAAGGGGGGATGATGGATGGTGAGAAGAGACTATAAACCATCCACCCATATGTTAACCTACTCGTTCACGGAATTACCTTCTGGTTTTCACCATCAAGAAGGAGGGCTTGAGCCGGTTCTTGACTGTTGTTTTGTAAGCCGCCTTTCGGAATATCCAAACGGGCTTGCAATTCCCTTAGTTATTCACTGACAAAACGTTTGATTCTTTCCGGTCATCCTAACCGCGCCAGCGTACTACTGGCAGGAGAACCAGATGTAACAATTCAGTCTATAGAATCCTTGATCTCACACCGATAAACAAATAACCATAATGCTTTGATATAGCAATATGAATGCCAAAAAAATACCAAGGCAACACCCATTACCCCCCTGAATCGTATTGGTTGTTTCCATCATTCGGTATTTCAGCGTATTATGAAAATTTATTTCTTCTTTTACCTGAGGTTTAAGTCGCTTCCGCAGTCCCGCGTAAACCAAAACCTGCCATGACTGCATTAATTGGTGTGCGGATTGTGAACCAAACAGCCTCTTTAACGATAGGCTTATTCAAATTTCAACAGCCACCTCTACCATGCACCGCAAGGATCGTTCGCCGCGCATTCCATAAATATCCCATATTTACACCATGCCTGCCCAACCATTTGGATGGGGAACACATGGTGCGTGCGAATCCAGCACATATCGTTCGATAGTCGCACATGGATTGCCGAAACCGAGGGGAGATCAGTGGGCAAAGCAGCGTTGTATCCCGGGGCATTTCGTGAAGTACAAAGTAGTTCAGATAAACACAGCTTATTGACGGTAGCGCCTTATGGCCTCTTCATAAAGATCCCCCCCATGACCGTCGTTGATGACCACCAAAGGCAAATCAACCACGTCGAGACGCATGATTCCCTCCGGGCCCAAATCCCCATAGGCAACCCGTTCGGCATGGCGGACATGGCGAGCCATCAAGGCGGCGATCCCCCCCATTGCACCAAAATATACACCTTCGAAGCGCCGGATGGCATCACGAACCTCGACCGAACGCTTTCCCTTTCCGATCATGCCCTTCAACCCCATCTCTAGAAGCTTGGGTGTGAAAGGATCCATACGGCCGCTCGTCGTCGGCCCGATGGCGCCCATGGAGACGCCTGGTCTGGCCGGCGTTGGACCGGCATAAAAAATAACCGCTCCCTGTAAGGGAAAGGGCAGGGGGCAGCCCCCATCAATGGCCTCGAAAATCCTTTGATGTGCCGCATCACGTGCCGTATAGATTTCACCATTCAGCAGAATACGATCACCGGAACGGAGGGATGTGCAAAGCGCACCGGTCAAGGGCGTATGCAGAGCCAGTATGCCTTTCATTTCAGAGAATGATCTCCTTGTGCCTGGCCACATGACATTGAATGTTTACCGATACAGGAAGACTGGCAATATGACAGGGCATCATTTCGGCATGAACGGCCAGAGCGGTGACTATGCCCCCGTATCCTTGAGGACCGATTCCTGATTTATTGATTTCATACAGAATTTCCCGTTCCAATCGACGCAGCCTTGCATCCTGTTCATTGGATCGTCCAACGGGGCGAAGAAGTGCTTTTTTTGCCAACAAGGCAGACTGCTCAATGGTCCCGCCAATACCGACGCCAACAATCATCGGCGGACAGGCATTTGAACCGGCCGCTTGCACCTGTTCCGCAACGTAGCACTTGACACCCTCATAGCCGGCCGTGGGCAGCAGCATGGCCGTACCGCTCATATTTTCACTTCCGCCGCCTTTAGGCATAGCGATGATTTTCAACCGGTCCCCCGGCACGATCTCCGTGTAAATCACCGCAGGAAGGTTGTCCGTCGTATTGGCCCGGGTCAGGGGATCGCAAACCGATTTCCTAAAATAACCTTCAGTGTAAGCCTGTCGAACACCGTCCTGGATGGCCTCGCGGAGATCGCCTGCGACGAGATGTACATTCTGCCCGACTTCTAGAAAAATTACAGAAAAACCCGTGTCCTGGCAAAGGGGCAACGAAGTTGATCCTGCTATGACGGCATTCTCCAGAATCTGATCGAGTGCATGGCGTCCCAGTTCGGATATTTCTATTTTTCTCGCCTGCTTCAGCGCGGCGAGGACATCCTCTCCCAAGGCATTGTTGGCTTCCAGAAAAAGGCCTTTCACTGCATCGGTTACAGCCGAACAGGGGATATCCCTTATGCCGGACATGATCACTCCATCTCGCGCCTGAATTCCATTGATTTGGAAAGAGTCATCTGGTCGGTGTATTTCAAATCGCCACCGAGGGGAACCCCCATCGCAATCCGGGAAACTCTAACCCCTTTTCCCTTCATCATCCTGGTGATCAAAAGTGCCGTTGCCTCCCCTTGCACGCTGGGATTGGTTGCAACTATAATTTCAGACACACAGTCCCTTTCAACACGAGCCACTAATTGCGGTAAATGAAGTTGTTCCGGCCCAATTCCATCAAGAGGGGACAACGTACCGTGCAAGACATGATATGTTCCGAGGAAGGAATCACTTTTCTCGATCGCCACCAAAGCGTCCGGGTCCTCGACCACACAAATTGTATCCGCTTCCCGGCGTGCGTCCACACATATGGCGCAGAGCTCTCCCTCAGACAGGTGATAGCAACGGGAACACAATCTGATTTTTTCCTTAACCTCCATAATACTATCAGCCAGACGTTGGGCATCTTCCTTGGCATCCCGCAAGACGAAGGTGGCAAGCCTGGTAGCCGTTTTCTCGCCGACACCGGGAAGGCGACTGAATTCCTTGATCAGACGTTGAATAGGAAAAGCATAACCGATTGTCATAAAATAGCTCCTAAAACATACCGGGAATATTGAATCCCCCCGTGACTTTCCCCATTTCCGACGCGACCATTTCCTGGGCTTTGCGCATTCCTTCATTCACTGCGGCCATGACGAGATCCTGCAACATCTCCACATCCTCTGGATCTACAACATCCTTCTCTATCTTCAGGGACAACAATTCATTCTTGCCGTTAATAACTACGGAAACCATTCCACCGCCCGCAGTGGCCTCGACAGTCCTCTTTTCCATTTCCTCCTGGATTTTGGAGATCCGTTCCTGAATTTTTTTTGCCTGCTTCATAATATTGTTCATATTCTGCATCATCGTCACCTCCTGTTTTGCATTTCCGGGCCACCGGCCAGCATCAAAAGCACTGCCGATTGACTATGTCAATTTTTGGTAAAAAGACAAGCTTGCTAAGAATCAGGATTGATTTTCACGAGAAATCACTTCTTTGACTTCCGCTCCTTCGAAGACATCGAGAATGGTCTGCAACAATGGTTCATGCAGGGCCTCCCGCCGCATCTCCTGAATCCAATCGTTGCGTTTTGCCGATGTCTCGTTCCCACCTGAATCGTCCTCAATTTCTACCTGGAGATCTAGCGCCCCCCCGAAGCATTCGGAACACAGAAGATTCAATTTTTCCTGTTGTTGCGTCCTGATCTCTTCTAAAAAAATATAATCTTTGCTGAAACCGATTCTTAGAACCCCCTTAGCATATTCCAGGGCTTTCCCCAGATCGATTTTGGACCAAAGGGAGGGATTCTCCGCCTTGACAAAGTTTTTATAAACACCCCAAAGCGTTTCCGGATCTTCAGTCCCCGACACCGCGTAAACCCGATTAAGTGTTTCCGCTTTAGGTTGCTCGGCATTCTGGGCGCTCCAAGGCGCTTCGTATGGTTCTTGTATGGTTTCTCGTGAAGAAGGCTCCCTAATCGATTCGTGGTCGCAGCCTTTCTTCACCCCCCCGGCATCGCTTCTTTCAGGCTGAAGTAAAACAAGTTTTCTACGAAGCGCTTCCATTTTCTCGAGCATTTCGTCTACAGGAATCATGGGCGGTAAGTAGGCCATTCGAACCACTGTTTGTTCTATATGCAAACGAGGATTCAGGCTCCTCCGAATATTTTCCTCATCCGCCATAAGGATATCGAGAAGCCGCAGCAGAGTCTCACGCGATACACCGACGGTCTGGTCACGAAGGCGCCTTATATCCTGTTCCGAAAGATCTGCCAGCAGGTGTTCCGTATCGGTGATCCTGATCAAGAGCAGGTTCCGGAATTGCCCCTGAAGCAGCTGATAAAAATGGGCCATATCGACTCCGGCAAAATATGCTTCCTCCACGACATCTAGGGCTGCCGACGCATCTCTGGTCAGCACAGCGTGGGAAAGCTGGAAGAGAAACTGACGGTCCGAAAGTCCGAGCAATTCTTCTATCGCCTCATCCGAAATCGTTTCACCCGCATAGGAAATCACCCGGTCGAAAATACTCTGTGCATCGCGCATTCCCCCATCCGCAGCTTCCGCGATCCAGATCAGACCGTTTTCGCTGACGCTTATAGACTCCGCCACCGCGATTTTTTTGAGTTGAGACGCAATCTGGCGAACCGATAATCGACGGAAATCATAACGCTGACATCGGGAAAGAATGGTCGGCGGTATTTTCTGGGTTTCTGTAGTGGCAAAGATGAAAACCACATGGGATGGAGGTTCTTCCAAAGTCTTCAGCAGAGCATTGAAAGCTTCCCGGGTCAACATGTGAACTTCATCGATGATGTAGATCTTGTAACGCGTTGAGACAGGTAAAAAACGTACGTTTTCTCTTAGTTCTCTTATTTCATCGATGCCGCGGTTTGAGGCCCCGTCAATCTCCAACACATCCATGGCGACCCCTTCCGTAATTTCACGACAAGACGTGCAGACCTGGCATGGCGAGTCCGTCATCCCTGTTTCACAATTAAGAGATTTGGCAAGAATCCGGGCAATCGACGTTTTCCCTACTCCGCGGGGACCGCTGAAAACAAAAGCATGAGCGATGCGGTTTTGGCAAATTGCATTCCGCAACGTCGTGACGACATGATCCTGCCCGGCAACCTCCTCAAAACATTGAGGTCTCCATTTTCGAGCCAGAACCAGATATTCCATATACGAACCTCAGCATGGATGGGGTTGCGCCCAAACGAATAGACACTTGAAAAGGGCGGAAATGCGGGGAATCTTCCTTTGGTATCCTTCAAAGACTGCTTCGCTTTTGCAGGGGGCTGTTTAAGAGCACATTTTCCGCATTACCAGATTGTGGGTTTTCTTTTTATCTATCATTAAAGATAGCCAGGCTGATCCGCAGCACACGCCGGTAATTGCTGCCGCTGCTTCCTTCCGGATCTGACGGGGTTCACAATCCTTCGTTGCGCGGGGCCCGGCTATCTGAGCGGAGTCCTTTGCTTTTCAAGCACCCGATATAAAAGCAACGGACCATGTTCGCAAAACCCTCTCTATCACTGTGAATACTGAATGGCGGAGAGAGGGGGATTCGAACCCCCGGTACACCTTTGTGGGCATACACACGATTTCCAGTCGTGCTCCTTCAGCCTCTCGGACATCTCTCCAATATGGGAAAATTGAAACACAAAAACCATCCAATTGTACAGCATTGTCTGCGTTATCAGGTATTCCTGAAATTGCTTCCACCCGTTCTGCTACATAACGTCAACATGACAGTGGCGGAGAGAGGGGGATTCGAACCCCCGTGGGAGCTTTTGGCCCCCAAATCGATTTCGAGTCGATCCCGTTACGACCACTTCGGTATCTCTCCGCATTAACCCCCTGCATCCAAACCAATATCCGCTATTACTCTTTTCTCCCGAAAAAATCTACTCAAAATTTCTCCACAGGCTTCTTTCAGGACACCGCTTCTCACTTCCGTGCGATGATTCAGCCTATGATCCTGAAGCACCCTATAGAGCGTGCAAACAGCACCCGCCTTCAAATCAAAGGCACCAAAGACGACCCTTGCAAGCCTTGCTTGAAGAATGGCTCCCGCACACATTAAACAGGGTTCCAGAGTTACGTATAGCGTGACACCCGGCAATCGGTAATTCACCCTTTTTTCACATGCGCTCCTGAGTGCAAGAATTTCTGCATGCGCTGTCGGATCCGCAAGCGCCATGACACGATTGTGACTCCGGGCAATAATCTTATCTCCCAGAGTTAAAATTGCACCGACCGGCACTTCCCCCTCACCATAGGCGTGTCCCGCCTCCTCCAAGGCCAAAGTCATCATTTGCCGATCCAGCTCAACCATAGCGTCCCTTCATCGTGCAAAAATGATTTGCTCCGTTTCCTCTACAGATATTACCAAATATCATTTCACCTGTTTCTCAACGCAATGGGCCGAGTTCATTTGTGGGGCATAATATATGCATAATACACGTTAATTGTGAAAATCTTCATAAAACGGACCGCCAAACTATCATACTGGGATTAACAGGTTGAATTAGTCCATTTTTATTTTTATACTACAATCGAAAGGAATTCAGGGCAATGATAACCAACAAGATTCTTCTTCTTTCCGTTGTCGGGTCACTTTTTCTCCACGGATTGGCTCTCTGCATGACAGGAATCGTTCAGATGAGGCAGACCATCCCGGAAGCAAAAATTCTCATGGTTGACCTGGAAGGAGAATGGATCGAAAAGGAGAAAAACCAACCAACCACCATCATGGAATCGCTAAAGGAGAAAACAGAACTTCCTGCTATCAAACAACAAGGAAACAGTCGGCCCCTGGAAGGCAAGAAGGAAGATACTGTTGATCTTGGCAATCTTGTCAATACCCACTACAAGCCATACCTTGTCAAAATCAAGAAAAGAATCGAACGATTCTGGGGTTATCCATCGGCCGCAGCGGCCAGACGAATCGAAGGGACGGCCATGATATTATTTTCCGTCGCCGCAGACGGCGCATTGGACAGCATTATGATCACCACCTCATCCGGCTCTGCTTTGCTGGATCAGGGCACGATCTCCGCAATCCAGTCAGCTTCGCCATTCGAACCCCTGCCGCCTGCTTATGGCCTCTCAAAATTGAATATTCAAGCGTCCTTTGCATACAAACTATCGAATTAAAATCAAATATCCACTGTTCGCTATGTTTGGGAGAGAATTTCTAAAAGATGACTGTTGACTTCAACCAGATGGTCCCGAAGATCGGTTTGATCCACCCAAGGCTTGGATTCAATCTGCTTCGTTCGATCGCGAAGCGTCGCCATTTTTGATTCCATATCAGATAAGAGATAATTCCAATCAATCCGAGGAGAGGCTTTTCCCGGAAATTCCGCATACGTTGCTTCCCTGCCGGCAACAAGCACGGACTCTTCCAGGTAATCCGGGATGTGGACCTTGAAGCCGAACCGCTTCACGATCAACTCAGCCAAAATCTGCTGGGCTTCATATTCACCATGAATCAGGAAGATCTGCATTTCCTGATTTCCGAAATGACCAATCCAGTCTAGAAGCTGACTTTGACCTGCGTGGGAGGAGAACCTATTGATCGTGAATATTTTTGCTTTTACAGCAATATCTTCATTGAAGATTTTTACCTTCTCGGCACCATCAACGATCCTTCTGCCCGTCGTACCTTGGGCTTGAAATCCGGCAAAGACAATACTGGCCCCGGGCCGCCAAAGGTTGTGGCGCAGGTGATGCTTGATACGGCCGGCATTGGCCATACCACTGGCGGAAATAACAACGGCCGGCCCCATTAAATTAATGGCCATGGATTCCTGTGTTGAAAGCGTGCATCGCATCTGGGGCAGCTTCAGGGGGTTTTCTCCTTTCTGAATCCTGTCATGGGTTTCTTCATCAAAATATCCCTGCCAGCGCTGGAATACCTCGGTTGCCCGAATTGCCAAGGGGCTGTCGATAATGACCGGTAAATCGGGAGGAAGCCGACCATCCATGGAAAGGAGGTGAAGCGAATAAATCATCTCTTGGGTTCTTTGAACGGCAAAAGACGGAATAATCACTTTTTCACCCTGTTCATAGCTGTAAGCAATGGCTTCAGCTAACTCATCCAGGCTCTCTTTATCGCTTTTATGATCACGGTTCCCATACGTCGATTCAACAAGAAGAAAGTCCGCCTCTGTTATAACCGAAGGATCATTCACCAACAGTTGATCCGGGCGTCCCACGTCACCGGAAAAGACAAGTTTCGAGGTTTTTCCCTGATCATTCACCCATAATTCAATATGGGCAGCCCCAAGGATATGTCCGGCATCCAGTAAATTGACCTTGATATCCGAACAGGGCTCAAAAACTTCATTGTAGCCAACGGTCTTAATCAGTGGATAGGTTTTTTCCGCATCGGCTTGTGTGTAGAGGGGTTCTATTCTTTCGTCTCCATGACGAAGCCGTCTTTTCGTTTTCCAAAATGCTTCCATCTCCTGGATATGAGCGCTGTCCAGAAGCATTATTTTGAGAAGGTCTTTGGTCGGTGGCGTTGTGTAAATTGGACCGCGGAAACCTTTCTGAACCAGCCGAGGCAGCAATCCCGAATGGTCAATATGGGCATGGGTGATAACTATGAACTCGATATGCTCGGGATCGTAGATACCCATATCCCAGTTTCTTTTCTCGATTTCCTCATTTCCCTGATACATACCGCAGTCTATGGCAAACCGATGTCCCGCAACCTCCAGAATATAACAGGACCCCGTGACTGTTCTTGCAGCACCCGCAAACTTGATCTTCATTAATACTGCCCCCGTCCAATGAGAATAGCAGAACTTTGTGAACCTGCTTACTGCATCTATGGAAAAAATGCAATGACAAGCCATCCCTCCAATACGGGATCAATCACAGATTGGATTTTCCATGATCCATCACGGATAAAGAAGGACTATGCGTGACCCATTATTTCCTTGACAATATGGCCTTCATATTCAATATTTTACGGGACCTTTTCGTTAGATCATCTCAGACATGAGCAGGTTTCGCGAAAAGCGGTATTGCAGGATCCATCATTGGAGTGGGTATCAAATCGCGACTGAGCCTCATCCGATAGGAAAACGCTTCTAAATGGGGGTTGTAGCAACCGTCTGCAAAAAAAGCACATAAGGCTTGGTCTTTAATTTGATGGCCAAACTAATTTGAGAAAAAAGAGAACCGGACATGATAGCAAACACAGATCGGGTATCGATTGTCGCAGCCGTTATTCTGGGTATCTTTTTATTTGCTGGTCTTGCGACAGGAGGATATTTTATCGGCAAGGGAACCGCACGCTTCAAATCGGAATCCCGTACTGTCACCGTCAAGGGCCTAATAGAAAAAGAGGTCAAGGCAGACAAGGCCGTCTGGGTGCTTACGTTTCGCCGGGCTGGTGATGATTTACAGGAAGCCCACTCTCTGATCAGTATCGACCGAGAAGCAGCCATAGCATTTTTGAAGGCTCAAGGCTTCAAGGATGAGGAGATAGGTCGCCAACCCACACGCACAATCGATAAATTCGCTCGTGAATACGGTCAAGCCAATGAAAAATTCCGTTATCTCGTCAACGGTTCTCTGGTCGTCACAACCAAAAACGTCGATTGGGTAACCAAAGCCTTGGGAGAAACCGAGGCTCTCCTGCAATCCGGCATCATTTTAGATGGAATCCCCGATAGTGGCACGGCCAACCCTCGCTATATCGTCAGTTCATTTAATGAATTGCGCCCAAAACTCCTGGCCGACGCAACGAAAAACGCCCGGGCAACAGCCCAGCAATTTGCGGCTGATTCAGGAACCCAGATCGGACGAATTCGCTCTGCCAACCAGGGTATGATCCAGATTTTCGGATCCGACGGAAACGATGAATCCGCCTCCTACAGTCCGACCAGTACCCCTCTGAAAAAAATTCGTGTTGTCAGTACTTTCGATTTTGAATTGATATGATGTGTAGAAAAATCTGCCGCTGTTCACGGTTTATCAGGATAAATTATTGAATCGCTTCTTTTCCCGGGAGCAAGTTCACAAATACCTATCACGTATTTCACCCCCCTTGTAATCACTCATGAAGAAGCGTTTAAAATTTCTGTTTGTGGCGAGAGAAGCAAAAAGTGCCTTTACCAAATCCTGGGTCTTGTCCAGCAGAGTGGGCACATACAGTTTGCGGGAAAAGCCATCAATTACAGTTGACCTGTAAGTAGCCATAGACTAACCATCCGTTTATATTCAACCCATGCTCCCGGACAACTGACGGGGGCCCACGCCG
>Ga0172382_10006418_pt1 | contig 17080 bp, 9 predicted proteins | sample Leawel138RmetaG_FD_122245 | JGI IMG/M metagenome (GOLD analysis project Ga0172382, IMG submission 122245) | Leachate microbial communities from a municipal landfill in Southern Ontario, Canada - Leachate well 138R metaG | ecosystem: Engineered > Solid waste > Landfill > Unclassified | place...
GTCCTGCGTAGCCGTGATCGGGGCGTCGAACACGCCCGGCACCCTTGGCGAGCTTTTCATGCGCAACCTGCTGGCAGGCGGCTTCAATGGGCCGATCATGCCGGTGGCGGCGGCAGGCACCCAAGCGGTCCACGGGGTGCTGGCGTATCCCGACGTCGCATCTCTGCCCCTGACACCTGACATGGCGGTGATATGCTCTCCCGCCGAAGCCATTCCCGCCGTGATCGAGGCCTTGGGGAAGCGCGGATGCGGCGCGGCGGTCTTGGCCACCGCTGGACTCGGCTCCCATGCCGAAGTGGCCCGCACCACCGCACGGCAGTTCGGAATGCGCCTTCTCGGCCCCAACAGCCTGGGCGTCATGGTACCGTCGGTTGGGTTGAATGCCAGCGCGGCGCATCGCCCGGCGAATCCGGGCCGAATCGCCTTTGTGTCTCAATCGGGAACTCTTGGCACCGCCGTCCTCGACTGGGCACGGCCAAAAAACGTCGGTTTTTCGCATGTCGTATCAGTGGGCGACGGCAATGACCTGGACTTCGGTGACCTGCTCGACTACCTGGGATCCGATCCCGAGGCGCGAGCCATTCTGCTGTATCTGAACGGCATCCACGACGCCCGCACCTTCATGTCCGCCGCCCGCGCCGCCGCCCGCAACAAGCCCGTGCTGGTCATCAAGGGCGGACGCAGCGCCGAAGGCGGCGCCAACGGCCCCGTCACCACCGATGCCGTCTATGACGCAGCATTCCGCCGCGCCGGCATGCTGCGGGTGTATGAAATCGAGGAGCTGTTCGCGGCGGTCGGAACCCTGAGCGTCCTCAATCGTCCCAAGGGCGAGCGCCTGGCGATCATCGGCAACAGCGGCGGCGTTGCCCTTCTGGCCGCCGACGACTTGCGTGACCTCGGAGGCCGCTTGGCCGAACTGCGGCCTGAAACATTGGAACGCCTGGATGCCGTTCTGCCGCAAAACGTCGTTCGCGGCCTGCCGCTCGATCTTCACGCCGATGCCGACGGCACCCTTTATGCGAAGGCGCTTGGCGCGCTGGCCCAGTCGCGCGAGATCGACGCCATCCTGGTCATGCATGCCCCTGTTGCCGTGACGTCCGCCAGCGAGATTGCCACGAAGATCATCGACACGGCACGGCAGACCCGCCGCATGGCCGTGACCACCTGCTTCGTGGGCGAGGACGAGGTCGCCGACGCCCGCGAGAAGTTCCACGAGGCCGGCATGCCGACCTATGAAACGCCGCGCCAGGCAGTTCAGGCGTTCATGCATACCGTGCAGCACCGCCGGAACCAGGATATCCTCATGGAGACCCCGGCAAGCCTGCCCTCCGAGTTCACAGCCAACACCAGCATGGCCCGGCAAATCATTGATGCGGCTTTGGATAAAGGCTGCCACATCCTCAACGAGCCGGAAGCCAAGGCCCTGTTGGCCGCTTATGGGATCCCGGCGGTGGAAACCCACATCGCCCGCACGCCTGAAGAAGCTCGCTCCGTCGGCGCCGACATGGGCGGCACGCTGGTCCTGAAGATCATCGCTCCGGAAATCCCTCACAAGCTTGAGCACGGTGGCGTGCGCCTGAACATCGAGGACCCCGCCGAATTGGAGCAAGCCGCCCGCCTGATGGCGGAACGCATCGGCAAGCGGTTCCCCGACGTGCCCCTGGACGGCTTCACCATCCAGCGCATGGAACGCCGTCCGGGAGCCACCGAACTTGCCATCAAGGTGGCCACCGATCCCGTCTTCGGGCCGGTCATCCAGTTCGGACGCGGCGGCGCGGTGGCCGACGTGCTGGGCGACCACGCCGTCGGCCTGCCGCCCCTGAACATGGCGCTGGCCCGTGAACTGGCCGGCCGGACCCGCGCGTGGCGGTTGCTCGGCGGCTACCCCGGTCATGAACCGGCGGACGTCGAGGCCCTGTGCCTCACCCTTATCCAGGTGGCCCAGATGGTCATCGACCTTCCGACCATCAAAGGCTTGGAAATCGACCCGCTGTTCGCCGACCACCAAGGCGTTGTGGCGCTGGATGCCCGCGTCTACATCGGTCCGGCCGATGGCCGCAGTGGGGCGGACCGTCTCGCTATCCGGCCCTATCCGCAGGAACTCGAGGAAGACTTCGTGATGAAGAACGGGCGTACGGTGCAACTCCGTCCGCTCCGGCCCGAGGATGAGCCGAACCATCATGTATTCATCTCGCGCCTGACGCCGGAGGACATCCGCTTCCGCTTCTTTGGGCTGGTGCAGGAACTGCCACATTCCCAGATGGCGCGCCTGACCCAGATCGATTACGACCGCGAAATGGCATTCATCGCCACGGCCCGCTGCGAGGATGATCCGTCAAAGGTCGAGACGCTCGGCGTAGTGCGCGCCGTAACCGACCCCGACAACTACGATACCGAATTCTCCATCGTCGTGCGATCGGACCTCAAGGGCAGCGGACTGGCCAAGGCCCTGATGCTCAAGATCATCCGCTATTGCCGGGATCGCGGCACCCGCACCATGGCCGGGCAGGTCCTGGCCGACAACCACCGCATGCTGTCCTTCGTGGAGTCGCTGGGTTTCCGCCGCATCCGCGTGATCGACGGCGACGTGGTGGAAATCGAACTCGACCTCCAGGCCCCGGAACCGGGACTAGCGTAGGCGCCGTGCCGCCCCTACAAGCAGGCTCAGCAGGAACAGGCCGAATGCCATCACCACGATCGACGGCCCGGTCGGCGTGTCCCACTGTACCGAGGCCATGATTCCGCCGACGACGGCCACTCCGCCGAGGGCCGACGCCAGCACGGCCATAAACCCAGGCGAGGACACGAATGGGCGCGCGGCCGCCGCCGGAATGACCAGCAACGACGTGACCAGAAGAATGCCGACGATGTTCATGGCGGCCGCCACGACCACCGCAATCAGCAGCATTAGGGCAAACTGCATCAGCATCACCGGCACCCCCTCTGCCGCCGCCAGATCGGAGTGCACGGTCGCCGACAGCAAGGGCCGCCATATCAGCGCGACCACGCTCAGTACCAAGATCCCCCCGCCCCACACCCACATCAGGTTGGCCTCGGTGACGGCCAGGATGTCGCCGAACAAATAGCCCATGAGGTCGACCCGCACCGTTTCCATCAAAGACAGCGCGACCAGCCCAAGCGCCAGCATGGTGTGGGAAAAAATGCCGAGCAGCGTGTCGGATCCCCAACGCCCCTGCCGCAGCAACAACGTCATCAGTCCGGCCAGCGCCACGCCGACGACGACGATCGCGGCACTGGGCGGCACCTGCATCAGCAGACCCAGGGCCACACCGAGCAGTGCGGCGTGCGCCATGGTGTCGCCAAAATAGGCCATGCGCCGCCATACGATGAAGCAGCCCAGCGGCCCACCGACCACGGCGACCCCCAGGCCGGCGATGATCGCTCGTACAACGAAATCCTCCAGAACCACGCCGCCGCCTCCGTGCCTACTCTTGCAATGTTATAGTGTAACATCCATAAAATCGACTGCCCGCGCCGATACGTTACCCTGAGAGGATTAGAACCATGCGCCACCCCCTCCGTTCCAGCGTTTTCGCGGTGGCCGCTTTGGCTGCTCTGTCAGGGCGCGCGGCCGCCGAACCGCCAACCGTGGTCGCCAGCATAACCCCGGTATACTCGCTGGTTGCCGCAGTGATGGACGGCGTAGGGCAACCCACGGGCCTGCTGCCGCCGGGCGCATCTCCCCACAGCTATGCCCTCAAGCCATCGCAAGCGCGGATGCTCAGTCAAGCCGATCTGGTGTTCTGGGTAGGCCCCGGCCTGGAAGGCTTTTTAAATCAGGCTCTGGATGGTTTGACAAACACTGCCCATGTGATGGCTCTGCACGACGCCGCCGGCGTGGTCCGCCTCAAGGCGCGCGCCGGCGGCGTGTGGAATGATGCGGACAAAGACGGCCACGATCACGACCATGACCATGAGGGCGAATCCTTCGACGCCCACGTCTGGCTCGACCCCCGCAATGCCCGCGCTTGGACTACGGCCATCGCCGAACGCCTTGCTGCCACCGATCCCGCCAATGCCGACGCCTATCGGCGCAACGCCGCAGCCACGCTGACCCGGCTTGCCTCCCTGGAGAAGACGTTGGCCGAGCGCCTGGAACCCGTCAAAGAGATCAGTTATCTGGTGTTCCACGACGCCTATCAGTACTTCGAGCATCGGTTCGGCCTAACGCCAGCAGGCGCCGTCAGTGTGTCGCCAGAGCATGTTCCCGGCGCCCGCCGCGTCGCCGAATTGCGGGCCTTGGTGCGTGACCGAAATGCTGTCTGCGTGTTCTCCGAACCGCAGTTCCAACCACGCCTGGTCCAGGTCGTGGTTGAGGGAACAGAGGCCAAAGCCGACATCCTCGACCCCTTGGGTAGCGCCCACGCCCCCGGCCCCGATCACTACTTTCTGATGATGCAGGACTTGGCCGAGGCTCTGGTCCGCTGCCTTAAGCGTCCGTAGGAGCCCGCACCTTCGATGCCAGTAAAAAGGCCTCCAGATCCTTGGCTGGCATCGGACGCCCAAACAGGAAGCCTTGCACCACGTCGCAGCCCTCGGCTTTCAGGTAGGCAAACTGCTCCTCGGTTTCGACGCCCTCGGCAATGACCTCTAGGCCAAGGCTGTGGCCCAGGTTGATGGTGGCGCGCGCAATCACCGCGTCGTTGGTGTCCCCCGGCAGGTGGTGCACGAACGACTGGTCGAGCTTGAGCTTGTCGACCGGGAACTGCTTCAGATAACTCAGCGACGAATATCCGGTGCCGAAGTCGTCGATCGCCAGCTTGGCCCCAATGTCGGACAGTTCCTGAAGGATGCGCACCGCCCCCGAGGCATCTTGCATCAGCATGCTCTCGGTCAGTTCCAGTTCGACGCGACTGGGATCGCAGCCAGTGCTGTCCAGGGTGCGGCGCAGATGCCCTACCAGATCCTGCTGGCGGAACTGCACCGCCGAAATGTTGATGGCCATGGTAATGGGTGGAAGGTCGGCATCATGCCATTCCTGCACCTGCCGGATAGCCTCGCGCAGGACCCACTCCCCCATCGGCAGGATGAGGCCGCTGTCTTCGGCCACCGGGATAAAATTGGCCGGAGAAATCATCCCTTGCACCGGATGGTTCCAGCGCATCAATGCCTCGACGCCCACGATACGGCGGGTCTTCACGTCCATCTGCGGCTGGTAGTACAGCTCAAGATCACCGTTTTCGACAGCTTTGCGCAGGTCGCCTTCCAGGCCCAGGCGGAGCCGGGCTTCGTCGTTCATTTCGTTGGAGAAGAAGAAATATTCCTCGGTTTCCGAACGGATGGCGCGGTACATCGCCATATCGGCGTTCTTGATCAGGTGGTCGGGATCATCGCCGTCCTGCGGGAAGATCGCGATGCCGACATTGGCACCCACCTGAACCTCTATGCCGTCCAAATCCACAGGTTTGCGCACGGCGTCGATCACCTTGCGGGCCAGCGAAGCCGCCGCCTCGTTGTTCGGCAGGCGGGTCTGGATGATGGCGAACTCGTCGCCGCCGATGCGCGCGATGGTATCGGCATCGGCCGCCGCCGCCGCGTTGATGCGGGACGCCACGGTCATCAGAAGCTGGTCGCCGACATCGTGCCCCAAGGTGTCGTTGACACGCTGGAACTTGTCGAGGTCAATGAACAGCACGGCCAGGGTGCCGCGGGTATTGCGGCGTTCGGTCACTGCTTCATACAGGCGATCACGGAACTGCACGCGATTGGGCAGCCGGGTCAGCATGTCATAGTTAGCCAGATAGACGACGCGCTGTTCAGCCTCCTTGCGGCTGGTGACGTCCTCATGCACGGCGACGAAATGGGCGACCCTGCCATCTTCATCGAGAATGGGAGCAACCGTCTGCTCGACGCTGTAAAGACTGCCGTCCTTGCGCCGCTCGATCAGTTCGCCGCGCCACACGTGGCCAGCCTGGATGGTGTCCCAAAGCTGACGATAGAAAGTCTCATCCTGCATGCCCGAGCGCAACACGCTGGGCGACTGGCCGATCACTTCGTCAGGCTGAAATCCGCTCAGGCGAGTGAACGCCTCGTTCACCCACTCGATGTGTCCGCCGATGTCGGTGATGAAGATGGCATTGGCCGCCGCCGCCATGGCGGTGCCTTGAAGGCGAAGCTGCTGCTGGTCGGCCACGGCCTGATAGGCGGCACCCAACCGCCCCACCGCCGCACTCATCTGTTGCAGGCAGCCTTCGTCGGGAGGGCGCTCACCGCCGGCCAGCACAACGACGCCGCGCATCCCCTTGGTGCCCTGAAGCCCCAGCAACGTGGCCCACTGATACCGATCCAGCGGCGCGGGCAGTTCGGTCACAATGCGGGGCGCGCCATCGGCGAAAAGCTGCTCGACCTCCGCCGAGGTTTGCGCGCCAGCCCCCACAAGGCGGTCCAACGCCTCCCACAGGGCCGGAGCATCGGCCGCGCCGTAGACGTGGCGCAGTACCATTGTTCCGTCGGGACGGCGCTCGGCCACCGCGGACAGCGAAACCTCGAACACCTCGGCCAGTTCGGCACAAACCTCGGCACCCAGAGCGTCGGGCGTGCGCAGACGGTATGCCTTGCCGTCCAGGCTGTTGAGAAACGCGTCAAGGCGCTGCTTCATCTGCTGCTGCGACACGTCGCGCACTAGGGCGACATGCAGCGACCGCCCGCCCAGCGTCACCGTGCTGACCGTCAGGTCGACCGGCACACGGCTGCCGTCATTTCGCAAACCCACGCGATCCTCGACCGGGCACTGCTTCCAGAACAACGGGTCTGCCGCCATGCGCGACACAACGCCGCCGGGCAGCGTGCCGCCTCCCCGCGCATCGCCACGCAAGGGCAACAGGCTCGCAGCGTCGCGCCCGATCACGTCATTGGCCGCATAGCCGAAGATGGCTTCGGCCGCGGCATTGAAATCGGCAATCAAACCCGCTTCGTCGACAGCCAACATGCCGTCGGCCAGGCTGTCTAGCACACGGCGCAGGCGGGCCGCACGATCGGCGGCATCGCGTTCGGAGTCGCGGGCGCGGTGGCGGGCCTCATCGAGCAAAGTGGCGTGCCGGCGCAGTGCCACCACGATCAACCCCACCGCAACCATGTTGCCGAGCACCTGCCCGATCACCAACCTCGCATCGACCGGGATAAAGGTGTCGCCTCCGACGGCAGTCAATAAAATAAGTGCCGACCAAGCCGCTGCCGCGCCGGACACGACCCGCGCCGGGCCTGCCCCTCCCCAGCCCCAGCCCCAGCGACCGAGGGTCAAGGCTCCAATGGCCAAAGTCGCCGCGACGATTCCGTTCGCGACCAGGGTAGCGGCCAACGGGGGCAACATGCCCATCCCGCCCAGAGCCGCCAAGGCCATGCCGACGACGGCCGTCGCCCACACGGGCACCAGCGCCACGTTCATGCGGTGGAATCGGCGCGATCCGGTCAGGAACAGGCAGGCGCCCGCAATCTGGAATGTCTTGGCCAGGGCATACGGCAACCCGGCTGTGGGATCCTGGGCCAGCCACGCAGCAGCAAGCAACTCATGCAGGCTGAGTAGGACGATGCCTACACCCCAATCGCGCAGCCCCTTCTCGCTGTCGCGGTGCAGCGACAGATAGAAAAGGGTCCCAGCGAGGATCAGCGACACTGCCAACGCCGCAAGGAGCTCTGACGGCAACACCGCGTTCATCCCAGCCCCCATTCGATCAGGCCCCGATCCTCGTTCGGACCGTGGTTCCCGATGCCAATACTTAGGCGATAGCACTTTGGAGCGCGCTGCTCAACCTTCGGCGTGCCGGATATGTGGCTACATGGTATGAATTTGCTTCAATGGTTTTGACGCAAATATCCAAATACAGTATCTACGTGTACGACTAAGGGGTTCGGCTGCCCACGATTGGGCGCCAGCGAAGGGGTTTGGGGATGAAATTGAAGACGCTTGCAGGGTGCCTGACCGGCATTACCGTGGCTTTGGCTGCGCACGGTGCATTCGCCAATGCGCTGGTCGAGGAACTACAGGGACTTCTGGAAACGCACCCGCAGATCGAAGGCAGCCGCCAGACCGTCGCTGGGTCGGAGGAACAGGTCCGCCAAGCGTTTGCCGGATACCTTCCCAAGGTGAACCTGACTGGTGATGCCGGGTATGAATATATTGACAATCCCTCGACCCGCAGCACCCTCGCCGGCGGGGAGCACCACGGACAACGCCGCACGGCGGGCATCGTCGCCAGCCAGTTGCTGTATGATGGCGGACTGACGTCGAGCAACTACGGCACCGCCAAGCTTCAGAGCACCCTGGCCTCAACCGACCTGTCGAACGTCCGTCAGAACGTGATCTATGAGGGCATCGCCGCCTATCACACCGTGATGCGCCAGCGCGAACTCGTCCGTCTGTCGATGCAGAACGAAGACAACATCAAGCGCCAGCTCAACCTGGAAGACGAGCGCGTGCGCCGTGGGTCGGGCATTGCGGTCGACGTGCTTCAGGCCAAGTCCCGTCTGCAACTCGCCAAGGAACGCCGCGTGGCCACCGAAGGCGCCCTGATCGACGCCATCACCCGCTATGTCCAGGTGTTCGGCCATGGCCCGGAGGAATCCACCATGGTTGCGCCGGCCGCTCCGTTGGGCGCCATCCCCGAGAAGCTGGACGACGTCGTGGCGATCGCCCTGGCTGAAAACCCCGCCATCACCTCGGCCCAGACCCAGATCGCCGTGGCGTCCGAACAGCGTGATGCCGCGCATGCCGGGTATCTGCCGACGGTCAACCTGGAAGTCGGCGGCAACTACAATCACGACAAGGATTTCGTGATCAAGGACCGCCGCGACGTTTCCGTTCTGGTGAAGGCCAACTGGAACCTGTTCAACGGCTTCGCCACCCGCGCCGGCGTCGCCAAGGCCTCGTTTGATCACGCCGCCAGCCAGAACAACCAGCAGCACGTCCGCCGCAAGGTCGAGGAGCAGGCCCGCTTGGCGTGGCAGTCCCTGGAAACCTCGCGCTTGCGGGTCGCCCTGCTGGAAAACGCCGTCAACATCGCCGACGAGGTATTCACCTCGCGCCGCCGCCTGCGTGAAGCCGGCAAGGAAAACGTCATCAACGTGCTGGACGCCGAAAACGAGGTGTTCACCGCCCGCATCAACCACACCGCCGCCTTGTACGACGCCCGCTTGGCCGCCTATCAGGTTCTGCTGGCCATGGGCCGCCTGGGCGACCCCAGCGTCGTGACTGAAACTGGTTCCAAGAAGCTGGCCCTGCATACCAGCAACTAACGGACACTTCCCCGCCCCTGAAGCAGATCTGGCTCCCGAATTGGGAGCCAGTTTTTTTTGGCCCTTTTCTCCGCTTACGCGGAGGGCTGCCGCCGGCCCGGAGCGACGCTCCAGACCTCCCTTGTTTCTTATAGAAGAAAAAGGAGTTGGGGGCTTGCTCCGCGCCGGCCACTTACTTGCTGAGAGCCACGAACACACCATCCCAATCTGCCCCCGGAGACGCTGCGCGGTACTCCGCAATACGCTCGGCGTAGAGGTCATAAATACCGTGCAGGTCGAGGCCCGCGTTGGTCATCAGGATGCGGCATTCGGTCAAGTGGCGAGTGGCGTCATCCCATTCCTGGAGACGATAAGCCGCCAACATGGCGTCGTGTTCGTCCTTGAGGGCAAGGAACGGCGCGGTGGTGGCAAAGGACTCGTCGCCGACCAAGGTGAAGATGCGCACCGGCAGCGTCTTGCCTTTGACCTTGATGAGGTCTAGTTCCAGGGTCGCAAAATCAGGCGCTTCGTCGCGCGTGGACTCGCCGATTACGATGACCACGCCATAGGTTTTGGACTGCCCTTCGAGGCGGGACGCCAAGTTCACAGCATCGCCAAGGACCGAATAGTCGAACCGCTGATCCGATCCCATGTTACCGACGCAGACTTGGCCGGAGTTAAGGCCGATGCCGACCGCCAGGGGAATGTGCTTGCGGCCTTCCTGAATGGCCTCCGCCTCCAGGTGAACGTTGACGTCCTTCATGGTCTCGATCATGGCCAGTGCCGAGCGGCATGCGTTGGCGGCGTGGGCCTCGTCATCCAGCGGCGCATTCCAGAACGCCATGATGCAGTCGCCCATGTACTTGTCGATGGTCCCCTTGCGGTCGAGGATTACGTTGGTCATGGGGGTCAGGAATTTGTTGATCAGACGTGTCAGGCCCTGGGCGTCGAACTGCTCGGAAATGGTGGTGAAGCCGCGCACGTCGCAGAACAGCAGCGTCATGTCGCGCATTTCACCGCCCAGCTTGAGCTGCGTGGGATCAGCCGCCAGCCGCTCGACCAGGGCCGGCGACATATACCGGCTGAAGGCGTCACGTACCTGCCTCCGCTGCGCTTCCTCGCGGGCGTAGTTGGCATAGGTCAGCGTCATGTACAGGACGATGATGCCCAACGCCGGATAGACCGGGTCATAGAGCGTCAGGCGATGCTCGAAGAACCACCACGACGATGCCACGCCGCCACCGATCAGGATGATCAGCAGGAACAGCGCATAGCGCGCCCCGATCAGCGGCACCAGAATGATCATCAGCATCCCGGCTGCGGCAGTCAGCAGGAACTCGGTGTTATCGGCGTCGGCGGCACGCGACAACTGGGTTCCGGTCAGCACGTTCTCCAGAATGTTGGCGTGGACCTCCACCCCCGGCAGCACGGCATCCAGAGGCGAGGTTCGGATATCGAGCAGCCCCACCGCCGACGTGCCGATCAGCAGCAACCGGCCGGAAATCTTTTCCGGCGGAACGGTGCCGTTAAGCACGTCGATCACCGAGACGTATTTGTCCAAATCATGCTTGGCATAATAGACCCACACGCGCGATTTTGCGTCGGTCTGGATCTGGTTGCGGCCCACCACGAAGCCGCGAATACCGTTCACCGGGTCGAACTGCACCAGCATGCTTTTGGCGCCTGTGGCGACACGCAGCATTTCGGCCGACAGGGATGGTTGCAGATATTGCAGATACCGCGCCTCGTCCACCACCACGCCCTCGGCGTCACGCTCGGGTGCGGGGCCGACATACATCACCATCGGCACGCGCCGCACCACGCCGTCAAACTCGGGATTGGGGTTAAAGATGCCGCGTCCCGGCGCGGCCATGTCGACCACCGGAATATTGCGCACCATGCCGCTGCTGAAATCGATGTGGTTGAAGATCAATGCGTTCTGGCGACCCCGGACGGCCACCGAACTGCGCGGCGCGTCGGCAGGAAGCTCGTAGTCATCCATGTGCCGGGTCGATTGGCCCAAGACCACCGGCCCCTGCGCGACCACCTGCGCCAGAACCTCGTCGTTGCTCGGCATATCGGCCAACCGCGCGCGCTCTTCGTCGGACAGGCCCGGCAGCGTCTGCGCGATCAAGGATGGCGACATGCGATCAGGCTCGGGAAACACAATATCGAACCCGATTCCGGCGGGCTGAAGCGCCAGCAGGCGCTGCGTCATTTCGGCGATCACCCGGCGATCCCACGGCCACTGGCCGATGGCCTGAAGGCTCCGTTCGTCGATGTCGATGATGGTGACCGGGCGGTCCACGATCTCGCGCGGCTTGATCTGCTGGTATAGATCGAACGTCTTGAGTTGAAGCATTTGAATGGGAGCCGGGTTCACCACGCGAACCAGCAGGATGAGGACCAAAACCCCCATCCCAAGCAGCCGGGCGCCGCTGAACATACTGCGCCAGTTCGGCCCGCGGAGACGCAGGCCCTTGAGCGTGTTGAGCAGCACAAGGCTGCGGCCGGTCGCCATAAAACCTCTCCCCCACCGCCAGTTCGTCGGGCCAGACACGTCGAGCGCGAAAAGGCGTACCCCTCATATCGATTGTGCTAGAGTGCCGCGAAATTGGCCATTTCGCAAGGCACGGCCAGACCAGCGTGGCGGTGGGGCAACAACATCGTGACTCAGATGAAGACAGATGAAACCAGCGGCGTAACCGCGTCCGCCACCGCATCCGGCTCCGTGGGACCTCATTCCTGGCTGCGGCCGGTGCTTCACCCTTTGAAGCCCTTGTTCCGCGAGGTCCTGGCAATCTCGCTGTTCGTCAACATCATCGCGCTGGCCGCACCGATCTTCGTCCTTCAAGTCTATGATCGGGTGGTTTTCCACGCTGGCCTATCCACTCTCCAGGGTTTGGTCATTGGCATGGTGCTGGTTCTGGCGTTCGACTTCACCCTGCGGCAGGCCCGGTCCAAGACGATGCAGTCGGTCTCGCTGCGCATTGATGTCGAGGTCGGACGGCGGCTGTTCGACAAGGTCATGGCCGTGCCGTTGCGCACACTCGAAGCACGCCCCTCCGGCTATTGGCAGCTCCTGTTCCGCGACCTCGACACGGTGCGCAATACCTTGGCCGGGTCAACCGCCATCCTGGTTTCGGATCTGCCGTTCGTGTTGCTGTTCCTGGGGTTGGTTTTCGTCATTGCCCAGCCGATCGCCTGGGTTCTTCTTCTGGCCCTGACCATGTTTCTTGCCCTGGCATGGCTGTCGGGGCGGTCGGTGGCCACCGCCGCGGGGCGAGAGAGAACCACTCAGCAGGGCCGAGACGCCCTTTTGGCCGAAACCATCATGGCTCGCACCACCATAAAGGCCCTCGCCCTTGAGGAGCACTTGCGCCCCATGTGGGAAGATCGCCAAGCTGCCACCATCGAGCGGTCGATGGAACGCGGCACCCAGACCGACCGCTTCGTCAACCTGGGTCAGATGATGACGGTTGCGACCACCGTCGCCATGACGGCTGTCGGGGCCATTGCGATCATCAACCAGGACATGACGATGGGTGGCCTCATTGCCGCCAACATGCTGTCCGGGCGGTTGCTCGGGCCGCTCAACCAGTTGGTCGGGGGGTGGCGCACGTTTGCAGGTTTCCGCCAGTCCCTCGGCCGCCTCGACACCCTGTTCGCGCTGGCCGAGGACCGCACCCAGAGCAAGATAGCTCTCTCCCGCCCCACCGGCCACCTGCGGGCGGAGGCCATGACCTTCAGGTATCGCCCCGACAGCAACCCGGTAATCGACAAAATCAACCTGGACATCGCGCCGGGTGGCGTCACCGCCATCATGGGCGCCAACGGCAGCGGCAAGAGCACCCTGCTCAAACTGCTGCTCGGGCTGTATCGGCCGAGTGAGGGGCGGATGCTGCTCGATGGTGCCGACGTGACCCAGTTTACCCGCCGCGAACTGGCGGCTTGGATGGGTTACGTCCCACAGGAATGCGTGCTGTTCGACGGCACCATCCGCGACAACATCGCCCATGGAATGCCCGACGCCACCGACGCCGACATTCTGCGCGCCGCAGAACTTTCCGGCGTCCATGCCTTCGTCGTCAACCTACCCGACGGCTACGCCACGCCGGTCGGCGAAATGGGGTCATTGATGTCGGGCGGCATGCGGCAGCGCATCGCCATCGCCCGCGCCATGATCGGCGATCCGCCGATCCTGTTGATGGATGAACCTTCGGGAAGCCTCGATCGTCAAGCCGAGCAGCAATTGCGCGACACGTTGGTAACATTGTCCCAGACCCGGACCATCGTGATCGTCAGCCACAGCCCGGTTTTGCTCCAGGGTTGCCGGACCATCCTCGTGCTCGATCACGGGCGGGTAGCAGTCGGCGGTCCGGCTGCAGACGTGCTCCGCCACATGGCCCAGCAGGCAGCCAAGGCGCGGGCGGCTGCCGGTAAGGCACAGGCCCCCTCTTCCGCCGCGCGCGAGGATGCCTGACATGACCGCTTCCAGCCCCCCCACTCTTGACATCCTGATTCAACGGCACAAAGCACCGCCGCGTCGGTACATCACTTGGCTGATCATGGCACTGATTGCGGTGTTCATCGTCTGGGCCTCGGTTGCGCAGCTTGACGAAGTGTCCGTCGCCACCGGGGAGGTCGCACCGCAGGGCCGGGTGAAGGTTGTTCAGCACCTGGAAGGCGGCCTGATCGTCGATATCTACGTCGCCGAAGGCGATGAAGTCCGACAGGGCGATCCCTTGATGTTGCTCGACCTTGCCACCGGCGGGGTCAATCGCGAGGAACTTCAGGTCCGCATCGACGGTCTGCTCCTGACCCGCGCCCGCCTCACGGCCGAGGCCGAAGGCACCCCCCTCGTCTTCCCCGAGGAGGAGGCGAAGCGTCGGCCCGATCTGGTGCGTGCCGAACGTGAAACCCATGAGGCCCGCCGCAGCGAGTTGTCCTCATCGGTGTCGGTGCTCCAGCAACAAGTTAACCAGCGCAGCAGCGAAGTCCGGGAACTGGAGGCGCGCAGCCGCGCCACGGCAACCAATCTCCGCCTGGGCCGCGAGAAGCTCGCCATGTCGGCCTCCCTGCTTCAAGAGGGACTGACCGCGCGCATGGACCACCTCCAGCTTCAAGCCGAGGTCGAAGACCTTCAGGGCACCCTCAACACCCTGTCTGAAAGCATTCCCCGTGCGCAGTCCGCCTTGGCGGAGTCCGAAGCGCGCCTTGCCGAAATCGGTCTGCGATTCCGACGTGAGGCGGTGGAGCAGATCGGCGAAACCGAACTCAATCTGGCCCGAAACCAGGAACTGCTCGGGCGTGCCACGGACCAGCAACTGCGCACTGAAATCCGCAGCCCGATCGACGGCATCGTCAAGAACATGCGCCACAACACCATCGGTGGGGTGGTCAAGGCAGGCGAGCCAATTCTCGACCTTGTGCCGTCACGCGACGATCTGGTGGTGGAAGCCCGCCTCAACCCGATGGACCGCGGGTATGTGCGCGAAGGTCAGGAAGCGACCTTGAAGATCAGCACCTACGACTACGCCCGTTACGGCGGATTGAAGGGCGAAGTCATCTTGGTCGCCCCCGACTCCACCGTTCCCGAGAACGATGAACCGTTCTTCCGGGTGGTGGTGAAACCGGAGAAATATTTCCTCGGCGACCGCCCCGACGAATACCAGATCAGCCCTGGCATGGAGGCCACCGTGGATATCCACACTGGCACCCGTTCGGTCCTGGATTACCTCATCAAGCCAGTGCTCAAGCTCAAGCACGAGGCATTCCGTGAACGCTGAGACGTTCATGCCGAGCCGCAAGGATACCGTCTAAAGGCTTGCCGTACCTCTTTCGTTGTATCACTCTAGGCCCGCTGAGGTCAGATATGGGCGGGCGATTGCGTGGGGACGCAGCCTCCGCCACCAATGGGGAGCCTATCGACGAACATGTCTATCGCGACCATTCTGGGCGTGCTCCTGGGGTTCGGCCTATTCGTCGGCTCGGTGGTGCTCAGCACTGACAACTTCCTCGTCTTCCTCGACGGTCCGAGCTTCATCATGGTGGTCGGCGGGACGTTCGCAGCAACGTTCGTCGCCTATGAGCCACGTTACGTGCTGCTGTCATTGCGCGGGTTGCAGTCAATCTTGTTCACCAACAAGATCGGCCGGGCCATCCTGACCCAGGAAGTGGGCCGCGTCATCCGCTGGGGCTACATCATCCAGAAGAACGGCCTGCCCGGCCTCGAAGCCGACGCCGGAAAGATCCGCAAGCAGGACCGCCTGCTCGGTTTCGGCATCGATCTGGTGATTTCCGGCTACACCGGCCAGGAAGTGCGCGAAATCCTGGCAACCAGCGTGGAAGCCAGCTTCCAACGCAACACCACCCAGGCCGACATTCTGCGCAACATGGGCGGCACGGCGCCTGCATTCGGCATGATTGGCACGCTGGTCGGCCTCATCATCATGCTCGACGGCATGGGCAATGACCCCTCCAGTCTTGGTCCGGGCATGGCCATCGCGCTGGTCACAACCCTGTACGGCATCCTATTCGCCCGACTGGTTCTGCTGCCCGCCGCCTCCAAAGTGCAGCAACGCGAAGAGATCGTGCGTTTCCGCAACTACCTGATCGCCGAGGGCCTGGCCCTGTTGGCCGAGCGGAAAAGCCCGCGCTATATCCAGGACCGCATGAACGCGTTCCTCGACCCGTCGATCCACTTCAGCATCGACAAGATGCGGGGCAACGCCCCCTGATGGACAGCCGCTTCCAGCAAAAGAAGAAACAGGAAGACGACGAATCGTGGATGGCCACGTTCGCCGACATGGTCACGCTGTTGCTTGCCTTCTTCATTATGCTGGCAGCGATTTCCAAGGTCGACGTGGTGCTTTACGAACAGGTCAAGGCCGGCATGGCCCAGGGTATCGGCAAGCGCGAGGTCACTACCCCCGTTCAGATGCTCAAGCGGGAAATGGAAGACACCGTCAAGGCGCTGAACCTCGAAGACGTGGTGGCCGTAGGGACCGACGCCCAGGGCATAACCATCGAATTCGCCTCCTCGGCGTTCTACGAACCCGGCTCAGCCGAGATCCGGGAGGAAGCCATCCCTATCCTCAACCGGATCGGCGCCACCATCAACGCCGAGCGGTACACCGGGTTCCTGGTCGAAGTACAGGGGCATACCGACGACGTGCCGATCAGCACGCCGAATTTCCCATCCAACTGGGAACTGTCGTCGGCCCGCGCCAGCCGCGTTGTCCGCTTCTTTGAATCCATCGAAATCGTCTCGTCGCGCATGAAGGCCATCGGTTACGCCGATACGGCCCCCAAAGTGCCGAACCGCGATGCCTACGGCGATCCCCTGCCTCAGAACCAGGAAATCAACCGCCGCGTGGTGGTCCGCCTCAACCCGCGGTGAGGACACAGTTCACGCCAGCGTCAGTTCCATGTTGTCGCGGGCGACCAGGGCGCCGACCCAGGTGTTGCGGGCTTCGTCCTCGACATGCTCCATGAACGTATCGTCATGGTCGGGATCATGGTGGAAGATGGCGAGACGTTTGACGCTGGCGGCGCGGCACAGGCGCACCCCTTCCTGCCATGTGGAATGGCCCCACCCAGCCCGGTCTGGGAATTCTTCGTCCGTGTAGGTGCAGTCGTAGATCACCAGATCCGCGCCTTCGATCAGGCCGAGGATGTTCGGGTCGGGCTTGCCTGGAACATGCTCCGTGTCGGTCACGTAGCACATGCTGACCCCGGCATGTTCGATACGGTAGCCAGTGGCACCGTTGGGATGATTAAGCGGTGCCGTGCGGACTTTGACGTCCGGCCCGAACTCCAGGACCTCGCCGACTGAAAAATCGATAAA
>Ga0172382_10006419_pt1 | contig 17079 bp, 13 predicted proteins | sample Leawel138RmetaG_FD_122245 | JGI IMG/M metagenome (GOLD analysis project Ga0172382, IMG submission 122245) | Leachate microbial communities from a municipal landfill in Southern Ontario, Canada - Leachate well 138R metaG | ecosystem: Engineered > Solid waste > Landfill > Unclassified | place...
GCAGGCCCGCCGCCTCGCGCACCGCGCGGCATTCGCCCGCCACCAGATCGAAGGCGTTCGAGCGCCGCAGGCTCGGCTTCTCGACAAAGCCCGCGGGCGCGAAATGGCGCGGCACCTCAAGGCCCCAGCTTGCGCCCCAGCGGCAGCCGGCCGCGGTCATCGCGTCATGCGCGGGCGCCATCTTCAGCGGCCGCCCGGCCGGCAGTTCCTCGTTCGGATAGGTGATCATGAAGCGGCGCGAGTAGAACTGCCCGGTGGTCTGGCGGATATAGTCGCGATTGCCGGCGAAATCGCCGTAGCGGGCGACGTCGAGGCCGAAGGTATCGCCCTCGGGCTCGCCATGCACCATCCATTCGGCCAGCGCCTTGCCGACCCCGCCGCCCTGCAGGAACCCGGCCATCACCCCGCAGGCGCACCAGTAGCCCGGCAGGCCGCGCACCGGCCCCACCAGCGGATTGCCGTCGGGCGAGAAGGTGAACGCGCCATGCACCCAGTTCTTCACGCCCGCGCGTTCGAGCACCGGATAGCGGCCGTAGGCGAAGGCCAGCTCGTTCTCGATCCGGTCAGGGTCCTCGCGGAACAGCTCCATGCCATAGTCCCATGGCGCGCCGTCCATGGCCCAGTGTTCATGATTCACCTCGTAGACCCCGACCAGCATGCCCTGCTGGTGCTGGCGCACATAGGTGAACCCCTCGGGGTCGACGATGGTCGGCAGTTCGCGCTCCAGCGCGGCGACTTCGGGGATCGCCTCGGTCAGCAGGTAGTGATGCTTGAGCGGCGAGACCGGCAGTTCCAGCCCGACCATGCGCCCGACCTGCTTGGCCCAGAGGCCCGCGGCATTCACCACATGCTCGGCGGTGATCGTGCCCTGCTCGGTCACCACCCGCCAGCCGCCCGGCATCCGGTGCAGTTCCAGCACCCGGTTGTGCTCCACCACCTCGGCCCCGCGCTTTTTCGCGGCGCCGGCATAGGCCATCACGGTGCCGGTGGTGTCCAGATGCCCCTCGCGCTCGGCCCACATGCCGCCCAGCACCCCGTCGGGGTTCAGCACCGGGCACAGGTCGACCGCCTCCTCGGTCGAGATCAGGCGCACGTCGGAAATGCCGATGGACTGATAGCTGCGATAGGCGGCCTGCAACCATTCCCAGCGCTCGGGCGAGGCCGCGATGGTGATGCCGCCGGTCATGTGGATGCCGGCGGAATGGCCGCTCTCGCGCTCGACCCCGGCCAGAAGGTCGATGGTATAGCTCTGCAGCGCCGACATGTTCGGGTCCGAGTTCAGCGCATGGAACCCGCCCGCCGCATGCCACGAGGAACCGGCGGTCAGCACCGCGCGCTCGACCAGGCAGATCTCGCTCCAGCCTTCGCGCGCCAGATGATAGAGCACCGAGGCGCCCACCACCCCGCCGCCGATGACCACGGCCCGATAATGCGGCTTCATGCACCCCTCCCCGCCGGTCGCCGGCCGAGGCTGTCACGCGGGGCAGGGCCGGAACAAGGACTGTTTGCGCCAAAGGCTTGTCAGCCAGCGACATCGGCACGAATTGCCGCGCGCTTCACCCTCGTGCAGACACTCCGGGCCCGATGCCGGCCCGAAGGCCCGGCAGCTTGGGCGGCGCCGCCCGGGGGCAGGGCCCCTATCCGGCCGCAGCCTCGCCCGCCAGCCGGATCACCGGCTCCATGCCCTCCAGCAGCTCGCGCGACAGATGGCACTTGATGCGGTGGCCGCTCTCCAGTTCCACCATCGGCGGCACCTCGCGCTCGCACAGGCCGCCGGGCACCATCGGCTTCCAGCGGCAGCGGGTCTGGAACGGGCAGCCGGGCGGCGGGTTCATGGCCGAGGGAATGTCGCCATCGAGCACGATGCGCTTCTTCTCGATCTTGGGATCGGCGATCGGCACCGCGGAGAGCAGCGCCTCGGTATAGGGGTGATAGGGCGGGGCGAAGACCTGGTCGGTGGTGCCGCTTTCCACCACATGGCCAAGATACATCACCACCACCCGGTCCGAGAGGTAGCGGACGATCGACAGGTCGTGGCTGATGAACAGCAGCGTCATGCCGCTCTCGCGCTGGATGTCCATCAGCAGGTCGGTCACCGCCGCCTGCACCGAGACATCGAGCGCCGACACCGGCTCGTCGGCGACCACGACATTGGCGCCGCCGGCAAAGGCCCGCGCGATCCCCACCCGCTGCTTCTGCCCGCCCGAGAGCTGGCGCGGCATCCGCGCGGCAAAGGCGCGCGGCAGGCGCACGAGGTCGAGCAGTTCCAGCATCCGCGCCCGCCGCTCGGCATCGCTGGACCCGTAGCCGAACACCTCGAGCGCGCGCTGGATCTGGCGGCCGACGGTCATCGACGGGTTCAGGGTGTCGAACGGGTTCTGGAACACCATCTGCACCTTCGACACGGTGTCGGCGCCGCGCTTCTCGATCGGGGCGTCGCTCACGTTCTCGTCGAAAAGCATGATCCGGCCCGAGGTCGCGGTCTCGAGCCCCATCAGCACCTTGGCGAAGGTCGACTTGCCGCAGCCCGATTCGCCGACGATGGCGACGGTCTCGCCGGCCCTTGCCTCGAAGCTCAGGGTTTCGTTGGCCTTGACCAGCTTCTCCATCCCGCCGCCGAAGGCGCCGGACTGGACCGCGTAGTATTTCCTGAGGTCCTCGGTCCTGAGCACCACCGGCCCGGGCTCGGGCTTCTCGCGCCGCGCCACGGCGGGGGGCGGGGCCGCCCAGTCGATCTCGGTCCAGCGGATGCAGCGGCTGGCATGGGTGCCGCCCTCGGTCACATGCGCCATCGGGATCGGCCCGGCATTGCAGACCCCGTCGCGGAAATAGCTGCAACGCGGCCCGAAGTTGCAGCCCGGCGGGCGTTCGTGCGGCAGGGGAAAGTTGCCCGGGATCGGGATCAGCGGCCGGGCGTTCTTGTCGGCGCCGGGCAGCGGGATCGAGCGGAACAGCGCCTGCGTATAGGGGTGGCGCATATGGGTGAACACGTCCTCGATCGGCCCGGTCTCGACCGCCTCGCCGGAATACATCACGCACAGATGGTCGCAGACATCGAGCACCAGCCCGAGGTTGTGGCTGATGAACAGCATCGAGGTGCCGGTCTGCTCGGCCAGGTCGCGCACCAGATCGACGATCCCGGCCTCGACCGTGACATCGAGCGCGGTGGTGGGCTCGTCGAGGATCAGCAGCGACGGCCGGGCCATCAGCGCCATGGCGATGACGATGCGCTGCTGCTGGCCGCCCGAAAGCTGGTGCGGATAGCTCTGCAGGATGCGGTCGGGATCGGGCAGCTTCACATCCGCCACGATCTGCCGGGCACGTTCCATCGCCTCGCGCCGGCCCAGCCCCTCGTGGATCATCGGCACTTCGGCAAGCTGGGCGCCGATCTTCATCGCCGGGTTCAGGCTGGCCATCGGCTCCTGATAGATCATCGCGATCTCGCGGCCGCGGATTTCGCGCAGCTCCGCGTCGCTCATGGTCACGAGGTCGCGGCCCCTGAACCGGATCGAGCCGCCGGTGATCCGCCCGTTCCTGCCCAGATCGCGCATCACGGCAAGCGCGACCGTGGACTTGCCGCAGCCGGATTCGCCGACCAGGCCCAGCGCCTCGCCGGGCATGATCTTCGCGGAAAACTCCATCACCGCCGGGATTTCATGCAGCCGGGTGAAGAAGCTGATCGAGAGGTTGTCGATCTCGAGGATCGGTTGCGACTTGTCCCGGTCGGGCATCGATGCCTCCTTGGTGAAGCGGGCGGCTCAGTCCTTCAGGCTTTCCTCGCGCAGCCCGTCGGCCAGCAGGTTGAGGCCGAGCACGAGGCTCATCAGCGCCAGCGCCGGCACCAGCGCCGCATGCGGATACATGGCGAGCAGCCGCCGCCCGGCATTGATGGTCGAGCCCCAGTCGGGGCTTTCGGGGCTGACGCCGAGGCCGAAGAAGCCCAGGGTGCCGAGCAGGATGGTTGTATAGCCGATCCGCAGGCAGAAATCGACGATCAGCGGCCCGCGGGCATTGGGCAGGATCTCCCAGAGCATGACATACCACGGCCCCTCGCCCCGGGTCTGGGCGGCGGAAACGTAGTCGCGCGCCTTGAGGTCCATCACCAGCCCGCGCACGATCCGGAACACGCCGGGCGCGTTCACGAACACCACCGCGACAAAGACGTTGAGCATGTTCGGACTCATGCTGAAGGTGCCGGTCGGGTCGAGGTTGAAGGCCAGCCCGGCATACATCCACAGTCCGAGCACGAGGATGATCCCGACATAGAGATTGCGCTTGCGCGGCATCATCCGGAAACGGCTGTTCACCAGCACCACGAGGAAGATCACCGGGCAGATGAACAGCACCGCCGCGAACCAGACCGGAATCCCGGTCTGGACGATCTCGGGCGTGACCAGCAGGTAGAACAGCAGGATCACCGGAAAGGCCAGCACGAGGTTGGCCACGAACGACAGCAGCGAGTCGAGCCGGCCCGCGTAATAGCCCGCCGGCACCCCGAGCGTGATGCCGACCATGAAGGCGAACAGCGTCGCGGTGGGGGCGATCTTCAGCACCTCGCGGGCACCCATCACCATGCGCGAGAACACGTCGCGCGCCAGCGTGTCGCCGCCGAGCAGATACCACGGATAGATGCCGTCGCCGGGGTTCCTGACCGGAACCCCCGGCAGCGCGTTCTTCATCCCCGAAAGCTGCGCGAGCGGATCGTGGGTGACGATCGCGCCGGCGAAGAACGCGGTGAACACCCAGAACATGACCACACCGAAACCGATCATGCCGACGGGCGAATCGAATAGCTGCCCGTAAAGCCCCAGCCGGCGCCGGTAGCGGATCGACAGCCCATAGGTGACGGCCAGCGCCGCCCAGACCGGCCAGAACCGGATGAAGGCCCGCAGGATGATTCCGCCCCAGGAGAGTTCGTCCATGCGTCGGTCCTCAGCTCAGCCGGATGCGGGGGTTGAGAATGACGTAGCCGATGTCCGAGATCAGCTGGGTGACGAGCACCACGAACACCGCCACCACCGAACAGGCGAGCAGGAGCTGGATGTCGTTGTTGCCCGCCGCCTCGACCAGCGTCCAGCCGAAGCCCTTGTAGTTGAACAGGGTCTCGGTGATGACCACCCCGTTCAGCAGCCACGGGAACTGCAGCAGGATCACCGTGAACGGCGCGATCAGCGCATTGCGCAGCGCATGCTTCACGACGATGTTGCGGAACGACACCCCCTTGAGCCGCGCGGTGCGGATATATTGCTGGGCCATCACCTCGGTCATCGAGGCCCGGGTCATGCGGGCGATATAGCCGATCCCGTAGAGCGCGACCGTCAGCACCGGCAGGGTGAAGTTCCAGAAGGTGATCTTCTCCATCGCGCTTGTCGCCGTGCCCTGGAACAGCGTGCGCCCGGAAATCCAGCCATGCTCGGCCAGCCAGGGCGAGATGCCGGTGGTGGCGGCGGCGAAGACCGCGACGAACACCACGCCCGAGACATATTCCGGGGTCGCCGTGGTGACGATGGAGAAGCTCGAGAGCACGCGGTCGGTGCCCGACCCCTCGCGCATCCCCGACATGACCCCGATGACCAGCGCGCTCGGCACCATCACGATCATCACCCAGAGCATGAGCAGCCCGGTATAACCGAGCGAGCGGCCCAGCACCTCGGTCACCGGCTGCCGGAACACCGTGGACCAGCCGAGATTGCCCTGCAGGAGGCCGCAGTAGACCGGCGCCTCGGTGCCGGCCGGCAGGCGGTTCAGGCAGCGCCCGACGGCGCGCCCGTCCGAGGCGGTGCCGGTCCAGCCCGGCACCACGCCCAGCCATTCCCCATAGCGCACCAGCATCGGCGCGGCGAAACCGTTGCTCGCCAGCCAGCTCTCGACCTGTTCATCGGTCATCCGCGCCGAGGCTTCGGACTTGGCGAGCTTCTCGAGATTGGGCGGCAGGTTGGTCAGGTAGAAGACCACCAGCGTCAGCACGAGCGCCGTGAGCAGCATCAGCCCGGTGCGGCGCAGGATGAAGGCAAGCATGGCTCGTCGGTTCCCGTCTTGTCTGCGGGGAGGGTGCGAGGGCCTGCATGAGACCGCCAGCGGGGCCGGCCCGCCCCATGTCGGGCGGGCCGGGTCCGGGTCATTCGGTCCAGTGCCACTTGTAGTGGTGGTGCTCGAACTGGGCGTGGATGTCGATGCCGCCGAGCTTCGGGTCGGTGTGGCGGTAGAGCGAGCGCCAGTAGGGCTGGATCAGCACCCCTTCCTCGCGCAGGATCTCCTCGAGCCGCTTCATCACCTCGCGCCGCGCGTCGGCATCGGCGATCGCCAGCGCCTCGCCCATCTTCTCGTCGAACTCGGCATTGGAGAAGGCGCTCTCGTTCCAGGCCTCGCCGCTGCGATAGGCGCTGGCCATCACCTGCACCCCGAGCGGGCGCATGTTCCACTCGGTCGCCGAAAACGGGTATTTGGTCCAGTCGTTCCAGTAGGTCGAGCCGGGCAGGATCGTGCGCTTGATGTTGATGCCGGCGTCGCGGATCTGCGCGGCGACGCTGTCGCAGGTCGCGGCCTGCCAGTCGTCGTCGAGCGAGATCAGCTCGAACTCGAAATCGCCCATCCCGGCCTCGTCGATCATCTGCTTCGCCCGGGCCGGATCGAATTCCGGCGGCGGGATCTCGGCATATTCGGGATGGATCGGGCAGACATGGTGGTTCTCGGCCACGGTCCCGCGCCCGTCATAGCCGAGCTCGAGCACGACGGCGTTGTCCACCGCCATCTGCAGCGCGCGGCGGACGTTCACATCCTTGTATTCGTCGGCATCCTGATTGAAGCGCACCGCGATCGTCGCCGCCGTCACCGCCTCGGAGCGGGCCCAGCCGATCGCGTCGAACGGGTCGATGAAATCGCCCTGGGTCTGATAGGTCGCGTCGATCTCGCCGGAACCGGCCGCGGCCAGCCAGGCCGAGGGATCGGTGCCGAGGTCGATATATTCGATCCGGTCGAGCCAGGGACCGCCATAGACCTCGGTGCCCCACCACGGCCGCTCGCTTTTCACCAGGGTGCCGCGGACCCCGACCTCGTAGGATTCGGGCATGTAGGGCCCGGTCCCGACCGGATCGGCCAGCGGGTCGCCGCCGTCATAGGAGGGATGGACCACCGCCGCCGGATAATCGGTGCACGAGGCGATGAGCGCAATGTCCGGCTGGTCGAGATGCACCCGCAGCGTCAGCGGATCGACGATCTCGAGCGCGCCGTCGCGGATCTTCCGGGTCTCGGGATCCTGAATGGCGGCCATGCGGCCGGCCATCGAATTGCCCTCGACCGTGCCATCGGCCCAGCGCGCCATGTTGTGCGCGACATCCTCGGCGGTGAAATCGTCGCCATTCGACCAGGTAATGCCGGGGCGGACATGCAGCAGGTATTCGGTGGCGTCGTCATTGGCTTCCCAGCTTTCGAGAAGCATGCCGCGGATCGTGCCGTCATTGTTGTATTCGACCAGATATTCCATGAAGCCGCGCAGGAAATTGGCGATCTGGCTCCAGTCGGCGGTGCGCGGATCCTTCAGCGCCTTGAGCTCCATGCTCATGCGCAGGGTGCCGCCCGTGGCCGGGGCGTCCTGCGCCATGGCGGGCGTGGGCATCGCGGCGCCGATCAGCCCGTAGGCCGCCACCCCCGAAACCCCCAGCGCGGTGCTGCGGGCAAGGAATTCGCGGCGGCTGAGCTGTCCCCGCCGGTGCTCCTGCGCATACATGCGGGCGGCGGGGTGAATCCGGTCGGGAATAAGGCTTCGGTCAGTCATGTGAGATCCCCTGTCCTGTCGTTTTTCATTGCGGCGCCCCGCGATGATCGCCGGAACACCCACCGCCTAGGCAGTGCTTGAGCAGGCAATGCCTAACAGAACTGTCGCAAAATTGTAACCCGTCTTGTCCGAAAAAGACCCAAGCCATTGTCCCGTGGCGAAATATCGCCGCGCACCGGCGCCGCGCCCGCGGCCTGTCCATATCGCTTCCGGCCCGCAATTCCCGGGGATCCCGATAGCGGAATCGCGCGCGGCGCTTGAGTTCCGCCGGCCGTTCGGGCCAGTCTGGTCCGGGGAGGAATGCGATGAAACTGGTCTCGGTCACGACGGATGTCGTCGCGGTCCCGCCGCCGCATATCGGCGGCATGTATTGGATCTTCGTCACCCTGCGCACCGATGACGGGATCGAGGGTGTGGGCGAGGTCTATGCCGCGAGCTTCCACCCCCGGGTCATGGTGGCCGCCATCGACGACGTGTTCGAGCGCCTGCTGCGGGACGAGGACCCGCATCATGTCGAACGGTTCTTCCGCCGCGCCTATTCCAGCGGCTTCACCCAGCGGCCCGACCTGACGATGATGGGTGTGGTCTCGGGGCTCGAGATGGCCTGCTGGGACATCATCGGCAAGGCGGCGGGCAGGCCGGTCCACGAACTGATCGGCGGCCGCGTGCACGACAGGCTGCGCACCTATACCTATCTCTACCCGAAGAACGCGCGGGGCGAGCACGACTATACCAGCCTCGCCCTCAGCGTGGACTGCGCGCTCGACTACATGGAGCAGGGCTTCACCGCGCTGAAATTCGACCCGGCCGGACCCTATACCGCCTATTCCGGGCACCAGCTCTCGCTCGAGGAGATGGACCGTTCCGAGACCTTCTGCCGCCGCCTGCGCGAGGCGGTCGGCAATCGCTGCGACCTGCTGTTCGGCACCCACGGGCAGATGACCCCCGCGGCCGCGATCCGGCTCGCGCGGCGGCTCGAGCCCTATGACCCGCTGTGGTTCGAGGAGCCGGTGCCCCCCGGCCAGAGCGAGGCGATGGCCCGGGTCGCGGCCGCGACCCGCATCCCGGTCGCCGCCGGCGAGCGGCTGACCACGAAATACGAGTTCCACGACCTGCTGCGCGCCGGCGGGGCTGCGATCCTGCAGATGAACCTCGGGCGGGTGGGCGGCATCCTCGAGGCCAAGAAGATCGCCGCGCTGGCCGAGGTGCATTACGCCCAGATCGCCCCGCATCTCTACAACGGGCCGGTGGGCGCCGCGGCCAGCATCCAGCTTGCCGCCGCGAGCCCCAACTTCCTCATCCAGGAAAGCATCCGCCGCTGGGACGGCTTCCACGCCGAGATCCTCGAGGAGCCGCTGGTCTGGCGGGACGGCTACATCATCCCGCCCGCGACGCCCGGCCTCGGTGTCGCGCTCAACCGCGAGGTGGTCGCCGCACATTCGCCCTATCGCGGCAAGAAGCTGCATCTGTCGATGCACGACCTGCCGCATGATTTCCGGGCGCAGTCCGGGACCGCATGGAAAGACCCGCCCGCGGGGGGCTGACGGATGGAACATGAGCATGACTACATCATCGTCGGCGCCGGCTCGGCCGGCTGCATCCTCGCCGCGCGGCTGAGCGAGGATCCCGGCACCCGGGTGCTGCTCGTGGAGGCCGGCGGCGAGGACCGCTCGCTGTGGTTCGACATGCCGGCCGGCTATGCCCGCAGCTATTTCGACCCGGACAGCAACTGGATGTTCTTCTCGGAGCCCGAGCCGGAACTGTCCGGCCGCCGCATCTACTGCCCGCGCGGCAAGGTGCTGGGCGGCTCGGGCTCGATCAACGCGATGATCTGGCTGCGCGGCCATAGCCGCGATTTCGACGACTGGGCGGCGGCCGGCAATCCCGGCTGGGCCCATGCGGACCTGCTGCCGTGGTTCCGGCGGCTCGAGGACCATCCGCAGGGCCCGGACGAATGGCACGGCGCCGGCGGCATGACCGGCATCACCCCGATGCGCGGCCTCGCCCATCCGCTTTGCGACAGCTTCCTCGCCGCGGCGCAGGAGCTGGGGCTGCCGCTCAACGCCGATTTCAACGGCCCGACCCTCGAGGGCGCCGGCATCTACGAGGCCAACATCGCCCGCGGCCGGCGGCAGTCGAGCGCGAAGACCTATCTGCGCAGGGCCCGCGGGCGGCCGAACCTGACCCTGCGCCTGCATGCCGAGGTGCAGCGCCTGCTGATCGACGGCACCGGCCGCGCGACCGGAGTGGCGCTGCGCGGCCGCGACGGGACCACGACCGCCACCGCCCGGCGCGAGGTGATCCTCTGCGCCGGGGCCGTAGGCTCGCCGAAGCTGCTCATGCTCTCGGGCATCGGCGATCCGGCGGCGCTGGCGGCGCTCGGCATCGGGGTCCGCCGGGCGCTGCCGGCGGTGGGGGCGGGGCTGCAGGACCATCTCTGCGCCAGCTTCTACTATCGCGCCACCGTGCCGACCCTGAACGACGTGCTGGGCCGCTGGCCGGGCCGGCTGCGCGCGGGGCTGCGCTATCTGCTGGCCCGCAGCGGCCCGCTGGCGCTGAGCGTGAACCAGGCCGGCGGCTTCTTCCGCACCCGGCCGGACGCGCCGGGCCCGGATGTGCAGCTCTATTTCAACCCGATGTCCTACCGCATCCCGGCCGGCACAGGGGCGCGGCTGGCGCCCGAGCCCTATCCGGGCTTCCTCGTGGCCTTCAACGCCTGCCGCCCCGAGAGCCGCGGCCGGATCACCCTCGCCTCGCCCGACCCGGAGGCCGCACCGCACATCCGGCCCGGCTTTCTCGCGACCGAAGGCGACCGGCAGGAGGTGATCGCGGCCAGCCGCCTCGTGCGCCGGATCATGGCCGCGCCGGCGCTGCGGGCGGTGACCGCCGCCGAGGTCTCGCCCGGGCCCGGCTGCGACGACGATGCGGGCTTCCTCGACTACATGCGCGCCGAGGGCGGCTCGATCTACCACCTGTGCGGCACCTGCGCGATGGGCCCGGACCCGGCGACGGCGGTGGTCGATGCCCGCCTGCGGGTCCACGGGCTGCACGGGCTGCGGGTGGCCGATGCCTCGATCTTTCCCAACATCACCTCGGGCAACATCAATGCCCCGGTGATGATGGTCGCCGAACGCGCCGCCGACCTGATCCGCCGGAGGGAGTAGCGGCGGGGATTGCCCGTCCCCTCTCTCGTCATTGCGAGTGTCTGCGAAGCCATCCGGAGACGCCCGGCGCGCAGAGTGCCACGGCGGCGGCGCCTCGCAATGGCGGGGCGCGATCCCCCTTGCCATACGCGCGAAACACCGGCCCAATGGCGCGGACTGTCCCGCCATGGACCCGGTGCGATGAACTGGCTTGCCCCCGTCGACGCCTATTGCGAGCGGACCGGGCCCGACTACTGGGCCGAGCCGCTCAATGCGCTGACCAATCTCGCCTTCCTGATCGCGGCGGCGGTGCTCTGGCCGCGGCTGCGCGGGCCCGGCATGGGCACCGGGCGGGCGCTGGTGGCGGTGCTGGCGGTGATCGGCATCGGCTCGTGGTTGTTCCACACACATGCCAACCGGCTGGCCGAACTGGCGGACGTGCTGCCGATCCTCGGCTTCATCCTGCTCTATCTCTACGCCGCGAGCCGCGATTTCCTCGGGGCGCGGCCGCCGGTGGCGGCGCTCCTGACCGCGGGCTTCATCCCGTTTGCGGCGGCGACGGTGCCGGTCTTCGCGCTGGTCCCGGGCCTCGGCTCCTCGGCCGCCTATGCGCCGGTGCCGGTGCTGATCCTCGCCTATGCCTGGCTCCTGCGGCACCGGCTGCCGGAAACGGCGCGCGGCCTTGCCCTCGGGGCCGGGCTGCTGGTGCTGTCGCTGGGCTTCCGCACCCTCGACCAGCCGCTGTGCGCGAGCCTGCCGGCGGGCACGCATTTCCTGTGGCATGTCCTCAACGCGGCCATGCTGGGCTGGATGATCGAGGTCTGGCGCCGCGCCCGCCTGCGGCAGGTGCCCGGCTGAGCCGCCGCCGCGCTACCGCAGCGCCTCGGCATCCTCCCGCAGGACGGTGGTGGTGACGACATCGCCGCCGGGCCGCAGGATGCGGAAGCCGGGATCGGCATTCGGCGCGAAGGTGACGCGCAGGACATAGGCATCGTCGCCCGCGCCCTCGAAGGCCTGAAAGACCAGATCATAGCGCCCGGCCGGCACCGCGATATTCCGCAGCTCGAGGATGCTCCCGATCTCCACCGGCCCCGCGACCTCGAACGGCACCTGCACCGCCCAGAGCGCCCCGGGGTCGGGCAGCGGCGCATCGGGCGCCACCAGCTCGACCTCCATGCGCGCATTGCCGTCATGGTCGGGGACCCCGAACGAGACCAGCCCCTCGGACCAGGCGAAGCCCTGGTCGACATGCGCATCGGTCCAGAGCAGGCCGGCAGGGGCCTCCTCGCCGGACCGGACCAGCACCTGCGTATAGTTGATGACCACCGGAAAATCCGCGAGCAGCATTTCGGTCCCTCCGGCCTTGCCTGCGCATCCTGACCGGCGGATGGTAGCGCATCCCCGCAGCCCGGCAAGGGGGGCCGCGCCCCTACTCCCCGGCCGCGAACCGGCGGATGGCGAGCCGGGCCGCGGAATCCAGCGCATAGCCGATCACGCCGATCACCAGGATCACCGCGGCGAGCTCCTCGTAGGCCAGGCGGTCGCGGGTATCGAGGATGAAGTAGCCGAGGCCCGCCTGCACCCCCAGCATCTCGCAGGGGACCAGCACCACCCAGCTGATGCCGATGGCGAGCCGCAGCCCGGTGAGCACCTGGCCAAGGACGCCCGGCAGCACCACATGCAGCAGCGTCTCGCTGCGGGTGGCGGCAAGGCTTTGCGACAGTTGCAGCCAGTGCGGGTTCAGTTGCTGCACCCCGGCCGAGGTGTTCAGCATCACCGGCCAGACCGCGACGGCGGCGAGCAGGAAATAGATCGGCATGTCGCCGACCCCGAACACCAGCACCGCGACCGGCATCCACGACAGCGGCGAGACCATGCGCAGGAACTGGAAGGCCGGCGTGGTCAGCGCCGCCGCCCGGCGCGAGACCCCGACCAGCAGGCCCAGCGGCACCCCGATCGCCAGCGCGAAGCCCAGCCCGACCAGCACCCGGCGCAGGCTGGCCATGATGTGCAGCCACAGCCCCGGCCCCGCCGCCAGCCCGGCGAGCGCCGGCAGCGCCCGTTCCGGCGAGAAGCGGCGCGCGAAGCTGCCTTCGGCCGCGAGCAGGTCGGTCCCGGCCCACCACAGCAGCAGCAGCAGCCCGAGCCCCGCCAGCCCGAGCCCCGCATGGGCGAGCTGCCGCCCGCCCGGCCGGGCCAGCGCCGGCCGCCAGCCGGGACGGAACCGCCCGGCGGGGGAATCGACCGCGCTCATGCCTGCACCAGCTCCTCGCGCGTCCAGGCGTCGGGCAGGCCGAAGGCGGCCAGCCCGCCGACCGCCTCGACCGCGCGGCGCACGAAGCTGTCATCGACCAGATCGCCGGCCGCGAACTCCGGGTCGAGCGTGTCGAGGAAGGCGCGGTCGCCCTCGACCCGGGTCTCCTTGAGCTGGCGCACCAGCTCTCCGGTGTAGCTGGGGAACGGATAGGGCTGGAAGTCGATGCGCTGCGACAGCCATTCCGGGTGCCGGATCGCGCCCGAGGCGACATAGGCATCGTGATCCGCGGGCGCCGGGTCCAGCACCCGGGCAAGGATCTCGGGGCTGTGCGGCGTGTATTGCCGCGGATCCTCCGCGGACAGCAGCCGCGCGGTCCCGGCGCGGTTGTCGCGGGTCCAGAGCTGTGCCCGGACCATGGCGTTGACCACCTTCTGCGACCATTCCGGCCGGCCGGTCAGGTCGTCCTCGTGCATGAACACCGTGCAGCAGGCATGGTCCTTCCACACGTCGCCGGTGAAGCGCAGCACCTTGCCGACGCCATGGACCTCGGCGGCGGCGTTGAAGGGCTCAGCGACGATATAGCCGGCGATCTGCCCGGCGGCGAGCGCGGGCACCATGTCGGCCGGCGCCATCAGCACCAGCGCCACCTCGTCCGCGCCCGGCGCGGCGCCGGGGGCGGCGATGCCCAGCCCGTTCTCGCGCAGCAGCTTCTGCAGCACGACGTTGTGGATCGAATACCAGTGCGGGATCGCCACCACCCGACCGCCCAGCCCGGCCACGTCGTCGATGTCGCCGGCGACCGTCAGGCCCGAGCCGCCGGTATGGTTCCAGGCCACCACCTTCGCCGGGGTGCCGCCGTTGAACCGCGCCCAGACCGTGATCGGCGACAGCAGATGGACGACATTCACCTGCCCGGCCAGGAAGGCCTCGACGATCTGCGACCAGCCGCGGAAGCGGACCGGCGGCTCGACCCGCAGCCCCTCGGCCTCGAACAGGCCCCGGCCATGGGCGACCAGCAGCGGCGTGGCGTCGGTGATCGGCAGGTAGCCGATCCTGACCGGCGCATCCGCCTCCTGCGCCCGGGCGGCGCGGGCACCCGCGAAGGGCAGCGCGGCCCCGGCGCCCAGCAGCGCCGAGAGACGCAGCATGTCGCGGCGGGAAAAGAGGAAATCCTCGTTCGGCAGGGGGGACGTCATGGGAATTGTCCTTCGGGTTCAATGGTGCCGCATGGCGCGGCGCAGGGTGGCGGTGATCTCGATGCGCAGCCGGCCCAGTTCGGCCACCAGATCGGCGCGCGGGCGCGGCAGGTCGATGCGCCATTCGCCGATCGTGCCGGCGGGGGTGCCGCCCTGGAGCAGGATGCGGTCCGAGACCAGCAGCGCCTCGTCGATGTCATGGGTGACGAGGATCGCGGCGGTGCCGGTGCCGGCGACGATGCGCACCAGCAGCGCCTGCATGTCGGCCCGCGTCACCTCGTCCAGCTCGCCGAACGGCTCGTCCAGCAGCAGCACATGCGGCTCGCGCGCCAGACAGCGCGCCAGCGCCGCGCGCTGCGCCATGCCGCCCGACAGCGCCCGCGGGCGCAGATGCCGCGCATGGCCGAGCCCGACCCCGGTGATGGCGCGCTCGACCCGCGCCTCGCGCTCGGCCCGCGACAGCCGGGGCTGGTGCCGGAAGTCGAGGCCGAAGGCCACGTTGCCCCGGAGGTCCAGCCACGGCAGCAGCGCCGGGTTCTGGAAGGCGATCGCGAGGCGCGGATGCACCCCCCGCAGCGGCACGCCCTCGATGGCGACGGTGCCGGCATCGACCGCCTGCAACCCCGCGAGCACCCGCAGCAGGCTCGACTTGCCGACCCCGCTCGGCCCGAGGATCGAGACGATCTCGCCCGGCGCGAGGCGCAGGTCGAACCCTTCGAGCACCGGCCGCGCCGCGCCGGGATAGCGCAGCGTGATGCCCTCGGCCTCGAGGATCGCCGGCCCGCTCATGCCGCCTGCCCGGCGGCACCCAGCACCTGGCGCAGTTGCACGATGCTGGGCGTGACCAGCGGGATGAAGGCCGCCTCGCGCCAGCGGCGGGCAAAGCCCTGTCCCGGCCCGCGCAGGTAGTTGCGGCCGCCGCCGGCCTGGAGTTCGAGCGAGACCGCCTCCTGCGCGATCCCGGCCAGCTCGATGCGCAGCCCGAACAGCGCCGCGCTGCCGGCGACGAAGCTGCCGCGGCGGACTCCGGCCAGAAGCTGCGCCTCGGCCCGGGCGAGGCGCTGCGCGGTCTCGTCGATCGCCGGGCCGAGCACCGCGCGCCCGGCGCCGGTGCAGGCCCGCGCCTCGGCCAGCGCCCTGCGGGCAAGGCCGATGGTCATGCCGCATTGCAGGGCGATGAACAGCGGCCGCACCCCCGGCAGCCAGCCCGGCGCATCGCCGGTGATGATGCGCGTCCGCGGCAGCCGCACCTCGGTCAGCGTGAGCGCGGCGGTATCCGAGGAGCGCATGCCGATCAGCGACAGGTCGTCGGAACGCACCAGCCCCGGATCGTCATGCGCGAGCGAGACGATCATCGCCGGCCCGCCCCCGGCCGGATCGGCGGCGGCGGCCAGCCAGAACCCGGCCTTGCGCAGATTGGTGACCCAGGGCAGCGCGCCGTTGAGGACGATCTCATCGCCCTCGGCCCGCGCGGTCATCTGCAGCTTTTCCAGCCCGGCGAGATATTTCATCACGTTGGACAGGCCCGAGGCCCCGGCCCGCGCACCCGACAGCACCTGCGGCAGTTGTGCCTCGCGCAGGTCGGCATTGGGCGAGGCGATCAGGAACTCGGCATAGCAGCGATGGCCCCAGAGCATGAAGGCCGCGGTCAGCGAATGCTGCGCCACCGCCGCCACCGCCTGCACCGCGGCGGCGCCGTCGCGGCCGTCGCCGCCCAGCACCTCGGGCACCGCGACCCGGGTCAGCCCGGCCGCGGCGAGGCGCGGCAGCACGGTCCCGGCCGCGATCTCGCCCAGGTCGATACCCTCGGCCGCGGCATCCAGCCATGCGACCAGATCGGCCGGCAGCGCCACCGCCGGCCCCTCCGGCAGGCCCCGGCTCATTCCGCGGCCACGGCCGGCGCCGCCCCCTTCCATTCCCAGGCCGCAAGCTGCGGGTTCAGCGCCGGCTGGCCGAGATTGTTGGCAAAGTTGCACAATGTGGCGAGGCTCACCCCCAGCACCACCTCGAGCGCGGCCCGGTCGTCGAACCCGGCCTCCCTGAAGGCGGCAAGGTCGGCATCGCCCACCGCGCCGCGCGTGGCGATCACCGCCCCGGTGAAGCGGGCGACGGCCTCGAGACGGGCATCGGGCACCGTGTCGCGGTCGCGCAGCGCGGTGACGACATCCGGGCCCAGCCGGGCCTGCTTTTCCGCGATCTTGCTGTGACCGGCGACGCAGAAGCCGCAGCCATGGGTCGCCGCGGCGGTGATCTGCACCGCCTCGCGCTCGGCCAGCGTCAGCGAGGCCCGGGCGTTGATGGCGCTCACGGTCTGGTAGGTCTCGAGCGCCACCGGCGCGTTGGCGAGCAGCCGCAGCAGGTTCGGCAGGAAGCCGTTGTTCTTCCCGGCGGCCTCGAGGCGCGGCTGCGCCTCGGCGGGGGCGTCCTCGATGGTGCGAAGCGGGATTCTGGACATGGCGGGTCTCCTCGGCGGGTAGCCGGGCCATGCCCGGCACGCCGGATACAGAACATTGTTCCGGTTTCGGGACCAGATATGGCCGAAGATAAAGACATATGCGCCACAAGCCGGCCGGTGACGGAACGAAACGACCGCCACCCGCCGGCGCCGGAGACCGCCGGTCCACCCCCGCCCCGGGGCGCGGGAAATCCTCCGGCCGCGCCGGGGCGGCGGATCGGGTCCGGCGGGGCCCCGTGCGCGGCGAAGGGCGC
>Ga0172382_10006421_pt1 | contig 17071 bp, 14 predicted proteins | sample Leawel138RmetaG_FD_122245 | JGI IMG/M metagenome (GOLD analysis project Ga0172382, IMG submission 122245) | Leachate microbial communities from a municipal landfill in Southern Ontario, Canada - Leachate well 138R metaG | ecosystem: Engineered > Solid waste > Landfill > Unclassified | place...
CTTTCTTGTCATCGCCGCCTCCGCCCTGGCCATGCTGGTCCTGGCGCAGCTGATACGGGATCCCGAGGGCCATACCAGTGAGATCCTTCCCGACGGCACCGTCCACCTGATCGAAGTGAGCTGACCCTGGCAAGGTTGCGGATTGCTGGCGATAATGGCGGGTCTGGGGGCAGCCCCGTCCCGCCACCGGCACCGGGTTGCCTGCGCTGAATGGTCAACAACATGTCTCTCAAGCATCTCGATTCCGGCCTCAAGGTGGTGGTCGGCCAGTTTTCCACCGCAGGCGCCAAGCCGGTCAACGAGGACGCCATCGGTATTCGCATTCCCGAGGGTTCCGCCCTCACCGCCAAGGGCATAGTGGCGGTGATCGCCGACGGCGTCAGCGGCGCCGAGGGGGGGCGGGAGGCCAGCACCACGGCGGTGACCGGGTTTCTGTCGGATTACTATTCCACCCACGACACCTGGTCGGTGGAAACCTCCGCCAGCAAGGTGATCGCCGCCCTCAACCGCTGGCTGTACGGCCTGGGCCACAGTTGTCTGCGTCCCGAGCAGGGCTATGTGACCACCTTCAGTGCAGCGGTATTCAAGTCCGCCAGCGCCTACCTGTTCCACGTCGGCGACAGCAGGATCGCCAGGATCAGGGGCGGGGTGCTGGAGCCCCTGACCCGGGAGCACACCACCAGGGTGGGCAACAAGCAGCGCTATCTGGCCCGCGCCCTGGGTATCGACACCATGCTGGATGTGGACTTTCACCAGCTCGACCTGCAGCGGGGTGATCTCTTTGTTCTCACCACCGATGGGGTTCACGAGTGGCTGACCAGTCAGGAACTGGTGGATATCCTGCGCCCCTGCCTGGGCCACTTCCAGGTGGGGTCCCTCGACCCCCTGTGTCGGGTTGTCGTCGAGCGCGCCAGAACCAACGGCAGCACCGACAACCTCAGTGTCCAGCTGGTGAAGATCGCCAACCCCGGCGAGCCGGTGGCGGGGGATCTGCTGGCCAGCGTCAGCAAGCTGCCGTTTCCGCCACCCCTGGCGCCGGGGCTGAAGATCGACGGCTGGACCGTGCAGCGGGAGCTGCATGCCTCTTCCCGCAGCGAGGTGTACCTGGTGGCGGACGCCCATGGCAGGCGGGCGGCCCTCAAGGCGCCGTCGGCCAATTTCCAGGACGACCCGGCCTATATCGAGCGCTTTATTCTCGAGGAGTGGGTGGGCAGCCGGATCAACAGCAATCATGTGGTGCGGGTGCTGCGGCCCTCTGAGGGGAGGACGTTCCTGTACTACCTCACCGAGTATGTGGCGGGACCAACCCTGGGCCAGCTGCTGCGGGAGCGCACCCGACTGTCGGTGGTGGACGCCCAGAACATCATCACCCAGGTTATTTCCGGACTCAGGGCCTTCCATCGCCGGGACGTGCTGCACCAGGACATCAAGCCGGACAATATTGTCTACAGTGACGACGGCATTCGCATCATCGACTTCGGCTCCTGTCACAGTGCGGGCATTGGCGAGATCCGCTCCCGCCTCAGCCGTGAGGCCAAACTGGGCACCCGTCACTACAGCGCCCCCGAGTACCTGCTGGACGCCCCGGTGTCCGCCGCCAGCGACCAGTTTTCCCTGGGGGTGCTGCTCTACGAATTGCTCACCGGCCGCCATCCCTTTGGCGACGGCTACGGAAAATGCCTGACCGAGGCGGACTTTGCCCGCCTTGGCTATACCCCCGCCTACCAGCTCAACCCCCTGGTGCCGGTGTGGCTGGACGGCGCCATCCAGCGCGCCCTGAGCGTCGACCCCGCCCGCCGCTATCCGGCCCTCAGCGAGTTTGCCCAGGATATCCAGAAACCCAACCCGGCCTACGATGGCCGGCGGGTCGGCAGCGCCGCAACAGATGTGTTGTTGCCGTGGAAGCTGGCGGTGATTCTGTTGCTGGTGATCAACCTGTTGACCCTGCTGTTGCTGACCTGAGATCGGCGCCGCGCTCTCTTCTCCCACCCTGGCCTGTGGTACCATTCCGAAAAATTCGGTGTACCTGTGATGTCAAAATTGACCCATCTCAATCCCAGCGGCGAAGCCCATATGGTGGATGTTTCCGCCAAGGTGCAAACAGTCCGCACCGCCATTGCCCTGGCGGAAGTGCAACTCACCGATACCGTGATGGCGGTATTGGCGGAGGACACCCTGCCCAAGGGGGATCTCTTCGCCACGGTGCGCATCGCCGCCATCCAGGGCGCCAAGAGATGTGCCGACCTGATCCCGCTGTGTCATCCCCTGCCGCTGCACAAGGTGTCGGTGGATATCGACCTCGACACCGACCTCAAGCGTCTCTGCATTGCCGTACTGTGCAAGACTGCGGGGGTGACCGGGGTCGAGATGGAAGCGCTCACCGGCGCCTCGGTGGGCGCCCTGACCGCCTACGATATGTGCAAGGGCATCGACAAGGGCATTGTTATCCGCGAGGTGCGGCTGCTGGAGAAAACCGGCGGCAAATCCGGGGACTGGCAAGCGGCGGGAGTGGAGTCATGATCAGGGTGCGTCTGTTTGGCAAGTTTTCCGAGCTGGTGGCGGACACCCAGGGCATGTTGTTGCCGCCGGAGGGTATCGCCACGGTGGCCGATATCGTCGCCCAGATCGCCGATAGCAATCCTGGGCTGCACGCAGAGATCACCGGTCCCCAGGTGCTGGTGGCGGTCAATCAGCAGATCGTGTCCAGAGACACAGCGGTGGCCAGCGGCGACGAAGTGGCCTTTCTGCCCCCGGTCACCGGTGGCTGAGGTGAGAGCTGCAGCTCCAGCGGTGAGGACAGCACTGTGATAACCGTCAAAATCCAGGACGAGGATTTCAGCCTCCAGGAGGAATACCAGCGCCTGCGCTCGACAACCAGTGGCGCCATCGTGATTTTTTCCGGACTGGTGAGGGAGTTCGACAGCCAGGGGGACGGAGCCGGGGTCGAGTCCCTCCATCTGCAACACTATCCCGGCATGACCGAGCGCCTGCTGGGGGAGATCGTCGACGAGGCCTGTGGACGCTGGCCGCTGCAGGCTGTCACCGTGATCCACCGGGTGGGCACTCTGTTGCCGGGGGATCAGATCGTGCTGGTGGCGGTGAGCTCCGCCCACCGGGAAGCGGCCTTTGCCGGCGCCAACTTTGTGATGGACTATCTGAAGACCCGTGCCACCCTGTGGAAAAAAACCGTCACCGCCGGGGGCGGTCGGTGGCTTGATACGAAAGAGGGCGACCGGGAGGCGGCCCGCCGCTGGCGGGAATCTGGTGAGGGGTGAGATGACGGCGATTGCCGGCGTGGTCCTTGCCGGGGGACGGTCGTCGCGGATGGCCGGCGCCGCCAAGGCCACCCTGGAGCTGGCGGGGGTGTCCCTGGTTGAGCTGGTGGTGGCAAGGTTGCGGCCCCAGGTGAGCGAGGTGGTGGTCAACTTCAATGGCGATCCCGCCTCGCTGCCCCGAATGCCCGGGGTGGCGGTGGTTGCCGATCCGGTGGCGGGCCATCCAGGACCGCTGGCCGGCGTGGTGTGCGCCTTTGATTACCTGGATCTGAATCGCTCTCCGGCGGAGGCGGTGGCGGTGGTGCCCTGTGATGGCCCCTTTCTGCCCGCCACCCTGGTGGCCACCCTGGCGGAGGCGCTGGTGGCGAACGCCGCCCAGGCGGCCTGTGTGCGCTACCTGGGGCAGTTGCAGCCGACTTTTTCCCTGTGGCGCCGGGATTGCGCTCCCTTGGCCCGCGGCGAACTGAGCCGTGGTCGGGGGGGCTTCAAGAGCCTGCTGGCCGAGCTGGCCGCCGTCGTTGTCGACTGGCCTCAGGGCGAGCTCGACCCCTTTTTCAACATCAATACCCCGGCGGAACTGGCCGCCGCCCAGCGCCTGGTGGCGGCCCAACGCCACTGACGTACACCACTGGCAATGCCCCGGGGGTCGCGGCACCAAACAACACAGGAGAGACCCATGAGCAGCAAAGAAACCAACGAGTTCCGCCCCATGAAGGTGGCGGTGCTCACTGTATCCGACACCCGCACCCTGGATACCGACACCTCCGGCGGCTTCCTGGTGGAAGCCCTGGCGGCCGCCGGTCATCAGCTGGTGGGCCGGGAGCTGTTTCCCGATGATGTCTACCAGTTGCGGGCGGTGGTGTCCCGCTGGATAGCCGACGCCGGGGTGGAGGTGGTGATCACCACCGGCGGCACCGGCTTTACCGGTCGCGACAGCACCCCCGAGGCCCTGGAGCCACTGTTTGACAAGCGCATCGAGGGCTTTGGCGAGCTGTTCCGCCAGCTGTCCTACCAGGACATCCAGACCTCCACGGTGCAGTCCCGCTGCGTGGCCGGCCTCGCCAACCGCACCGCCATCTTTTGTCTGCCGGGATCCACCGGTGCCTGCCGCCTGGGGTGGGAGAAGATTCTGGCGCCCCAGCTGGACAGCCGCACCGGCCCCTGCAATTTCGTCCAGCACGTCGGCGGGAGGTGACGCCCGGTTTCCCGGGGCCGTCACCGGCCAGGGCTGGTGGCACTCCGGGGGGCGCCCTCAGCGATGGTGCAGGCCACAGTATTGGCATATCTTTCGCCGTCGGGCTATGCTCCCGATGGATATGGCGCGACGATCAAATAATGGCCCGCTGCGCTACCATTTTTCCCCCTGATCCATTACCATTAATTAAGGTAGCTTTAATTCAATAATCGCGGTCTGGCGGCGCTGGCGGCAGTGTCGCCGCGCGGGATTCTGGGGGCCGGTCGCGGCTGTACCCGGCAACATAGATGGCGGATTGGGTTACCCTTGGCAGCCCGTCAGTACCGCACAATAACAGGAGCATTCAATGGATAACCCCAACCAAGTCGACCCCATGGCGTTTCGCAAGGCCCTCGGGTCCTTTACCACGGGTGTCACCGTGGTCACCACCAGGGGCTCGGACGGAGACGTGGGCCTGACCGCCAACAGCTTCAACTCGGTTTCCCTCGATCCCCCCATGGTGTTGTGGAGCCTGGGCAAGAATGCCGGCAGCCTGCCTGCCTTCAATGCCGCCGAACATTTTGCTGTTCACATTCTCGCCGAGGACCAGGAACAGCTCTCTGCCCAGTTTGCCAAAAAGGGCACCGACAAATTTGCCGGCCTGGAGCTGCAGCGCGGGCCTGACGACATTCCCCTGCTGGTCCGTTGCGCTGCCCGCTTTGTCTGCCGCACGGCTTTCAAGTACGAGGGGGGGGACCACATCATCTTTGTCGGCCAGGTGGAGGAATTCACCCACAGCGAGATGCCACCCCTGCTGTTCCACAGCGGCCAGTACGCCAAAATCAAGAAGCAGGTGGGCCCCACCGACAAGGCCCACCAGGAAAACGCCAGCGAATTCAGTCAGGATTTTCTCGGCTATTTGCTGGCCAGGTCCTACCAGCAATTGTTTGCTCCCATCAAGGTGGAGCTGGCCAAGCGCAAATTCACCATTCCCCAGTACTACCTCATCAGCCTGCTGGGTCAGTTCGACGACAAGACCCTGGCCCAGCACCGGGATGTCATCGCCATCGGCGACAACTACGTCAGTGACAGCGAGTTCGAAGACCTGGTGGCGCGGGGTCTGGTGGAAACCTATGACAGCGACAGAATCCGCCTCACCGCAGCCGGGCACGACCTCTTTGTGGAACTGGCCTCGGTGTTCAAGGCCGTCGAAGCGGATGCCGAGAAGGATCTCAGTTACGACCAGCGCCAGGATCTCAAGCTGATCCTGCGCCAGATCATTCAGACCACGGATCCAGGTCCCCCCAAGTCCTGGCGTTGAGGGGTGGCCCCCCGCGCCAGGTGCAAAATCGATTAGTCTCCATAGTAGGCTCAAGCCCGCCAGCGGAATCCAATGCGGACGGGCACCATAAATTTCAGGGGTTGTTGTGAATTTTACGCAGAGTATTTCCGTCGGTGATCTGGTGCGGGGCCATGCCCGTTCGTTTCCACTGCAGACCGCCACCATCTACAACGAGCGCCGGGTCAGTTACCCGGAGCTGGACCACAGAACCACCAGGCTGGCCAATGCCCTCAGGGGCGCGGGCTGTGGTGAGGGCGGTCGCATTCTGTGGCTGGGCCAGAACCTGGACCGGCTGTTCGAAGTGGTGCTCGCCGCCGCCAAGATCGGCGCCGTGGTGTGTCCGGCCAATTGGCGGTTCTCCATCTACGAAATGATTCACGCCATCGACGATATGGAACCCCATGTCATTTTCTGGCAACAGGAAGAGGTGGGTGACACCGTCAGTGGCGCATTGGCGCAAGCGGCCTGTGCCCAGGGCGTCCCCCAGATTCTCGTCGACGGCACCGACAGCGATTTCTACGAGGACTTTCTGCAGTCCGGCTCCGCCGAGGACGACGAAGCCTTTATCGACCCCGACCTGCCGCTGCTGCAAATCTATACCGCCGCCATCTCCGGCTACCCCCAGGGGGCGCTGCTCAGTCACCGGGCGATCCTGACCCAGAGTGTCCTCTTTGGCTTGCTCCAGGAAATCGACTGCGACTATATCTTCCTCAACTCCGGCCCCCTGTTTCACGTCGGGGTGTGGATGACCACCTGGCCCACCTTTATTTTTGGCGGCACCAATATCTTTGTCCGCCGGGTGGACGCCGAAGAGATCTGCGCCCTGATCGACCGCGAGAAGATCACCGGCGCCTACCTGGTGGGGGTCACCCAGGACCAGATGGTGGCGTTGAACAAGGACGGCAAGTACAGCCTCAAGAGCCTGGTGGGCACCGCCCACACTCCCGAGTGGAACCAGATGATCACCCTGGGCACCAGTCGCTGGCACAAGGGCCTGATGGGCTATGGTCAGAGCGAAGTCACCGGCCTGATCACCTTCAACTGTTTTGGCTCGAATATGCAGGGCATGTTCGGCCGCGCCTCACCCCTCGCGGTGGTGCGCCTGGTGGACGAGGAGGGCAACGAAGTGCCGGTGGGCGAGGTGGGTGAATTTGCCATCCGCGGTCCCACGGTGATGAACGGCTATCACCAGAAGGGCGGCGCGCCCCAGCCCAGGATCACCAGGAACGGCTGGCACCGCACCACCGACCTGGGTCGCCGCGAGGCGGATGGCTCCTTTTCCTTTGTCGGCACCAACACCCGGATGCTGAAGAGCGGGGTGGAGAACATCTTCCCCAAGGAGCTGGAAATGGTGATCAACGGCATCGACGGCGTCGCCGAGAGCGCCATTATCGGCACCCCCCACGACAAGTGGATCCAGACCGTGGTCGCCATCGTGGTCCGGGAGCCGGGGGCCAGTGTCGACGAGGCCGTGGTGATTGCCCGCTGCAAGGAGCGCCTGGCCTCCTTCAAGAAGCCGACCAAAGTGATTTTTGTAGACAAACTGCCTCGCCTGGCCTCCGGTGATATCGACTACCGGGAGCTGGACGAGCGCTTTGATGGAGGTAATTACCCGGGGGGTAATACCCGCAGCCGCTGATCGCCACAACCCATTCCGCGATCAACACACAATAACCACAGGAGAACCCAATGACCTGGGAACATCAAGACAAGACCGCGATCGTCGGTATCGGCGCCACGCCCTACTATCCAAGGGGCACCTCGGAGCCACAAACGATCTATGAAATGGCCGGTGAGGCCATTATGGCCGCCTGTGAGGACGCAGGCCTCAACGTCAAGCAGATCGATGGCTTTGCCTACTATTCCGGCGCCAGCGCCGGCTATGTGGACAAAATGGACACCGCCGATTTCATGGAAATGCTCGGCATTCCCGAAATCACCTTTACCGCGGCCCTCACCAGTGGCGGTGGTGGCTCCGCCGGCGCCGCCGGTCTCGCCACCGCGGCCATCGTATCCGGCCAGGCGACCTATGTGGTCACGGTGATGGCCCTGCAGCAATCCAAGGCCCGCCTCGGCACCGTATTTGGCCAGGTTGCCCCAGACCCCATCAACTCCTTCCTCCAGCCCTCGGGCCTGGTGGGCCCCGGACACCTGATGTCGGTACTGGCAAAGCGCCATATGCACCTCTACGGCACCCGCCGCGAGGCCTTTGCCGAGATCGTCATGGCCACCCGCCTGAACGCGGTCAACCGCCCCGGCGCGGTGCGCCGCAACCCGCTGACCAAGGAAGAGTACTTCAGCTCGCCGATGCTGGCGGACCCCCTCTGTCGTCTCGACTTTTGTCTGGAAACCGACGGCGCCGTGGCCTTTATCACCACTTCCTCGGAGCGGGCCAAGGACCTCAAGCAAAAGCCCGTGTACATCCACGGCTGTGCCCATGGCGGCCGCCGCGAGTGGGGCCGGGCCTTTGCCTGGATGGGCATGCCCGACGAGTATTTCGCCTCTGCCGGCAACAAGCCCATCGCCGAGCGCCTGTGGCAACAGACCGGCCTCAGCGCCAAGGATATCGATGTCGCCCTGCTCTACGACCACTTCTCCCCCATGGTGTTGATGCAGCTGGAAGACTATGGTTTCTGTCAGCGCGGTGAAGGCGGCGAGTTTGTCGAGAGCGGCGCGATCCGCTACGCCACTGGCTCCATTCCCGTCAATACCCACGGCGGGCAGTTGTCCGAGGCCTATATCATCGGCATGACCCATGTCCGCGAAGGTGTCGAGCAAATGCGCGGTGTGGCCACCAACCAGGTCAAGGGCGCGGAGTTCGCCCTGGTCACCGGTGGCCCCGCCTCGCTCCCCGTTTCTGGCCTGATTCTGCGAGGAGAAAAATAATGTCCGATTCACTCTCCAAAATGCTGCCCGGTGAAAATATCCGCATCAGCACCGACACCTACACCAGGCCCTTCTGGGAAGCGGCCAAGGCCCACAAGCTGACGGTCGCCCAGTGTGGGGACTGCGGTACCTTCCGCATGCCGCCGCGGCCCTACTGCCCCGATTGCCAGAGCAAGAAAATCAACTGGCCGGAACTGCCCGGCACCGCCAAGGTTTACAGCTTTGCGGTGTGTCACAAATCCCCCTTCACCGGCGAGGACCTGTTGTACATTCCGGCGGTACTGGATATCGATGGCGCCCCCGGGGCCCGCCTGGTGTCCAACCTGGTGGGCATCGACCCGGACAAGGTGGAGATCGGCATGACCGTTGCCGTCGACTGGCATCCCATCACCGAAGGCTGGGTGCTGCCGATTTTCAAGCCGCAGTAACAGTTCGCTAAACGCGGTGCAATAAAAAACCGGTCACTGCTTCAGTGGCCGGTTTTTTTATTGCCTCCGCGCCTGTCCAGGCAATGGATACCTGTTGCCGGGAGGTGCTTGCGGCGGCGGATCAGCGGCCGAGGATTCCCCGGGCCACCACCTCCAGCATGATCTCCGAGCTGCCGGCATAGATGGTCTGAATGCGGGCGTCCCGGTAGAAGCGGGAAATGGGGTACTCGTCGGTGTAGCCGTAGCCGCCGAAATGCTGCAGGCACTCGTTGATCACCTCCAGCTCCATTTCCGTGGTGGCGTATTTGAGGGCCGCGGCGTCGTCCACGGTCATCTGCCCGGCCTTGAATTTGGCCACATTCTTCTCGTACAGGGCGCGGCCAAGCTCCAGCTTGACCTTGCACTCCGCCAGCTTGAACCTGGTGTTTTGCAGCTTGCTCAGGGGTTGGCCGAAGGCGTGGCGCTGCTGAACATAATCTGCCGCCAGGTCGAGGGCGCCCTGCATATGGCCCACCGCCTGGGCGGAGCAGCCCAGGCGCTCCCGGGGCAGCTCCTGCATCATATGGATAAAACCCATGCCCTCGGTCCCCAGCAGACAGTCCACCGGCACCTGCAGGTTGTCGAAAAACAGCTCCACGGTGTCACTGCTGTGCTGGCCGATCTTCTTGATCTGCTTGCCCCGCTTGAAGCCGGGCAATGTGGTGTCCACCAGAATCAGGGAGACCCCCTTGGCGCCGGCATTCATATCTGTCTTGCAGCACAACACCACCAGGTCGGCGTGGATGGCGTTGGTGATAAAGGTCTTCGAGCCGTTGATCACATAGTGATCGCCATCCCGCACCGCCTGGGTGCGCATGGCGGCGGTGTCGCTGCCGCCACCGGGTTCGGTCATCGCCAGGGAGGCCACCACCTCGCCGCTCACCAGTCCCGGCAGCCAGCGCTGTTTCTGCTCTTCGCTGCCCAGATTGTAGATGTAGGGGCCGATGATATTGGCCTGAATATTGTACCCGGAGGACAGGGCGTGGAAGTTGAGGCGGCACATCTCCTCCATGATCATCAGTGGCACGTCCACACTGGTGGCGGCGGCGCCATAGGCCTCCGGCAGGTCCGGGCACAGCAGGCCGGCGGCACCCATGGTGTTCCAGAACTCCCTGGGCATCAGCTTGTCGTCCTCCCACTTCTCGTAGTGGGGTTGGACCTCCTGTTCGAGGAATCTCAGCACCATGGCGCGAAATTCTTCCAGGGCGGCGTCTTCCTGCGTTTGCTGGTTCAATGTCATGTTGTCGTTCCTGCTGAATGACCGGGGGGCGCCCGGCGCTGATTGAAAATAAGGTATCTTTGACGGCCCATTATAAGGCCAGTTGCCGGGGGGGTGGCAACAAACAGCCGCCGGTGCCAGCCGGCATCACCCCTGGCTGCCGATGGCGGGGCGGCCAACTCGCAACCGGCAGCGGTATTCCGCGCCACTGCCGGGGGGTGGGGTCAGTGCAGCTTGAGGCGGGGCCGGATGATATGGTTGATGCGGTCGGCGATCACCATCAGCAGTGCCCGGAAGGGGCCGTGGAGGGCGATCTGGTGCATGCGATAGAGGGAGATATAGGCCATGCGGGCCAGCCAGCCGCGGACATTGAAGCTGGAGCCTCGGCCGAGATTGCCCATCAAGACCCCTACGGTGGCGTACTGGCTGAGGGAGATCAGCGAGCCGTGGTCCTTGTATTTAAAGTCTTTCAGTGGCTTGCCCGCCAGGTCCCGGAGGAGGTTGGCGGCCACCAGGCTGGCCATCTGGTGGGCGGACTGGGCGCGGGGCGGTACCCAGCGATCTTCCCCCAGGCGGCACCCGGCGCAGTCGCCAATGGCGTAGATGGCATTGTCCCTGGTGGTTTGCAGGGTGGCTGTGACCAGCAGTTGGTTGATGCGGTTTGATTCCAGGCCGCCGATCTCCCGCAGAAAATCCGGAGCCTTGATGCCCGCCGCCCAGACCAGGATATCGCCGCGGATCTCCTCCCCGGCGGCGGTGTGGAAGATGCCCTTTTCCGCCCGGGCGACCTGGGTCCCCAGGCGGACACTGGCACCCGCTTTGGCCAGCTCGCCGAGTACGCTGGCGGACACCCGGGGGGAGAGGTTGGGTACCAGGCGCGGACCGGCTTCGAGGATGGTCACGTTCAGATGATCGGCGGTCACCCGATCCAGGCCGTAGAGTTCGAACAGCTGGCGGGCGTTGAACAGCTCTGCCGCCAGTTCCACCCCGGTGGCGCCGCCGCCGACGATAACGATATTGAGACACGCCTGGGGGTTGCTGATCAGGGTCCGGTTGAGGCGGATAAAGCCGTTGACCAGGGTTTTCTGAAAGCGCAGGGCCTGGCGGGAGTTGTCGAGGAACATGCAGTGGCTGGCGACGCCGGGGATGCCGAAATCATTGGCGCCGCTGCCGATGGCCATGATCAGCCGGTCGTAGCTCTCTTCCCGTTCGGGGAGGATGATGTCGCCGTTGTCGTCGAGCACCGGTGCCAGGTGCACGAGCTTGCGCTCCCGGTCGAGATTGTGGAAGGTTCCCAGCTTGAACCTGAACCCGTACTTGTGGCCGTGGGCGCGATAGCTGACGGCATCGATCTCCGCGTCCAGGCTGCCCACGGCGACCTCGTGCAATAGCGGCTTCCACAGATGGGTATGGTTGCGGTCGATAAGCAGCACTTCGGCCTTGCCTTTGGCCCCCAGTTTGCGGCCGAGAAACGTGGCCAGTTCCAGGCCGCCGGCACCACCACCCACCACCACGATTTTCACGATTCCAGTCCCAAGATTTGCCAGCCGCGCATTCTACGCCCTTGCAGCCGGCTGAAGATACTGCCTGCCAGTCCAAACCTGCAATCCATGGCCGACGGCCTGGCCGCCAAGCATCGGCCGTCATCCGGCTGAAAAAAAGAATTCATCGTCCGGTCATGAATACATAACGGAAACGACATATTCCCCCGCTAGTGTTACCGCCAGTAACAACACACAACGAGGGAACACAACGGATGAAAACCACCATACACAGAATGACGCTGCTGGCTGCGGCTATTGCCGCCGCCGTATCGGTCCAGGCCGCGGATACAACCCAGAGCAAAAACCTGGAGGAGGTCATTGTGATCTCTCAGGCGACCAGTTACGCCAACAGCCTGGTCACCGAGGGCATGATCAAACAGCAAAATCCCATCACCAGCATCGCCGCGGTGATCGACAACCTGCCGGGCGTGCTGGTCAACGAGGGAGACGTGTTCGGCTCCGACGACTGGGCCACCACCATCTCCATCCGGGGCTTTCAGCTGAGTCTCGACGAGCAGCAAATTGGCACCACCGTGGACGGAATTCCCAACGGCAATTCAGGTTACGGCGGCGGTTCCAAGGCTAACCGCTATATCGACACCCCCAACCTGGCGGGCGTCCAGGTATCCCAGGGCACTGCCAATATTTCGTCCCGTTCCCACGAGGCCCTGGGGGGCACCCTCAACTTTACTACCATCGATCCAGAGGTGGAGCAGGGCATGAGGGTCGATATCACCAGTGGTGATTTCGATGCCCAAAAGACTTATCTGCGTTACAACACCGGTGAGTTTCTGCCCGGCACCTATGCCTGGATCAGCGGCTCCAGCTCTGACGTCAATGCCTCCATCGACGAATCCGGCGAAGCCAACCGCGAGCACTTTGCCGCCAAGATCATCCGCGAGGGTGATGTGCGCTGGACCGGATACCTCGCCTACGACGACATTCACGAAGACAACTACGAACGCATCACCCTGCAGGAATTCAGGGAAAATCCCGACTGGGATCGCCTCACCGGCAACTGGACCGGCATTCCCTACATCGACCAGCAATACCGCCGGGGTTGGTCCACCCTGCGGGAGAACCTGCTCGGCTATGTGCGCGCCGAATTCACCCCCGTCGAGGGGGTGGACGTGAATATCGCCGCCTACTACCACGACCAGGAAGGTCGCGGCGACTGGATTCCCCCCTATATCGTCGATGTCACCAGCGACGGCCCCGGCCAGCCCCACTCGGAGTTGAACACCGGCACCGTGTTCGGCGGTGCGCCCCTGGGAACCCTGTTTTTTGTCGACTCTGCCGGGGTTGCCCTGAGCCCCACGCCGGGCTGCGTCAGCTCCATCACCTGGCCCTACGGCGGCGCCGGTCCAGAATACGATCCCGCCTGTTACCCAGCCGGCGCCCTGCCGGTGAGTTCCTACCGCACCACCAACTACGAAAAGCAGCGCCACGGCCTCACCGGTGATCTGGTGTGGACCCTCAATACCGATATCGCCGACCACACTCTCAGTGCCGGCTTCTGGTACGAGGATTACACCCGGGAGGAAAACCGTACCTGGCAAAAGGTGATCGATTCCCGCAGTGGCTACCAGTTCAACACCATTCCCTACTGGATGCAGTACCGCAAGGAGTTCCCCGTCGACACCTGGATGTTCTACGTCCAGGACACTGCCCAGATCGGGCCCCTGGCGCTGACCCTGGGCGCCAAAAAATACCTGGTGGACCTGGAGCAACGGGACCTGTTCACCGGCGCCTCCTCCGCGGTGGACTCGGATTCCGATGTCCTGTTCAGCGGTGGCCTGGTGTTTGACACCCCCATGGCGGGCCTGCAGTTGTTCGCCGGTTATGCCGAAAATTTTGCCGCCATCAAGGATGACGTGCTCGAGGCCGACGGTTCTGCGTTGAGTGGCATCGAGCCGGAAACTGCCGACAATATCGACCTCGGTGCGCGTTTTGGTCGCGACGATCTCAATCTGACCCTCACCTACTACCAGATCGAGTTCGAAAACCGCATCACCTTTATTCCCCCGGGTACCGTCAGTGGCATCGACTACCTGATCGGCACCAATGGCTCCTACCTCAATGTCGGCGGCATCGAGTCCGAAGGCATCGAGGCCAGCGTCACCTGGATGCCCCACCACCAGTGGACTCTGTACCTGTCCTACACCAACAATGATTCCACTTACCAGGGCACGGGCAGCGCCGCTCTCGACAACCAGGTTGGCATCGTGGCCGGCAACACCGTATTCGGCTCCGCAGAGCAGATGTTTGTGGCCTCCGCCGACTGGGCCAGTGACAGCTACTTTGCCGGCATTTCCGGCAAGTGGGTGGACGAGCGCTGGATGGACCCGGCCAATACCCAGCGTATCGATGATTACTGGGTGACCGATGTCTACGCCGGTGTCGGTATGGACAACCTGGCCGGAGATCTGGTCAAGGGCTTTGAGGTGCGCTTCATCATCAACAACCTGGCGGACGAGGACTATATCGGCGGTGTCTCCGGCGGTTGGGGTGGCTGGATCGGTGGCCCCCGCACGGCGGCGGTGTCCGTCTCCGCCGATTTCTAAGCCGCGCCGTCCCGCCCTTCCGGCCCCGGGGGCCGGAAGGGCCTGTCTTTTTTGAGGTGAGACCATCATGGCTAAATTACAGCTGTTTTTGCTCGCGCTGGTGCTGTCCTGGCCCCTGGCGGCCAGTGACGGCGCCGGCGACGATCACCGGGTAATTCTGGTTACCCTCGACGGCGTGCGCTGGCAGGAGGTGTTTCGCGGCATCAGCCCCACCATGGTCGCCGACCCCACATTTACCCGGGCGCCCGAGGCCCTGGCGGCCTACGCCGGCGACCACCGGGAGGACAGCCGCGGGCGGCTGATGCCCTTCCTGTGGGGCACACTGGCCGCGGAGGGCGCCCTGATCGGCAATCGGGATGAGGGCAGCTACATGCACCTCGACAACCCCATGTATTTCTCGTACCCGGGCTATCAGGAGATCCTCGCCGGCTTCGCCGACCCGGAGATCACCAGCAATGCCAGGGTCAACAACCCCAATATCACCGTACTGGAATGGCTCAACCGCCGGCCGGGCACCCGCGGGGAGGTGGCGGTCTTTGCCAGCTGGGATGTGTTCCCCTTTATCGTCAACAGCGAGCGCAGCGGGGTGCCGGTCAACGCGGGCTTTGATATTCCCCTCAACCAGTTGCCTACGGCGCGGGAGCGTGATCTGGCCCAGCTGCTGGCGGACCTGCCCGGGCCCTGGAGCACTGTGCGCCACGACGCCATCACCCATCACTTCGCCCTGGAATACCTGCGCCGGGCGCGGCCCAAATTGCTCTATGTCGCCTACGGGGAAAGCGACGACTTCGCCCACGACGGCAGTTACGACCAGTACATCGACGCCATCCACCGCGCCGACCGCTTTATCGGCGAACTCTGGGCGGCGGTCCAGAGCGACCCCTTCTACCGGGACAAGACCACCCTGATCGTCACCACCGACCACGACCGGGGCGAGTTCCCCAACGCCGCCTGGCAGCATCACGGCAGCCGTGAAGCGGTGGCGGGCTATATCGGCCAGCACCTGGAGGACAAGGAGGCCTACGCCCAGGGTATCGTCGGTGCCGGCCACGTCTGGCTGGCGGCCATGGGCCCCGCTGTCAAGGCCCGGGGCCTGCTCCGCCAGGGGGGCAGCTGGAGCGCCACTCAGGTGGCGGCGACGGTGGCCGAAATCCTCGGCCACGACTACAACGCAGCCCAGCCCAGGGCCGGACTGCCCATGGTGGAACTCATGGGGACCCCGCCGCCGGGACTTGGCGACCGGCCGGTAACCCGACTCCAGTTCGGTTCCTGTGTCCACCAGGACAAGCCCCAGCCCATTTGGTCGGCGATTGTGGCGGAGGAGGCGGATGCCTTTGTCTTTCTCGGCGACAATGTCTACGGCGACACTCGGGATCCGGTGCTGCTTGCCGCCACCTACGACCGCTTGCGGGGTACCGAGGGCTTTGAAAAGCTGCTGCGCACCAGGCCGGTGCTGGCTACCTGGGACGACCACGACTACGGTGAAAACGACGCGGGTGCCGAGTATCCCAGCAAGGAGGCCTCGCGCCAACTGATGCTGGATTTCTGGGGCGAGCCGGGGGGCAGCGAGCGGCGCCGGCGCGACTCGGGAATCTACACCGCCTACAACCTGGGGCCACCGGAACAGCGGGTGCAGCTGATCCTGCTGGATACCCGCTGGAATCGCAGCCCGCTGAAGGCCGTCAGCGAGCAGGCCTACCAGCGGGAACGGGCGCCGGCAGCCATGGGGCCCTATCAAGCCAACGACGACCCCGCGGCCAGCCTCCTCGGCGAGGCCCAGTGGGCCTGGCTGGAGCAGCGTCTGCGGGAGCCGGCCCGGGTGCGGATCATCGCCAGCAGCATCCAGTTGCTGGCGGACTTTACCGGCTGGGAGAGCTGGGCCAATTTTCCCCACGACCGCCAGCGGATGCTGAAGCTGATTGCCGAAGCTCAGGCCTCTGGTGTGGTTTTCGTCAGTGGCGATACCCACTGGGCGGAACTGATGCGCTCCCCGGAGGGGCCATACCCCTTGTGGGAATTCACCGCCAGCGGCTTGACCGAAGAGTGGCACCAGGTGAGTCCCAACCGGCATCGCCAGGGTGGGGCCCATGTGGGAGCCAACTACGGGGTGCTGGAAATCGACTGGGGCCAGCCAGATCCGCTGCTTACCCTGGCCATCAGGGATCAGCAGGGCAAGGAGGTTCTCTCCCAGGCAATCAAGCTATCTGCCCTGACCATCCCAGGTAGTGAAAGCCGATAGCAACTCGGTACTTCCGCTCTCCCGGGTCCTGCGGATTGCAGAGGCCCAAGCCAAGTTGTAGCCCTGTGTTCCCGTCGGGGCGTCGGGCGTTTGCGTGTCAATCGGAACCGTGGTCCCCCTGGGCTTCGCCAATATCCTCGTTCCAGATCTCCGGAGCGCGGGCGATAAACGCCGCCATCAACGCCACGCACTCTGGGTCGTCCAGCTCGATCACCGTCACCCCGGCCTCCCGCAGCCAGTCCAGGTGTCCGGCAAAATTGCGGGATTCCCCCACCACCAGAGTGCCGATATTGAACTGGCGAATCAGTCCCGAGCAGTACCAGCAGGGGGCGAGGGTGGTCACCAGAATCTTGTCCCCATA
>Ga0172382_10006422_pt1 | contig 17071 bp, 14 predicted proteins | sample Leawel138RmetaG_FD_122245 | JGI IMG/M metagenome (GOLD analysis project Ga0172382, IMG submission 122245) | Leachate microbial communities from a municipal landfill in Southern Ontario, Canada - Leachate well 138R metaG | ecosystem: Engineered > Solid waste > Landfill > Unclassified | place...
ATATCGATATTTCCTTGCTGGACTGTGTGGTGGCCATCAGCTCCTATCAGGCCATCAACCACTTTCTTTCAGGGCAGATCCCGCGCCGCATGGGCAACGCGCATTCCAACATGGTGCCCTACCAGGTATTTGCCTGCCGCCAGGGCGACGTCATCGTCGCCGTGGGCAATGACGGGCAGTTTCAGGCATTTTGCGAGGTCATCGGGCGGCCGGATCTGGCCAATGACGCGCGCTATGCGACACCGAGCCAACGCAACCTGAACCGCGACACCCTGATCCCGCAGATTGCCGCGGTGATGCAGCAGCGCGACATGGCCGATTGGGTGCAGCGCCTCGAGGCCGCTAACGTGCCTTGCGGGCCCATCAACAACCTGAAACAGGTCTTCGAGGATCCGCACGTACAGCATCGTGGCATGCGCCTGTCCTTGCCGCACAGCGCCGGGGTGCAGGCGCCTGCGGTGGCCAATCCCATGCGCCTTTCGGCCACGCCGATCCACTACGGCGCGTCCGCGCCCCTGCTGGGCGAACACACCGATGCCGTGCTCGCCAGCGAATTGGGCCTGGACGCGCAAGCGTGTGCGGCCTTGCGGGCGGCCGGCGCCATCTGATCGGGTCTTTTGGGGCGTCCAGGGCGTCCGCGCGCTAAATGGGTCTGGGCCTGGCGGTAGGGATCTGGTACAACTGCAAGATGCCAGCGACGCGCGGTCTCTCCGGCCAGGTCGGCTGTGATCGGCAGCGGGCGGATTGGGGGACACCATGGATTTGAACTGGAGCGCGGCCGATCTGGCCTTCCAAGACGAGGTTCGGCAATTCGTGGCCGAATACCTGCCCGCGGACATCCGCGACAAGTGCATGCGCCATCAACGCCTCGGGAAACAAGACTATGTCCGCTGGCACCGGGTCCTGGCCGCGCACGGTTGGGGGGCGCCGGCTTGGCCGGTCGCTTATGGCGGCACGGGCTGGAGCCCGCTGCAGCGCCTGATCTTCGAGATCGAGGCGTTCAAGGGGGGCGCACCGCGCCTGCTGCCCTTTGGCTTGAGCATGATCGGTCCGGTGCTCATCCGCTATGGCTCAGAGGCGCAAAAGGCGCGCTTTCTGCCCCGCATGATCACGGTGGAAGACTGGTGGTGCCAGGGCTATTCCGAGCCCCAGGCGGGCTCGGACCTGGCCTCGCTGCGGACCCGCGCCGAGCGCACGGCCGACGGCTACATCGTGCACGGCCAGAAAACCTGGACGACACTGGCCCAGCACGCCGACTGGATGTTCTGTCTGGCCCGCACCGACCCGGATGCCCGCCCGCAGGCAGGGATCTCGATGCTGCTCGTCGATCTGCGCCAGCCGGGGGTGACGGTGCGCCCCATCCGAACGCTCGACGGGGCCACCGAAATCAACGAGGTCTGGCTCGACGGTGTGTTCGTGCCCGAGGATCAGCGGGTGGGCGAGGAAAACCAGGGCTGGACCTACGCCAAGTATCTGCTGGGCCACGAACGCACCGGCATCGCCGGGCTGGGCCACTGCCACCGCGAGCTGGCCTTGCTGAAAGCGATGGCCGCCCGGACGGTGGCTGATGGCGCCGCCGTGGCCAGCAACGCCCGCCTGAACGATCGCATCGCGCGCGTAGAGATCGACATCCTGGGCCTGGAAATGCTGCTTCTGCGTGTGGTGTCGGGGGCCGACGCCCAGCCCGGGCCACAGGCCTCCATCCTCAAGGTGATGGGTTCCGAAATCCAGCAGCGGCTGGCGCGCCTGCAGTTCGAGGTCATGGGCCTCGAGTCCTGGCCATACGATCCAGACTGGCGCTTCGCCGAGGCTGATTTCTTCGGCCCGGGGCCAGAGGGCGCGGCCGCCGCCGGCGCCACCTACCTGGACATGCGCAAGACCACCATCTATGGCGGATCAACCCAGATCCAGAAGGGCATCATCGCCAAGATGCTGATGGGGGTGGCGTGATGGGCATGCACCGGTTCCACAAGGAGGCCCCATGGACCTGACCTACCGAGATGAACAGCGCATGCTGCTCGAAAGCCTCGATAAGCTACTGGCCGCTCAGTGGGCCTTCGAGGCGCGCAGGGCCCGGGCCCGCGACGCCGGGGTCGATCGCCCCGCCTGGCAGGGCCTGGCGGACCTGGGGGTCGCCGCACTGCTGGTGCCCGAGGCGCACGGCGGCTTTCAGGAAACGCCCGCGACCCTGATGCTCACCCAGTTGGTGCTGGGGCGCCACCTGGTGCAGGGGCCCCTGATCCCCAGCGCGGTCATGGCCACCGTGCTGCTGCGCGACAGCGGCAACCCGGTGTCGTGCCAGACCCACCTGCCGGCCATGGCCGCAGGGCAGCAGGTGTTTTCCGTGGCCTGGCTCGAGTCCGACCAGCGCCACCAGGCGGTGGCCCGGGCGGTCTTGGCGCAGGCATGCCCACAGGGGTGGCGGATCTCGGGTCGCAAAAAGCTGGTGTGGGCGGGTGCGCAAGCCGACCAGTTGATCGTGTCTGCCGTGCTCGACGGCGAGCAGGCCCTGTTCGTGGTGCCCACCCGGCTCGAAGGGGTGCATCTGCAAGACTATCCCACGCTGGATGGCCAGCGCTGCGCTACGCTGGTCATGGATCAGGCGTGCCTGCCCGAAGGGGCCCTGGTCGCGCGTGGCGCGGCGGCCCAATCCGCCCTGCAGTCGGCCTTCGATCATGGCGTGGCCGCCCTGTGCGCCCATGCCGCGGGTGCGGTGGGGCGCCTGGTCGACCTGACCACGGGCTACCTGAAGGTACGCGAACAATTTGGCCGTCGCCTGGCCAGCTTCCAGGTGCTGCAGCACGCCTTGGCCGATCTGCTCATGCACCAGGAAATGGCGGTGTCTTTCGCCCACGTGGCTGCGCGCGGGCTGGGCAGCGCCGACGCCGCAGAGCGCCAGTACCTGTTGTCGGCGGCCAAGGTCGGCGTGGCCGATGCCGCCCGCTTCGTGGCCGAGCAGGCCGTGCAGCTGCATGGCGGCATGGGCATGACCGACGAACTCGAAGCGAGCGATTATGTACGCAGCCTGGCCCTGTTCGAATGCCTGCTGGGCGATTCGGATTGGCACTTGAGCCGCATGCAGCACGGCATACCGCAAACTTGAGCCGCATGCCGCAAACTTGAGGTGCACGCGGCATGCCGTGCCGCGTGCGGCGTACCGTCAGCCAGCCACCAGCACGGCGCGGCCGGTGACTTCGCCCTGGCGCAGCCGGCTCAGGGCTTCGTCGGCCTGGTCCAGCGCAAAGGTCTCGATGGGCATGGGCGGCACCTTGCCGGTCTTGACCAGTTCGATGAGCTCTTGCAGCTCGCCCAGATTGCCCACGAAGCTGCCCAGGATCTGGATGGCGCGCATGGCGATCAGCGCCATGGACCACGGCGCCAGGCCGCCGAACAGCCCGATGATGACCAGCTTGCCGCCCTTGGCCAGGCAATTGAAGGCAAGCTCGGACGTGGCCGGCGCCCCGACCAGGTCGATGGCTGCCTGGATGGGGCCACCCATGGCCTGGGCGATTTGCTCGGCCACGTCGGGCGCGTTGCCGTCGATGACGGCCAGCGCCCCGGCCTTCAGGGCCGCCTCGCGCTTGCCGGCGTCGATGTCGACGACCACCGCGCCCTTGCCGCCCAGCGCCTTGAGCAGTTGCAGGCTCATCAGGCCCAGGCCGCCCGCGCCAAAGATCAGGATCGGGTGTTCGGTGTAGGTCTCGGCGCCGATCTTCTTGAGGGCCGAGAACGTGGTCAGGCCGGAGCAGGCGTAGGGCGCCAGCTGCGCCGGGTCGAGGTCGCCGATGTCGATCAGGTATTTGGCATTGGGGACCAGCATGTATTCGGCATAGCCGCCGTGGCGCATAATCCCCAGGGTGCGCGGGGCCGCACAGTAATTTTCGCGGCCCGCCTTGCAGGTGGCGCACTCGCCGCAGCCGATCCAGGGGTAGGCCAGGTAGTTGCGGCCGATTTCTACGCCCTTCGCGTCCGGGCCCATGGCCTCGAGCGTGCCGGTGGTTTCATGGCCCAGTGCCAGCGGCAGGCTGACCCCGCGATCCTTCAGTGACAGGATGCGGCCCTTGCCCAGGTCGTACCCGCCTTCCCAGAGGTGGATGTCACTGTGGCATACCCCGGCGGCCTTGACCTTGAGCAGGACTTCGGCCCCTTCGGGTTTGGGGATGGGCATGTCGAGCTCGGCCAGCGCCTCGCGAAAATTGACGATGCAGTAGCATTTCATGGGTTTTCCTTATGTGGAGTGAATCGAGAGCAGGCAGCTGGAGCCGGCCGAGACCATGCCCTGGCTGTCCTTGACGAATTCGACGTCGGATTCGCGCGTCAGCGTGACGCCGTTCTTGATGGCCAGCACTTCGGCCATGACGCTGACTGCGATCTCTGGCGGGGTCTTGCTGCCGATGTAGATGCCGACCGGGCCGCGCAGCCGGGCCAGCGAGGCCTCGGTCTGGTCGAGGTATTCGATCATGCGCTGGCGGCGCGCGTGGTTGTTGCGCCGGCTGCCGATGGCCCCGATGTAGAACGCCGGTGTCTCGAGGGCTTGCAGCAGCGCCAGGTCATCCAGTTTGGGATCGTGGGTCAGGGCGATGAGGCAGCTGCGCGCGTCGGGGTTGAACGCCAGCACGGTGTCATCGGGCATGGTGGAGACGACCTGCACGCCGGGCACGTTCCAGACCGTGGCGTATTCTTTGCGCGGGTCGCAGACGGTGACCTCGAAGCCGCAGAACTGCGCCATGGTGGCCAGGTATTCGCTCATTTGGCCGGCGCCGATGATCAGCATGCGGTATTCGGGGCCGAAGGTATTGACCAGCTGCTGCGCATCGAGTTCGAGATCGGCCGGCACCTGGCTGGGCGAGAGGCGGGCCTGGCCCGTGGCCAGGTCGACCGTGCGGTGCATCAGCGCGCCGGTGTCCAGGGCCGCCACCAGCTCGGCCAGAAGGCCGGCGTCTGGATCGAACTCGAGGATCACCTCGAGCGTGCCGCCGCAGGGCAGCCCGAACCGGTGGGCTTCGTCGGCCGTCAGGCCATACTGCAGGAACAGGGGTGGGCCGCTGCGCGGCAGGGCGTCCGGGATGTCGTGCCGGGTATAGCGCAGGATGAGATCGTCTTCGATGCAGCCGCCCGAGACCGAGCCGACGATCACGCCATCGTCGCGCATGGCCATGATGGAACCCACGGGGCGCGGCGAAGAGCCCCAGGTGCGCACCACCGTGACCAGGACGGCGGGGCGGCCGGCCTCGCGCCAGCCCTGCACGGTGCGCAAAACAGTAAGATCGAGATTTTCCATGGTACCCCCCGATGGCTGTGTGGCGGGATGGTGGCCCCGGCCCTAGCCCTGGCTGGCCCAGGCGATGAGCACGATCAGGATGACCACGATCGCCCCCCAGGCCCAGCCGGGTATTTTTTTGCCGGCGGATTCGGCCGCCGTGCCGCTGGCTGCCGCGGGCGCATCGGCGGCTGGCGGATGGCGCCGCTGCATTTCTTCGTCGAACCGCTTGAAAAAGCTTTCCGACATGGACTTGGCCACCCCGTCGATCAGGCGCTGCCCCACCTGGGCAATTTTGCCGCCGACCGTGGCTTCGACTTCGTAGTCCAGCTGGGTGCCGTCGCCCTGCGGGCTGAGGCGCACCTTGGCGGTGCCTTTGCCAAAACCCGCCGCCCCGCCATTGCCTTCGAAGTTCAGCGTATAGCTGTCTGGCGCCTGGATGTCCGTGAGCTGGATCGTGCTTTTGAACTTGGCCGAAACCGGGCCCACCTTGATCTGGCTGACGACGGCATAGGTGTTGTCCGCCGTGGGTTCGATGCTTTCGCAGCCCGGTACGCAGACCTTGAGGACCTCGGGGTCGTTCAGGGCTTCCCAGGCCTGTTGCTGGGTAATGGACAGCAACCGTGATCCTTGCATTTGCATGGCAGAGTCTCCTTATTGTTTTGCCAAGGCGGCCAGGGCGCTGGCCAGCGCCTGCAGCCGGCTGACGTTGTGCACGGCCAGCATGGCGTCGGCATGCGCATGCAGCACGGCGGCCCCCCGTGCAAGCGGTGCGTAGCCTTCGAAACGCAACAGCGGATTGAGCCACAGCAGCTGGCGCACATGTCGCTTGAGCCATTGTAGCTCGTGGTCCAGCTGGGCTGGATCGTCCGTGTCCAGCCCATCGGAAATCAACAACACCAGCGTGCGTCGGCCCACGAGATGGTGGGCATGCTGTCGGCGCAGGGTGGCCAGGCTGGCCGCCAGCCGGGTGCCGCCGGCGAAATCGTGCAGCAGGGGCGCGGCCTGCAGCAGCATGGCATCGGTGTCCGCCAGCCGAAACGCCGGGTTCAGGTCGGTCAGGCCGGTGCCGAACGCATAGACCCGCCGGTGCACCGGCTGCAGGCGGCCCCGCAGGACTGTGCGCCGCGTGGCGGCGTGCAGAAAGGCCAGCAGGATACGGGCGTAGCGCTCCATGGAGCCCGACACGTCCAGCAGCACCAGCAGCGGCAAGGGCGCCGGCCGCCGCCGGCGATGGCGCAGGGCGATCAGTTCGCCGCCGCGCGCGCCGGCGGCGCGCAGGCTGGCCTGCCAGTGCAGATGGCGGCTGCGCCCGCCGATGCGAAAGCGCCGGCTGGGCACGGCGGGCAACGACAGGGGGATCTGGCGCACCAATTGCTCGATCAGGTGGTATTCGCTCGCGCCCAGCTGGTTGAAATCGGCGTGTTTGAGTCGCTGCAGCGCGCTTGCCGTCATGGCGGCATCCAGTTCCAGGTCGCCGGCCGCCGGCTTGGGCAGCGGCGGCCTGGTGGCGGCCAGCGCGGCCTGTGCCCGCGGCCGCGGCGCCTCGCGCCTGGGGCGGGACGGTTGTGGCGCCATGCGGGCCAGCAACTGCTGGGCCAGTTCCGGATCCCTGAAAAATGCCGCGAACATCTCGCGAAACACGCCGATGTCTTGCGGGCGGTTGACGAGCACGCATTCCAGGGCCGCGGCGGCTTCGGCCCGGGTTTCGGGCTGGGTCAACACCCAGGCCTGCTGGGCCAGCGCGATGCGGGCCGAGTCGACCGGCAGGCCGGCGCGCCGCAGGGCGCGACCGAACGCCGCCAGGTTGCCCGCCAGCTTGCCGCGCCGGGCGTCGCCCAGCTGCGACACCCAGTGCGGCAGGGGGCCGGGGGGATAAGACGCGGGTTCAGGGTTCACGCGCAGCCTGGAGCAGGTCGGCCAGCAGGGGCGTATCGAGCGCAGCCAGGTCTTCGCGTTGCTTGAAGAGGATGCCGGCCGTATCGAGCACGACTTCGGGATCCAGTTCGAGCGTATCCAGGGCGACCAGCGCCCGCGCCCATTCGATCGCCTCGGCGACCCCCGGGGCGCGCTCGAAGCCCGCGGCGCCCGCTGCCTGGCGCAATTGCGCGACGAAGCGCGAGACCTGGTCGGCCAGCTGCTGCGGCGCCTCGGGCACCAGGGCCCGCAGGATGGCCCGCTCGCGGTCGCGGTCGGGGTAGTCCAGCCAGTGGTACAGGCAGCGGCGCTTGATGGCGTCGTTCAGCTCGCGCGTGCGGTTGCTGGTCAGCAGCGTGACCGGCGTGGTGTCGGCCCGGATGGTGCCCAGCTGTGGAATGCTGACCTGGTATTCGCCCAGGTATTCGAGCAGGAAGGCCTCGAAGGGTTCGTCGGCGCGGTCGATTTCGTCGATCAGCAGCACGGCGCCGGGCGCGGGGGTCTGCAGCGCTTCGAGCAGTGGCCGGCGGATCAGGTAGCGCGGCTGGTAGACCCCGCGCTCGAGCAGGTCGGGGGGCGCGGAGCCCTCGGTGGCCCGCACGTGCAACAGTTGCGCGGTGTAGTCCCATTCGTATAGCGCATCCTGCTGTTCGAGGCCATCGAAGCACTGCAGCCGCACCAGCGTGCGGCCCAGTGCCCGGGCCAGCGCCTTGGCGAGCTCGGTCTTGCCGACCCCCGGTTCGCCCTCGAGCAACAAGGGCCGCTGCAGGCGCAGGGCGAGGAACACCGCGGTCGCCAGCCGATGATCGGCAAAATAGCCTTCGGCCTCCAGGGCGGCCGCCAGGGCGGCGATGGAGGCCGAAGGGGCCGGTGGCGAGCCTGGGGTGTCGGGCATGCAGCCAGCGCCGGTTGCGGATCAGGCCAGCGCCTGCGCCACGGCCCGACGTGCCATGACACCCACCAAATGCGCGCGATACGCGCTGCTGGCATGGATGTCGGCCGACATCTCGGCGGCATCCGTGCCTATATCGGCGATCGCGTCGGGGCGGAAGTCGTGCGCCAGCGCCTGTTCCATGGCGGTGTGCCGGAGCACCCCGTTGCCCGCGCCGGTGACGGCCACGCGCACACCGTTGTCGAAGCGGGCCACGAACACCCCGATCAGGGCGAACAGCGACGCCGGCTGTACGAACTTGACATAGGCGGCCTGCCGGGGGATGGGGAAATGCACGGCCGTGATGAGCTCGCCCGGCTCGAGCGCCGTGGCGAAGAGCCCCTGAAAGTAGTTATCGGCCGCGATCTCGCGCGTGTGGGTGCGCACGGTGGCCCCCAGGCCCAGTACGGCCGCCGGATAATCGGCCGCGGGATCGTTGTTGGCCAGCGACCCGCCCAGCGTGCCCATGGCGCGCACCTGCTTGTCGCCGATGCCGGCGGCCAGCCGCGCCAGCGCCGGGATGGCGTGGGCGATCTCGGCGCTTTCGGCGACTTCGGCGTGGCGCGTCATGGCGCCGACCACGAGGGTGTCACCCTGGGGGCGGATGCCGGTGAGTTCGGTGAGGGCGCGCAGGTCGACCAATTGTTCGGGCGCCGCCAGGCGCAGCTTGAGCGAACCCAGCAGCGTCTGGCCGCCCGCCAGCGGTTGGCCGCCGGCCTGCACGGCCTGTACGGCGTCGTCCAGCGTGGCCGGGCTTGTGTAGCTGAATGCATACATGAGCGATCTCCTTAGTGGGCGGCCTGGATGGCCTGCCAGACGCGGTGCGGCGTGGCCGGCATGTCGATGTCGTGCACGCCCAGGGGCGCCAGGGCATCGAGCAGGGCGTTGATGACGGCGGGGGGCGAGCCGATGGTGCCGGCCTCGCCGCAGCCCTTGCTGCCGATCGGGTTGTGCGTGCAGGGCGTGCACACCGTGCCCAGCCGGAAGTCTGGGAAATCGGTGGCGCGCGGCATGGTGTAGTCCATGTAACTGCCCGTGAGCAGTTGCCCGTTGTCGTCGTAGACGCACTCTTCGAGCAGCGCCTGGCCGATGCCCTGCATGATGCCGCCCTGCACCTGCCCTTCGACGATCATGGGGTTGATGATGACGCCGAAGTCGTCGACCGCCGTGAAGCGTTCGACGCGTACCACGCCGGTGTCCGGGTCGACCTCGACCTCGCAGATGTGGGTGCCCGCCGGGTAGGTGAAATTGCCCGGATCGTAGAAGGCGGTTTCATTGAGGCCGGGCTCGAGCTTGTCGAGCGGATAATTGTGCGGTACGTAGGCGGCCAGGGCCACCTGGGCAAACGGCACGGCCTTGTCGGTGCCCTTGACGCGGAATTCGCCCTGGACGAACTCGATGTCGGCCTCGGCGGCTTCCATGAGGTGCGCCGCGATTTTCTTGGATTTTTCTTCGATTTTGTCGACCGCCTTCATGATGGCGGACCCGCCCACGGCCAACGAACGGGATCCGTAGGTGCCCATGCCAAACGGGATGCGCCCGGTGTCGCCGTGCACCACCTCGACGTTCTCGATGGGGATGCCCAGGCGCCCGGCCACCAGTTGAGCGAAAGCCGTTTCGTGCCCCTGGCCGTGGCTGTGGGTGCCCGTGAACACCGTGACCGAGCCCGTGGGGTTGACGCGCACTTCGCCGCATTCGTACAGGCCGGCGCGCCCGCCCAGCTGGCCGACGATCTGCGACGGCGCCAGGCCGCAGGCTTCGATGTAGCTGGAGTAGCCGATGCCGCGTTTCAGGCCTTTGGCCTCGCTGGCCTGGCGCCGCGCCTCGAAGCCGGCCACGTCGGCCAGCTTCATGGCCTCGTCCAGACACTGGGGGAAGTCGCCCGTATCGTAGAGCAAGGCCACCGGCGTTTGATAGGGGAACTCGGTGATGAAGTTGCGCCGGCGGATTTCGTCTTGGGACAGGCCGAGCTCCCAGCCGCAGCGGGTGACCAGGCGCTCGATCAGGTAGGCTGCTTCGGGGCGCCCGGCGCCGCGGTAGGCATCGACCGGCACCGTGTTGGTGAACCAGCCGTCGACCTCGACGTAGATCTGCGGCGTCGTGTACTGGCCGGCCAGCAGCGTGCCGTACAGGATGGTGGGCACGACCGGGCCGAAGGTGGCCAGGTAGGCTCCCAGGTTGACGTGGGAGTGCACCCGCAGCGCCAGGAACTGGCCGTTTGCGTCCATGGCCATTTCGGCCACGGTGATGTGGTCGCGCCCGTGGGTGTCGGAGACGAAGCTCTCGGAGCGTTCGGCCGTCCATTTGACCGGACGGCCCAGCGTGCGCGACGCCCAGGCCACCGCCGCGTCTTCGGCGTACAGGTTGATTTTCGAGCCGAAGCCGCCCCCGACGTCCGGGGCGATGACGCGCATCTTGTGCTCGGGCACCTGCAGCACGTTGGCGGCCAGCAGCAGGCGCGCCAGATGCGGATTCTGGCTGGTGGTGTACAGGGTGGACTCGCCCGTGGCCCTGTCGTGGCGCGCGTTGTCGGCGCGCGGCTCCATGGCGTTGGGGATCAGCCGGTTGTTGACGAGTTCGATGCGTGTGACGTGCGCGGCCGAATCGAACGTGGCATCGACGGCGGCCTTGTCGCCCAGCACCCAGGTGTAGCAGTGGTTGTCGGCGGCTTCGTCGTGCAGCGCCGGGCCCTGGCGGGCCTGGCGCATGTCGACCACGACGTCGAGGGGGTCGTAGTCGATCTCGATGGCCTCGGCTGCATCTTTGGCCTGCTCGAGCGTGTCGGCCACGACCATGGCGACCAGTTCGCCCACGTAGCGCACCTTGTGCTGAGCCAGGAACGGGTGCGGCGGCTCTTTCATGGGGCTGCCGTCCGGGTTGGTGATCAGCCAGCCGGTGGGCAGGCCGCCGACCTGGCCTTCGATGTCGGCACCCGTGAAGATGGCCACGACCCCTGGCATCTGGCTGGCCTGGGCGGTGTCGATGTGCTTGAGGGTGGCATGGGCGTGCGGTGAACGCACGAAGACGGCGCGCTTCTGGCCGTCGTGGTGGACGTCGTCGACGTACTGCCCGGTGCCGGTGAGGAACCGGGCGTCTTCGACACGGCGTACGGATTCGCCCACGTGGGACAGGGCAGCCATGGGATTGCTCATGATGGGTCTCCTTTGCCTCAGGCGGCCATGGTTTTCTGGGCGGTCTGTACGGCGCGCACGATGTTGTGGTAGCCGGTGCAGCGGCACAGGTTGCCGTCCAGCAGTTCGCGGATCTGGGTTTCGTCGGCATCCGGATGGTGCGCCAGCAGATCGACCGTGCTCATCACCATGCCCGGTGTGCAGTAGCCGCACTGCAGCCCGTGGCATTCTTTGAAGGCCGCCTGCACCGGATGCAGGCTGCCGTCGGGCGCGGCCAGGCCTTCGATGGTGGTGATGTCGGCCCCTTGCATCTGCGCGGCCAGCACGTTGCACGACTTGATGCTGCGGCCGTTGGCGATGACGGTGCACGCGCCACACTGGGCCGTGTCGCAACCCACGTGGGTGCCCGTCAGGCGCAGGTTTTCGCGGATGAACTGGACCAGCAGGGTGTTGGGCGCGACCTCGGCGCTGACCTCTTGCCCGTTGACCTTGAGCGCGATTTTCATGGCGGCTGTCTCCTGATTATTGGTTTGTTGTTCAACCTTAGCATTCTCGGGGCAGGCGGTTCACCCCCGCCACCTAGGGATTACCCGTGGGCAGGTCGCCCGGGGTGTCGATGTCGCGGAAAATACCCGGATCCGGCACCACGACCTGCTCGACTGGCCAATGGCGCAGCAGCGCGCGGGCGCCTTCATCGCCCCCCAACTGCAGCAGCCGGTCGCGGTGCCCGGCGGCAAAGGCCACCGGATTGCCGCGCCGGCCCTGGCAATAAGGCGCGGCGACGCCCGCGCCGCGCGTGATCGCCTGCGCCAGCGCTCGCAAGGTATCGACTTGCACGAACGGCATGTCTGCCAGCGCCACCAGCCAGCCTGCGGCATCTCGGCTGGCCTGTACGCCGCAGACCAGCGAAGCCCCCATGCCCTGGCCTGCCTGGCGGCACGGCACCAGCTCGCAGCCGACGTTGCGCAGGCAGTCGGCCAGGGGGCCGCGCACGTCGCGCACCACGGCCAGGACGCGGGGCAGCGCGGCACACAGCGTGCGGGCGCTGGCCTCGGCCACGAGCGGGCCATCGGGCAGGGTTTGCAGCAATTTGTTCAGCCTGCGGTCCGGGTCGAACCGCAGGCCCTGGCCCGCGGCCAGCAGGATACCGATCATGGGGCAGTGCTCCGGGGAAACGAAATCGTTACAGGGCTCAGAATGCAGACCCAGCCCAATTGTATCCACCCATGTCAAAAAAGTTGTGGACCTTTCCCGTTTGGCAGTATCGTTTAGTTGATACCTCAATAGGGTTACTCTCCCGCAAGGCCTGATCATGATCGACATGACATTGGTGGATCTCTCGCGCATCCAGTTTGCCGCCACCGTGATGTATCACTTCCTGTTCGTCCCGCTGACCCTGGGCCTGTCGTTTCTGCTGGCCATCATGGAGTCCGTCTACGTGCTCACCGGGCGCGACATCTGGCGGCGCATGACGCTGTTCTGGGGCACGCTGTTCGGCATCAATTTTGCGCTGGGGGTGGCCACCGGGGTGGTGATGGAGTTCCAGTTCGGCATGAACTGGGCCTACTACAGCCAGTATGTGGGCGATATCTTCGGGGCACCGCTCGCCATCGAGGGCCTGATGGCCTTCTTTCTCGAAGCCACCTTCGTGGGCCTGTTCTTCTTTGGCTGGGGCAGGCTCTCCAAGGTTGGCCACTTGGTCGTCACCTGGCTGGTGGCCATCGGCTCCAACCTGTCGGCGCTCTGGATCCTGATCGCCAACGGCTGGATGCAGAATCCGGTGGGGGCCGTCTTCAATCCGGCCACCATGCGCATGGAACTCACGGATTTCGCGGCGGTGATCTTCAATCCGGTGGCGCAAGCCAAGTTCGTGCATACCGTCAGCGCGGGCTATGTGCTGGCGGCCGTGTTCGTCATGGGGGTCAGTGCCTGGTACCTGATCGGCAATCGCCACCACGACCTGGCGCGCCGGTCCATGATCGTGGCGGCCAGCTTCGGCCTGGCGGCGTCCCTGTCGGTGCTGGTGCTGGGCGATGAAAGCGGCTATCTCACCAGCGAGCATCAAAAGATGAAGATCGCCGCCATGGAAGCCATGTGGCAAACCGAGCCGGCGCCCGCCAGCTTCAACCTGATCGCGATCCCCGACCAAAAAAACAAAAAGAACGATTTCGAGATCTCGATCCCGTACGTCATGGGCATCATCGGCACGCGCTCGCTGACCACGCCGCTGCTGGGCATCGACGACCTGGTCGAGCGCGCCAAGACCTGGGTGCGCCAGGGCCTGGTGGCCTACGAAGCACTGCAGCAGCTCAAGGCGCACCCGGACGACGCCGATGCCCGGGCGCGTTTCGAGCAATACCAGCACAACATGGGCTATGCCCTGTTGCTCAAGCGCTTCCGCGACGACATCACGCAAGCCACCGAGGCGGACATCGCCCTGGCCGCTGAAAGCACGGTGCCCGAAGTCGCGCCCATTTACTGGCTGTTCCGCATCATGGTGGCCTGCGGGTTTTATTTCATCGGCTTTTTTGCCTATGCATTCTGGCTGGCCAGCCGGCGGCGCCTGCTGGTGTCGCCGCGTTTCTGGCGCGTGGCCCTCTGGACGTTGCCGTTGCCCTGGATCTCCGTCGAGGCCGGTTGGTTCGTGGCCGAGTTCGGCCGCCAGCCGTGGGTGATCGAAGGCGTCCTGCCCACGTTTTATGCCGTCTCGGGCTTGCAGGTATCCGATCTGGTGATTTCGCTGATCGTCTATCTCATGCTCTATACCGCCTTGCTGATCGTCGGCATCCGGCTCATGCTGCGCGCCATCCGCCAGGGCCCGCATGACGGCCCCATCCCCACCCCCGCCCCGCCGGCCGTGGCCGGCGCGCAACGCCTTGGCGCCTAGGAGGACACCATGGAAGCTCTGATTCCCCTGGATTTTTCCACGTTGCGCGTCATCTGGTGGTTGCTGCTGGGCGTGCTGCTCATCGGCTTTGCCGTGATGGACGGCTTCGACCTGGGGCTGGCCTCGGTGCTGCTGCTGGTCGCCCGCACCGATACCGAACGGCGCATTGCCTACAACGTGATCGGCCCGGTCTGGGAAGGCAACCAGGTGTGGCTGATTCTGGGCGGCGGGGCCATTTTCGCAGCGTGGCCCCTGCTGTATGCCATGTCGTTCTCGAGCTTTTACCTGGCGATGTTGCTGTTGTTGCTGGCGCTCATCCTGCGGCCCATCTGCTTCCAGTTTCGCAGCAAGCTGCAGGGCGCCCGCTGGCGCCAGACCTGGGATGTCCTGATGTGCCTGTGCGGCGTGGTCGCCAGCTTGGTGTTTGGCGTGGCCGTGGGCAATGTCATCTTGGGGGTGCCGTTCGACTATGAAGCGGCCACCTTGCGCCCGGTCTATCACGGCTCGTTGCCCGATCTGTTTACGCCGTTCCCGCTGCTGTGCGGGCTGCTCGCACTGGTCATGCTGGCGCAGCACGGGTCCATTCTGCTGGCCTGGAAAACCGATGGCGAGCTGGCCCGCCGCGCACGTCGCTGGGCCCGTATCGCCGGCGTGCTCAGCGCGCTCTCGTTCGTGGTGGCCGGTGTCTGGGTCGCGGGCTTGCCGGGCCACGTCGTCAGCGGGGGCGTGGCCGCCGATGCGGTGGCCACGCCGCTGGGCAAATCGGTTCAGGTGGTCGACGGCGCCTGGTTGTTCAATTTTGCGCGTTGGCCGCTCTTCTGGCTGGCGCCGGCCCTGGGGGTGCTGGGCGCGCTGCTGGCCGTCGCGCTGGTGGGGTTGCGGCGCAAGGCCTGGGCCTTTCTGGCCTCGGCGCTGAGCATCACAGGGATCATTCTGACGTTCGGTCTGGCGCTGTATCCGTTTCTTTTGCCGTCCTCGCTCGATCCCGACGTGGGCCTCACCATTTGGGATGCGTCGGCCAGCCGCCTGTCGTTGTGGCTGATGCTGTTGGCAACGGGGGTGCTTTTACCCGTGGTCATCGCCTACACGGCCTGGGTCTACCGGGTCATGCGCGGCAAAGTCACCGAAAAAAACCTCGATGGCCACGCCTACTGATGATCGGGTGGATGGCGCCGTTTATTGAAGGAAACACATGTGGTATTTCTCATGGGCCCTGGGCCTGGGTCTGGCCTGCAGCTTCGCCATACTCAATGCCTTGTGGCACGAGCTGCACGAAGAAGAATAACGTCGGGCGGCACCTGCCGTGGCGCCCGCCAGAGCCCCGGGCGTGATCCCTGAGGCTCCGGATGCGGCCCCAGAGGCCCCGGCGACGGGGCCCGGCGCGCGCTGGCTCTCCGGCCTGTGGCACCAAGAGCAGGCGCGCTTGCTGTGGGCCATGGGCGCTCCGGTTCTGGCGGGCGGGCTGCTGGTCGCCCAGGTCGGGCTGCTCGCCCAGGTGCTGGGTCGCATGGTGCAGGGCGAACAGTCATGGGCCGCCTCGGTGCCGTGGGTGGCCGGCATCGTGGCGCTGGTGCTGCTGCGCGCCGTTCTCCACTGGACGGGCGAGCGTGCGGCCAGCCAGGCGGCCGAGCGCATCAAGTGGCGCTTGCGCCAGGCACTGTTCGCGCGCCTGCTCGAGCGCGGGCCGCAGTGGACGCGCCTGCAGGTCTCGGGCGAACTGGCCAGTGTGCTGGTCGACCAGGTGGAACAGCTCGATGGCTTCCTGATGCGCTACCTGCCCTCCATGGTCGCGGCTGCGTGCCTGCCGCTGGCTTTCGGCGTCGTCCTGTTGCCCCTGGATTGGGTGGCGGCCCTGATCCTGCTCGTTACGGCCCCGCTGATCCCCCTGTTCATGGCGTTGGTCGGATGGGGGGCCCAGGCGGCCAGCGAGCGGCACCAGCAGGCCATGGTGCGCCTCTCGGGCCGTTTTGCCGACCGCTTGCGGGGTGCATTCACGCTCAAGCTGTTTGGCCGCATAGAGCATGAAGTGCAGGCCATGGACAGCGCCAGCCACGACCTGAGCCGCAAGACCATGGGTGTGCTGCGCATCGCCTTTCTTTCCTCGGCCGTGCTCGAGTTCTTTGCCGCCCTGGGGGTGGCCAGTATCGCCTTGTACGTCGGCTTGAGCTATCTGGGGTTTCTGCAGTGGCGCGCTGAACCCGTCAGCCTGCCCCTGGGCCTGTTCGCCCTGTTCATGGCGCCCGAAGTGTACAACCCCCTGCGGCAACTGGCGGCCCATTACCATGACCGGGCCGCCGCCCTGGCCGCCGTCGACCAGATCTCGGCCTGGTTCGACGGCTTGCCCGCGCTGGCGGCCGGGCAAGCGCGCACAGTCGCAGCCGATCGAGCCGCGGGCTGGCAGCCTGTCGCGGTGGCGACGCCGCGCCGGGCGGTCCACCTTCAGGGCCTGAATCTGGCCGGCCGGTCTGCGGGCGGCCTGTTGTGGCCGCAGGCGTTGGGCGGGTCGCTCGCACCCGGCGAGCACCTGGCCGTGATGGGGCCCAGCGGGGTCGGCAAGACGGCGCTGCTCGAGACCCTGGCGGGCTTGCGGCCCCTTCTGGCGGGGCAAGTTCAGGTTTTGGACCATCTGCGCGCCGCGCCATGGGGCGCTGTGGGCCCGCCGCCCGCGCCAGGCGGTTCGGTTTGCGCGCCAGGGCGCGTCATGCCGGCCTGCGCGCCGCATCCCGAACTGGGCAAGCGCCTGGTGCTGATTGGCCAACAGCCTTTTTTTCTGGCGGGCACGATACGCGACAATTTGCGCTGGGTGGCCCCGGCGGCCCAGGACGAGCCCATTCGCCGGGCACTGCGGCAGGCCGTTGCGCACGCGTTCGTCGCCGAGCAGCCGGCGGGCCTGGACACCGTGCTGGGGCGGGCCGGCCATGGGCTTTCGGGCGGGCAATTGCGGC
>Ga0172382_10006423_pt1 | contig 17070 bp, 18 predicted proteins | sample Leawel138RmetaG_FD_122245 | JGI IMG/M metagenome (GOLD analysis project Ga0172382, IMG submission 122245) | Leachate microbial communities from a municipal landfill in Southern Ontario, Canada - Leachate well 138R metaG | ecosystem: Engineered > Solid waste > Landfill > Unclassified | place...
AAAGCTCAGGAAATTAGAACTGGTAAAGCTTATACTCTAGATGATTTTAAAGAGATTAAAAGTAGAAATGAAATTGCCGAAAAGTTTAGATTAATCCTTAATGAATTAACTGCATAAATATATTATGAAGAAAAGCGAAATTTTCGCTTTTTTTATTTGTAAAAATCGAGAAATTTGTAAATAAATGACTAATTATATAAATATCTGTAACCCCTTTCTAAACTTAAGTAAATTATTGTATAATATTAAATAACTATAAAATATATGACTTTTAGAAAGGATGATTTTTTTATGAACAAAAGAATCGGTGCTTTAACTCTCTTTTTTTTGATTTTAATTTTCTGGATTATCCTATCCTTTAAGATTGACTTAACAATTACAATTATTGGTTTTTTAGTGTCGACAATGATTGTATTTTTTAATTATGATTTAGTGTTCAATCAAGCGGAAGTATCGAAACTTTCGCTTAGATTAATTGGTAATTTCTTCGTTTTAATTGCGGTATTATTGTTTAATGTAGCAAAATCCAATATTGAAGTTGCCAAAATTGTTCTAAGTAAGAAAATGCCGATAGATCCCGGATTCGTAAAAATTAAAAATCCTTTAAATAAAGAATTAAATCAAGCATTTTTTGCCAACGCAATTACCCTTACTCCAGGAACCTTAACCGTAGATATGAATGATGAAGAAATTGTAGTCCATGGGTTAGTAAAAAAACATGTCTATGATTTAGATAACAGTTCGTTAGAAAAAACCTTCTTAAAGCTTGAAAAGGAGAAAAACAATGGTTGAGACAGCAGTTATCATCAGTGCAATCATCTTAGTGTTATTAACTTTTGTTGGACTTTTCCGAGCGATTAAAGGTCCGACTGCAGAAGATAGAATCGTCGCTATCAATATGATATCGACTAAGGTTACGGTAATAATCGTTTTAATCGCACTTATTACTTCCCAAGCTTTTTATGTTGATGTAGCTTTAGTCTATGCTTTATTAGGCTTTATCGCTACCATTGGTTTAGCAAAATTACTGATGAAAGGAAAACTCGGAAAATGATGCTATCAATTTGGAGTCTAGGTTTAGATATATTAATCCTACTTTGCTTGGCCAGCGGTTTGTTTTTTATTTTTGTTGGTGTTGTCGGGTTAATCAGAATGCCTGATGTGTTCACCCGGATGCACGCAACTACTAAATGCGATACGATGGGAGCGGGACTAATCTTTTTAGGTTTGATACTATGGCAAGGTTTAAGTTTTGTTTCATTGAATATTCTGTTAATTTTAATTTTTGTCTGGTTAACCAATCCAACCGCAGCTCATGCAATCGCAAAAAGCGCTTATCAAAGACTTGAATCGGGAATTAAAGAAGAAGGTGAAAAAGACTGATGGTTTATTTAAATATTGTGATTATTGTTTTCTTAATCGTTTGTGCGATTGCTATCGGTCAAACTAAGGACTTATTAGGAGCGGTAATACTATTCTCCGCTTACAGCCTAATGATGAGTGTTTTATGGCTGATTTTAAAAACTCCTGATGTCGCAATCACTGAAGCAGCAATCGGAGCCGGTGTAACTTCGATTTTATTCTTTGCGGTTATTAGTAAAACTAAGAGGTACGAAAAATGAGAAAAATCCTTGTTAATCTAATTTTTGTAATCCTTTTTATCGTATTAATCTATGGAGTCTTTAACATGCCTACTGAAGCTAATGTTTTTGCGCCTTCTTATAATGAAGTCGCAAATCATTATTTAAGAGAAGGAGCTAATGAAACTAATGCTGCGAATATCATCGCCGCTATTTTAGCTGATTACCGTGGCTTTGATACCTTAGGTGAAACTATTGTTTTATTTACTTCTGTAGTTGCAGTTGGTTCAGTTCTTCGTTCAACTAAATACGACAAGGAGGTAAAAAAAGATGAATGATATCATTGTAAAAAACATCACGAGAATTATCATTCCCTTTGTGCAAGCTTATGGAATCTTTGTGATTCTTATGGGCATATATCTCCTGGTGGCGGTTTTGCTGGTGGGGCAATTATCGGTACGTCTTTGATTCTTTATACCTTGGTATTTGGTAGAGAAAAAGGCAGTAAGAAGTTTACACATAAAATGTCGGAAATTGCCGAGAGTGGCGGTATAATTGTTTTTGTTTTAATTGGTTTAATCGGTCTATTTATCGCCGGTAGTTTCTTGACAAATATCGAAGCTGGATTCCCTGAAGGCTTAATTGGAGATATTATCTCTGGAGGGATGATTCCACTTTTGATGATTGGGATCGGGATAAAAGTTGCTTCAACAATGATTACCCTATTCAATCTCCTAATCGATGAGGGGGTAAGATAATGTTAGATTTAATAATTGATAATATTAATTATATCGGAGCGATTGCTTTATTCATCATCGGTTTAAGAATAGTTGTTACTCACAGCAATTTAATCAAACGAGTTTTTGGGATAAATATTATGGGTACAGGAGTCTTTCTGTTTTTTATCGCTATCGGTAATGTTACAGGTGGAGTTCCACCGATTATTGATCCTACTAATCCCGACGCAACCTATATCAACCCAATACCTTCTGTATTAATATTAACCGGAATCGTTGTCGTGGTCTCAATCACTGTTTACTCTTTAAGTTTAGTTATCAGGATTTATGAGAATTACCATACAATCGATCAAAAAGAATTATCAAAAATAATCAGCGAGGAACAGACCGATGATTAATCAACTGCCGATAATAAACCTATTATTATTCTTATCAATGGCCTTATTAATTCCTTTATTAAAACGGAAGAACTTTAAAATAACCTTAATCTTAGGTTTTATTGTTCTAGGACTGGTTTTAGTATCTTCACTATATCTTCTTTATTATGTGAATAATATTGAAGTTATTCATTATACCTTTGGCGGTCATGAAAGTCGCTTTGGGATTGAATTTATTATCGACCCATTTTCAGCTTTATTTACTACAATTATCGCAATCTTAGCTTCGATAATCTATATCTATTCCTCCGGTGATGCGACCGAAGGAATCGAAAAACAAGAGTATGGCCGTTATTACGTATTATTATTTATCTTGTTAATGTCGATGTTTGGCATTTTATATACAAACGATCTTTTTAATACCTATGTTTTTATTGAAATTTTATCGATCACCACTTGTGCGATAATTTCTATTAAAAAGAAGAAGGATACATATACAGCAGCTTTTAGATATGTGATGATGAATGAGTTAGGTTCACTTTCTTACTTGTTCGGAGTAGCGCTAATTTATATGGCTACTGGATATACTAATATTACTCTTATTTCTGAATCTATTACCGAAGCTTACGCACTATATCCATTTAACATTATTATCGCTATTAGCTTTATGGTTATTGGTCTAGGAATTAAAGCCGCCATATTTCCCTTTCATGTTTGGCTTCCAGATGCTCATAGTGCTGCACCTTCAACTTCAAGTGCAATTCTATCAGCGATTGTTATCAAGGTATATATATTAGTTTTTGTAAAAGTTCTCTTTAGAGTCTATGATATTGATATCTTAAATGATTTACATATATCAACAATCCTCTTAGTATTAGCAGGAGCGGGAATGATCTTTGGATCAATATTTGCGATTGCCCAAAAAGATGTTAAAAGAATGCTTGGCTATTCCTCTGTAGCCCAAATGGGCTACATCGTATTAGGTATTGGTTTGCTTAGCTTTGAAGGTCTTAAAGCAGCCTTTTTCCACATCCTATCCCATGGATTGATGAAGACCGCATTATTCTTATCTGTTGGAGAAATCATCTTTTATAAAAAGACTAGAAAAGTTAATGACTTTGATGGCTTAGGCTTTATTATGCCAGTAGCTATGGGGGTGTTTTCGATAGCAGCTTTAGGGATGATTGGTTTACCTTTAACCAGTGGTTTTATCTCTAAATTAAATTTAGGGATTGCGGTATTAGCTAAAAATGAAATTATCTTTTTAGCAATTTTAATTCTTTCTTCATTATTAAATGTAATTTACTATTTACCGATTATTATTCTCGGCTTCTTAAAAAACGAGAAATATCATTACCGCATGAGTTCAATTGAACACACACCTTCGACAATGATCTTTCCTTTGATATTCTTAGGGGTGTTAATTATTTTTGTTGGAATCTTCCCAAATGAAATAATGACCTTTATCGAAGCTGCAGTTAAGAGTATTATGTCTTAAGGAGAAATAACACCAAATGCTTAAATTTCCGAAAATGAAAATTTTTGATTCAATGGTTAAAGCTAATTCCTTTATGGTTGGTTTAGCTTTATTCTTGTTGGTGATATTAATTGCTTACGGTCAAGATTGGTTTAGTTTAGCAACGGCTTTTAATGAGAGTGATTTTTTCAATCAAGTAGAAAGCTTTAAACCCCTAAAATATATTACCGTAATTTTAATTTTGATTCCGATACTCGGAGCTTTTATTTCCCTTTTATTTGGTGAACACAAAGCAAAAGAACGTGATATGAGCGTAATCTATATGGGGTTTTTAAACTTGGTCTTAGTTGTTATATTATATCCATTTGTTCTGGGATCTAATATTGAATTAATTATCCCTAAAATCTTTACATTGGGTTTAAGTTTGAAAATCGATATGCTTTCTTATGTAGTGTTGTTGCTATCAGCTTATATTTGGTTTTTCGTAATGATTTATGCTCATGAATACATGAGCAGAGAGAAGAAGATTACCAGATTTTTCTTCTTCTTAGGAATTACTTATAGCTCAGTTATTGGAGCGATAATTTCTGGAGATTTATTGATGATGTTTATCTTTTTTGAGATAATGACATTTTCATCATATATTTTAGTTATCCATGGACAAAATGAAGAGTCTTATAAGGCTGGATATAATTATATTATTATGGGGCTGATCGGGGGATTTTTAATTTTTACCGCAATCATTCTTCTCTATTTTAATATTGGTGACTTGCGTTTTGCTTCAGCTATCGCTAAACTTCAAGACTTAGGTAACCTAAAATACTGGATTATGGGTCTATTAGTCTTTGGATTTGGAATCAAAGCAGGAATGGCTCCAGTCCATGTTTGGTTACCGAGAGCACATCCTGTAGCGCCAAGCCCTGCAAGTGCATTACTTTCTGGGGTAATGATTAAAATCGGGGCTTTTGGAATTATTAGAGTAGCTTCAAGTTACTATTTTCCTGATCCAAATACCGTATTAGGAATTGATGACCCCTTATGGAGCGCTGCTAGTAATATCGGAGCGATAATTATTTGGACAGGAATAATCACGATGGCTATTGGGGTATTCTTAGCCTTGCAACAGGCTAATATTAAAAAGATGTTGGCTTATCACTCCATCTCACAGATGGGCTATATTATAACCGGTATTGGTGTAGCGCTTTACTTAGGTTATGAAGGAGCGATGGGTTTTACTGGAGCGATGTATCATATCATCAATCATGCACTCTTTAAATCCTTGTTATTTATGGTTGCTGGTGTGATTTATTATCACACCCATGAACTCGATATGTATAAATTAGGAGGCTTATGGAAAAAACTCCCATTTACAACCCTGACCTTTATTATTGCAGCTCTAGGCATTAGTGGTATACCACTATTTAATGGCTATATTTCTAAGACCATCCTTCATCATGGAATTGTTGAAGCTTACGAACTTGGAAATCCAGTATTTTTCTATGCCGAACTTATTTTTATCGTCGTCAGTGCGGGAACGGTTTGTTCTTTCATCAAAATGTTTTATTATGTTTTTATCAAAAAAACTGATAATAAATATAAAACAATGGTCTTTGATTACTCAAGTCTTGATATCGCCATGTGGAGCATGGCCTTAATCATTATCCTTATCGGGTTAAACCCTAACTTCATTATTAAAAATCTAATCGTTCCAATATTTAACAGTATTAGTTATGATCCTAACTTTATTGAACATCATATCTTACATTTGAATGCTTTTGTCTTGAAGGATTTACTAACTACTTTAATAATTGTTTTCATGGGTTTTGGAATCTTCTTTGTTGGTAAACGTTATAATCTCTTTCATCTGCATCTACCAAAATGGTTAAGGGTTGAATATTTAGTGTTCTTCCCCGCTTATCTAGTGATGCGAAATTTATGCCGACTTATGTATGGGGATAAATGTCCCATCAGTAATGAAGACTTTGCAAAATTAGCAGAAAAAGATGTTGAAAAGATTGGTTTTATCGATCGCTTTGTAATTACAGCTAATGTTTTTAACCGCCGTTATGAACAATCGATTATTAGAAGTGACGCAATTATCTATACGTTATTTTTAACGATTATTATTATCCTGATGATAGTTTTATAAGAGAAACAAAAAGGAAAATAAAATTATGACAGAAAAGCGAAAAATTAAAATTTTTGATTCAATGGTTAAAGCAAATTCAATTTTAGTTGGATTATCTTTAGCTTTGCTTTTATTGTTTATAGCCTTTATTATGGATTGGTTCAGTTTTCAAACCACACTCAACCAATCAACAAACTACATTAAGTATTTAACCTTTTTAAATTCTTATTCCTTCGATATGCTAATAATTATCGCAATTCCCTTATTAGGCGCTGTATTTGAACTAATCTACGGTGAACGTTTAGTAGATAACCGGGATAAATCTATTGTTTTCATGGGGTTTTTAGAGATTTGTTATATCATCTTAATTTATCCTAAAGTAATCTCCGGTAATATCGATTTTTATATTCCTAACTTTTTAAGTTTAGGCATTAGTTTTCGGATTGATATACTAGCTTATATAGTATTATTAATCTCTAGTTTTGTTTGGTTTTATGTAATGGTTTATGCTCATGAATACATGAAGAAAGAACGTCATGGAACTAGGTTTTTCTTCTTTTTGGCCCTTACTTATTCAGCCGTCTTAGGAACTGTTGGTTCGGGAGATTTATTAGCGATGTTCATATTTGTTAATCCTAGCTGCCTTGATTTTGATCTATTTTAATATTGGTGATTTACGGTTTACTTCAGCAATTAGCGTCATGCAAAACTATGGAAGTTTAAGGTATTGGATAATCGGTTTATTGGTCTTTGGCTTTGGCATCAAAGCCGGTATGGCTCCAGTCCATGTCTGGCTACCTAGAGCCCATCCAGTAGCCCCAAGTCCAGCAAGTGCACTGCTATCAGGGGTAATGATAAAAATCGGAGCTTACGGAATCTTAAGAGTAGCGACAACTTATTATTTTCCTTCAAGAGAAGCAGTTACTTCCCTAACTGATCCACTATGGGATGTAGCCCAAAACATTGGAGCGATAATCATTTGGACAGGAATTATAACAATGATTATCGGAGCGTTTTTAGCCTTAGCCCAGGATAATATTAAAAAGTTACTGGCTTACTCTTCTGTAAGCCAAATGGGTTATATTGTTTTAGCTATCGGCTCAGCGCTTTATTTAGGTTATGAAGGTCCTTTAGGTTATTCAGGTGCAATCTATCATATCGTTAATCATGCCCTGTTTAAATCCCTGTTATTTATGGTTGCTGGGGTGATTTATTATCACACCCATGAACTTAACATGAATAAATTAGGCGGTATTGCTAAAATGCTTCCATTTACTACGATAATTTTTATTATCGCTACCTTTGGGATTATTGGTTTACCAGGATTTAACGGTTATATTTCTAAAACCTTAATCCATCATAGTCTAACCGAAGCGGCCCATCTAAATTCAAACTTCATATTCGCAGAAATCCTTTTTATCTTAACTAGCATTATCACAGCGGCATATTTTTCGAAGCTGTTTTATTACGTCTTCTTAAAAAAACAAACAAAGAATTACAAAGATTTGGTCTTTGATATCTCAAGTTTAGATTTAGCACTTCTAAGCATTGCTTTAATAATCATTGGAATTGGCATCTTCCCAAATTTTATCTTGAATAATTTAATTGTTCCCCAAACGCTTCAAACAACTTATGATCCTGTATTTATAACTAATCATATCTTGAATTTTACAGTTTTTAATCTAAGTGACATCTTGATGAGCTTAGGAATAATCGTCTCTGGAGGTATCGTTTTTATCTTAATGAAAAAACTCAATCTCTTTAAACTAAGATTACCGAAATGGTTAAGTGTCGAATATTGGTTCTTTTTACCAACTTATCTTTTGATGAGAAGACTGTGTTTATTACTTTATGGTGATAAATGTCCAATCAATGAAACCGACATTGCTAAATTGTCGGATAAGAATATTGAAAATATCGGTTTCATTGATAGATTTGTAATTACAGCCAGAGTGATAAATCGTCGCTATGAACAATCGATTATCAGGAGTGATGCCTTAATCTATACTTTCTTTATAACCCTTACTCTAATTATCTTACTTATAAACCGCATCTTCTAAAGGAGGAAGAAATGTATGAAAACATTTGTCTATATTGCAATAATCTTAATTATTTTAATTTATAAGGGTTTTACCCTTTATCTTAGTTATTTAAATCATAAATTTCGTAAAAGTTCTTTACCAATAGGTTTTGAAGATTTATATGATGAAGAAAAATATGAAAAGTTTCAAAATTATCATGGAGATAATTTTAAATTAAACTTTCGATTCTTAATAATTGAAACTTTAGTTTTATTGATTCTTTTGGTATCAGGATTTTTTGTTTGGGTCAACCAAATTGCGATTGATTTAACGGATAACTTAGCTATTCAGTTTTTAATTGTACTCTTCGCTTATTATCTGGTTTTTTTTATCGTTTCTCTGTTTTCAAAATATCAATCAAGTTTTTTTGTGGAAGAAAAGTACGGTTTTAATAAAACCACAAAAAAACTCTTTATCATTGATAGAATCAAAGAGTTCTTCTTTACTTGTTTATTTATCGGTGGAGCTTTTTATGGTGTATTTATGCTTTATTTAAAAGCAGGAAAACTGTTCTTTATTCTTACTTGGGCAGGGATGATTTTTATCATGATCTTAGTAAATCTAATTTATACCAGCGTTATCGTACCAGTCTTTAACAAACTAACACCTTTAGAAGATTCTTCTCTAAGAACAAAGATTAATGAATTTGCGACTTCGGTAGGTTATAACGTCAAGAAAATATCGATCATGGATGCTTCTAAACGTTCGACGAAGTTAAATGCTTTTTTCTCTGGCTTCGGTAAAACGAAAAGAATCGTTTTATATGATACTCTAGTAGAAAAATTAACAGAAGAAGAAATCGTTGCGGTCTTAGCTCATGAAATTGGTCACAATAAGCATAAACATATTATCTTTAATTTGTTGCAATCAGTAGTACTCTCATCTGTTTATATTCTTGGGATAATGTTATTCTTTAATTTAGAAATAATTAGCGAAGCATATGGTTTTTCCGGAATTAATTATGGATTTAATCTAATAATCTATTTTATTCTCCTAGAACCGGTTATGTTGGTCTTAAATCTTTTCATGATGAAAATATCGCGAACATTCGAATATCAAGCAGATGCTTTCGCAGCAAATAACTATGACGCTAATTTTATGAAAAATGGTTTAAAAGCATTAGCTAAAGAAAACTTCTCAAATCTTACACCACATCCATTATATGTTAAGTTTTATTATTCTCATCCCCCACTACCAGATAGAATTAGTCATATTGATCAATTAAAAAAGGACGAATCTTAAAAAGATTTGTCCTTTCCTTTATTTCTTCTCATTTAACATTAATTCTAAAATAAACCTATCGGTTTCCTTCATCCCCATCGACGCCATTTGTCCAACCGCAAGAATCGTCTCGTCCGCAGAGTTCTTCAAGATACCTGATAAAGGATTGTATTGATGGTTTTCCATTGCCAAGAAATGACCGAGTATAGATGCGTCTAAACCAGTAGCTATCTTTGAAGCACAAGAGGGTTTTGCCCCATCACAAACCACTCCAGAGGCATTTGCTAAAGCATTGGAAATAGTCATTTTTATCTGATTAATATCTCCACCTTTAAGATAAGTGAAACTAGCACCACTTGATACACAAGCGCTAATAGCTCCGCAAAAAGCTGATAATCTACCAATAAAACTCTTTTGATAAATGGTTAAAAGGTTTGATAATATTAAAGCTTGGTATTGTTTTTCTTTGCTTACCCTTAAGTGACGAGCAAATAATACCACGGGAACCGAAGATGCTATACCTTGGTTTCCACTACCGCTATTAGTGATAACTGGTAATGAGCATCCGCTCATTCTTGCTTCAGAAGCAGCTGCAGTATAAGCTTTAATTCGCGAGAATATTCCTTGATCATGTTTTAATATAGTTTGTCCGATACTTACGCCAAAATCACTCTTCAGCCCTTTTCTAGCTATTGCTAGATTATATTTAATCTGGCGATCGATAAGTGGTTTTACGATATTGATGTTTACCTCTTCAGTAAATTTTAAAATATTCTCAATCGTCAGTATTGATCTGTCTGTTTCAACACCAAAATATTCGTTCTCTTCAGAATTTTTCTTATATGTAGTAAGTCCATCTTCTTCAATACGGATTATATTAGTGTGAAGATCAGCTATTTCAATTTCAACACTGTGATTTTTTGATTTGGCTTTAAGAATAAAATGCAAGTTTTTATTTGTATCCAGAAGCTTAATTTTTACGATATCTTTTAGTAAAATTTCATTTAACTTTTTAATGTGTTTAGCCTTTAAATTAGCGATTACCTCTAATTCAAGTTTTGAGTCTCCACCGACAACTCCGGCAAGAACACTAGCTTCAATCCCAACTAGATCCCCCGTGTTTGGAACAGTAACACAGCGGATGTTTTTTATCAAGTTACCGCTAGCTTGAATTATGATTTCCTCAGGCACTTCTCCCAAGATTTCTCTAGCCTTAGCGCCAGCAAAAGCTACAGAAATTGGTTCGGTACATCCTTTGGCGGGAACTAACTCTTCTTCAAGAATATCCATAAACAATTTTTCAAATTTCAAACTTTCCATTTTTATCCCCTTTTTGCCCGTTAATATATAACGTTTTTATACTAACAAACTCCCCCCTTAAAGTCAATTGGAGAAGTGAAAATTTATACCAATAAAGTAATAACTTTAAAATGAATGATTTTATGATATAATATAGAAAGTAAATTATAATATTTAGGAGCGTTATAATATGAATAAAAAGAGCATAATCGCCAATTTAATCTTCCCCAATATAAATGAGACTATCAATGACTTAGAAAAGAAATATCCGCCCAGAGATTTACCTAATGGAGCTATCGTTACTCGATTTGCGCCTTCACCGACTGGCTTCTTGCACACGGGATCGCTTTTTACTTCTTTGGTAAGCTATCGTTTTGCAAAACAAACCCAAGGGGTGTTTTTTATGCGTTTGGAGGATACTGATCAAAAACGGGAAATTAAAGGCTCGGGAGAAAAAGTGCTAGAACAACTTTTAATCTTTGGTATTAAACCGGACGAGAGTTATTTGCATCCGGGAAAATATGGCCCATACATCCAATCGGAACGAAAAAACGACTATGATATCGTCATTAAAGAAATGCTTTTAAAAGGTCTTGCATACCCTTGTTTTTGTACCCATGAAGAGTTAAACGAAATCCGGAAAGAACAAGAAGCTAAAAAGCTTTTACCGGGTTACTATCATGAGTTTGCTAGATGTAGATATCTATCAGATGATGAAGTTATTGAAAATCTAAAACAAGGTAAGGATTACGTGATTCGGTTTAAGTCACAAGGCAAACTAGATGAAAGAGTAGTATTGGAAGATGAAATCAGAGGAAGAATTGAGTTTCCTAAAAATATTCAAGATGTAGTAATTAGAAAAACCGACGGACTACCGACCTATCATTTTGCTCATGTGGTTGATGATCACTTTATGAGAACTACTCATGTAACTAGGGGAGAAGAATGGATGCCATCAGCCCCTATTCACTTAGAAATGTTTGAACAACTAACTTGGGATAAACCGGTATTTTGTCATTTTCCAGTAATAATGAAATTGGATGATGGCAAAAGAAGAAAGCTTTCAAAACGTAAAGATGAAGAAGCTAGTGTGGATTATTTCTTGGAAAAAGGTTATCCGATAGAAGGATTTTTAGAGTATTTGATGACACTTGCAAATTCTAACTTTGAAGAGTGGCGATTAGCTAATCCTAAAGCATCAATCTTTGATTTTAACTTGGAATTCTCCAAAATGAGTTTAGATGGAGCACTATTTGATCTAGAAAAAGTAAAATCAATTTCCAAAGAAGTTTTAGGTAATTTTGATAAGCATACCTTTACTGAGAAAGCCCTTGAATATGCGAAAAAATACAATCAAGAATTATACCTTGTAATTAATAAAGACATTGATTATTTCAAACAAATAATCAATATCGAACGAGAACAAGAAAAACCACGAAAAGATTATGAGAAGTTTTCGGATATCTTAGATATCATTAATTTTATGTATGATGATTACTATGAAGAATTGAAGAATAACGTTACTTACAATGAAAGATTTGAAAAATCATTCTTAATCGAGATTCTTAAAGCTTACAAAGACATCGTAAACTTAGACTTAGATCAAGAAACATGGTTTGCGGAGATGAAAGAACTTGCTTTAAATAAAAACTTTGCAAAAAATGGTAAGCAATATAAGAAAGATCCAGATAATTATCATGGTCACATTGGTGATTTTGCGGAAATTTTACGCTTAGCAATCTGCGCAAAAAACTCGACACCAAACTTCTATGACGTCTTAAAGATTTTAGGTGAAAAGCGGGTAAAAGCAAGAATAAGCGATAGCATCAAACTTTTAGAAAAATAAGCAAAAGCGAAGAAATCTTCTTCGCTTTTTATTATAAAAAATATCTCAGTTTTTTTCATAATTTTCCTTTAAAATATAGTTTCAATCATATATAATGTTTATAGTACTTTCAACTCATCGATCAACTTACTTTGCATCGGTGATTTGTTTTTATTATAACCTGTTTAATTTAAGTTAATCATGGATATCTATATATAAAGGAGAAGGAAAGAGATGACTAAGTATGTAATCAAGCGCAACGGCGTCAAAGAGAAGTTTGATGTCAAAAAAATTGCTAGTGCCATGCAAAAAGCTTACCTAAGTGTAGGAGATGAAGTTAGTTTTAAGGAATGTTTAGAACAAGCTAAAGCAATAACAAAAGATTTACTCGATAACGGAAACGAGATATCGATTGAGAATATTCAAGATTGCGTTGAATTGTTTTTAATGGACACGAAAAAATATGAGACTGCTAAGGCTTATATTAAGTATCGTGAAAAACAACGTATAGACAGAGAAAATCCTTGGTCAGACAACGATGAAAGACAGGATTTAATTTTACAAAAGTATTTATTAGATAATGAAACTAAACGTGATTTCATTAAAAGAGTTTCAATAAAAAGACCAGCTCTAGAAAAAATCTTACGTCATAAAGAAGCGATATTTGGTGGAAGAAACCTATATGCTATCGGAAGAGATGGAAATATCACCGGCAGTAATTGTTATGTGACTGAAGACCCATTGGATAATTTAGAATCAATTTATAAAGTTGATTATCAAATAGCGAGAACCTATTCTTATGGTGGCGGCCAAGGAATGAATCTTTCAAATATTAGACCTAAGGGAGCGAAAGTAAACAATAGTTCTAATACCACACCTGGAGTAATCGTCTTCGCTGAAAAATATTCTCATACCACACTTAATACTCAACAGGATAACCGTAGAGGTGCTTTAATGTTGGTATTAAATATCGATCATCCTGATATCATCGATTTTGTTACTACTAAACTAGACCTTAATAAAATCAATGGCGCAAATATCTCTATTGCTATCACTGATAAATTCATGGAAGCAGTAGAAAATGATGAAATTTGGTCGATGAAATTTGAAACTCCTTATGAAGTTATTGAAAAACGTCTTAGTGCAAAGAAACTTTTAGAATTAATTGCTTACTCTGCGCATACGATGGGAGATCCAGGAGTTATGTTCATCGATAAGATGAATGATTACCATTTCTTGAGTGAATATGATGAAGTTAAATTCACCGCTACTAATCCTTGTGGAGAACAACCTTTAATGGCTCATGGCTCATGTAACTTAGGTAGTGTTAACTTAAATGCATTTGTTAAAAATCCGTTTAAAGAAGACGCATATTACGATTGGGAAAGATTTGATCATGTAGTTGAAGAAATGATTTACTCATTAGATGATCTATTAACGCTTTTAGGTGATCGTCATGCGCTTAAAGAACAACGTGATCACGTCACTAAATATCGTGAAGTTGGTCTTGGAGTAATGGGCTTGGCCGATTTAGCCCTTAGTATGTCTTTACCATATGGCTCTGATGAATTCTTAGAATTCTTAGATGAACTGATGAAAAGAATGATTAATGAAGCGGCGAAAGCAACAGCTTTAAACGCAAAAGAAAAAGGTGCTTTTCCCGCCTTCGATTATAAGAAAGTCTCAGCTTCAAGATTCTACAAAACTGTAATCAGTCCAGAAGTAGATGAACTGATTAAAAAACACGGAATGCGTAATTCAAGATTATTAAGCATCGCTCCTACAGGATCGATTTCAAATATCTTAGGAGTTAGCGGTGGAGTTGAACCGTTCTTCCAAATTTCTTATACCAGAAGAATCATTTCTATGTTTGATGAAGAAAAGAAGATAACCGTTTGGGAAAAAACCCCTCTAGCAATGGCAAAAGCACTTGACATTCATCCAGAAGAATTACCGGAGTGGACAAAAATAACTTCACAAAATATTGATTTTGAAGCAAGAGCTAACGTGCAAAAGGTTATTCAAAAATATGTTGATACCGCAATTAGTTCGACTTTTAACATCCCTAACAGCGCAACTGTCGAAGATGTAATGAAAATCTATCAAACAGCTTGGCATAAGGATTTAAAAGGCGCTACAGTCTTTAGAGATCGCTGTGCTAAGATTGGTATCCTTTCTGGTCTAAATGCAGAAACTAAAGATTTAAATCCAGGAACCCCACCAAAAATGCATATTGAGGAAACTTGGTATAATAAAGTCTTAGATAAGAAAAAAGAATATGTTACTCACGTTGTTATTGATGGACAAATGTATAAACCAGAAAAAATGGAAAGAGAACTATGTCCAATGTGTCAATCCGTTTTAATAAAAAAACAAGGTTGTATTCAATGCAGCAATGATCTATGTGATTACGAAAAATGTTCTATATAAGAAAAACACCAGCATACTTTGCTGGTTTTTTTCTTCAAATAATTGTATAATCAAGAATGTGTGAAATTATTAAACAAGAAGGAGACAAATAAGTTTGACAGATAAAAGCACTGATTCTAACTTTGTATATCATAAAAGTGAAAAAAGCGAAAATAAACACCTTAAAACGCGAGATTTGATTATCTTGTTGGTGATGATTTTTTCTTTGATGATGTCAATTACATTGATAATTATCAGACAGTTTAATCAAGATATATTTTTAAACTATATGGGATTAAGAGTGATGCTTTATTTATCAGTTTCCTTATTTATAATTTGTTTAATTTATCAAATAATTACTAAATTAATAAAAAAAGAGAAATAAGCCTATGCAGACTATTTTATTTGGAATTAATGCCGTTTTACCATTGATATTGTTAATGTTAATCGGCTATCTATTAAAAAAATACAAATTTGTAAATCAAAACTTTATTGATGTTGGAAATAAACTCGTTTTCAGAATTGCCCTTCCTGCCTTGCTCTTTTACAATATTTATATGGTTAAAGAGTTATCTCAGATTAATTGGTCAATGATGATATTTGCCTTAATAGGAATTTTTACCGCTACAATAATTGGTTTTATTTTTACAAGTATCTTCATTAAAGACAGAATAAAAAAAGGTACGATTATCCAAGGAACTTTAAGAGCGAATTTCGCAATTTTAGGTATCCCTTTAGCTGAAGCTATCGGTGGTGAGATGGCTGTGGCTAATGTTGCTTTAATTGCCTTAGTCGCAATCCCCTTGATGAGTTCACTATCGGTTATTGTCTTGAGCTATTATGGTGAAGATACACCGGATAAAAATGTTTTTAAGACAATATTTTTAAAAGTCGTAAAAAACCCGCTTATAATCGCAATATTTGTTGGTTTTTCTGTTTTGTTGTTAAGAAGCTTTATGCCTTTAGATTCAATTACTGGTTTACCTGTTTTCACACTTGAATCAGATTTAAAATTTTTGTTTACTCCGATAAAATGGGTAAGTCAAATCACCTCGCCTTTAGCGTTAATTATCTTAGGTGCGACTTTTAAGTTTGAACATTTCAATGATTTAAAAAAGCAAATTGCTTTTGGTACAGCATTAAGAAGTATTTTAGTACCTTTGGTTGTTTTAAGTCTAGCGGTTGTTTTAGACCGGTTTGTAAGCTTTTTTAAGTTTGATTCTAATATCTATCCAGCTTTAATCGCGTTGTTCGCTTCTCCTCAGGCGGTCACGAATACTACGCTTGTTAAAGAATTAAAAGGTAATGAGAACCTTTCAACCCAAATGATTATTGCGACAACGATTCTTTCAATTTTGACGATTTTTATCGTTGTGGTTATTTTTAAATATTTAGAGTTAATATAAAAAAAAGTCTTATCGTTGTGATAAGACTAAATTTTTAAATATATACAAGTGTTTTCCGGATCCTTAATATATATTCCTTCAGGAGTTTCTTGATAGGTAATGTTTGCCTGTTTTAGTTTTTCTAAAGTATACAAATATTTTTCGCAAGAAGGATAAGTGATAGTAAAACATCTTAACTGAGGTTCATCATCTGTGACTCTAGTATCAGAAAACCAAGAATTTATTGCTAGGTGATGATGGTAGTTTTTATCACCCATAAAAACAGCATCATAAATCTTGTCATTAGTGATATTGAATCCGATGATGTCTTGATAAAAAGCTTTGATAGAATTGATATCATTGACTTGAAGATGTAGATGACCAATCACTGTATTTACTGGCAAATTAGAGAAAAAATCAAATTCGTTACTTGCGTAATACACGCCCTTGTAATCAAAAGGTTTTGTGTCCATTTCGATTACTTCATCTTTGAAATTCCAACCGGAATCATCTTTGTCACACGCGACTTCAATACCGAACCCATCGGGGTC
>Ga0172382_10006424_pt1 | contig 17068 bp, 21 predicted proteins | sample Leawel138RmetaG_FD_122245 | JGI IMG/M metagenome (GOLD analysis project Ga0172382, IMG submission 122245) | Leachate microbial communities from a municipal landfill in Southern Ontario, Canada - Leachate well 138R metaG | ecosystem: Engineered > Solid waste > Landfill > Unclassified | place...
ACTGGCTACCACCACCAGCTCATCATCTGGTGCGACACGCATGTGCAATGTCCGCGTTTTACCCTCAGCATCACAACAAAAAGCACCGAATTCAGCGCCGCCATAATACATATTGCCCGTCACCGGTACGCCAACCACGCCAAACACTACACGGCCTTGCTCAATCAGAGCCACATTGACCGTATACTCAGCACTGCCGCTGATAAACTCTTTAGTGCCATCCAATGGATCAACCAGCCACCAACGCGTCCACTGTTGACGCTGTAGCAAAGGAATATCGCAATCCTCTTCTGAGAGTACTGGGATGCTTGTATCTAACCTTGCTAAGCCAGCCGCCAAGATGTGATGTGCAGCCATATCAGCCGCAGTAATGGGCGACTCATCCGCCTTGGTTTTCACCGCCACATCGGCTTGCCAATAGGGCAGTGTGGCTTGACCTGCTGTCCGTACCAATTCAAGTACTGGGTGAATGAGCTCATGCATCATGCTTGAAACTCTCCACGCTGCTGCAGCAAGTCACGCACCACATACATCGCCGCTAACGCACGCCCTTCAGAAAACTGCGGATGCTCAAGCAAGCCGATCAAATTACGCAAACTGACCTTATCAACACGCATCAATTCGGGTTCATCACCTTCTAAACGTGAGGGGTATAGATCACGCGCCAATACCACGCCGATACGTTGGCTCATATAGCCTGGCGACAAACTCAACTCGGTAATAAATTCCAACGAACGGGCGGCAAAACCTGCTTCTTCTTGCAACTCTCGGTTGGCCGCTTGCAAGGCATCTTCACCGGGATCGATTAAACCTTTTGGCAACGATAACTCATAGGCATCGCTACCCGCGCAGTACTCTTCGACCAACAGCACATGCTCAGCATCGCTCATAGCGACAATCATCACCGCACCTAAACCACCGGCCTTACCACGCAAACGCTCATAGGTACGCTCTACGCCATTACTAAATCGCAGCTCTAACTGTTCGACACGAAAGATTCGACTGCGTGCCACTTCTTCACAAGACAAGATGACTGGTTTTTCTCGCATAACAAAACTCCAATTGCTTATAGAAGGTATCATAGCGCGCTTGATCGCACAGTTTTAGAGAGATTTAAGTATGCAACAGCTGCCTTGGGAGACAATTGATACCGTCTTATTGGATATGGACGGTACTTTACTCGACCTGCATTTTGATAATGTTTTTTGGCTCGACTACATGCCGCAGTATTATGCCGACAAAAACGGCCTATCACGCGCCGCAGCTGATGCGTACTTACAGCCTTTAATGGCCTCCTATAGCGGCCAACTGAACTGGTACTGTGTGGAATTCTGGAGCAAAACCCTGGATTTACCAATCAAACAAATGAAACGCGATACCGCACACTTAATTAATCTACGCGCCAACTCCGAACAATTTTTATTAGCCTTAAACAAAGCAGGTAAACACACCGTACTGGTGACCAATGCGCACCGTGATTCTCTGCATATCAAACTTGAGAAAGTCCATTTAGAGCCTTTATTGGACGTTATTATCAGCTCACACGATTACGGTTACCCTAAAGAAGATCAGCGTTTCTGGAACAGTCTCAGCCAGCAGATTGATTTCCAGCCTGAGCGCAGCTTATTTATTGATGACAGCCTACCCGTACTGCGCAGTGCCCAACGCTATGGCATCAGCCATTTACGTGCTGTTTTACAGCCGGATAGCCAAGGCGCGCATAAAGATTGTGAAGAATTTATCCCATCAACTGATCTGCTGGCCTTGGTGGGCAATCTATAAGAGCTTTAAGGCGAACAGTTGACAGCCTGCTCTGCGCTCGCTACACATATCACAACACCAGAATAATAAGAGCGCAGCCCATGCCGCAAAATAGACCCACAGCTTTCAATAGCTTTGCTGAATTCTATCCACATTACTTATCCGAACATGAAAACCGCACCAGCCGCCGCTTGCATTTTTTCGGCACCCTTGGCGTACTGAGTATTACTGCTTGCGCTCTTTTGGGCGTGATCAATGCTTGGTGGCTATTGGCGCTACCAGTTTGCGGCTATGGCTTTGCTTGGCTGGGGCACTTCGTGTTTGAAAAAAATCGCCCAGCAACCTTTCAACACCCATTTTACAGTTTGGCAGGCGATTTTGTGATGTTCAAAGACATCTTAATCGGACGTATTCCTTGGTAGCGTATCGCGCCAAGTCAGGTAAATACGCAGGTCAAATTCATACTGATGGTAGTCCGGCAGCATATGCTGACAGAGCTGATAAAAGGCTTTGTTGTGGTCTTTTTCACGTAAATGCGCCAGCTCATGCACCACGATCATCTGCAAAAACTGCGGCGGCGTATCGCGAAATAACGAGGCGATACGGATTTCTTTTTTTGCCGTGAGCTTATTACCCTGCACCCGCGAAATAGCGGTGTGCAAACCCAGCGCATGACGCAGCACATCCAGCTTACTGTCATACAGGACTTTGTCGATATTGGGTGCATTGCGCAGGTACTGCTGCTTTAGATCAGTGGTGAACTGATACAGCGCTTTATCACTTTGTACGCCATGGCGTTCGGGGTAACGCTGCTGTAAATAAGCCTCTAGCTTATTCTGCTGCATAAGCTTGCGTACTTGAGCCTGCAGCTCTGGCGCATAGGCGGCTAGGTATTTCAACTCAAGCATTGTCACTCTATTCCTCTTAATACAAATAATTAAAAGCGCTAGACAGATACCCTCTCTACAATTCTAGACATATCAATTTACGTTGAGGGATAAAAGAAAAGCGACGCACCATGTCGCACCAAGCTGTTAACTTAGAGTTTAAAAGCCATGTAAGCATATCGCTTCCTCATGTTTTTATAGTGGATAAATAATATGAATTTGCTGGATGCCCTCGTACTTAAAGAACTCAAAGGCGTTGGGAACGAAACAATAAGCGCATTATTGGTTTTCGCCGCTGCCAATCAGCTTAAAACACTTGAAGATCTCGCAGGCTACCGCAAACACAAATTACCTCTTAAAAGAACGCCATCCTCGTTGGTTGAGTTTTTAAAAGGCGGTCAATTTGATTCTGCAAGGCAGCCGCTTTCTGAAAAACTTGATGGCTGGCAACAGCAAGGCATCCAAGTTTTATTACGTGGAGATGCTAACTACCCCACTCTCCTACTCGATGTTGCTTCGCCGCCGCCTTTTCTTTTTTGCAAAGGCAATATCGATCTACTGCAAAACGAGAAATCTATTGCTGTGGTGGGAACACGTCAAAATACGAGCGTGGGTGAAAAGCTGACGGTAAAAACCATTGCAGAATTTGCAAGAACAGAATTTACGATTGTTAGCGGCTTGGCACTGGGTATCGACGCTATCGCCCACCGTGCAGCGTTGGACTTTAACGCCCCTACCATTGCCGTGCTTGTAGACTTAATCTCAATTTCGCCAGCTGGAAATCGAAAGCTTGCTGATGAAATCTTAAACAGCGATGGTCTCTGGGTTTCAGAAAACCCACCTGGCACTCGATTGATGCCTGCTCTTTTTGCTAAGCGCGATCGGATTCAAGCTGGTTTATCTGTTGCAGTTTTTGCGATAGAAACATCCATTAATGGCGGCACAATGCATGCAGTCGATGCCAACTACGCCATGAGACGCCCTGTATTTGTTCCTGATGTTACAGCTGCTGGTTACTCTGATCTAAGCATTCCAGCCATAGCAGGAACACAAAATCTAGTTAAGAGTGGCCGTGCTCATTACTACACCCGAGAATCCTATAAAGAAATCTATACTCAGCTTGAAGCTCAAGCCACCTCGTTTACAGGAACGGTAGACGACCCAGCCTCTTATGCTTAACAGCATCATTTAGACTTTGTTATTAAGCCCACTACGTACACAGCCATTTTTAAAGCAAATATATTTATGACTAAAAAATTAAACATGCAATTATCCGCAGAACAAACAGCACACTATTTGTCCATCATGCGCAAAAAAACAGAAAACGAAGTGAATCAAGATTGCGAGCCATCAGGCGCAACTCTGCGCATCTCAGTGTGCCCTATTTTTGGCGCCAGCCTTGATGTTGAAGGACACGACTTAGGTGAGATAGCTTTTGAGTTTATAAAATAAGACCTGATATCTACTATAGTATACGGCGCTAGAACTTTAATTTGGATTTTAATAATGAACAAAAAAGAATATATAACCAGGCAACTAGGAAGAACAAAAAATAAAAAACATGAAGCTTATGTTGTGACACGAATTATTCACTTACTGAACGATTTCACTATTAAGTTTGCAACCCAACAGTATGTGACTAGGCCAGAAGGTCGAGCGCTAACTGATTTATACTTTCCACAATTTAACTTACATATTGAAGTTGATGAAGGACATCATTTTAATAGTTCTAACATTGCAGCAGACAAATTGCGTGAAGCAGACATTATCAACGCTACTGGGCATCAGATTATACGGATCGATGCAACCCAATCACTTGAAGACATTAATGATAAAGTTAAAGAAACTGTTGATAAAATAAAAGAAATGAAGCGTAGCGCTTCATTTACACCTTGGGATATTGACTCTGAATTTAATTCTGAAACATATATCCAACGAGGCTATATTGACATTGCTGACGATGTTGCATTTAAAACTATAAAAGATGCATGTAATTGTTTTGGTCATAATTACACTGGCTATCAAAGAGCTGGAGCATCACATCCAAATATCGATACAACATTATGGTTTCCCAAGCTATTTGAAAATGGAGAGTGGGACAATCAAATTAGTAGAGATGAAGAAACAATAACTGAAAGAAATATAAATGATGACAAAGCTAAATCACATGTTTTAAGCCATATAGAAGATAAAGAAAAATATAAGCATAAACGTATAGTTTTTGCGAAGGTCAAAGGAAATCTAGGTGATATTTTATATCGTTTTAGAGGGTTATACGAGTTAGATACAAAAAACAGTACTGAAAAGACAGGACTGATTTGGCACCGTACTGCAACCAGAGTTAATACATATAAGCAAAATCAATGCAACCGGGTAGCAAACTACTCATCCTCCTAACATCGTAATTCACTGCTCTGGAACTGGTAATTACTTTACTGCTGCAGCTCTTTAAGAGGATGCAATATGATTTTCTGAGTAGTTTGATGAAGACTTGTAGTTAATGTACATCTTGAAGATGCTTAGTGATCTGCTCAATCAATGGCGAAATATCCTCAAAACGGTGATCGCCATAATCACAGTTTATAATGGGCAGCTGCTTTTCTTTAGCAAAAACCTGAGTGTCCTCAGCAGGAATCACCTCATCCAGCGTGCTCACAATAATTAAGCCTTTAACCAGCGTATTAAAATCTGCATAAGAGTCCACGTGCTCAAGTTTAAGCTCGTAACTGCTACCATCATAACTCTGGTGCTTGCCTACGTATTTCTTTAGGGTCTGGCTTGGCGTAATCGATGGATTGATAGCAACGAAAGGTACCTTAAGCTGTGCCGCGATATGCGAAGCCGTATAACCACCCATAGATGTACCAACAATGCCCTGTATGTTTCCTGCTGCAGCAAAAACTAAAGTGTCTTTCATCACTTGATCAAAGCCTTGGCAGTAGTCTGGAGCAAAGGGCACAACTTCGCCTATCTTGCTTAGTTCATCATACTTTTTGCTGCTTTTCTTTACGGCAGAAGCAAAGCCGTGCAGATATAGAATTTTCATTGATTGTCCTTATTATTCATCTTATTAGCATTGCATCAATCAACAGTTATAACCGCATGATCAGGATAATATGCTCGATCATGAGCGATAGAAAATATCAGCTCTGCTACTTTGCAAGTGCGCTCATTACTGACAGTGCTTTGTATTATTTCTGTAGATAGGTACGTCAAATACTCAGCTAACGGTTGAGCTGTTGTATTGTTTACAGCCATATCTAAAACGTTATTAACATATAATTTGTATTCATCTCGCGGCCAGTTTGAGTCGGACACTCCGATAGGGTCCCATTTGTAAAACAGAATTTCATCAATACGGCTATATAGAATTTTATCCATTGACCCCTCGGTACTCTACAGTTTTTAGCAAATAGGATTATTACTACAAATAAACATAATCTGCTCAACTGTTCGCATTGGAGTAATTTCATACCCTACTTTTTCTTGGTAATTTCTATGTATAACTTCAAACTCAGGAGCAGCTGCAACTTTTTGACAAAGATCCAAATACGCCCAAAATAGTCCAGATTTTTGAACTTTATAAGCATGCGCTTTTCCTGTTAAAAAATTACAGACCCGACTATCCCATATTGCATAAACATTAGGATTAATAAAGTGTAGAATTTTAGATACTCCTACTATGGAGTTATTCATCAGCTTTTTAAGTACTAATAACTCTTCATCTGATATTCTTTTTGATTGCTTTGCTTTATTTACAATAGACACTGCCAAGTCAAACTCATCACTTTTAAATTCTAATATTGTCGGCATCCAACCGTAAGTAAAATTCGCAGCAATAATCAGGTCATGTTCTGTAAGTTGCTGCTTATCTTTAAAGTATTTTACAAAATGGCAGTAAGATTTATTATAGCTATCTTGTGTACTATCATTTTCTAAAAAAATTGCTCTTTCTAGAACCTCACTTACTTGAATACTTTTCATGCGCTCATCCAATGGCAATGATACAAAACAGGCGATAACCTACACTCGTCTACGCTAAAATTATGCTAACTCAATACTGCGACACTTTGCGTCGCAGCGCTGACTTAACCCCATAAACCCGACCATGGTTCGTCTATGAAAGCCCCACGTATCACCCTCGATCAATGGAAAATCTTACAAGCTGTGATTGATCATGGTGGCTATGCACAAGCAGCACTCGCGCTGCACTGCTCACAATCCTCGGTCAGCTATAATATTGCGCGCATGCAAGAGCAGTTAGCCATGCCATTATTACGCATTGAAGGGCGTAAAGCTGTATTAACTGAAACGGGCGAAATTCTCTTAAGGCGCTCACGGCAATTAACTGCTGATGCGTCACAGCTGGAAGCTTTAGCTCAGCAAATCCAAGAAGGCTGGGAAGCCGAAGTGCGTTTAGTGGTGGATGTGGCCTATCCCAGTCAAAACATCGTGCAAGCACTGCAAGCCTTTAAACCACTGAGCCATGGTTGCCGCGTGTTGTTACGCGAAGAAGTGTTATCTGGTGCCGAAGAATTACTGCATGACGGTGCTGCAGATATTGCTATCAGCGCTTTAAATATTATCGGTTACCTACCCATTGAATTGGGCACTATTACTTTCATTGCCGTGGCGCATCAGCAGCATCCTTTGCATCAGCTAGGGCGCATGCTCAGTGCCACGGATTTATCCGCACACATGCAAGTGGTGGTACGTGATTCAGGCAAGCGTCAACCACGTGATGTCGGTTGGTTAGGTGCCGAGCAGCGCTGGACGGTCGCCAGTTTAGCCACTTCTGCTGAGTTTATTCGCGCGGGCTTAGGTTTTGCTTGGTTGCCCGAGCATATGGTCGCCGCTGATTTAAGCAGCGGTTTACTAAAACAGCTGCCTTTGCAAACCAGTGCAGTGCGTCATCAGCCGTTTTATCTGTATAGCCATAAAGATAAGCCGCTCGGGAAAGCGGCACAAGTCTTAGTGGATTGTATTCGCGCCAGCGCGCTACTTGTACAGGGTAGCGCCACTGACTAACAAGGTATTACTTACGCACGCCTTCAACCGCTAAGGTCAACTCAACACTTTCTGACGCTGGGCCTAAGTTGGCTTTAATGCCGAAATCAGATAATTGCAGGGTTGTGGTGCCTTCAAAGCCAGCACGGTAGCCACCCCACGGATCATCACCCTCACCAATAAAGTAGGCAGCAATCACCACTTCTTTAGTGACGCCATTAAGGGTTAAATCACCGACAATATCAGCAGTACCTTCACCAGTGCTGACAACCTTAGTCGAGGCAAATGTGGCTTTCGGATGCTTGCTAGTGTTTAAAAAATCAGCGCTGCGCAAATGTTTATCACGCTCAGCATGGTTACTGTCGAGGCTCGCTGTGCGCAAGTTAACATTAACCTTACTGGCTTCTGGCTGCGCCGCGTCATAGCTAAAGGTGCCATCAAAATCTTTGAAAGTGCCATATAGCCAACTGTAGCCTAAGTGGCTGATTTTAAAGTTAACGAAAGCATGTTGGCCTTCTTGGTCAATCACGTAATCTGCTGCAGATACTGCACCACTGGCTAATACCGAACCTAATAGCAACGCTGCAAAAGTTTTCTTAAACATGTTTTCACCTCTAATGAATTAAAAGAATCTAAATCGTAAAAATTATTTTGGCCCACAACCCAGCATGCGCTTGAGTGTTGAATCACGATCAATAAAGTGATGCTTCAAAGCAGCTAAGCCATGCAATCCAGCAAACACGACTAAGCCCCAGGCCACATAGAAATGCACTTCCCCAGCTAGATCCGCCTGATTGGGCAAGCCGGTAATCAGTGCAGGAATTTCAAACAAATCAAAGACACTGATGCCACGACCTTCTGCGGTGGAAATTAGATAGCCGGAAATCATCACTACAAAAATACCAAGATACAGCAGCCCGTGGCCTAAGCGGCTGAGTAAGCGCTCACTGCTGGAGTGCGTACTTAAAGGCGCAGGCTTTGGCGTAAACATGCGCCACAACACACGCAGTAACATCACCGCAAAAAGTGTCACACCAACGCTTTTATGCAACGCAGGAGCAGTGCGATACCATTCGCTGTAATAGGTTAAGCCGGTCATCCACAGCCCCAAACCAAACAAAGCAAAGACCGCCAGCGCGACCAGCCAATGGATGACGACACTGACTAAACCATAGCGATTTGAAGAATTAAGCAACTGCATATGAGCTCTCTTATGTTGTTAATGGTGTCTATTGTAGCTAACTTAATATTGATAAAAAGCGCTAATTATCGCTCATACCTATCTATTTTTTAGATAGATCAAGATGCGTAACGTAAAACCATCCTGCATACGTTATAGCTCATGCTGTTTCACAACAATAAAAACAACTTCTCCTTAGCCTACTTCAGTCATAGATATGAATGGCAATAGCGGGCTGAAAAGTTAATGTTAGGGTTGGATCTGCTGACTCTATATTGTCATGGCTAAAGCACTTAGACAGACATCTGCATCTCGACAGCGGCAAGCTCCTGCAATGTTAGCATCCGACTTTGTCCAAGCTCCAACCTTGCCAAAGTCAGCGGCCCAACTGATTCTCGATGCAATGCCAGTACTTCATTTCGGAAAAAACCAAACATGCGCTTCACTTGATGGTACTTGCCTTCCGTCAGCGTCAGCTTGGCATTGTATGCAGAGAGTATTTCTAAATCTGCTGGCTGAGTGGTGATATTTTCATACGCAAAATAAATGCCCTCACGAAACACCGCGACATACTCTGGCGTTAAGGGTTGAGCCAAAGTCACTTCATACGTCTTGGCCAATTGAGTCTCAGGCAAACTGATCCTGCGCGACCAAGCACCATCGTTGCTCAACAACACCAGCCCCGTAGTCATTAAGTCGAGGCGCCCAACAATATGCAGCTCATTTTTCTGCGGATGCTCAATAAGATCCAAAACCGTTGTGTGCTGCACGTCTTTGGTGGCGCTGACCACGCCTTGAGGTTTATTGAGCATGATATAAAGCGGCTGGTTATTTTGTAAGCACTGGCCATCCAAAATCACCTCAGTGAATTGCGTGACCTTTTGCCTAATGGAATCTGCCATCTGCCCATCGACAATAATACGTTTCTGTGCAATTAACAGGCGTGTATCGGCCAGCTTAAACCCACTGTTCTGGCTGATAAAACGATCAAGTCGGCCGGTTGTCGATTTCATAAAAACTCTAATTACACTCTAAAAACGACTCATCAATAGAGCCAACTGGCTGATTAAGTAACAAACCAATGGTTGATCAAAACGGACAAGGACACTGCCCATGCATTGCTGCGCCACTGCTAGGATGCTGAAAATATAAATCACTGGCATGTAATTGCAAACGATCAGCCAACTGCTCACTGTGCGCGCTGCTATACAGATCACAACCCAGAATAGGATGGCCAATGTCTAGACTGTGAATGCGCAACTGATGGGTACGCCCCGTCAGCGGGATAAATTGCACCAAACTACGGCGCGGCTGCTCGAAACGCTGCACTACTTTGTATTCACTGATCGCTACTTTACCGCTGGCGTGGCAAATCTTTACTCGCGGGAAAAGGCTCTTATCTTTAGCGATGGGCGCAACAATCTGCCCCTGATCATCAGCAAGCCAACCCTCTAACATCGCTAAATAACGTTTTTGCACTGTGCCCGCTTGAAACTGCTGATTAAGATGCTGCACAGACACTGCATTAAGCCCCACCAACATAATGCCCGATGTACCAAAATCTAACCGGTGCGCTAACTTTGCCTGTGGAAATGCCGGAGTCAGCCCTGCTTGGCCGTGGACTAAACGGTAATGCACCGAGTCCCAATTGAGTGGATTTTTACCCGACAAACTGAGTAGGCCACTGGGTTTATTGATCAGCAAGATGTCGTCATCTTGATACAGAATAGTCAGAAAACTCTCGCATACAGGTGCAATAAAGTCGTCAACAATGGTGTTATTAGGTGGATTTGTAGTGTGCATTCAAGAGTCTATTTTGTGGATGTACATAAGGTTCAGTTCGCTCCTAAAAATAAAGAGAACAGCTGGCTAAAATAATGACTGCCACCCGCTGCTCAGAAAATCCGCTGGTTTTCAGCAATTGGAAATTGCTGCTGTCAGTCAGCAACGACTAGGCTCACCCTTGCCTAGAAGCTCTATCACAAGCCTCCCAGCCCAAAGTGAATGCAGGCCATTACAAACGCCAAGAGAAACAGCGTTTCTACAACCATCAGAAGCACTGGTTTCCAACCGACAATTGCTAGTTTTTGGAAAGATGTTTTAATGCCCAGCGCCGCAATTGCTGCCACCATGCACCAACGCGACACGTCAGTGAATACATCGCTCGCCAGCGCTGGAATCCAACCTAGGCTATTCATCAGCACTATCACTACAAATGCTAACAAAAAGTTTGGCAAAGCAGGCACTTTAGCAGCACCCATCTGTTTACGCTGATGGCGGAACAAGAAGATAAACACCATTACCACAGGAACCAGCATCGCCACGCGGAACAATTTAACGAAGGTAGCAATGTCACCGGCACCATCAGAAATCATATAGCCAGCGCCCACCACTTGCGCCACGTCATGGATGGTGCCACCGAGAAAAATACCGGCCTCAGTGTCACTCAGGCCTAAAGCACCAACAAGCAAGGGGTAGAGAATCATCGCCATGGTCGACAGCGTTGTTACCCCAACCACCGTCATAATGGTATTGCGCTCATGGGTTTCATTACGCGGCATCACCGCTGACAACGCCAGCGCAGCAGACGCACCACAAATCGCCACTGAACCACCAGTCAGCAAGCCCATTTCACGACTGAGACCCAGCGTTCGCGCCAGCAATACACCCACGACAATCGTCAAAACCACTCCGCCGACGACAATCAGCACCGGCCCCATACCCAGCGCGGTGACGTCTTCAAAGGTGATGCGCACACCGAGCAACGCCACACCGATGCGCAGTATGGTTTGCGAGCAAAAATCTACACCTGCCAAGCAGCGCCCTTCCTCTGAGAGAAAATGCAGAGTCATGCCAAATAGCAGCGCATAGAGTAATGTGGGGCCGCCGTAATGATCAGCAATAAAAGTGGTGGCCAAGGCAATGCTGATGCAAATCATCATCCCCGGCATAATCTGTCGCCCAGCCTCTAACAGTCGCTGAAAAGAATACTTGGACGCTTCACGATTAGACATACTCATTGCCCCCTAGGGCTGCACAACAGGAACAATAACCACAGGGATTTTTAATTTTTGATAACGCCCTGAGTCATTTTGACGGCGCACATGCCTAGTGTAACGCTTAAACCTAATCGCCTTGCATGCTGAATACGCCGACTCGGTTTGGGATGTTTCTACAGTTTCAACGCTTTTAGCAAGCGCGCTCAACTGCGTTGCTTGCTAAAGCGTATTAAAAACTTGAGCGTCAACATGAAGCCGAATCGAAGCTGACGGATGTATCAGCGCTGGGCTTCAATGCGGTCCCAGTTAACATTATTGACCGTTGAATCTGTATTGGGATTGTAGAACGCGTCATTATTGAGAATATAGGTGCCGTTACCATCGGTATAAACGTTGTCATAGAAGCTGGGGAGCTTGATCGTCCCACCTATTGGTGTGGAGTACGGTGTCTCTTCTCGTATGCTATCTACGTATTGCTGTTGCTGACGATCGCTAGCGGCGGAGCGTTGCTTATAACCACCCACGATGATGTCGTTAATATCGCTATTGATTTGCTGCATTTTGCGATTGTGGTTCTGCCAGCTGGCCATCCGATCACTGGCGCCTTTGCGCTGGATACGCGCCAACCCCTGCCAGTATCGCTGCATTTCTGCCTCCCACACTGGATTGCTACGAATCGACTGAACAATGGCTGAGAGCACCGCATCGGTTAGGTAGTTGCTGCCCGCAGGACCACGGAAACTGCGCATCAGGTTGATGTTCCAACTACCGGCGCTGACCTGTCCCTGCTGAATCGTTACTAAGTACTGCCAGGTGATGAGGACAGTTTCCTCGAGTGCTATGCCATTTTGCTTATAGGTCAGCACAAGTTTGGTCGCCTGGGTATCAAATTGCTGTCCATAGCCCATTGGCGCGGAGGTTAAATTACCCTGCTCGACAATCTGATACATCTGCGCATTATGCTGACGAAGTTGCTGGGTTAACTCAGGCACATCCTCTTCAGAGACAAGTTGCAGACCGCTGACTGTTGGATCAGGACTGTGCTGGGCCATCTGCATCAGCCACTGACCTAGCGACTCGGGCAATGGCAGGTAAAGGCTCCCGCCCGCCGTCGGTTGCATCACCTGACCCGGTGCCGCGTGATTAAACTCGAAGGAAAAGCTCGGAAAGAAACGCACTGCCCTACCATCAGGCGCGCTGATCTTCACGTCGCTGGCTATCGGCATGTTGTAGAGCTGGAGCGCTGGTCGAGTAATACCACCTTCAAGCACCCAACCTTCTGGCACCAACACCGTGCTTGCAACAATATTATTCATTCCAGGGTCACGCAGCGGATGTTCACGCATCACCACCCTATTGCTGGGCTTGGAAGAGCTTGGGTTGATCACAGCCGACTCCGACTGTGCAAGCTTTGTCGAGTTGGTTGATTCAGCATCGTCACACCCGAAAAGAGCTAGACAAATAACCCCGAGTATCAATCGACCTCTTGCCAAGTTCATCAACATTGCAGTGCATCCTCTTTAATAGTTACTTGAGCAACAATACCCAAACCACCTCAACCGTTCAGAGTAGCCCCTGCTCAGACTCCTTAAGCAAACTAAGCTTTGAACTCTTGCAGCGCTGATAACGCGGCTTGCGCTTTAGCTGCTTGAACAAAAATATGGTCATGGTAATACGCGGCAATAACATTCGCGCTGATGCCTTTCGAGGCAAGCTTTTTTGCTACCGCAGCCGTTAAACCAACCGCCTCTAAGCTTGAATGAACAGTTAACGTGATTTGACGAAACGAACCCTCAAACGACAAACCTGCTCGTTGCGCAGCCGCCTTTGGCAGCACAAGCGTTAATCCTTCGTGCTCCATAAATGTAGCGACTGGCCTTAACTGACAATAATCAGCTAATTCACCTGAGACTGTACAAAAAGCAAACTCCGGCTCAAGTAGTTCCGGATTCATTAACCGCAACAGCTCATCTAAATCAGTAACGCCTGACATTAATAATTCGTCCTTTTAATTTCCTAACACCACACTTTGCGATGGCTGGAATAAAACGTAAGTTGTCCCCGCCGCAAAGCGGTTTTTATGTATGACTCACTTCAATAAACCACTTTGGCTGCATTGCATCAAATTCAGTACGTATATTGGATGGCAGATAGCAAGCTGAGTCCAGTACAAAAACTTGGCCATTCATACGCTTGAATACAACCCAGTGCCAAAAGTCTGTATCATCTTCGCGGTGATGCTTTATCGACAGCAATGCCAAATCTGGCAATGCATGCCAAGATATAAATGGTACTTTGCGCTGCGAGATTTTAACACCAGCACTCGCTAGCATGTGTCGAACGTAGTGAATCTCTGGCCACAAAGATCTATCCGCAGCATAAATGCCCATCGCATTGGCGATAGTTTTCCTCTGTGCATACGTTTTACCTAAAATATTGGCAACTGATGCAATTCCACACCCAGTGCTTTCCTATTGCACGACCGGTTTAAGCACTAACTTTCTCCTTGCTGTATAGGGTAAAGTTCAGCAGCACGGCCTAATTGGCTATCCATCGGGAATATCACTATTTCATCACCGTCCTGCCAAGGTTGGTATTTGGCCATGACCTGCTGGAACACAGGATGCTCCAGCCAATCACTCAGCCATTGCTGCAGATACGGATAAGGCAGACTGTAGAATACCTCGCGATCGACATGGGCGAACTGGCGCACAAAAGGCATGATGCCAATATCAGCGATACTGATGTGATCCCCGAACAGGTACTTATTTTTAGTCAGTAAGTTCTCTAACACCTGCAAAAACACTTCACCCTGTTGCCGGTACTCAAGCTGGCTGCGCTCCGGATGGCGATCAGCGTATTTGTAGCGATCGAGCCAGTGTTTAAATTCGTTATCGTTCTGCTCGATTAGGGTATTGGCGCTGACTAAATCGGTGTTTAACAAAGCATGCGGATCATTCTGCTCCAGTGCCCATTCCAGTATCTCTCTGCTTTCCTCGATAACCTGCCGCTTGGAGCGAGCACCCTCAGCCAATTCCAAAACAGGAACAGTGCCTTTGGGACTGATCGTCAACATCTGCGCCGGCTTATTTTTCAACACGATTTCCCGTAGCTCCACCTGCAACTCAGCAAACACAATTCCGAGTCGAGCACGCATTGCGTAAGGGCAACGGCGAAAGGAGTACAAACGATGCAATGAGGCAGCCATAATGTGCTTCCTAGCTGAATGAACGAAAGCACTGACTATAGCGGATTTTATCTAGATCTAGGTAAGGCGTCCGCCAAGAACTGGGTACTGCTGCCAAGACAAGTACGGAACGTTAACCCCTTAAGGCAAAGCAGATCAAACAAGCGCATCAAGGCTGCCGGCAACCACAAGGCCGCCTGAACGACTCGCAGCCGCTCAAGGGGTAACTGTAATCGGCACGTTCAACTCCGACAGCAGAGATTCTGCACCTTGGTCGGCAAACAGACTGCTGCTACGGCTGACGACCAGTTGAGTGGCACTCTCTTCCTGTATAGCTATTACAGCTGCGCCAGCACTGGACTCTGGAACCTGCTTTACTCGAGCGGCGATACCTTCACGCTGCAGGTAGGTCAGTATGTCCTCTGCCAGCGCAGAATCATCTTCAGGCTTGCTGCGAATCAACACACTCAATGGCTGCTTGCTACGACGCGCCAGTTCCGCGCCGACACGTACCGCACGATGATTGGCTCCCTGATCATGATTGAGTAGAACCACCACGCGACTCTGGCGCTGGTGTCGAGGCTCGACCCACAACAGCACTTCACAGGGTGCCTGTCGCAGCAAAATCCGTGCGGTGGAACCCAGCCGAGCCCCGGGAATACAGGACCAGCCGACCCGCCCTAGTACCACCAAATCGTCCGGTTGCATCAGATTCAGCACCTCTTCAGCCACTCGTCCTCGGCAGAGTTTCAGGCTCTGAACAAGCCCGCGACCAGCCATGGTTTGCTGCAGTGTACGGCGGGCCTGCTCTGCCAGGGTCTGCATGCGAGTCTCCAGCGCTGCCACCTCAAGCGGACGAGCCAGCCCAGAACTGCCGCCTACTTCTCGAGCAAAACCATAGCCAGCGGCGCGCAACAGATTGGTCTCTTCCACAAAGATACCCAAAACCTCCGCATTACGCACCGAGGCAATCTCGGCGGCGGCTTCCAGCGCAGCAAGACTCAGGCGTGAACCATCCAGCAAAATCAGGACACGGCCGATCGACGTGGATGCTTGCGACTTATCAATCATCACCATCACCTCTGCTACCGTTCGCCTTATCGTCGTCTTTTTCCTTGCTGACTTCGGCAAACTCCGCCAGTCGATCAGCCACCAGTCGGTTAAACGTATGCTCTGGGTAAGTGCCATCAGGATTAGGCAAGCCAGCTTGCATACCCGTCAGCAATTCAATGGCCTGATCAATATGGTTGAGTGGATAAACGCTAAACCTCCCTTCGCGCACAGCTTCGCGAACGTGCTGATTAAGCATCAAGTGTTCGACATTACTGGCCGGAAGCAACGCGCCTTGACCATTCACCTTTCCAGTCTGTGCGCAGACATTGAAAAAGCCTTCGATTTTCTCATTCACCCCGCCCACCGCCTGAACCTCGCCATGTTGGTTCATCGAACCGGTCACCGCCAGTGACTGTTTAATCGGCACGCCGGTAATAGCAGAGAGCAATACACAGGTTTCCGCTACTGAAGCGGAGTCGCCTTCCACGCCACCGTAGGATTGCTCGAAGGCTAAGCTGGCCGACAGCGAAAGCGCCTTCATTGGCGCATAGCGGTTAGCCAGAAAGCGCGACAGAATCATCACTGCCTTGCTATGAATCGGCCCGCCCAGCTTGGCTTCACGCTCAATATCCACCACCTGTCCTTTACCCGGACGTGCAGTGGCGGTAATGCGGGTGGGTTGACCGAAACGCGTAGCACCAATCTGCAGTACGGACAAGCCATTGACCTGCCCGACCTGCTCGCCTTTGGTGCTGATCATTACCACACCGCGACGAATCTGCTCAAGACTGCGCTCGCGAATACGACTGGCCCGATACTCGCGCTCATCAATAGCCTGCTGCACATGCTCAACAGCAATGCGCGCTGCTCCAGCCTGAGCGGCCCAATGATCGGCTTCAGCCAGTAGAATTTTCAGTACCCGGTCATGGGCGGTGAGTTTTTTCTGGTCATCGGCCAAACGGCTGGCGTGCTCAATCACCCGCGCCACCGCGGC
>Ga0172382_10006426_pt1 | contig 17063 bp, 15 predicted proteins | sample Leawel138RmetaG_FD_122245 | JGI IMG/M metagenome (GOLD analysis project Ga0172382, IMG submission 122245) | Leachate microbial communities from a municipal landfill in Southern Ontario, Canada - Leachate well 138R metaG | ecosystem: Engineered > Solid waste > Landfill > Unclassified | place...
CAGTTCGGTGATCTTGACGTGCGGCAGGATCATCGTCGTCTGGTCGATCAGCGCCTGCGCGGCGTCCGGCACCGCCGCGTCGAGCGGCGTGATCTTCAAGCCCGACTCGGTGATGATGGCATCCGGAAGGTCGTTGGCCAGCGCCATGCGATTGACCGTGGCAAGCTGCGTCTCCAGCAGTTCCAGGCGCTCGCTCAGGTACTGGTCGCAGTCGGTGGCCACGGCCAGCGGTAGCTCGGCTGCCTGCTTGAGACTGGCGAACTTCTCGGCAGGCAGCAGGTAGTCCTCGAAATCCTTGAACTGGCGCGAGCCCTGTACCCAGATGTCGCCCGAGCGTAGCGCGTTCTTGAGTTCGGAGAGCGCGCACAGCTCGTAGTAGCGCCGGTCGATGCCGTCGTCGGTCATCACCAGCTTCTCCCAGCGTTTCTTGATGAAGCCGGTCGGGGCGTCGGAGGGCACCTTGCGGGCGTTGTCGGCGTTCATGCTGCGCAGCACCTCGACGGCATCGAGCACGTCCTTGGCGGCGGGTGCGGCCCGTAGCTTGAGCACGTCGAGGAATGCCGGCGCGTAGCGGCGCAGGGTGGCGTAGTTCTCACCGATGCGATGCAGGAAATCGAAGTCCTCAGGCTGAGCGAGCTTTTGCGCCTCGGTGACGCTCTCGGCGAAGGCATCCCAGGAAATGACGGACTCGATGGCGGCGAACGGATCGCGGCCTGTTTGCTTGGCTTCCAGCAGGGCTTGGCCGATGCGCCCATACAGGCGCACCTTGTCGTTGATCGCCTTGCCCGATGCCTGAAACTGTTGCTGATGCTTGTTCCTGGCCGCGTTGAACAGCTTGCCCAGGATACGATCATGCAGGTCGATGATTTCGTCGATGACGGTGGCCGTACCCTCGATGGCCAGTGCCACCAGGGTGGAATAGCGCCGCTGGGCCTCGAACTTGGCCAGATCGGCGGGCGTCATCTGGCTGCCCTCGCGTGCGATCTTGAGCAGGCGGTTCTGGTGCACCGACCGCTCGATGCCGGCAGGCAGGCCGAGCGCCTGCCAAGTTTTGAGGCGTTCGATGTGTTCGAGCATGTGCCGCGAGTTCGGCTTCGCGGGCGACTGGCGCAGCCAGGCCAGCCAAGTCGTCTTGCCGTTGTCGCGGCGCTTGAGCAGGTCGTCGAGGCGATGCCGGTGGATGTCCGACAGCGGATCGGACAAGGCCGCGTAAATGCGCCGGTTGGCGCGGGTGATGGCCTCGGCGCAGATGCGCTCGATGGCGTTGATGGCGGGCAGGATGATCGAATGCCGCCGCAGGTGCTCGATCAACGCCTCGGCCAGCACGATGCCCTTGTCGGTCTGCAAGGCCAGATCGGTCAGCGCGTGCACCGCCTGCCGGTAGTGACTCATGGTGAAGGGCCGGAAGCCGAACACGGTTTGCAACTCGACCAGGTGCTCGCGTCGCGTCTGTCCCCGCTGGCCGTAATCGCTCCAGCGCTCGACCGGCGCCTTGAGTTGGTCGGCGACCAGTTTCAACAGCGGCGGGAACGCCGGCTGATCGATGCCCAGGATGATGCCGGGGAAACGCAGGTAGCAGAGCTGCACCGCGAAGCCCAGGCGGTTTGCAGGCCCGCGCCGCTGGCGGATGATGGACAGGTCGGTGTCGCTGAAGGTGTAGTACCGGATCAAGTCGTCCTTGGTCTCCGGCAACGCCAAGAGGCTTTCCCGCTCGGCGGCGGACAGAATCGAACGGCGCGGCATGGTCAGGTTTCGCGCACATACTGGTAAAGCGTTTCCCGGCTGATGCCGAATTCACGGGCCAGCTTCGCTTTCTGCTCGCCCGCTGCGACGCGCCGTTTCAACTCGGCCACCTGTTCGCCGTTCAGCGACTTCTTGCGGCCCCGGTAGGCGCCGCGCTGCTTGGCCAGCGCGATGCCCTCGCGCTGGCGCTCGCGGATCAAGGCTCGCTCGAACTCGGCAAACGCGCCCATGACCGACAGCATGAGGTTCGCCATCGGCGAGTCCTCACCGGTGAAAGTCAGGTTTTCCTTGACGAATTCGATCCGCACGCCCCGCTTGGTGAGCTTCTGCACGATGTGCCGCAGGTCGTCCAGATTGCGGGCTAGGCGGTCCATGCTATGGACCACCACCGTGTCGCCCTCACGCACGAAGGCGAGCAGCGCATCCAGCTCGGGACGCAGGGTGTCCTTGCCGGATGCCTTGTCGGTGAACGATCGATCCACCGCGACCTGCTCAAGCTGACGTTCCGGGTTCTGGTCGAAGCTGCTGACCCGGATGTAACCGATGCGCTGACCGTGCAAGGTCTTCTCCTGCGTCCAATATGTCAGAAAGAAGTCTATGACCCTTGACGGTTTGCGTCAATCAATTCAAAATCTGACCCTATTTTGACGCCGCGAACCCTGAATTCCTGACATCCGGTTAGGGTATAGCTCAATCTGACATATCGAGGCCGCCGATGGAGGGCAGCTCATCGGAAGGCGTATCCAGGGATCGAGCCCTTCTCTATGCGGAACAACGATCCCCGTCGGCCGTGCTCATCCGGCGACGCAAACGAAGGAAACTGAATGGATCACGACATTTCCCTGATCACCACGATTGCCGCTGGCTTCGGTATGGCCCTGCTGCTCGGGTTCATCGCCGAACGGTTCAAGGTGCCGGCACTGGTCGGGTACCTGGTCGCCGGCATCGTGATCGGCCCTGGGACCCCCGGCTTTGTTGCCGATGTACACCTCGCCTCCCAATTGTCCGAGATCGGCGTCATGTTGCTCATGTTCGGGGTCGGACTGCATTTCTCCCTCAATGACCTGCTCGCGGTAAAGCGCATTGCGGTCCCCGGGGCGGTGGTGCAGATGGGCCTGGCGACGGCGCTCGGCGCCCTTGTGGCGTGGTGGTGGGGCTGGAGTTGGGGCAGCGGATTGATCTTTGGGTTGTCGTTGTCCTGCGCCAGCACGGTCGTCTTGCTCAAGGCGCTGGAAGCCCGAGGCGTGCTCGAGTCGATGAACGGGCGAATCGCGGTCGGCTGGCTGGTGGTCGAGGACCTGGCCACCGTGCTGGTTCTTGTGTTGCTGCCCCCGCTTGCCGGGGTGCTCGGCGGCGCCGAGGTGGCAGCCGGATCCAAACCACTGTGGGCGACCATTGCCCAGACGCTGTTGCAGGTGGCGGCCTTCATTGCGCTGATGCTGGTCGTCGGCCACCGCGCGCTGCCCTGGTTGCTGTGGCAGGTGGCGCGCACCGGCTCGCGGGAGCTGTTCACCTTGTCAGTGATCGCCGCCGCGATCGGCATCGCCTATGGCGCGGCGGAACTGTTCAGCGTGTCGTTCGCGCTCGGCGCATTTTTTGCCGGCATGGTGATGCGCGAATCCGAGTTCAGCCACCGCGCGGCGGAAGAATCCTTGCCGTTGCGCGACGCCTTCTCCGTGCTCTTCTTCGTGTCGGTCGGCATGTTGTTCGAGCCGGCGATATTGATCGAACAACCTTTCCACGCGCTCGTCGTGGTCGCGATCATCATCTTCGGAAAATCCATCGCGGCGCTGGCGCTGGTGCTGGCCTTCCGCTATCCGCTCAACACTGCCATGACGGTCGCGGCCAGCCTCGCGCAGATCGGCGAATTCTCTTTCATTCTGGCCGGTCTGGGGCTGTCGCTCGGATTGCTGCCCGCCGAGGGCATGAGCCTGGTGCTGGCCGGCGCGCTGATTTCCATCGCGTTGAATCCCTTGCTGTTCGCCACCATCGAGCCTGTCCGGCGCTGGATTCTCAAACGCTCTGAACTGGCCCGTAGCCTGGAACGGCGCGAAGACCCCTACGCCGAACTGCCGATGACCACCGAGCGCAAGTACCTCGCAGGGCAAGTCGTTCTGGTCGGCTACGGGAGAGTGGGCCGCCGCATCGCGAATGCATTGGATGCGCGCGGCATTCCCTACGTGGTCGCCGAACAGAACCGCGAACTTGTCGAGAACCTGCGCAAGAAAGGGGTGGCCGCCGTGTCGGGAAACGCAGCCGATCCGGCGGTGCTGATCCAGGCGCATATCGCCAATGCCGCCATGCTCGTGGTCGCCACACCCGATCCGATCAATGTCCGCCAGATGGCCGAGACCGCGCGCACGCTGAATCCGGGCATCGAAATCGTGCTGCGGACCCACAGCGACGACGAGTCGCAACTGTTGCGCAAAGATGGCGTCGGCACGGTCTTTTTCGGCGAGGAGGAGCTTGCCAAAGGCATGACGAGCCATGTCCTGGAACGCTTTGCCCCGCAGCCGGCCGCCTCCGCGCATCACGCCTGACGGTGGCGTGCTACCGACGCTGGCTACCCGTCACATGGTGGGGCGCGGCTGACGCACGAGCAGCGTATCGCAAGGCAGCCATTCGAGCAGAGTGGCCGCCGTGCTGCCGAGCAAGACGCCCACGACTGCGCTGCGGCCACGCGTTCCGGCCACCACTACGTCGATGTCGTGCTCCCGCACATAACGGGTCAGGCTGGCTGCCACTGAGCCATGTTCGATCGCGGGCCGCACCCGCGTCTGCGCGGGGAGTTCGCTGGCTGTCACAAAGTCCGCGCACTCACCCTGCTCGATGTCGCGGCGGATACGGTCAGCTCGAGCCTCGTCAGGCCGCGTGGACAACGGAATCTCATAGGCATAGTAGAGGATCAGCTCGCGCTCCGGAAACAGGTGGGCGGCGGCCTGTAAAGCGTGCCGTGAGGATTCGGAAAAGTCGGTGGCGACGACGATCCGCCGGTAAGGCGCCCGCGGCCGGGTGTGCACCACCAGCAAGGGCTGGGACAGCATGCGCGCCAGGCGCTCGACGATGGATCCCAGGAGGAAGCGCCCCAATGTCTCGTCGCGCGCCATGCCCGTGACCACGAGTCCCGCGCCGATCTCGGCCGCTACGTCGCGGATGATCTCGGCCGCATCGCCCGCCCGCGCCGTCCGCATCGTGGCGCGGATGCTCAGGCCTGCGAGATCGCGACGGAGCTGCTGCCGGGCGACACGCAGCAGGTCTTCCTCGTCCGCCCCGCATGCCCAGGCCAAAGCCTGATCGGGTGACACAGCAGGATCGAGGACGTTCAGCGCGATCAACTCGGCTTGCCACTCGTCCGCGAGTTGTGCGGCCCGGTCGAGCGCCCGGTCGCAGCGCGCGCTGAGGTCGGTCGCCAGCAGGATGCGATCTGGTGTGGTTTCTGTCTGGCCGTTCTCGTTCATGGCGACTCTCACTGGTTAGGTGGCTACGGCAGGTTCGTGCAGACCCAGGCGTGCTGCGAGGCGGGTACGCCGGATCATGAGCTTTTCCAACTCGGCCACGCAGAACACGAGCAGCCCGGCCCCGATGACCTTGCCCCACTCCAGCATCGACAGGTCGGTCGAGCCGAAGATCGCCTGCATGGTGGGCGTGTGAGTGTAGGCGAGCTGCAGCGGAATACAGGCGGCAATCGCCAGCAGCACATAGCGGTTGCCGGTGAGCCCCGCCCAATTGGCGACGGGCGCGAGGATGGAGCGGCTGTTGATCAGGTAGAACATTTCCGCGACAACCACCGCATTGACGGCCATCGTGCGCGCGGTCTCGATGCTGACGCCATTGCTCGACTCCCACAGGAACAGGCCGAGCGCGCCGGTCATCATCAGCACGGAGACCATCAGCACGCGCCAGACGAAGAAGCCGGACAATAGCGCTTCGCCCGGCGGGCGCGGGCGCCGGTCCATGATGCCGCGCTCGGCTGGCTCGAAGGCGAGCGCCAGGCCCAGGGTGCTGGAGGTGACCATGTTGATCCACAAGACTTGGGCCGGCGTGAGCGGCAAGGCCAGTTCGAACAGGATCGCCGCAATCACCACCAAGGCTTCGCCGCCGTTGGTGGGCAGCATGAAGAGCACGAACTTTTTCAGGTTATCGTAGACGGCCCGTCCTTCACGCACTGCGGATGCGATGGTGGCGAAGTTGTCATCGGCCAGCACCATGTCGGCGGCCTCCTTGGCCGCCTCGGTGCCCTTCATCCCCATCGCCACGCCGACGTCGGCGCGTTTCAGCGCCGGGGCGTCGTTCACCCCGTCTCCGGTCATCGCCACCACCTGGCCGTCGTCCTGCAGGGCCTGCACCAGGCGCAGCTTGTGCTCCGGACTGGCGCGGGCGAACACATCCACCTCCATGACGACGCGACGCAGCGCCGCATCGTCCATCAGGGCGACTTCTGCGCCCGTGACGGCCGGTTTGCCGATGCCGATGGCGAGTTGAGCCCCGATCGCACGCGCCGTCTCGGCGTGGTCGCCGGTGATCATCTTGACGCGGATGCCGGCGCGATGGCATTCGCCCACCGCCTCGATGGCTTCCTCGCGAGGCGGGTCGATGATGCCGACCAAGGCGAGCAGCGTGTATCCCCTCTCCATATCGGAGAAGGTCAGGCGCTCGCTGTCCGGCGCCACACACTTGCAGGCCAGCGCCAGCAGGCGCAATCCCTGCGCGGCCGTGTCGGTCGCCATGCGGCGCCAGGCGTCGACCTCGAGCGGGTGTTCGCCGTCGTGGTCCAACTGCGCGGCACACATCTCGAGAATGCGTTCGGGCGCACCCTTGACGAAGATCCACGGCTCGCCGTCGCCATCCCGATGGTAGGTGGCCATGAAACGGTGCTGCGACTCGAAGGGGATCGAGTCGCGCCGTGGCCATGCGGCCTCGGCGGCATGCCGCGTGAAGCCGGCCTTGCCGCCCAGCACAAGCAGCGCGCCTTCGGTGGGGTCGCCTTCCACGCGCCACAGACCATCGTCTTCGCGCAGGCGGGCGTCGTTGCACAGCACCCCGGCGCGCACGGCGAGCGAGAGTGTCGGATAGTGATCCAGATCGATGATGCGCCCGTCGATGCTGCAATCGCCCACCGGGGCGTAGCCCACTCCGCCAACATCGAACACGTGTCCGGCGCAGACCACCCGCTGCACCGTCATCTCGTTGCGGGTCAGGGTGCCGGTCTTGTCCGAGCAGATCACCGTTACCGACCCGAGGGCTTCCACCGCAGGCAGCCGCCGGATGATGGCGTGGCGCCGTGCCATGCGCTGCACGCCCAGGGCGAGGGTCACGGTCATGATCGCCGGCAGGCCCTCGGGAATCGCCGAGGCGGCCAGCGCCACGACCATCATGAACATCTCCGAGGGCGGGTGCCCGCGCCACAGGGTGCCGAGCACGAAGGTCGCACCGGAAACGCCGAGGATGGCCAGGGCCAACACCCGGCCGAAGCGATCCACCTGGCGCAGCAGGGGCGTGGTCAGACTGCGGATACCCGCCAGCATCTGGTTGATCCTGCCGAGCTCGGTCGCCGCGCCGGTTGCCACGACGATGCCGCGTGCCTGGCCGTAGACCACCAGCGTGCCCGAGTACGCCATGCCGTTGCGGTCGCCTAGCGGAGCATCGTGGGGGACGGTTTCGGTGGTCTTCTCGACCGGCAGAGATTCGCCGGTCAGCGCCGCCTCCTCGACCCGCAGTGCCTTGATCGAAACCAGCCGCAAGTCCGCCGGCACGCGGTCGCCCGATGCGAGCAGCACCAGATCGCCCGGCACCAGCTCGCCCGCGTCGATTTCCCGGTGGGCGCCGTCGCGGATCACGGTGGCATGGGGAGATAGCATCGCGCGGATCGCATCGAGCGCGGCCTCGGCCTTGCCTTCCTGAATGAAGCCGATGAGCGCATTGATCACGACCGCGGCCAGCAGCACGCCGGTATCGACCCAGTGCCCGAGAAAGCCCGTGATCACCGCTGCACCGAGCATCACGTAGAGCAGGATGTTGTGGAACTGCATCAGGAGCCGCACGATGAGGCCCCTGCGCTTCGGCGGCGCCAGACGGTTCGGCCCGTATTGGGCGACGCGGCGGGCGGCTTCGGCGCCCTGCAAGCCATTTGGCCCGGTCTGCAGGTTCTGTTCGACCTCCGCCTGCGTCAGCGTATGCCAGGCCACGGGTTGCGAGGTTTCGAAGCGGCGGGCACTCGAGCGGTCAGTCATCGGTTCGGGGCCTGTTCGTGTATGTCGAATGAAGATCGCTTGATTGCAGGACAAGTGTAAATACCTGACAATTCTACCGAGCCTTGCACCGAGCGTCTAACCACGGAGGCTTGAGCGGCACGTCGATGAGCGCGGCGTGCCCCGGCATCCCTGCCCGAGGACGACAGCAATGAACCCACTGAGCAACATACTGGCCGCCACCGACCTGTCCGCACCCGCCCGCCACGCCGCGGAGCGCGCAGCACTGGTGAGCAAGGAGACCGGGGCCCCACTGGCTTTGCTCCATGTGGCCAACCTCGCGCCCCTGGAAAGACTTCGGCAGCTCATGACGGTCACCTCGGACGATCTGCAGCAGCGGGTGCTCGATGCCGCTCGGTCGAGACTCCATGAACTGGCCGCCACACTGCTGGAGCGCTATGGCATTACCGCCGGCACGCGCGTCGTTGCGGGCTCCTTGCTCGCGGAGCTGACCAATGCGGCGGATGGGATGGCTGCAAGCCTGCTCGTCTGCGGGGCCAAAGGGGAGAGTGTGGTACGTCACCTGCTGCTAGGGACGACGGCTGAGAGGCTCCTGAATGGAACGACTTGCCCCGTGCTCGTGGTCAAGCAGGCGCCGCGCGGACAATACCGGACGGTGCTTGTTCCGGTCGATTTCTCGGCATCGTCATTGCGGTCGATCCGGCACGCACAGGCCGTCGCACCTCATGCCGAAATCGTTCTGCTGCATGCGTTCGAAGAGCCTTTCGAGGGACATCTGCGCTACGCCGGTGTCGATGAAGAAGTCATCAATCACTACCGGGTCGTTGCCAAACAGGAAGCGACACAGAAGATTCGTGCGCTGAGCGTGGATGCCGGGCTACCGCCTCATGCTACGCGGCTGATCGTGATACACGGCGATCCTTCCTTGCGCATCATCGAGCAGGAACAGGAGCAGGACTGCGATCTGATCGTGATGGGCAAGCACGGCGAGAGCATGCTGGAAGAACTGCTGGTGGGCAGCGTCACCAAGCATGTTCTGGCCGACTCCCAGTGTGACGTCCTGGTGTCGGTGTGAACATGATCGACGCCGACCCGGACATCCTGACCTTGGACGAAGTCGCGTGTTATCTCAGGGTAACGAAACGGACCCTGTACCGGCTTGCACAGGAGGGGCAGCTGCCCGCGTTCAAGCTGGGTGGCGTGTGGCGCTTCCGACGCGCAGAGCTGGATCAGTGGATCGCCGAAAACACGGGCAAGCGAACAAGCACAACGTAGGATGTCGGTCGCCGTGCTTCTGCTGACGATTGCGGTCAGGCCTGGCCGGCGATGCGCCGGTGCGCTGCCTCGTCCCCTAAGGATTGGCCGTTGCGCCGGTCGCCTGGCGGCACGGCATGGGGGCCGACTTCCTGTTTGCCGGCCTGGCGACGCTGGACGCGCTCGCGGCCGGAGTCTTCCCGCCCCATGCGGAATGGAGCGACCAGGACGTCGGGGAAGGGGGCTATTCACCTACCTCAATCTGTCGGCCATCGCCGCCGGGGTCGCGCTCGGGCAATCGGGCAAGAACTCGGCCGCGCCGGCCTTAGCGTGCTTTATTTTCCGTTTTCTGAGACGACCCCGTAAAGGGCTTTACTGTTTGCAGCGCTGAAGCCAGGGCCGGTCGCGGAAATGAACCAAGCGGCTGAGGAGGCGCAAGCCGACCTTGAAAGGATGATCGACGCGATGAAGCCTGATGACGCTCCGCCTGCCATCCACTGAAGAAGTGGGACGAGGGAGGCATTTGTGAGCCCTAGGTGAGAGGCGCCATCGCCGCTCACTGGGGGTGCCATACGCCTCCCGTAAACAGGACATCCATATACAGATCTCTTGGGAGCAAACGGAATACAGGATGAAGGTAGGTGGGGGGCGCAGTTGTCCCCCTATTTCGCTTGCCGGCAGCATTGCGCATGGGCACACTCAGTCCCAATAACTCTTTAAGGTGAGGTGGGATGATGAGTGCGGAGACCGAAACGCCTGCGGGATTGCCAGATGGGAAGGAGGCTCTGCAGGAGAACGAGAAGAAGTGGGGACTGGATCTGATGAAAGCCGGGTGGACGATGTTGCCGAACATGATCTTTATGCGGCAGCGTGCGCTCGGCTTGGACTCTATGGACATCAATATCCTGCTCATCCTCTTGTCGCACTGGTGGACGGCGGAGAACTTGCCTTTCCCCTCAAAAAAGACCATCTCAGAAGCTATCGGATGTGACACGTCGACGGTCCGTCGCAGGATTCAGGCGATGGAAGCGGCTGGCTTCTTGAACCGGATCCAGCGACGGGTGGAGCACGATCGCAGCAAGACCAACCAGTATGACTTCTCTGGCCTGATCAAGGCAGCTACTCCCTACGCGCAAGAGGAACTGCAGGCACGGGAAGAGGGTCGGCTGGGGCGGGCAAAGCGGATCAGACGGAAGGGGCGGCCGCAGCTCAAGATCGTCCCGGGCGAAGGCGCGGACTGATCGAGCTTACCCAGCACTTTGCGGGTACTAGAAAAAACTATGCCCCCGGGGGCATGCTGACGCAGAGGTCACACCGGGGGCTTGCTCAATAAAGATACTACCCGCCAGCAGGAGGGAGGTCAAGCTGCCCCCCCCCTCTGCGGGAGACGGTGTGAGAACAACAAGAAAGGATCTGTAGGTGTCGAATTCTGAGCTTCCAAAGCTGGGCCCTGGCCAACTTCAGCAGGTTGTTGCCACGTTGACGCAACCGCGTTTGAGCAAGTATCTCAGGGCAAGCCGCAACAACGAGCACCAAGCGCTCCGCCTGTACGTGTTGAACACGAAGATGAGCGCTGCGTTCCTGGTTGACTTGCATTATGTCGAGATCGCCTTGCGCAACAAGTTCGACGGGGAGCTATGTGCAGGATTCGGGCCGGAGTGGTTCAAGGATCCGACCTTCCTTGCTTTGCTCGATCGGCGCAGCCAGGGGATCCTGCGTAAGGCTCAGAGCGATGCAGCGAAACATTGGCCGAGAGGGTGTCCTGTTCCTCCCGGAAAGGTAATTGCCGAACTGTCGTTCGGTTTCTGGCATAACCTGACAGATTCAAGGTTAGAGCATCCGCTTTGGGTGCCATACCTGCATAAGGCCTTTCGTCCTCGCAAGGCACCAAAACGGGCGACCTTCAATCAGCAACTCGAGAAGCTGCGGCAGCTGCGCAACCGGATCGCACACCATGAGCCGATCTTCCATCTGGATTTGATGGCCATCCACCAGACGATCCGTGAAGTTGCCCACGCTCTATGCCAGACCACGGCTGAAGTGATGCGAAAAACAAGCACTGTGCGTCGCGAAGTTATGACTATCGGTTCTTACTGCAAGAGGCGAGGCATCTAACTCGTCGGCCATTGGCTCATTAAGGCTTAGTTTTCTTGCTCTGCTGAGCTCTCGGTTGTCCAGTTAATACGACCGCTTAACCCGCACGCTCGTGCTGGGTTTGATCTGAACGGCATGTGTTCAATAAAAACGGTATATTCCTGTTAAACAGGACAGTCGCCGAAACAGGACACAATCGCCATGGCCAAAGACCCGAAAGACCCCGGCACGCTCGAGTTGCCAACACTCCCGACGCCTGCCGTCGTCGCTTACCTGCGGGTCTCGACCGACGCCCAGGATGTGGCGAATCAGAAACTCGGCGTGCTCGAGTATTGCGCCAAGCAGAGCTTCGCCGCGCCGTTGCTCATCGAGGACACGGTGTCGGGCAAGGTTGATTGGCGCGAACGCAAGATCGGCGAGATCCTCGCCACCGTCCCGCCAGGCTCGATCCTTGTCGCGGCCGAGATCACGCGCCTGGCACGTAGCACCCTGCAGGTGCTCGAAATGCTCAAGCTCGCGGCAGAACGCGAAATATCCGTGCACGTCGTTAAAAGTCGCTTGGTGCTCGATGGCTCGCTGTCGTCGAAGATCACCGCGACGGTGCTTGCGCTGGCGGGCGAGATCGAACGCGAGTTCATCGCGGCGCGGACGAAAGAGGCATTGCGCCGGCGCAAGGAGTCTGGCCTGCCCATGGGGCGACCGGTAGGCGAGGCGGTGCGCCTCACGCTCGACGGAAAGGCTAACGAGATCGACAAATACTTAGCGCTCGGACTCAACCGCCGGGCAATCGCCAAGCTGTGCGAGTGCAGTCCGAACACGCTTTATATGTGGCTGCGGCGGCGGCGGCCTGCAGCCTTGAGTTCTGCCTAAGGTTACGGCATACGACCAACTCGGCGCGCCTGGCTGCCGCCAAGTGACGCGGCATAAAGTTCGGCTTTGAAGCTCACCACCTGTCTTGTCGGCCAGGCGCGCAAGACGATCACCCTCGATCAAACGGTCGTACGCTGTTGCCCAGCGTTCGCGCAAGTACCACCTCCACGCTCTGCCGGCGTAGTGCGCGATGAGCGTGGTTCGTGAATGCCTTAGGTCTCTAGGAGCGTAAGTGTCGCACTTCCGTTGTCGTCTTCCTCGTCATCCTCGTCGTTGTAGTTGAACTCGACCTTGCTCTGAACGACGATTTCATCCATCACATTTTGAAGCTGACCTGATTTCACAACGCTCTCGAAGGCCGTCACGAGGTCTTCGACGTTGATGATTTCTTCAACGGCCTTCATGTACGTGTCGACGACAGCCTCAATCTTGTACTTCGCAACAGCCTGAGCACGGATAGCCGCGCGAATCTGTTCCGACGTCGCAGCCGACTTCACAACGAAGGTGATGGGGAAGCGCTGAACCTTGTCGATGTCCAAAAAGTACTTATTGACGTCGATAGTCTCTGTGACCTGGAAGAACCGGCCGAGTGGCTTCATCACGAAGTCGATACCACCGTCGTTCGCATTTGTCCGGCCTGTCTTATAGAGGACTAGGACCTCTTCGGCGACGGTCTCTTTCGTGTCACCAATCCAAACTGTTTCATGACCAAACTTCGTCTTAAGAACTGCGTAGCTGACTATCTCGAATACCCGCGCATCTACGTTCGGCGCAAGCTGCTGGACGACGAAGTTGATAGCCTCCTTCGGGTCTTGTTTACCAAGCTCTGCGATCTGCCGGCAGGCCTCTAGAAAGCCTTCAAAGGCCGCTCGCTTCGTAGCAACGTAGGTATCGATGATGTCGATGATCGCTCGGGAGATGTTGTAGGTCTGGTCCCTCCCGTCCTTGTGCCGTATTTCCACCTGAAGAAGATCTTCCTGTATCCAGTACCGCTGCGTCGCTACGTCGCGAACGATGGGCGGCTTCCCGACAGACGGATAGAACTTTTTGAACTCGTCGTTCAACCTAGAATTCAAGGCATGGTTCTGCAGCTTTGACCCGAAGGGTAGTTCGCGCTGCCGGCGGAACAGTTCAGAGAACCGAGCTCCCTCGTACTGCGCATAGGCCACGCTAGCCTTTCCATCCGCGAATCCCTTTTTGATGTAGTCCTCGACGACAACATACAGGGCGTAGTGATTGGCGAATGCTCCTCGTGCTTTCGACCCTCGATTCGCTGCCTTCATTTTGTTATTTAGGTAGCCAAGAACCGGGCTGGCTAAAAAAATATCCTCAGCATGCTCACCGAAGTTCTTCTTAAGCACATCCAGGATGGTCGGAGTGAACGCGTGATGCGAACTCTCAAATATTGGCATCGAAAAGCCCTACTTGCTCATCAACAATTGCCCCACCTCTGACGCCGTTTTTGTTCTTGTGAACATAGGTCTTGTCGAGCGCGCACAGTACTTCCCCTTTGAAATGGGTTGCTATACCTAGACGTCGGAGACCCGTCTTCACATATTCGGTTTGCAACTCAATGCCGATTGAGCGACGGCCGAGCCGTTGTGCGACAGCGCACGTCGTGAACGTCCCACTGAACGGATCAAGTACGAGGTCACCAGCGTTTGTGCTGGCCTTGATGATGCGTTCTAGAAGTGCTTCTGGCTTCTGGCTGGGATGCTCTTCGTACTCTGCCATCCGATATCGAACACGAGGGATATACCAGGTGTTGCCAGGAACCTTCGCAGTCTTGTACGGCGTTGGCACTTCCTTCCGGTAGTCGATGAGCTTTCGAACAGCCCCAGTCTTCGCTTCGACCTCAATATCGGCTGCGTTGAAGGTGTACTTCTTCGTGTCTTTGGTGCAGTAGAGGATCGGCTCATAGAGCGAACCGAAGTACTTCTTGGCTTGCACGCCCGAGCTGTCGTAGTGCCAGACGATGCGACCTAAGATGTTGATGCGTCCGCGAAGCCACAGGTCGAGGTAAGGCATCGCCTGCGTGCTCGTCATCACGTACATGCTACCGGTCGGCTTCAGCTTGCGGATGCAAACATCGAGCCACTGATAGCACCACTCAGCATAGGCCGCGTCAGAAGGCCACGCGTCCTTGAACTCTCCGAATATCTTCCCGATGTTATAGGGTGGGTCTGCAAAGATGAGGTCTATCGACGCGTCTTGGATGTCGGCCAGTACATCTATGCAGTTTCCATGAAATACGGTTGCATCAGCGCCCTCATACCGTTCAATCAATTCCATCTCCAAATCCCTTCTCGAATAGTGGCCACTGTTCAGCGATGTACTTCTCGGCGGCGTCTCGGATAACCCAGGCTACCGAGACTTTCTTCTGCTTCGCAATGTCCTGCAGCGTGCTGTACACCTCTGACGGCAGGCTCACTGACGCCCGCATAGCACGCGGCTTCCCGGTTGGCTTGCGCCCACGCTTTTGGGCCATTTTTCGGCACCACTAAATTAGATGCACCACTTTACATCATAGCGAAGCACGTTGACACTTCTTCGGGCTATAAAAAAGCGAACTCCTCTCTGCTAATAGGCGGCTTGACGGCCAGCCATGATCCAAAAATAACGATGCACGTGCTGAGCTCTGAATACGTAATCGATATCGTAAAAGGTATAATATAGTATTCAATTAATATTAAAAGTAATGGTAAATGATCATCACCGTAGGCAACACAAAAGGCGGCGTCGGCAAGACCACGCTTGCCCTTAACATCGCTATCGCCAGAGCGCTTGCTGGGCGTGATGTGTGGCTGATCGACGGTGATCGCCAAGGTACGGCGCAGGCTGCGATCAGCATTCGTGCCGACTCGGGTCATCAGCCCGGCATTGCCTGCGCGACCTACCCGGACGGTCCAACCCTGCGCGCCCAGGTGCAGCAGCAGGCGAAGAAGTTTGACGATATCGTGATCGACGCAGGCGGGCGGGACTCCACCGCACTGCGCGCGGCGCTGACCCTCTCCGATGTACTTCTGGTTCCGTTCCAGCCGAGGAGCTTCGACGTATGGGCGCTGGATGACATCGCGGGTCTGATCGACGAGGTTCGCAGCGTGCGCGACGGACTGCGGGCATACGCGGTCCTCAACTGTGCCGATCCTGGCGAATCGTCGTCCGACAACGCTGAGGCCGCCGCCGCCGTTGCGAACGTGGCTCAGTTTGAATACCTTGCGACGCCAGTCAGGCGTCGCAAGTCATTTGCCAACGCGGCAGGTCAGGGTCTTTCCGTGCTGGAGATAAAGCCGACGGACAAGAAGGCGTGTGACGAGTTGAATGCACTTGTTCACGCATTGTTTTAATATCAGAATAATATCGAAACGATATTAAAAACGGTGAAAGTTATGGCAATTACCTCCCGCCCGAAACAGAAGATCGATGAAGCCTCACAGCCTGGTAGCGCTGCTGTAGATGCCTTTATTTCAGGTGCGCCAGACGCGCCAAAACCGCGTGGTGTGAAGAAGGGTAAGCGTCAGCAGATCAGCCTCACGATCACGCCTGCGCTTCTGGAGAAGATTGACCAGATGGCGAACGAGCTGGGCCAGAGCCGTGCTGCAGTGATCAACATGGCGATTTACCGCGCCGTGGAGCACGGTTTGACCATCGACGGGCTACACAAGGCCTGATCTACCCGGCGGAGAGAGCATGTCCGACCTGTTCGACGAAGACGAGTACGCTGCGGCCCTGAAAGCCAAAGGGCTCGATCCAGCGCAAGCGGCAGAGATTGCCCGGCGGACTGCTGGAAGACGCAAGCCCGGCAAGGAACAGGCTGCAACCGCAGACCTTTTTCCCACTACGCCGCCGGCCACCACTACGCCAAAGCGCGAAACGATCGCCCCCACCCTGCTTGATGCGGCTGCAACGATCGGCACTGATGCCCCCAGCGGAAGCGACATCGCGTATCTGCACGCGATCCTGTGCCAGGTCGGATTGCCGCGCGGGCCAAAGGCCATTGAAGGCCTCACCGTGTTTGAGCGGATGTGTGGCGGTGCTGCACTGCGGGTGACTGCCGGCGCGCTGTGGGACGGTGAAAACCTCGTTCAGCAGCCGATTCCATACGGCGCCAATCCGCGCCTGGTGCTGGCTTGGCTCAACACGCAGGCAGTCAGGACGCGATCGCCCGTGATTCCGGTGGGTGACAGTGCTGCAGAGTTTCTGCGGATGTTGGGCAAGGAAAGCACCGGCGGGCGCAATGGCACGCTAACCAGCTTCAAGAAACAGATCCAGGCGCTGTCAGCCTGCCACATGACCCTTGGCTTCAATGCTGCAGGCCGGGCCTACACCTACAACGGTCAGCCAGTGAAGCAGTTCGAGGCATGGATTCAGCCCAAGGATTCGATGCAGCGTGCGCTGTGGCCGGGCGTGGTGACATTCTCCGAGGACTACTACAAGTCCCTTATCGAGCACGCAGTGCCGCAGGATGTGCGCGCAATGTACGCGCTCAAGGGCTCCGCGCTGGCGATGGACATTTACGCGATGCTTTCGGAGCGCCTGCACCGTATCTCGGGCCGTCCGGTCACGCTTCACTGGAAAGCGCTGCGTGACCAGTTTGGGCAGGAGTACCGTGGCGCCGATCCTGACAAGGATTTCAAGGCGGCTTTTCTGCCTGCCTTGAAGAAAGTTCTGGCTGTGTATCCAAAGGCAAAAGTCGAGCGTGTCACAGGCGGGCTGCTGCTTTTCCCCTCCCCACCGCCTATCCAATATAAATAATTGTATTTAAATGTTTTTTTAAAAAGCGACGCATAATCACCCCCCTTTTATGCCAAATGACTTAGTTTTCCGGTGATCCATCCACGGCAGGGGGTAAGTCTGTGGGTCGTTGGAGTTATCCACGCATAGTCGCCCCCC
>Ga0172382_10006428_pt1 | contig 17057 bp, 15 predicted proteins | sample Leawel138RmetaG_FD_122245 | JGI IMG/M metagenome (GOLD analysis project Ga0172382, IMG submission 122245) | Leachate microbial communities from a municipal landfill in Southern Ontario, Canada - Leachate well 138R metaG | ecosystem: Engineered > Solid waste > Landfill > Unclassified | place...
CGCCTGCGCCGCCCCCCCAGCCGATCAACCCGGTCACGCAGCCTGTTCCGCCGCCTCCGCCTCCGCCGCCTCCGGTTCCGGACCCGACGCCGGACCCGACCCCGCCGATCCCTGAAACGGTCGGCAGAGCGAATGTGGTCGGATCGACGCCGTTCGACGTAAGCGACACCTCCATCCGCTGGATCGTCACCGGCGATGCTGGTGACAACACGATCCTGACTGGCAGCAACCACGACACCATCACCGGCGGCGATGGCGCCGACTGGCTCGATGGCGGCAGCGGAGCCGATACGATCACCGGCGGCGGCGGCGACGACACGATCGTCTATCGCGGGTCCGTTGCCGGCGAGACCTTGGACGGCGGCACCGGCACCGACACCCTGCTGGTGAACTCCGGAGGCCTCGATCTAACTACCACCTCCACGGTCTTGCGGTCGCTGGAGCAGATTTCCCTAAGCACCGGCACGTTGACCATTTCACAGGCCAGCGTCGCCGCACTGTCGGGTTCAACCCTGCGCATTCTGGCCGACGATGGTGTCGTAATCAGCGATGCGACCGGCGCGGCGTGGGCGTTCACGGGAAATGAGATCGTCGACGGGGTGGGCTACGGCCTTTGGACCAATGGGTCCGTCACCCTGCACATCGACAGTGCGGCGGACACCTCAAGCCTCAATGCCCGCCCGGTGCTGGCCCCCTCCGCTGTTACGGCGACGCAAGCCGACACTGCCACTCCGACTGTATGGACGGTGGGCGCCCTGCTGGCCGGACGGGTCACGGATACCGCCGGCAGCCTCAACGGCATGGCCGTCACCGGCGGGACCGGCTCCGGCACCTGGGAGTGGTCGCTTGACGGCAGTTCCTGGACCACCCTGCCCAGCCTGAGTGCCGGGAACGCCGTGCTGCTTGGTCCCGACGCCATGGTGCGCTTCGTTCCGACGCCCGAGTCCACCGGCAGCGCGGCCCTGAGCTTCCGCGCCTGGGACGTCAGCGAGGGATCGGCCGGCACCACCGTCGCAACAGCGACCTTGGGAACGGCGATCAGCACAGGCGGGACAAGCCTGAACCTGACCATCACCGATGGGAGTCTGACCGAGGACGGCTACGGCAACGATCTGCCGGAAGGCGTCACCACTCCGGCCAGCATGCAGGTCGGCGACCGCTTTACAGGGACATTGAGCGAAGACGGCACCGGGTCATTGGTAGGCCCGTATGACGGCGATGCCATAGGCGTGACCTTGGAAGCAGGCGTCACGTACATCATCCGCATGCTCGGCGGCTACAACGACGGCATTCCGTCCGACTGGCCCGCCTATGGCGGTACGCTGGATGACCCGTACATCTATCTCCTCGACGGCAATGGCGCGATCCTTGAGGGGCGGGATGACAATGGCATTTATTACAACGCCCTGATCGAACATACCGCTGGCACATCGGGCACGCACTTTATCCACGCCACCAGCTACAACTGGTCGTGGAGTTCCAATTGGGGCGTGACCGGATCGTATACCGTCACCTTTACCGAAGGCATCGTGGTCAATGGCGCGGGCGAGGTGTTCGACGGCGATGCGGCGGGGACCACCCATGCCGACACCATCCGTCTCGATGCCGGATCGCAGACGGTCGATCTGACAGACGCATCCTGGGCGCCGTGGACCAATATCGAAGTCATCGATGCCGTGGACAGCGGAACGGAAACGCTGTTGCTGGACCACGCCGCCGTGGTCCGCCTGACCGACAGCGGCAACCGCCTGCGCATCTTTGCCGACGGATCCGATACCGTCCGCTTCCTCGATGACGGATGGAGCGTGAGCGGCACCGAAACCATCGACGGTTTCGTGCACGATCTCTACACCAACAACGGTGCCACCGTGGCGGTCAATCAGGTTGTTAGCGTAAGTGTGACGGCGAGCCTTGGCGCGGCGCTAGCGTACTCGTCATTAGGCCACCTGGATGGCGTCACGGTTGACGAAGGCTCGATCAGCTTCCAGGGCAATGTGACGGCCGGACAGGAGTCCGCATCCACCTTTGGATCACTCGCCCTAGGGGCCATCGGCAACACCAGCTATAACCTCTCGCGCGGCATCCTGATTACGTCGGGCAGTGGCACTCCCGGCACGGTCAATACAAGTGACTCCTATTCCCAGACCGCCAGCGGCAGCAGTTCGGCGGCGTTGGACGCCCTGGGCTACACGACCACCGATACATCGGCCTTAACCTTCACCTTCACGGTCGAGGAAGGGGTCAACGGCATCGTGCTGGACTGGATGTTCGGGACCGAGGAATTCCCCAGCCAGAGCGTCTCTGACATCGCCGCAATCTTTCTTGACGGGCAAAACATACTTGCCCTGCCGGAAGGCTCCCCAGTGGCATGGCAGCCGGGGGCGGCCGGATATTTCGGCGATAACGGCGCGTATAACGGAAGCCACCCGCTGGCAACCGAATACAACGGCGTAACCACCCCGGCATCGGCTTTGTTGCGCCTCGACCCCGGCATCACGACCCACACACTGACCATTGCGGTTTCCGATACGACGGATATCAGCTTCGACAGCGGACTGTTCATCGCACCCCGCGCCGTCGCCCGGTCGACGGGAACGTACGACGATAACGTGATTTTCGGCACGGCGGGCGACGACACGCTGTACGCCTATGACGGCAACGACATTATCTTTGGGTTCGAAGGCAATGACACCCTGCACGGCGACTGGGGCAACGACACCCTGAGCGGTGGGATGGGCAATGACATCCTGTACGGCGGATATGGCGCGGACGTGTTCCACTTCGGCTTTGGCGATGGAGCCACCGTGGCCGAGCGCGTTTTCAGCCTTGGAACGGACAGTCTCTATGATTTCTCCGCCCTTGAGGGAGACACCATCCAACTCGGCAATGGGACGTTCGGACTAGGGTCGGACGGCACCTTGACCGACGGCATTACCTTCGGCACGATGACGGTTCCCCTCAGTTCCGCGCCGGCCGTCATCGGCGCGGCAGGACAAGCCGGTATCGTGGTCGTCGAAGCCAACGGCACGAGCGAGGTGTGGTTCACCGAAGACATGGGCGCCGTCTCGACCGCGACGTCTTACCAAATTGCCACGGTAGACGCCCCATCAACTGATCTCTCGGCCGAAACCTTCCGTCTGACCGCCACATAACCACCAGCGCGCGCCACAACGATACCGAGGCCGTTTTCTTCCAGCGGACACCTTGCTAAGGTGCCCGCTGGAAAATTCTAGGGGGCGGCATCATTTTCTTCTTTGGGCAAGGTATCGTGGTCGGGTTCCTGATCGCCGCACCGGTTGGACCCGTCGGACTGCTGTGCATCCGCCGCGCCCTCGCCGATGGCCGGAGCGCTGCGTTCGTCGCCGGGCTGGGCGCGGCAGTGGCCGACACCTTCTACGGCGCCGTCGCCGGCCTCGGCCTGACCCTGATCTCGGACTTCCTGATGCTGTACCGCACGCCGCTCAGCCTGATCGGCGCGGCGTTTCTGTTCCTGCTCGGTATCAAAGCGTGGCAGACGCCGATCCACCTAAGCCCCACGCCACAGGCCCACTACGGCCTGCTCAACGACTTCGTCACCACGCTGGCGATTACCCTGACCAACCCCGCGACGATCCTTGCGTTCATGGCGGTGTTCGCGTCGGTCGGGGCGGTCCGCCCCAGCGATGATTTTGCCGGGGCAGGACTGTTGATCGCCGGAGTGTTCGTCGGCTCGGCCCTGTGGTGGTTGACCCTGTCGGCTCTGGCCGGTGCCGTCCGCCACAAGTTCTCCAACCGCTGGCTGGCAATGCTCAGCCGCACCTCTGCCGGACTGCTGATTGCATCCGGGGTGGTCGTGGTCGCGGCGTTGTTCTGGTAGGGCGCGTTACTTCTGCCGCGCCTCGACCAAGGACAGCGCCACATCGGCGGCATTGATGGCGCCGATCCGCAGGTCGTCGGCCACCACCCACAAGGAGAGCCCGTTTTCAACCGTGGAATCACTGCGAACGCGGCTAACGTAAACAAGATCCTCGCCGGTGCATTCGACCGGGCTGACATAGCCTTCGTCGGCACGGTGATCGACCACGGTCACGCCGGGGGCATCCTTGAGCAGGGTCCGGGCCTGCTCGGCCGTCACCTGGCCTTCAAACTGGAGGTTAAGATAGGCGGCGCTGCCGACGAACACCGGCACCCGCGCACAGTTGGCGTGAACCTCAAGGTCGGGCGAGAAGATCTTGCGGGATTCCGCCGCGATGCCCTCCTCCTGCGCCGTGGCACCGTCCTTCAGGAAGTCATCCACATGGGGGATCACGTTAAAGGCGATCTGCTTGGTGAAGATGTCCTTGGAACTAGTCGGCGACTCGTTGACATAGATGCCGCGCGTCTGGCGGAACAGTTCATCCATGCCATCGCGCCCGGTGCCCGCAGTGGATTGGTAGGTGGTGGCAATCACGCGGATCAAACCGTAAGCATCATCGAGCGGCCTCAGGGCCATCGCGATCAGCGCGGTCATCGCCGAGGGACACGCCACGATGTGCTTCTTGGTCCAGTTGACCAAGGCCTGCCGGTTGACGTCGGGCACCACCAGCGGCACGCCCTGCTCCAGGCGGAATGCCGGCGAGGTATCTACCGCCACACATCCGGCCGCCGCAATCTTGGGCGCCAGCTTGGCGGCGGCAGCGGGCGGCACGGCCAAAATTGCCACGGCGCAAGTGGAGAAGTCGAACGTCTCGGCTTCACCGACCTTCAGCACGTCATCCTCGCCATAGGATGCCTCGCGGCCGGGACCGTCACCCGCCCCCAGGGCGACAATATCGGTAACGGGGATGCCGCGATCGCTCAATACCCCGAGGATTTCCCGGCCTGCCGCGCCCATGACGCCAATCACGGCGATTGTCTTGCCCATGCCGGTTCCCTGCCTTCTGAAGATGGACTGATAAGGCTGGGGAAGGTAGTGCCATGCCCGGCGATTGGCAAGGGCGGTCGGGCCAAGCGTCGCTGGCTTTACCAGCCGACGGCCACCTGTTCAGGACCTCCGCTGAGGGTGGCATTCCAATTCTTGATGTTGGCCAGGACGATCACGCCATTGACCATGCGCGATGGTGCGGGTCCGGGCGTTTCGTCGAGAACCTCGGCCACCGTGATCTCCGGCCGAGGCAGCGGAACGGGCGGTGTCGGTGGGTCACGGTAAAACGTATGGCTGCCGATCACCGTGGCCTCGACCAATTGAGCCACCCAGGTCGGCCGCACCGACGCCGCGTGATACCAGAGCGCCCCGCGCGTTGGGTCATCAATGGCACTCTCGGCATCCAGCATCGCGGCAGCCAAGAGCAACGAGCGACGCCACGAATGTTCATCAGTCGGAGTGTCGGGCCGCCCGTCGCACGTCCACGAAAATTGGCAGGCACGCGGCATCTCGGGCACCATGTGCTGGTGGATGACGTCACAAACGCTGTTGGGATAGCGGTCGTCGGTCATTCGGTTCAGCACCACGCGCGCCACCGCCACCCTACCCTCCAGGCTTTCACCGCGCGCTTCCCAATAGTCATTGAGCGCAAGACACATTAAAGCGTCCAGACCTCCCGGCACGGCAGCCGGATCAATGGAAATATCCTCTGGGATCGGGTGAGCCGAAGCAGGTAAAGAGGCCGCCCAGGTGAACACGACGACAGCCGCAGCGATGAGTGCGTTCTTCATCCTCCACGGTCTCCGTCGGGTCGATGGGCGGGCTAGTGGATGTTGAACGTCACCATGGCGGGCACGGTTCCGGCGCATTCAGGACGGGGCAGCCGACCCTCCAGGCGGCGCAGGTTCAGCCGAAAGTTGACGAACTTCCGGCAAACTCCTAATCTGCAAGCGGAAATACTGTAGAATCCGGCGTGCGATTGTCGCCCCGTGGCCGGTTGGTTTACCTTTTCTTAGCGGCAGTCCTGCCACCATTGGGCCATGACGCGGAGGGACACGTGCGCGACGGCCTGAGCAGCGACCCCAACACCAAAAGCGGCGGCCAGCCGGCGGCGCAGGATCCCTCGCGCGCCTTTCTCGAACGCCTGATGAAGTCGGTGCGCCTGGGGCATCGCCTGGATGACCCGCGCAATGTCGAGGTCCTGCAACGCTGGGCCATCATCTGCAAGGGACTGCCCGACAACGCGCTGATGCAGGTCATCCCGCAGACCCTGCGCGCCCTGTTGCGTCAGGACAGCACCTCAGAACGACTGATCGCTTGCGGCATTTCGCTGCACCATCCGTTGCAGCACGAAGCCATTGCCCCCTACGTGATCAGCTATCGCCGCTACATGGCGGCGCGCGGCCACGACCCCAAGGATGAGCAGGCCCGCCGCACCATTGATGCGCTGCGGGCGGAACTGCGTGCCCTGCATGACCAGTTCAACATGGTGTTCGATCAGGTCGCCGGGCTGGAGCAGGAACGCGAACGCCTCGCCATCGACAACGACAGCCTGCAACAGCAGGTCTTGGCCGAACGGGTGCGCGGCGAGGACGCATTGCGCCGCCTTGCCGAAGCGCGCGACAACGCCCAGCGCCTATTCCGGCTCTATCTGTACATGCTGAAGGAAGAACGGTCGCGGCTGTCCAACGACCCCCGCCGCGAGCGCCTGCTGACCGCTGAAATCGCCGTCGAAACCCACGCCGCGACCCTGGAGGCCCTTGGCGCGCGGTCGGAGGTGGAGGACACCGCGCTCGGCATCCTGGGCGAGGACTTGTTCGCGGAATACTTCCACGGCCCGGAGAATCCAGCGCGCCTGCCGCCCGATATGGCACCGGAACCCGATGTCGCGCCTGAACCCGAGGCCAACGCCAAGGCGGGCGAGGAACCCCGGCCGTCGAACATCCACGTCCTCAGACGCACTCCGTAAAATCGCGGTCGCCGTTGAGCCGTTACCGCATGGCAAACAGCTCCTGGTGAAACCGGCGCGCGGGAAGTCCGTGCGCGGCAAAATCCGTGCGGAGGTGGTGGCCGAGACCGGCCGGGCCGCAAAACCAGATGCTGGCATCGCGCCAATGCGGCACGTTCTGCCGAATGCGCTCTCCGCTGAGACGGCCATCGACGTCATCAACCAACACATGCAGGCGCACGCCGGCGGCAGCGGCGTCGACGGACAGTTTCGCCAAGGCCTCGGCATCGTAATCGGCGGTGGGGTGGAACAGGTCGATGGTCTGGGACGGCCGGTCCGCAGTCGCGGCCAATTCTTTCATGCGGGCGATGAACGGCGTAATGCCAATGCCGCCCCCCACCCAGATCTGGTGCGGCTGGGTATCGTCGAAGGTGAAGCACCCATAGGGTCCCTCGACCTTGACCGTTTGGTCGACGTGCAGCTTTTCGCGCAGTCGCCGGGTATGATCGCCCAGTTCCTTGACAATGAACGTGATTTCGCGATCAGCGTCGTTCCAGGCCGAAGCGATGGTGTACGGGTGATGCCCTTCGGAGGAGTCCGAGGTGACAAAGGCGAATTGACCCGGCTTGTGCCCCGGCCAACCCTGCGGGACCCTGATGCGGACTTCGAGCGCCTTAACGCCGGGATAGTGCTGGAGCGCTGCGATTCTACCTTGCGCCTGACGCCCGACCGCCACCCGGCGCAGCAGGACAATGACCGCAGCAACGGTCCCCGCCGCCATCAATAGCCCCATCACGAGGCCGAGCGGCGACGCCCAAGTGGAGAACGTCGTCAGGACCACCGCATGGAACACCAGCACCAGATAGGCGACGGCAAGCAAACGATGCGTCTTGAAGAACTGGCGATAGGGCAGCGCCTTGATCAGAGCCAGCGCGATGAGCACCACCACAGCGTAAAAGGCCCACTCACCCGTCCCTTCGGCGGCACCGCGCAGGGTCGAGAATACCTGCTCAATCACGGTGTCCGGCACCGGGCGCGGCCCACGCTGCGGGCGTTCCAGCCAGCCCCAGCCGACGGCCCATTTAGGCCCCTTGGCCCACAGCCAATGAACGACAGCAACCACCAGGGCGGTGATGCCCAGCCACTTGTGCAGGCGGTACATCTTGTCGAGTCCGCCGAACCACGGCTCGGGCCAGCGCGGCCGCAGAGCCAGGATCATGGCCACGCTCATGCAGGCGATGGCGATGATACCCGTGTACTGCACCATGGCGGCGCGAACATCAAAGAATGTGGACGACTCAAATATGGCAGGGTCAGCCGCAATCCACAGCGCGGTCAAAATCGCCAGCATGCCCCACAAAGAGACCCGAATATTCGCCATTTCATGCACCGTTTACCCTAAATTTTGGTGCATTCCTTATAGCCATATCCTCCTGAACCGAACCTGAACCGAGGAGAAAGGGTCTGAAGGATGTCGTCCAGGCCCTTCTGTCCCTCACGGGGCTGTCACCCGCCCGCGGCATCACCCGCTGCGGTCTGGAGATAATTGGGCAGACCGACCGAGTTGATCAGAGTCAATTGAGTCTCGAGCCAGTCGATATACTCCTCGACCTCCTCAAGGATCTCCCGCAGTTCATGCCGGGTGACGAAATCCGATACGCTCTCGCACAGCGTTATGGCCGACACCAGGGCAACGTGTTCACCCTGCGCCATCTTGAGGTCGTTGGCGAGAATCTCGGGGACATTTTCACCGATGAGCAGCTTGCCCAGATCCTGAAGGTTGGGCAGACCTTCCAGGAACAAAGTCCGCTCGATTACATCGTCGGCAGCCTTCATCTCGTCGATGGACTGCTTGTAGATGGCCTTGCCCAACGCCGCAAAGCCCCAGTTTTTCAGCATCCTGGAATGCAGGAAATACTGGTTTATGGCCGTGAGCTGGATCTTGAGCACACCGTTCAGGGCGGCGATTACCTTCTTGTCACCTTGCATGGCGGCGTCTCCCGGCCTCAGTTGGACGAACTGGCGGACAGACTACCCGCCGCCGACTGGAGGTAGTTGGGCAGCCCCATGGCGTCGATCAGCCGGAGTTGCTGCTCCAGCCAATGGGTATGGTCTTCTTCCGTGTCGGCCAGAAGCTCACGCAGCATGTTACGCGTCTCGAAGTCCTGCTCGCCCTCGCACACCATGATGGCGGAGCGCAGCGCCGTCACGACGGACAGCTCGTATGCCAGATCGTTACGCAGCATTTCGGGGACGTCCTTGCCGACAGTCAGGGTGTCGCGCGCCCCGACATCAGGCGTGCCTTCAAGGAACAGGATGCGCCGCATGATCTTGTCGGCGTGCTCCAACTCCTCCTCGCGCTCATGGGCGATCCGCTCATAGAGGTGGTGATAGCCCCAGTCCGCGAACATGCGGGAATGGGCGAAGTATTGGTCTGCCGCCGTGAGTTCAGCAGTCAGCAACTTTCCAAGGGTCTCCAGGACCTTCGGGCTTCCCTTCATGGTAGATCTCCTTAAATGGGCAACTACCTGTGCGCCAGAGACGTCGTGTCGCCCCCTCCCATCCCTGCCTCCTGCGCGTGACGTCACACAGGGCAAGACTAGTCATTTGGAGGCCAATGCACTAGCGCGATTGCAAGCAGTATCAGACCAAGCCCTCCAGGTGCAGCGGCAACTGGGCGCTCAATTGGCGAGCATCGCCAGCAGATATCCTCCATGCATTGAGCCTTACGCCTGAATGCGGCACGATACTCCGCGCCATGAGCCGGTTGTCAGCCGAAATAAGATCAGGGGGAGGAAAAATCATGGGACCGATTATCAGGATCTTCGGCGTTACGATAGCTGCCGTGCTGGTCGCAGCAGGGCCGGCGGCGGCGGCCCTGGACGTCCAGAAAGTTGCGGACGGTGTCTATGCTCTGGTGGGTCCCCTGGAACAGCGGAACGCTGAAAATCTGGGCAACAACGCCACCTTTGGCGCAGTAGTCACCAATGACGGCGTTGTCCTGATTGACAGCGGTGGCTCGGCGGCCGGCGCGCAGGAGATCGAGGAGGCGCTGGCGACGGTCACCGACCAACCGGTGCGCCTGGTGATCAACAGCGGCGGCCAAGACCACCGCTGGTTCGGCAACGGCTGGTTCCGCGACCAGGGTGCCCGCATCATTGCGGCGGAGGCCGCAGTCGCCGACCATGCCAGCCGCCTGGACGACCAATTCGCCACCATGCGCGCCATGGTCGGCGAGGCCACACTGAAAGGCACCACCCCCGTAACGGCAAGCGAAACGTTCGACGATGCCCTGGACCTCACCCATGGCGGGGTGCGCTTCGAACTGTGGATGGTCGGCCCCGCGCACACCCCGGGGGACACCATCGTCTGGCTGCCCGAGAGCCGCGTCGTCTTCGCCGGGGATGTTGTCTACATGGACCGGATGCTGGGCGTCGGGCCGCAATCGGACTCGCGCCACTGGCTGGAGGCGTTCGAGAGGATAATCGCCCTGGAGCCGGTGATCGTCGTCCCCGGGCACGGCGCCCCTGCCCCGCTGTCAAAGGCCCGCGCGGAAACCTATGACTACCTGCGCCACCTCCGCGCGGAGGTCGGCAAGGTGATCGAGGCCAACGGCGACGAAGTGGCGGCGACCAAGGTCGACCAGTCGCCGTTCGCTCACCTTGCCGTCTTCACCGAAATCAGTGGCCGCAATGCCCAGCAGGTCTTCATGCAGATGGAATGGGAATAGAGTCAACGCCACTTGCCGGACCGTCAGGCACCGACTATCGTTCATCGACGAATAACGAAGTAGGACTCCATGACTGAACAATATGCTTTGGACGCCGACAGTGTCGCGGCTGCTGCCAAGGCCTTGGCGCATCCTGCTCGGGTCCGCATCATTCAGTTCCTGATCGACAAACGGTCCTGCATCGGCGGCGATATCGTCAACGAGATCGGACTGGCTCAGTCCACGGTTTCCGAGCACCTGCGCATTCTCAAGGACACTCGCATCATCACGGGCGAAATTGAACGGCCCCGCGTCTGCTATTCCCTGAACCCGCAGGGGCTGATCGCTCTCTCTATCTTCCTCCAAGCGGCGGCCGCCGAACCGTCTCCGGCAGATGGGCCGTGCTACGCAGCCCCGCAACCGCGTTGACCCTGGAGACGCCTCCGATCATGTCCGTTTTCGACCGCTTCCTTTCCCTCTGGGTAGCCCTGTGCATCATTGCCGGGATCGCCCTGGGGTCCCTGTTCCCCGGCCTGTTTCAGACTCTGGCAGGCTGGGAGTACGCCTCCGTCAATCTTGTGGTGGCCATCCTGATCTGGGCGATGGTGTACCCGATGATGGTGGCCGTCGACTTCACGAGCCTCAAACACATCGTTGACCGGCCGAAGGGCCTCATCATCACCGTGGTCATCAACTGGCTGATCAAGCCATTCACCATGGCTGCCCTGGGCGTGCTGTTCTTCGAGCACGTATTCGCCGACCTGATCGACCCCGCCAACGCCGGGCAGTACATCGCCGGCCTCATCCTGCTGGGTGCGGCGCCGTGCACGGCCATGGTGTTCGTGTGGTCGCACCTGACCAAGGGCGACCCCAACTACACCCTGGTCCAGGTATCACTCAACGACATCATCATGGTGTTCGCCTTCGCGCCGCTGGTGGCTTTCCTGTTGGGCGTGACGGACATCGCGGTGCCGTGGGAAACTCTGCTGCTATCGGTCGGGCTGTACGTGGTGATCCCGCTGGCCGCAGGGGCGGCGACCCGTGCCGCGCTGGTGCGCAGGAGCGGTGTCGCGGCGGTCGGCCGGTTCACATCTTCGGTGAAACCGGTTTCGATTCTCGGCCTGCTGGCGACGGTGGTGCTGTTGTTCGGGTTCCAGGGCCATGTCATCCTGGAACAGCCCCTGCTGATTGCCCTGATCGCCGTACCGCTGCTCATCCAATCCTACGGTATCTTTTTCATCGCCTATGGTGCGGCATGGCTGTGGCGGGTGCCCTACAATGTGGCTGCGCCCTGCGCCCTGATCGGCACTTCCAACTTCTTCGAACTGGCCGTCGCCGTGGCCATCGGACTGTTCGGTCTGGACTCCGGCGCCGCCCTTGTTACCGTGGTCGGCGTACTGGTGGAGGTGCCGGTGATGCTGTCCCTGGTCGCCTTCGCCAACCGCACCCAGAAGCACTTCCCCATCGAAGACCCGGCCCCCAACTCCTGCCCCGCCGGCCCGCCACGTCATGAGGAGAGCAGCTAAGGCCGGTGCTCGGCATTCTTCCAGCGAAAAAACAAAAAAAGAGCCACGCATCAAGCGTGGCCCAAGTTTAGGGAGGAAACGTCCAAGAAAGACAACACAGCCTCGCCGAGGGCGATGGACACGCCGTGTTGCGATGCACAATATCGCAGACATCATAAGCACTGTAAAGGTAAAATTTTCCCAAGCGCGGTCAACGCGTTAGCGCTCCAAAAAAGCCCGCAACGCACTGCAATATATTGGGCATGGGCAACGCCCGTTTGGCGGCTATTGAAGCGCGGCCTGGGTTCCCGGCGTCTGCCAGCCGTTTTCCAGCGCAATGCGCACGGCCTGGGCGCGATTGGCGGCGCCCAATTTGCGGTAGATGTTGCGCAGGTGGACCTTCACGGTGATTTCCTGCACCGTCAGTTGCCGGGCGATTTCCTTATTGGTGCCGCCAGCGATCATCAGGGTCAGGATATCCCGCTCACGGGCGCTGAGTTTGTCGAGCAACGACCCGCTGGGTTCCCCACCCCCGTTGGCACCCCGCCGGGTGAAGCCGCCACCTTCGACGGCTGCCTCCAAGGCGAACGCCGGGAAGAACCGTTCCCCACTCAGCACGAGGCGCAGAGCATTCTGCGTCGCCGGTCCTCCAAAGGTCTTGGGGATATAACCGGCGGCCCCCTCCTGAAGAGCCATGACAACATCGTCGATTTCGACCGAGGCGGAGAGAATCACCACCGGTGTCTCGGGGAAGCGACGCCGGAAGTTGGCAAGTCCGCCCTCCTGCATACCCGGCATCCGAAGGTCGAGAATCACCAGGGTCGGAACGGCACCTTCGACCGCCTCTTCCATGGCCCGATCGTAGGACTCGGCCTCAACCACCTCGACTTCCGCTGCAAGCTCATCAAGGAAAGGTCGGATTCCGGCCCGCACCAGTTCGTGGTCGTCTGCCAGAATAATCCGCATGCCTCACCCTCCTCGCCAGCCGAAACTGTCTATTTAAAAATCTACCCGATTGGATAGTAGCGTCAATCTAGTCCGGGCTGTACCTGTAAAATGATGCGCTGCCGTATCCTTTCGTGCACGGAAATGATACCTTCGCCTCTCTTCGTGCAGACGCGCGTCAGCTTTTTGAGGTTCTGACGCGGAAAGGACTCTAATGGCCCTACTCGATTGGAACGATAAAATGAGCGTTGGAGTTCCGGCGCTCGACGAGGATCACAAAAAGTTGTTGGCTTTGGTCAACGAGTTGCACTCCGTCGTGCGCAAGCAGGCCCCCCCCAGCATCATCGACCGGGTGATGCGGGATTTGGTGAGCTACGCCGATTACCATTTCGAAGCTGAGGAGCGTCTGCTCCGCATGGCCCGCTATCCCGATCTGGAAACTCATCAAGCCTGCCACGAGGGATTGCGCAAGCAGGTGGATGCGCTGCAGGAACGCCTTAGCCGCGAAGGCCATGCGGTCCGGCTCCAGATGTTCGACTTCCTATCGGATTGGCTCATGCGGCATATCCTGGGCGAGGACATGAAATACAAGGACACCCTGGCCGCACGGGCGCGCCCCAAGATGGCTGCTGAGTCCTAATACAGCACCCGATCCGTTTTCCTAAGCCAAGCCGCGAAGCCCTTCGCGGCTTCGGCGGGCAATATTCGGGTCATAGGCAATCGCCGCTGATCGGGGGGAAGGGCAACCTCGGCGTAAAGGTCGGCATCGTCGAAGCCGATGGCGGCTGCGCCGGCCCGGTCATTGGCGTAGTAAATATGATTGAGGCGCGCCCAGTAGATGCCCGCCAGACACATCGGGCACGGCTCGCAGCTGGTATAGAGGTCCGCGCCTTCCAGTGAAAAGCGGCCCAGGGCAAGACACGCGGCGCGGATGGCGACCATCTCGGCATGGGCCGTCGGGTCGTTGGTGGCAACCACTTGGTTCCACCCTTCCCCGATGATCTCACCATTGAGGACCACCACGGCCCCGAACGGCCCACCCTCGCCATTGGCCGAGTGTTCAGCCGCCAGTTCTATGGCACGCCGCATGAATCGCGCATGGTCTGTCATGCCACCCCCGCCGGCTTGGGGCCACCAGTTGCCCAATCGAGAAGCTGAACCGTGTGCACCACGGGAATGCGGGTCGCCTCGCCGATGTGCATGAGGCAGCCGATGTTGCCGGTGGCTATCACGTCGGGCTGCACCGCTTCCAGGCTGGCTGACTTGCGTGCCTGAAGCTGGGTCGACAGTTCCGGTTGCATCAGGCTGTAGGTCCCGGCCGAGCCGCAGCACAGGTGCGAATCGACGGGTTCGCGCACCGTGAACCCGGCCTCGGCCAGCAGAGCCTTGGGCAGATCGCGGATTTTTTGCCCATGCTGGAGCGAACACGCGGCGTGGTAAGCCACCTGCACGCCGCGCGTCTGTGGGCGCGTCTGTTCGCGCGACGTGAGGCCCAGCGCGGCGATGACCTCGGACACGTCGCGGGCCAGCCCGGCAATGCGGGCCGCCTTGTCGGCCCACTGCGGGTCGGCGGCGAGCATGTGGCCGTAGTCCTTGACCGTGGTGCCGCAGCCCGAGGCATTAACCACCACGGCATCCAGCCCCTCGCCCTCCAGTTCAGCGGTCCAGGCATCGATGTTGGCGCGGGCGAAGGCCATGCCCTGCTCCTCCTTGCCCAGATGATGGACCAGCGCGCCGCAGCACCCCTGCCCCTTGGCGACCACCACCTCGGCCCCCAGGCGGGTCAGCAGGCGCACCGTGGCCTCGTTGATTTCCGGGTGGAGCACCGGCTGGACGCAGCCGGTCAGCAGGGCGACGCGCATCTTGCGCAGTCCCGGTGTTTTCCAGACTCCGGGCTTGCCGGTCGGCGTGGAAGCGGGCAAGGTCCCCGGCGCGGCATCGAGCATGGCACGCAGGCGGCTCGGCATCATGGCGGCCAGCGGCTTGCCCAGGCGCGAGGCCCGCATGGCGGCGCGGAAGCGGCCCGGATAGGGCATCACCTCAGCCAGCATCCGCCGCATCATGCGGTCGGGCAGCGGCCGCACATACGTTTTCTCGATATGCACGCGGGCATGATCGACCAGATGCATATAGTCCACCCCCGACGGGCAGGTGGTCATGCACGACAGGCACGACAGGCACCGGTCGATGTGCTTGACGATCTTTTCAGTGGCTGGCTTGTCCTTTTCCAGCATGTCCTTGATGAGATAGATGCGGCCGCGCGGGCTATCCAGTTCATCACCCAGCAGGACATAGGTCGGGCAGGTCGCGGTGCAGAACCCGCAGTGCACGCACTTGCGCAGAATGGAGTCGGCCTGCGCGATGGAGCGCCGCTTCTTCTGCTCGTCGGTAAAATGTGTCTGCATCAGAAATCCGCCACCATGCGTCCGGGGTTGAACACCCCGCCGGGGTCCATGCTCTGCTTGAGCCGCCTGTTCAGGGCGGCCAGCGCGGGGGGCTGCGGTTGGAACGGGGCCACCCGCTCTCGCACGTCACTCGGGGCACGAATGAGGGTCGCGTGGCCGCCGTCCACATGAGCCACGGCGCCGCGCACGGCCTCCACCCCCGCGTCGGGAGCAGCGGCGGCCAGCGCCACCCACACCAGCCCGCCGCCCCAGTCATAGAACGCCTCGGCCGGAACGCTGTGCCGGATGTGCGATACCACCTGCGCCGCCGTGGCCGGGGGCACCGACAGGCGCCAGATCAGGCGGTCCGCCGGCGTCGCCAAAGGGGCCACCTGGGCCACATCGTCCCAGAACCGCAGCGACCGCGTGGTGTGCAATTCCTCGGTCTGGCCGTAGGGACCGAGTTCGTTGCGCAGGGCCTCGCACCGCCACGCCACCGACGGTTCCGGTCCCTCGACCCTCAGCGCCGTGGTGGACGTACCCGGCAGGTGGGCGGCGGCGGACACCTCGTGGCGGCTGCGCAGGGCATCGCCCATGCAACGCACGGCGGTTTCGTCGTCGAGTCCCATGACCAGCACCGTGCGGACCTTTTCTGGGCGCGGCAGAACCTTGACGGTGATCTCGGTCAGCGCCGCCAGGGTGCCATAGGCGCCACACAGCAGCTTGGACAGGTCGAACCCGGTGACGTTCTTGACCACCTTGCCGCCGGCCTTGAACGCCGCGCCATTGCCGCCGACGCCGCGCAGGCCCAGCACGTGATCGCGCGCCGCACCGGCGGTCGGACGGCGCGGCCCCGCCAGATTACATGACACCACGCCGCCGAGCGTTCCTTCGCCGCCCGCCGTGCCGAGCAAGCCACGCAGGTCCGGCGGCTCGAACGCCAGATGCTGGCCTTTCTCCGCCACCGCGGCGCGGATATCCTCCATGGGCGTCCCGGCCCACGCGGTCAGGACCAGTTCGGCCGGTTGGTAGTCGATGATGCCCGACAGACCGCCAAGGTCCAGCACATGGTCGGCCAGCACCGGGCGGCCGAGCGCCTGCTTTGACCCCAAGCCCTGCACCGCCAGGGTATTGCGGCAGTCGGTGGCCCAGGCCACGACCTCGACCAGTTCGGCCTCGGTCCGGGGGCGGAAAATGTCGCTCATAAGGTCAGAACCTCGGCAGGTCGGGGAACGGCAGACGGCCGCCGGTAACGTGCAGCTTGCCCAATTCGGCGCAGCGGTGGAGCGTCGGGTAGACCTTTCCGGGATTAAGCAGATGGCCAGGATCAAAAGCGCATTTGATGCGTTGCTGCTGCTTGATGTCATCGTCGGTGAACATATAGGGCATCAGATCGCGCTTCTCGACGCCCACGCCGTGTTCGCCGGTCAGCACGCCCCCCACATCGACGCACAGCTTGAGGATATCGGCCCCGAACTCCTCGGCCCGTTCCAGTTCGCCGGGCTGGTTGGCGTCGAACAGGATGAGCGGGTGAAGGTTGCCGTCTCCGGCGTGAAAGACGTTGGCGACGCGTAAGCCATGACGCTGGGAAAACACCTGCATGCGCTTGAGCACAGCGGGAAGCTCGCCGCGCGGGATGGTGCCGTCCATGCACAAGTAGTCGGGGCTGATCCGCCCCACCGCC